>Ga0233416_10000396_pt1 | contig 13407 bp, 8 predicted proteins | sample Sediment_Towuti__2_FD_188638 | JGI IMG/M metagenome (GOLD analysis project Ga0233416, IMG submission 188638) | Sediment microbial communities from Lake Towuti, South Sulawesi, Indonesia - Sediment_Towuti_2014_0_MG | ecosystem: Environmental > Aquatic > Freshwater > Lake > Sediment | place... | reverse complement strand
TAGCTCTATTGCCACAGGTTTGCTCGCTGCAGCTCTCTTTGCAGCTCCCTTTATCCTTTTCCGTCAGCACGGCGTTCAAGCCGCCCCGCCGGCGCGCTCGGACGAACCCCAGAGCACAACCCTCTCGGATCAGACCGACCTTGCTGTGACCGTCTACAACTCCAACATCGCTCTCGTACACGACGTCCGCCAGCTCACTCTTCCCGCCGGCGATTTCCACCTTCGCTTTATGGACATCGCCGCCACGGTGAATCCAGCCACGGTGCACTTCCGTTCTTTGTCGGAGTCCGCTCGCCTCGAGGTTCTCGAGCAAAACTATGAATACGATCTGCTCGATCCGCAAAAGCTGCTCCAGAAATACGTCGGTCGCGAAGTTACCCTGGTTCGCTCGCGTCAGGAAAACGGCGACACGCGTTGGGAAGAGGTTAAGGCCACACTCCTGGCCTATAACAACGGGCCGGTCTGGAGGATTGGCAGCGAAATCGTCACGGGGATGCACGCCGACCACATCCGCTTTCCTGAACTGCCGGAGAATCTCTATAGCAGGCCGACCCTCATTTGGTCGCTCCAAAACGCAGGAGCCCGCCGGCATCGGGTCGAAACTTCTTATCTGGCTGGCAATCTCTCCTGGAGCAGCGACTACGTCCTCACCGTCGCCCGCGACGACAAGCTCGCTGATCTGGACGGCTGGGTCACCCTCACGAACAACAGCGGCACGGCCTTCAAAAACGCCCGCCTTCAGCTCGTGGCCGGCGATCTCCACCGGGTTATGCAGCGCTATGAGTCCAATGCGTTGGAAGCCAAGCGAATGCTTCAGGCCGCCGCCGATTCAGGTCGCTTCGCTCAGGAGGCTTTTTCCGAATACCATCTCTACTCCCTGGGCCGCCGCACCACGATCTTCGACAAGGAGACCAAGCAGATTAGTCTGCTCTCCGGCAGCGGTTTTCTTGTCGAAAAGCTCTTTGTCGTCGAAGGTCAGCAGTTCTATTATCGCAATTACCAGCACCCCGGCACCCCTCTCAAAGACCAGGTCAAGGTCTTCTACCGTTTCAAAAACGACGAGAAATCCGGACTCGGCCTCCCCATGCCCGCGGGCGTGGTCCGTGTCTATCAGGCCGATTCCAAGGGGGGCGTCCTTTTTGTCGGCGAAGACCGCATCCAGCACACTCCCAAAGACGAGAGCCTCACCCTGCAGATTGGCACAGCGTTCGACGTGGTCTGCGAACGCAAGCAGACCGATTTCAAAAAGCTCAGCGATCGCCTCTATGAAATGGAATTTGAAATCACCCTACGAAACCACAAGGAATCACCCATCACCGTCGAGGTAAACGAGCCCATCGGCGGCGACTGGCAGATGCTCGACTCCACTTACAAATGGACCAAGACCGAAGCTTGGGCCGCGCGCTTCCAGGTCCCGGTTGCCAAGGATGGCACTTCCGTTCTCCGCTATCGCATCCGCGCCCGCTGGTAATGACAGTTGCAAGGGCACGCCAGTGAGTGAGGGCGGACCTCAGTCCGCCCTCGGCTTGCCCTTCCTTAGGAAGGCGCTACAGGCTATCCAGGAAGAATTGTGTCACTCGGTTGAAAAGGTGGATACGTGCTGTCGGATCGCTGACCCCGTGTCCTCGCCCGGGATAGATTTGTACTTCGACGTACTTCTTTGCCTTGATGAATTCCTCGATCAACTCCACCGTATTCGCCGCGTGCACGTTGTCATCCCCTGTCCCATGCGCAATCAGAAGCTTCCCTTTGAGCTTCGCCGCATGTGTTGCTGGCGAAGACTGTTTGTACCCCGCTTCATTCTCTTTCGGAAGACCCATGTATCGTTCCGTGTAAATCGTGTCGTATTGTCTCCAGTCCGTTACCGGGGCTCCGGCGAATCCCGCTTTGAAGACGTCTCCCGCCTGCAGCATGGCATAACAGGTCATGTAGCCGCCGTAGCTCCACCCCCAAATCCCGATCCGCGCCCCGTCAACGAACGGCTGCGACTTGAGGTAATCCACTGCCGCCAGTTGATCAGCCAGCTCGACCTCTCCCATGCGCCTGTGGATTGGCGTTTCAAACGCGTGCCCGCGCGCTGCGGTGCCACGATTGTCCACGGAGAAAATGATGTAACCCTTCTGCGCCATCATCTGGTGCCAGAGAAAATTCGCGCCTCCCCACACATTGCGCACCACCTGCCCGTGCGGGCCTCCATAGAGATAGACGATCACCGGGTACTTCTTCGTCGAATCGAATCCCTGGGGTTTGAGCATCATGGCGTGCAGCGTCGTTCCATCGGCACCCGCTACAGTGAAGAACTCCGGCACCCGGAGTCGGTACGATGCAAGCTCCTCCACCTTGTTCTCGTTCAACACCAACTGGTGCGTCCCATCGGCCCGATAAATGTCCTGGCGTGTCGGCGTCATTACATTGGAGTAGCTATCCACGTACCTCTGCCAATCCGGCGAAAAATTTGGGCTGTGCGTTCCGTCTTCACGTGTCAGCCGTTTCATCCCGCTTCCATCCAACCCGATTCGGTAAAGGTGCCTTTCAATCGGGCTCTTCTCCGTCGCCGTGAAATAGACCAGATCCTGCTTTTCATCGATGCCCACGACATCGGTCACCGCCCAGGCCTCACTTGTGATTTGTCTTTGCAGCTTCCCCCCGATCTCGTAGAGATACAAATGCCGGAAGCCATCGCGCTCGCTCGACCACAGGAACTTCTGCCCATCGGCGAAGAAGTGAAGGTCGTCGCTCAGGTTGATCCAGAGCTTGTCTTCTTCCGTTAACGCGGTCTGCGAACGGCCCGTGGCCGTATCGGCGAACAGCAGGTCGAGCTTGTTTTGCGCTCGGTTCAATCTCTGAATTGCGAGCCGCCTCGAATCCTGCAGCCAGTTTACGCGTGCAATGTACACGTCGGCTTCTTTCCCCGTATCCATCCATTTCACTTGGCCGCCTGTCACCCCAACTACGCCCACGCGGACTTTCGGGTTCGCCCCCCCGGCCTTTGGATATCGCATCCATTCGGTCTTGCCCGTGTACGAAAGATAGTCCACGAGGGGGTATTTCCCCACGGGCCTCTCATCCATTTGCAGGAAGGCCATCTGCTTCGAGTCCGGCGACCACCAGTACGCTGTCCGAATGTCCAATTCCTCCGGGTACACCCAATCCAGACGCCCGTTCATCAATTCCTCGCGCCCACCTGTGGTGACCTGACGTTCCCTGCCAGTTTCCACATTCACCACATGCAGGTCATATCCGCGGACAAAGCTCACCCACTGCCCGTCTGGCGAAATCTTTGGATCGCTGATCGCGCTTGCTTCTCCTCCGGGCCCTCCGCCTTCGGCTAGTGGCGCCGAAGTCAGTTTCTTTCCGCTCTGGGTCTTCAAATCAAACCAGTGCAACTGTCCTTGCGAGATAAGGAGTAGAGCATTGCTTTTCGGCGCCCAGAGGTATCTCTGTGGCGTTATCCTTCCTAGGCCGGTCTGCTGACCACTGGTGCTGGGCTGCGCTGACGGCGCAGCAAGCACTGCTTGCAGCTTCTCCGCTTCCACCAGCACCCGCCGGGCCCCGGTGGCCACCTCCACTGCCCACAGCTCAGTTCTTGCCTCACGACCCTGCCCGCGTCTTTCAAAATAACTGAGCAGCCTTCCGTCTGGACTCCAGGCAATCCCGGTTGTCTGTCTTCCGCTCAGGCTGGGTTGACTATAAATCCTCTCTACTGTGAGTGGCTTCGCAGCTTGCTCGGCTGCGTGTGGAAAAACTCCCACAGTTGAAAACGCCAACAGGCAGAAACATGCCAAACAAAGCCTTGCCCTGCGTGGACCCGGTCTCATCCACTTCCTCCTGGTTCGAACTCTCTTAGGTTTGAACTTGCGATACGAAAACCATCTCCGGCGAGTCGGCCTCCAGTGGCTGGCCGTCATAGTTGCCGAAAAGCTCTTTCACAACAAAGCCGCATCGTGCCAACAGGTGTTCGATCTCGTAGCGGAAAAAATATCTCAGCCGGAACGCAAACACCAGCCGCTCCCTTCGCCCATCCGGATGCGTGATGTTGTAAAACATCTCGACATCATTGATCTGCTCGGCCCGGTGGAACCCCGCAATTCTTTCGGAAAGTCGCAATCTCCTGCCGTCAGGCAAAGCAACCTCAGGATACGGCGAGCTTTCCTCCAGGAATGCCGGGTCGCTCATTCGTCGAGGGTCGGTATGGAACACATCGAGGATCAGTTGGCCCTGAGGGGCCAAGTGACGCCGCACGCAGCTCAGGCACCCCATCTGCTGCTCCACACTCAGCAAGTGCTGAAACGGTCGAAAGGGGATCAGGATGAGTTGAAACTTCTCCCCGGCGTCAAACTCCGCCATATCTCCCAGGATCAGCCGCACTCTCTCCCTGACTCCTGGCGACTCGGATTGGAGTTTCTTCCGGCACTGGTTCAGCATGGCTGCCGAAAGGTCTAGACCCGCAATACGATGCCCGGCCCTCGCCAGCGCCAGCAAGACCCGTCCCGTTCCGCAGCCTAGCTCCAGAATCGGGCCGCCTTGCTGATCCGCCTTCCGGCAGAAAAATTCAATATCCTGCCTCCCGGATACCGGCAGCAGGTAGTCGTAATACTCTGCGACGAACGCCTCATAGGGGCCTGACTTCCCGCTGTTTCCAGCTCTCGTTTCTACACTCATTCGCCAACCACCGCGTCCGCTTCTATTTCAACCAACATCTCCGAACCAACCAGCCGGCTCACCTCCACCAGCGTGCATGCCGGCCGAATCTTGCCGAAAACCTCGCCGTGCGCCCGGCCTATTTCTTCCCAGTCTGCGATGTTCGTGACGTAGATCCTTGTGCGCACGACATCACTCAGCTTTGCGCCAGCCTTCTGCAGGGCCGATTCGATGTTCTTCAGGGCCTGAACTGCCTGAGCATAGGCATCACCAACTCCTACGATCTCTCCTCTCTCCTTGGTGGCCGTCGTCCCAGAAACATGTACCCAATTCCCCACGCGGACTGCTCGCGAATACCCCACGATGGGCTCCCATAGTGCCCCGCTCGATATATTCTGACGCGCCATTCGACCCTCTTTCGAGTTGCCCGATTGTAAGTGAATTCCCTCTGTCACCGCAGCACAGAAATTGGTCGAACCGGTTCGACGTCGCTTTTTCCGAGTGGTAGACTTACGTCTTCCGTTCACCCTATGAGCGCTCGCACGGAGCCCCGACCATGAAGTGCAACAGCATTCTCGATGCCATCGGCCACACACCTCTGGTTCGACTGAATCGCATGACCCGCGACGTTGCTCCCGAGGTCTACGTAAAAGTTGACTACATGAATCCCGGCGGCTCCGTCAAAGATCGCATCGGCCTCACCATGATCAATGAGGCCGAACGCAGGGGGCTCCTGAAGCCCGGAGGCACCATTATCGAGGGCACATCCGGGAACACGGGTATGGGCCTGGCCCTTGTGGCCGCCGTCCGCGGCTACAAGATGGTCTTCACCATCACTGACAAACAGTCCAAAGAAAAGATTGATCTGCTGAAAGCTTTGGGCGCTGAAGTCATTGTCTGTCCCACAGCCGTTGAGCCGGACGACCCCCGCAGCTACTATTCCGTGGCCAAAAAACTGGCGCGCGAAATCCCCAATTCCTTCTACCCGAATCAGTACGAAAACCAGATGAACCCCGAAGCCCATTACCAAACCACGGGCCCGGAAATCTGGGAGGACTCGGAGGGAAAGATTACCCACTTCGTGTGTGGCATGGGCACCGGTGGCACAATTAGTGGCGTCGGCCGATTCCTCAAGGAAAAGAAACCCTCCGTCAAAGTGGTTGGTGTGGACCCGATCGGCTCGCTCTATTACGAGTTTGTGAAGACAGGAAGGGTTGGCAAGGCCCTCACCTACGTGGTCGAAGGCATCGGCGAGGATATCTTCCCCTCTACAATGGACTTCAAGTATCTCGACGATGTCTTACAGGTCACCGACCAGGAGTGTTTCGTATGGGCTCGCCGCCTGGTCAAACAGGAGGGCATTTTTACAGGCGGATCGGGTGGCGGATGCGTTTCCGCGGCCGTGCGCCTTGCCCATACTCTCGGCAAGGACGATTTTGTTGTGGCCTTTCTTCCGGATACGGGCATGCGCTATCTCAGCAAGGTCTACAACGACGAATGGATGCGCGAACGCGGTTACGTGGACGCGGAAGTTCCACTCACAGCCGAAGACGTTGTGCGCGCCAAACGCCAGTCGGGCAAGGTTCGCGAACTGGTCGTCGCCCACCCTTACCAGACTGTTTACCATGCCCTACACACCATGCAAACTCAGGACATTTCTCAGCTGCCCGTCTTTGAGGAAACCTCTCCCATCGGCACCATCTACGAAGACCGCATCCTCAATCTTGCATTGCAGGGGAAGGATCTGCGCAAACTCGTGATCCGTGAGGTGATGGGAAAGCCCCTCCCCCTTGTTCCCAAGGATGCCCCCGTCGAACGGATCACCCACTTGCTGAGCCATGAGGGGCCGGCCGTCTTTGTGGACTTGGGCAATTCTCATCTGGAAATCCTCACAAAATACGACCTCATGGGCACCATCGCCGGCTTGATGGAACAGGTGCGCTGACTGCTCCAACGCCCTCTTGTCCTTTTAGATTTCTCTGGTGATATACTCGCTGCCTTTCTGGGACTGTGAGTATTCCCCTTCCTTTCGGCTTCATCCATGAAGATAGAAGACTTCAATCAACGACTGCAGAGGGGCATCCTCGTCGCCGACGGGGCCATGGGCTCGATGCTCTATGAAGCCGCCGGTCCGCAGCGTTGCTTCGACGAGCTGAACCTCAGTCATCCCGAAACCGTCTTTCAAGTTCATCAGGCCTACATTGCGGCTGGCGCGTCCATCATTGAAACGAATACCTTCGGCGCCAACCGTCAGAAACTGACCCCTCTCGGCCTGGCGGACCAGGTTACCCAACTGAATCACCGCGGCGTCAAGATCGCCCGCGAAGCCCGTGAAGCCGCATCCCGCGAAGTTCTGATCGCGGGCTCGATCGGCCCCTTGGGGATTCTCCGCCAGGTTCGTGCCCTTCCTGTGGAAGAGATCCAGCGCATCTTCAGAGAACAGGCCCTTGCTCTCGAAGAACGCGGTGTAGACCTCTTCGTTCTGGAGACTTTTTCTGACCTCGAAGAACTGCTTGCTGCGATTGACGCGGTTCGCTCCTTCTCCAGCCTGCCGATTGTGGCCCAGCTCACTTTTTCCGAAGAAGGCACGACCTTTGGCGGCACGCGGCCCGCCGATGCCGCCGCCTGGTTGAAAGACAGAGATGTTCAGGCCATTGGCGCCAACTGCACTCTCGGCCCCCAGCTTCTGCTTCCCATTCTCCAAGAGTTTGCTTCTACTCCAGGACTCCCTCTCTCTGCCATGCCAAATGCCGGGTTCCCCAAGCGTGTCGGCGACCGTGTCGTCTATCCGCGCTCTTCTCCCCAATACTTCGCGCTCTTCGCTCGTGAGGCCGTCGATGTGGGCGTTCGCCTGCTTGGCGGCTGCTGTGGCACAACACCAGAACATATCCGTGCGCTCGTCGAAGCGGTCCGCCCTTTGCGCCCATCTCCCAGCCGGGTTTCGCCTCCCGTTGTCAAGGTTTCCCCGGCGCCCAGTCTGCCCGTTTCCCAAAACCCGCAAAGCACACTTTGGAGGAAGCTCCAATCCGACCGGTTCGTCGTGTCCATCGAAATTGACCCTCCCAAGGGTGTCTCCCTCGACCGCATCTTTGACCAAGTCGATAAACTCACGGCCGCTGGCCGGGTGGATGCCATTGACATTAACAGCGGCACCCTCGCTCGCGTGGGCATGGATGCAATTATGCTCGCCGGCGCCCTCGAGGCTCGCGGCGTTGAAACCATTCCCCACCTCACAACCCGCGACCTGAATATCATTGGCCTTCAGGCGGTTCTCCTCGGCGCTTGGGCTGTGAGTGGGGTTCGAAATATCCTCGCGATTACGGGTGATCCTCCTTCCCTTGGCGACCACCCCGAAACCAGTGGCGTCTATGAGATCGATTCCATTGGCCTCGTCAAGGTTCTCTCGCGCCTCAACCGAGGCAGTGATTGGGCTGGCAAGACCCTCGGGGGCGCCACGAATTTCACGATTGGGGTTGCCCTCAATCCTGTTGCCGACGATCTCGACACGGAAATCGAACGCTTCCTTGCCAAGGTCGAGGCGGGCGCCCATTTTGCAATGACCCAGCCGCTCTTTGACCCTGACCATTGGCACTCCTTTCTCCGCCGCCTCGGTGGCAAAGCTCCGGTGCCCATTCTCGTTGGAATCTGGCCCCTGACCAGCTACAAACAGGCCCTGCGCCTCAATCATGAGGTTCCTGGGATCCTCGTTCCCGACTCGGTGCTGAAGGAACTGCAAGCTGCCGGCAATTCCGCCCGGGATGCCGGCTTTTCCCTCGCGCGTCGCATGCTTCAATGGGCGCGCTCGGAGCTGTCCGGCGCCTACCTGATTCCGCCTTTCAAACGATATGAAGATGTGATGGAGCTTTTGGACTGACTACCGTCGCTACTTAGAAGAAAAAGAAACGTTTCTGTCGTTTCGTCCCCCTGTCTGCACCTTCGTATTCTGGCGTGTAGGGCAAAGGCTGCCCTTCAAATGCGGCGAGCGGGTTCTCCTGAAAGAGTGCTCTCGCCACTTCCTCTCCGTGCTCCTTGGCTACCACTTCATACGCCGCCTTCATCTTCATTGGCCGTGACGTTAGATTGTGCGCGTCGCTCGCGAAGAAATGAATCCTCCCCGCCGCCAGCCACTTCATCACCACTCGCTGTGTTGCCTGGCCAAAGCGTCCCAACACTGACGACGCCGTCACCTGTACATAACAACCTTGGTGAATCCATCCGTAAAGCCTCTCCGGTCTCGCCCGGATCAGCCCATTCCTTTCCGGGTGGGTGATGATCGGCGTGATCCCGGCCAACTGCAGGTTATGCAGCGTATCTTCTATCGTCGGCGGAATCGCAAAGTCCGCAAACTCAACCAACAGGTAGTTTCGCTGGTTCAGAGTGTATTTTGTCCGATGCTCCCGGATGTCCTGCAGATTCTCGTAGCTCAGATGAAAATCACAGCCCGTGGCGATTCTCAGCCTATTTCCGAAGTGCTCCGCAAGTTGATCCCGGCGCTGGCGTACCAGATCGGGAAAATAGCGGTACTCGTCGTTTGAATGTGGCGTTGCAACTATGTGTGTGATCCCATCGCCTATCGCCATCTCCCCCATCTGGATTGCTTCTTCGAATGTCTCCGCCCCATCATCTAGCCCCGGAAGGATGTGACAGTGAATATCAACCATGACTCCCATGAAAAATACCTTATGCCCCTGGCCCATACAACCTCAAATACAGGCCTCCCGTCATCTACTTCCCCTGACTTCCTATTTGGCACAACGGTTGCATTACACCCGGTGTTTGTGCCCGTACCTCGTTCCATTTTCGGAATACCGCCAGCGCTTGCAACAACCGTTGCACCGTTGTTTTAACGCTGGCTCTTGACCTGGAAAGTCGCTGCGGGCACTCGGCCCTGTACTCGCCGAGCTCATTCCCCCTTCCAAGGAGCTCGGTCGGACCCGTTCCTTTGCCGGGTCTATTCCCTTTTGCAGCTCAACGAATCGCTTCGTAAGGAGGAGCAAATGCCTAGGAAGTCGCTCGGTGCCATGACTTTATCTGGTTTGTTGCTTTTTTCACAGCTTTCCATGGCCGGTTCGCCGGTGGCAGTGGGCAAAATCACCATGAAGGGCCGGGTCGAAATCAACGGCGTGACGGCTCCTTCTGATTCGACGGTGTTTGCGGGCGACCGTATTTCTACGGGTAAGGAGACGGCCCTCGGTCTTTTCATCGCCGGTGGCGACCAACTCTTCCTTCCCTCGCTGAGTACCGCTGCCGTTGATCGTTCTGAGCAACAGCTGATTGTTACACTCGAACGCGGCGGATTGGCCGTCATAAACCAAAGTGGTCAGCCCGTTCTCGTCCGCGCAGGTGGCGTCCAGGTTCAAGCCTCGCGCCCCTCGGCCAGCCTTTATGAGGTTGTTGTTGCAGAAGGAAGCCTCAAGGTCTTGGCCCGCAGGGGGTCTGCTGTAGTTCGCGCCTCTAACCGCACCATTGAGGTCAAGGAGGGGACAACGCTGGAGGCAACTGTCCCCAGCCCGATTTCCATGTCGGGTTCCCTGGGACCTATCTGGACAACGGTCTTGGTGGCTAGCACCGCAGCTGGCATCACGGGACTTGTCGTGGGCGTCCAAGCTCTGAATCGCGCGGCGCCCCAGGAGTGCACTGTCGTTTCACCGAATCAGATTGCTTGCCCGTAGTCCTTTGTGGAGGCATCCAAGCGACCGCCCGGGCAGGTCCCGCAGCAAGGCTAACCGCTACTGCTCCGCCCAGAGTTGAGACCCTTGCGGGCGGCAAACGTTGCAGCTTTTAGGAAGAAGCCGCTTGTCCGGCGGGATCAAGAGGCAAAGGCTCGCAATTCATGAAATCTCAATCGCGAAACATATGTCGACCCTTCTGACCCGCACTCGTCCTTTTAAGTCGGTCGTCAACTCGATTCCGGCCCGAGCTCTGATGGCTCTTGCGTGTCTCGGGTCTCTCTCTAGCTGGGCCGGCGCTCAAAACGTCCCGCAAGTCCCGCAGCGTTTGGAGACAGCCGACGAGCTCAATCAGCGCCTCGAGCAGTTGAGGCGCAGCCTCAATCCGCACGACTCCTCCCCCCGCTCCAACGAATACATCATCGGGCCGGAAGACCTCCTGGACATTGCCGTCTTCGAAGCCCCGGAGCTGAATCGTTCCGTGCGGGTCTCCGCCAGCGGAGAAATCGCGCTCACCTTGGTGGGCCCACTCCGGGCTGCAGGCCTCTCCTCGAGGGAGCTTGAGTCTGTGCTTCAAGAGTTGCTGCGACACAGCTACATCAAAGATCCTCATGTGACCGTTTTTGTGCGCGAGATTCACAGTCACGCCGTCTCTGTCTTTGGCGCTGTCCGCAAACCTGGAGTCATGCAGATCCGCGGCCCACGTTCCTTGGTCGAAATCCTGTCCATGGCCGAAGGCTTGGCTGAGGATGCGGGCGACACGGTTCTCGTCATCCGCGGTCCTGGCCTCGACGCCCGGAGTCCTTCCTCTGCACTCAGAGAACCCTCCGGGGGAGAGCTGGCCTACGCCACTCACTCCAGCGGTGACCCAACCATCTCGAAATCCTCGGCTCCAACCACCTCCTCGGTGAGCGTGGAAATCGAAATCAAGCAATTGTTGGAATCAGCCGACCCGCAGGCCAATGTCACTGTCAACCCCGGGGACCTGGTCAAGGTTTCGCGCGCAGGCGTCGTTTATGTAGTGGGAGAGGTCCGCAAGCCCGGCGGCTTCTTGCTTAAGAACAACGAGAACATTTCCGCCTTGCAGGTGATTGCCCTGGCGGAAGGCCTCACGCGTACTTCGGCCAAAAATCAAGCCCGAATTATCCGCAACGACGCGGAAAGCGGTGGCCGCTCCGAGATTCCCCTGCCACTCGCCAAGATCCTGGCTGGCAAGCATCCCGACCTCACCCTGCGGCCAAACGACATTGTTTTCGTCCCCAACAGCGCTGCCCGCAGCGGGTTCTATCGCGGTGCCGAGGCCGCTCTTTCTATCGTGAGTGGCTTGATTGTCTTCCGGAGGTAGCGTGGAAAGCGAAAGCCGCATCAAGCGGTACGAACCGGCTCGCAATCAGATCGAGCGCTGGAGGCCCTCGGTACTTGGTCGCACGGACGCGCTCGACATGCAGGAAGCTGCTCACCTGCTCGATTATTGGCGAATCCTTCGAAAGCGCCGCTGGACCGTACTCTCCATCTTCTTCCTCATTTTCACTTTGGTCTTCATCGGAACCCTCAAGCAAAAGCCGGTGTACCGCGCCAAGGCCCTGCTCGAAATCGAAAAGGAAAACCCGCACCTGCTTTCCGTCCAGGAGCTCTTCGAACTGGATACGGTATCCGACTCCTACTTGGAAACCCAGTATCGCGTCTTACGGAGCGACACGCTGGCCCTGCGGGTGATTCAACCGTTAGCTCTTTACGATCTGCCGGAATTTAACCCCCAAGCAGTTAGGAATTCTGATTCTCGGCAGTTAGCGTCGCCGGACTCTTCCCTCCCCACCATTTCGCCCGCCCAAAACGACCCGGCCGTCATGCAGGTGGTTTTGGCTCGCTTTCGCGACAAAATGAGTGTCGAGCCCGTCAAGCTCAGTCGTCTGGTCGAGATAAGCTTTGAGTCAAACGACCCCGTGTTGGCAGCACGTGTAGTCAATACCCTCGCTGCCGAACATATCGAGCAAAGCCTTGAAGTTCGCTGGAAGGCCACGCAAAAAGCCTCGGAATGGCTTTCCCAGCAGCTTCAGGAGATTAAGGGACGCCTTGAAAAATCGGAAAACGATCTGCAGACCTATGCTCACCGCCATGGGCTTCTTTTCCTCGAAAGTGACAAGAACTCTCCGGAGAATATTGTCAACGAGCGCCTGCGGCAGTTGCAGGAGGAGCTCACGCGTGCCCAAGCCGCACGCTACGAAAAGGAATCGCTTCATCGCTTGGTGGAGGCGGGCGATTACGCCTCCCTCCCCGGCGCGGCAGACAGCAAACTCGTCCAAGACCTGGTCATTCGGCTGGCCGATTTGCAGCGCGAAATGGCTTTGCTCGCCACGAACTTCACCCCTCAGTATCCTCGCATCAAGCAGTTGCACAACCAGATCGACGAAATTGAGTCCATTCTTTCCCGCGAGCGTACCCGTGTTGCCCAGCGCATCTCGAATGAATACTTTGCAGCCGTCAAACGAGAAACGCTCGTCCGCCAGGCCTTTCAGCAGCAGGAGCAGCAAGCCAATTTCGTCGCCGGGCGTGCGGTTCAATACAACATCCTCAGGCGCGAGGTGGAGACCAACCAGCAGCTGTATCAAGGTCTTCTCCAGCGACTCAAGGAAGCTGGAGTCTCGGCCGGACTGAAGGCCAGCAACATTCGCGTCGTTGACCCCGCCGAGCCGCCGCGCAAGCCGGCAAGGCCAAACCTGCTCCTCAACCTGGCCATGGCTGCGGTCTTGGGTCTGGGCCTGGGCGTGGGGGCCGCGCTTTTTCAAGAGTATCTGGACAATAGCCTGAAGTCGCCCGAAGATGTCGAGCGCTTCCTCGGGTTGCCCGCCCTGGCCCTCATTCCAGCGGTCGAATCCCTCAACGGGCGCCAGCATCGCATCCCCGCGCATTCCAGCTCTTGGACTTCTCTCCCCTCTGCTTCGACAGAGGCAAAGCCATCCCTAGCCACCCTTGCTTGGTACCGCATTGACGCGAATTCAAAGCAGTACTCGGCCTTGGCGGAGGCGTTCCGCAGCCTGCGCACCTCGGTGTTGCTGTCTTCCGCAAACCGCCCGCCTCGCACCTTGCTGGTCAGTAG
>Ga0233416_10000395_pt1 | contig 13426 bp, 11 predicted proteins | sample Sediment_Towuti__2_FD_188638 | JGI IMG/M metagenome (GOLD analysis project Ga0233416, IMG submission 188638) | Sediment microbial communities from Lake Towuti, South Sulawesi, Indonesia - Sediment_Towuti_2014_0_MG | ecosystem: Environmental > Aquatic > Freshwater > Lake > Sediment | place... | reverse complement strand
CGTGGACTTGCCGCTGCCGGTGCTCCCGACGATCGCCGTGACCTCGCCCGGCCCGGCCGTGAACGAGATCCCGGAGAGCACGGGCTCGTCGGCGCCCGGGTAGCGGAAGTCGATGTCGCGGAGCTCTAGGGTTCCCTGGCGAGCGGGCGGCGGCGCGGGCGTCTCAGGCTCCCCGACGGCCGGGACGACGTCGAGGACCTCCTGGATCCGGTCCGCCGAGGCCGCAGCCCTCGGCACCATCACGAACATGATCGTCGCCATGAGCACCGAGAACAGGATCTGCAGTAGGTAGGTGAGGAACGCCGTGAGGTTGCCTATCGACATCTGGCCGTTGCCCACCAGGAGGCTGCCGAACCACATCACGGCGACGGTGGAGAGGTTCAGGATCAGCATGATCGCGGGCATCATCAGGGCGAACAGCCGCGTCACCTGCAGGGTCGTCGCGGTGAGGTCGTCGTTCGTCTCCTGGAAGCGCCGCTCCTCGTACGCGGTGCGATCGAACGCTCGGATCACGCGGATGCCGGCGAGCTTCTCGCGCATCACCCGGTTGATGCCGTCGAGCTTGACCTGCAGCGCGCGGAACATCGGCACGGCTCTGCGGACCACCACCGCGATGAATCCCACCATGAGCGGGAGGATGACGACGAGCAGCAGCGACAGCCGCGCGTTCATCCGCAGGGCCATGAAGATGCCGCCGATCATGATGATCGGGGCTGAGATCATGACGGTGAGCGCCATCAGCACGAGCATCTGCACCTGCTGGACATCGTTCGTGGTGCGCGTGGTCAGCGATGGTGCCCCGAAGCGGTTGACCTCCATCTGGGAGAAGGACTCGACCGTGCGGAACAGCGCCCCTCGCACGTCGCGCCCGAAGGCCATCGCGGTCTTCGCGCTCCAGTAGACGGCGACGATCGCCGCGGCGCCCATCAGCAGGGTGACCACGAGCATCAGGCCGCCGACCCGGACGATGTAGGCGGTGTCGCCCATGGCGACCCCGTTGTTGATGATGTCGGCGTTCAGCGTCGGCAGGTACAGGTTCGCGAGCGCTTGGACGAGCAGGAGGACCACGACGATCAGGAGCTGCCGCCGGTACGGGCGGAGGAACGTCGGCAGCAGCCGTCTCATCGAGTCCTACCCGGCGACGCCGCCACCGTCGACGGTCAGCACGGCGCCCGTGATGAAGGACGCCTCGTCCGACGCGAGGAAGAGCACGGCGCGCGCGACCTCATCCGCGTCGCCCATGCGTCCGAGCGGTCGGTCGGACGCGCTCGCGAGGTACGCCTCCCACGTCATGCCCCGGTGCTCGGCATCGGCGTGCTCCATCGGGGTCTCGGTGTCGCCGGGGCATACGCAGTTCACGCGTACGCCCTGGGGTCCGTGATCGAGAGCCATCGCCTTCGTCATGACGACCATGCCGCCCTTCGCGGCGCAGTAGGCGACGGCCCGGTCGCCGCCGACGAGGCCCCAGCCGGAGCTGTTGTTCACGATCGAGCCTCCGCCCTGGGCGATCATCACCGGCAGCGCGTACTTCGACATGAGGAAGGAGCCCTTCAGGCTCGTGTCGACCTGCGCGTCCCACTCCTCCTCGCTGCAGGCGATCGCGTCGTTGGCGACGAACACGCCGGCGTTGTTGAACAGCACGTCGAGCCGGCCGAACGCCGCCACGGTCTCCTCGACCGAGCGCCGACAGTCCTCGGCGAGACGGACGTCGGCCGGGAAGAAGATCGCGCGGCCGCCCTCGCGCTCGATCTCGGCGACCACCTCGCGGCCCCGCTCCTCGCTCCGGCCCGTGATGGCGACGGCCGCGCCCTCGCGCGCGAACAGCCCGGCGGTCGCCCTCCCGATGCCGGACGTGCCACCGGTGATGAGGGCCACCTTGTCGGCCAGGCGCATCGTTCGGACCTCCTTGCGTCGGTGTCGTCACGGCACTGGGCGATGGAACCGTCGCTCGCGCCGTAGCGTACGGCCGAGAGCGTGAGATGGTAGAAGACGGAAGGTCGTGTCCGGTCGCGCGCCCGACGTTGCCTCGCTAGCATCGCGTCGAGCGCCCGCGTCGAGGAGGCCACCGGTGGACCCGAACCACGCGATCCTGTTCGAGCCCGTTGCGATCGGGCCCAAGACGTTGAAGAACCGCTTCTACCAGGTGCCGCACTGCTCGGCGTTCGGCAGCGACAAGGCGTGGACCCAGGCCGCCCACCGCGGGATGAAGGCCGAGGGCGGCTGGGCGGCCGTGTGCACCGAGTACGCACCGTTCACCCCCGACACCGACGAGGCGCCGCTGATCGCTGCGCGGTTCTGGGACGAGGACGACATGCACGCGCTCCGCCTCATGACCGAGCGCGTGCGCGAGCACGGCGCCCTCGCGGGGCTCGAGCTGCACCACGCCGGCAACCACGCCGAGAACAACGTCACGCGCTACCCGACGCTCGCGCCGAGCCAGACGGCCTCGGACCTGCACGCGCACGTCGTCGCGAAGGCGATGGAGCGCTCGGACATCGAGCGCGTCCAGCGCGACTGGGTCGAGGCGGCGAAGCGCGCGCGCGACTGCGGGTTCGACATCGTGTACGCGTACGGGGCGCACTCGTACCTGTTGATGCAGTTCCTTTCGCCCTTCTACAACAAACGGACCGACGGCTACGGCGGCTCGCTCGCGAACCGCGCGCGGTTCTGGCTCGAGATCCTCGAGCGCGGGAAGGAGGCGATCGGCGAGGACTGCGCGATCGCGACGAGGATCGCCGTCGAGGGTCTCGGCCCCTCCGGCATCCACGTCGACGAGGCGCTCGAGTTCGTCGCGCTCGCCGACCCGTACGTCGACCTCTGGGACGTGAACGTCGGTTCGATCAGCCTCTGGAGCCACGACTCGGGCACGAGCCGCTACTTCGCCGAGGGCTACCAGCTCGAGTGGACCGGCCGCGTGCGCGAGGCGACGCGCAAGCCGATCGTCGGCGTCGGGCGGCTCACCGATCCCGACCGAATGGCGAGCATCGTGCGCTCGGGGGCGTGGGACCTGATCGGCTCGGCGCGGCCGTCGATCGCCGATCCGTTCCTACCGCAGAAGATCGCCGAGGGCCGCACCGACGAGATCCGCGAGTGCACCGGCTCGAACGTCTGCATCATGAAGGTCGACGGGTTCGGGCACCTCGGCTGCATCCAGAACCCGACCGCCGGCGAAGAGCACCGCCGAGGCTGGCATCCCGAGCGCATCGAGCCTGCAGCGCAACCGGATACGCCGATCCTCGTCGTCGGCGCCGGCCCGGCGGGGCTCGAGTGCGCCGTCGCGCTCGGCCGGCGCGGGTTCGAGATGGTGCACCTCGTCGAGACCGAGGACGAGCTCGGCGGCAAGCTCCGGTGGATCCGTCGGCTGCCGACGCTCGGGGACTGGGGGCGGATCGTCGATCACCGCAAGGTCCTCCTCGACAAGCTGCCGAACGTCACGGTGGTCACCGGCAAGCGCCTGTCGGCGGCCGACGTGCTGGACTACGGGGCCGCGGTGGTGGTGCTCGCGACCGGCTCGAACTGGTCGGCCGAGGGGCTGCAGTCGAACACGCACGAGCCGATCGAGGGCGCCTCGCTGCCGCACGTTCTCACGCCCGAACGGGTCGCCGAGGGCGGGGAGCGCACGCCGGGCCGCCGCGTCCTCGTGTACGACGCCGAGGGCTACTTCACCGGCCCGGGGATCGCCGACCTCCTTGCGCGTGAGGGTCTCGAGGTCGTGCTCGTCACGAGCCTGGACGTCGTGTCGCCGCTCTCGGACCTCACGGTCGAGGGCCCGCTGCTCCGCCAGGCGTTGCACGACGCTGGCGTGTCGATGGTCACCGGCGTCACGCTCACCGCGATCGAACCCGGGCGCGCGAGGGGGGAGACCGAGTTCGGCGAGCCGTGGACGCTCGAGGTCGACGGCGTGGTGCTCGTCACCCAGCAGGTCTCGGACGACGCGTTGTACCACGAGCTGGTCGGTGACCCCGGGGCGCTCGCGGCGGCCGGCATCGACCGCGTGATCCGGATCGGCGACGCGGTCGCGCCGAGGATGATCTCGGAGGCCGTCTTCGAGGGTCACCGCGCCGCACGCGAGATCGAGCTGCCCGACCCGATGGCCGTCCGGCTCTTCGACCGGGAGCGCCGGATCCCCGAACCCGAGGCCGGCGCGCGGAGCCCCGGCTAGTCCCGCGACGCTCGGGTGCTCGACGGCGAGGTCGATCGCCGCCGTCTCGGCTTGCCGTACGGCTGCGGCCCGAGCTCGGAGCCGAGCCTCGGCGCCTTGCCCGCCTCGACCCGCTCGCGGCCGAACGCGTCGACCCGCCCCCACCGTCCCGGGATGTCCAGCAGCTGGATGAGGCCGATGCCCCTGGGTAGCGCCGGGTCCACGATCAGGTGGTCGCTCACCGGCTCGAGACCGAGCATCGTGCGCAGGAACAGCAGGGGGGCACCGGTCGACCAGGCCTGCGGGCTGCACGACGTCGGGTACTGCACCGGGTACTTCGTCTGGCCACGCGGATACCCGGCGAACGCCTCGGGGAGCCTCCCCTGGAAGAACCTCGCGGCGTCGAGGACCCCGGCCGCGACCCGTGCGGCCTCGGCCTTGTACCCGTAGCGCCGTAGGCCCCAGGCGATGAACGAGTTGTCGAAGGGCCACACGGTGCCGACGTGGTAGCCGATCGGGTTGTATCGGCCCTCGCCCTCGGCGAGGGTGCGCACCCCCCAGCCCGAGAAGAGTCTCGGGCCCATGAGGTGCTCGACGCAGACCCGCGCCTTCGCACGCTCCGCGATGCCGCTCCACAGCAGGTGGCCGATGTTCGAGGCGAGCGCGTCGACCCGCCGCCCGTCGGGATCGAGGGCGAGGGCGTAGTACCCGCCGTCTTCGACCCAGAAGTCGCGGTTGAACCGGCGCTTCAGGTCGGCCGCCTGCTTCTCGAGCTCGTCCGCGAACTCCGGATCCTTCCAGACCAGGCGTGCGAGGCGGGCGCCGCGCATCTTCGCGTCGTAGGCGTAGCCCTGCAGCTCGCAGGTCGCGCGGGGGAAGCCCGGCAGTGAGCCGTCGTGGAAGGAGATCGAGTCCCACGAGTCCTTCCAGCACTGGTTCTCGAGCCCGGTCTGCTCGTTGCGGCGCTGGTACGAGATGTAGCCGTTGCCCATGCGGTCGGCGTACGCGTCGACCCAGTGCAACGCGGCGCGGGCCTCGCCTTCGAGCTCGCGGACCAGGCCCCGGTCGCCGGTCCAGCGCTCGTACTCATCGAGCAGCACGACGAACAGCGGCGTCGCGTCGACGCAGCCGTAGTAGGGCGAGTGAGGCCGTTCCTCGAAGGCCGTCATCTCGCCGAACCGCATCTCGTGCAGGATCCGACCGGGTTCCTCCTCGCGGAAGTCGTCGACCCGGGTCCCCTGCCGCTGGGCGAGCGCTCGGAGCGACGTGGCGGCCAGGTCGGGTGCGAACGGCAGCGCCTGCAGGCTCGTGAAGATGCTGTCGCGGCCGAACATCGTCATGAACCACGGCAGCCCGGCGGCCGGCAGGCTCTGCCCCGGCAGCGAGCGCGGCGAGAAGCGGAGCGCCGCGAGGTCGACGAGGCTGCGCTCGTACGTGATCCTCAGCCAGCCCCAGTCGCTCTCGAGGCGCGGCGCGTCGGCCAGCCACCGCTCGAGGCCGCGCTCCATGTCGACCCGGGTGCTCGTCGCGTGGGGGCCGTGCTTGGGCCGCTGCTTCTCCTGCCCCATGCCCATCATCGCGGTGACCACGTGCAGATCGGTCGTCCACTCGTCGTGCGGCTCGATGTGCACGGTGAACGTGAGGCCGCCCTCGTCGATCTCGGCGGGGGCCGAGGCCGAGATCCAGGTCGCACGGGAGAAGGTCTCGCGTCGGTACCCGAGGACGAGACGGCCGTCCTCGACGCGGCGGTGGTACTCGCCCTTCTTCTTCAGGGCGTCCTTGACCTCGAACAGGTCGGCGAAGTCGCTGTCGACCTTGACGCGCACCTCGAGATCGATCGCCCGGTCGTCGTGATTGAGGATCGTGAGCTGCTCGTGGAACCCGTCGCCGACGGCCCGGCGGCGGATCACGGAGAGCTTCGCGTCGATGTAGACGGTCCCCGTGCCGGGGACGAGGAAGAAGCGCGTCTCGAAGTACTGGAGATCGTCGACCGAGAGCGCGTTGAGTCGCTGCCCGTCGATCGTGAGCACCCACGTGGAGAGGAAGCGCGTGTCCCACGAGAACAGCCCGGTCGGATCCGACAGGGACGCCTCGATGTCGCCCCGCGAGTCGCTCACCACGAACGTGTTGCCGTCGAGGATCTTCACCAGGTCGTCGCTCATCGCCGGCTCCTCGCGTACCCGGCCGTGAGCCGTTCGTCCGACGGCGGCCCCGGGAACAGCCGCTGGAAGGCGAGGACGATCGCCGGATCGCCCTGGATCGTGAACTCGCCTCGGAGCGCCGCGGCGATCGCGTTCACGTCACCGCGTGCCATCCCGTCGAACAGCGCCCGGCTCCCGCGCAGGACACAGTCCGCGGCGGCTCGCCTGTGCGACACGGCGACGTCCCCTTGGGTCACGCCGACGAACCAGTGCTCGACCCGTCCGCCGTCCTCCAGATCGAAGCGCAGGGTGCCGGAGACGCTGCGCAGCAGCGGTTCATGGCGGCGGGCCGAAAGGGCCTCGAAGAACTCCTGCGTCGCGTCGGCCATCGCTCTCCCTCCTCGCGTGCGCCGTCGCCCGCATCGGGCACCCCCATCGTCGCACGGGGCGGGATCTCCCGCTCTCCGCGCTCCCCGGCGCCCTCCGTCGAGTTGCGGGCGACCGCGTCACGCGCAAGGATGCTCCGGTCCGGAGAAGCCGGTGCGGAAGGGGGAGTGGATGAGCTCGAAGCTGAGGATCCTGATCGCGGCGGCCAGCGTCTGCGCGTTGGTCCTCGTGATTTCGTTGGCGTCGATCGCGATGGGGTCGACGAAGATGACCGTCAAGGTCGTCGAGCACGCGACGAACGAGGAGATAGTGGATCTCGCCCCGACCGGGGACAGCGAGGGCGACATCTTCTGGTTCGCGAATCCAGAGGTATACGACTCGACCGACTCCACCGTCATCGGCCACGATCAGGGGATGTGCTTCCGTACGAGCGTCGAAGACGGGGCGTGGGAGTGCAACTGGACGACGTTCCTCGAGGACGGCCAGATCACGGTCGAGGGGCCGTTCTACGACGCGGCCGACTCGGTGCTCGCGATCACCGGCGGCACGGGCGCCTATCGGGCTGCCCAGGGCGTGATGAAGCTGCACGGCTACGTGGGCGATGACGACGTCCAACGCTACGACTTCGTCTTCAAGCTGATCCTGCCGTAGCGGAGAGAAGTCCGAGCGGAGGCGCGGGGACGCTCCCGCGCCTCCGTTTGCGTTCCGGATCGGAAGCGGACAAGCTCGCCCTGGATCGATGGCGACCGAGAGGGAGCGGTGACACAGGCCCTGCCGGCCGAGCGCCGAGGACGGATCCTCGAGCTCCTCGGGGAGCGGGGGGCGATCCGGGTCTCCGAGCTCGCGGTCGCGCTCGGCGTCTCCGAGGTCACCGTCCGCCGAGACCTCGAGGACCTCGATGCCCGAGGTCTCCTCGAACGCACGCACGGCGGTGCCGTCCTCGTCGGGGCGCCGCCGCTCGCGCCGCCCGGCGGGCACGCGGCCGAGAAGCGCGCGATCGGGGCCGCCGCCGCGGGCCTGCTCGAGCCCGGCGACGCGATCTACCTGAACGGCGGCACCACGACGCTCGAGGTGTTCCGGCACCTTGCGGTCCCGTGCACGGTGATCACGAACAACCTTCTGGTCGCCGCCGAGCCCGCACGACGCGACGTGGAGCTCCTGCTGCTGGGCGGGCACCTGCGCGTCGATCCGGTCGAGCGCACGGTGGTCGGACCGCTCGCGATCGAGACGCTCAGGCGCACGTTCGCGACGCGAGCGTTCCTCGGCGTCGGAGGGATCGCGCTGTCGTCCGGTGTGACCACCCCGGTCGCGGCCGAGGCCGAGATCGCGCGCGCGATGATCGAGCAGACGCGGGGCGAAGTGGTGGTGGTGACCGATCGCTCGAAGCTCGGCGCGGTGACCAATTTCGCCATCGCGCCACTCGACGCGATCGATCGCCTGGTCGTCGACGCGGGGATCGGCGAGGACTACCTCGACGGATTCTCCAAGGCGGGGGTGGACGTCGTGACCGCATCATCCGACACCGGGTGAGCTGCGCCCGGCCCCTCGGCACACGTGCGGGTGTCGGGGTATGGTTCGCGCCGTGAAGATCGTCCTCACCGACAAGGCACGAGCGCTGATCGACGAGCGTGGCGGCAGGGTGTGGGTGTGGCTCGACCCTCGCCGGGGGCTCGTGGGCACGTACGTGTGGCTCGAGGCCCATCCCGAGCCGCCCGGGTCGAGCAAGCGGTCCAGCTTCACGCGCAGCTCGAAGCGTCCCCACCGGTTCAAGCAGACGACCGGCGAGGGGATCGAGGTCAACTACGACTTCGCCCGCCTGGAGCCCCCCGAGGAGCTCCACTTCGACGTCAAGGGTTGGGGCGGGCGGAAGCGCCTCGAGGCGTACTGGAACGGCTGCGTCTTCGTCGGAGAGGACATCCCCCCGCCCGAGCAGTGGGACTCGTTCGACCACCCCAAGCGGGCTCGCCCCGCCTAGTCGGGAGCGCGGAACGGCGTCCCTTGACCGATCCTCGGTGGTCGGTGGCGACCGCTTGCGACTGGATACGCTTGGTCGCGAACGATAGGAGGCTGTCCACCGCTTCGGAACCCTTCGGATGTGCGCGAGCCGGTTGACACGGCCGTCGCGGTCCCTAGACTGGGGAAATCATGTGGAGGAAGGCGACGGCGCGCAGGGACGATCTCGCCCTCGTACTTATCGGTTAGGCGCGGCCGGGCCGACGTGGCCCGGGCCCGCGCCAGATGCCCCTCGGACGCCGAGGGGCTTTTTGTACCCCCCCGAGGAGCGGACGGAGCGGAAGGAGCGAGCGATGCGGTACGAGTTCGATCGAGGCGACCACACCGTGGCGAGCGTGCTGTGGGAGGGCCCGGGCCAGGTGGTCGTGGACGTCGCCGACCCTGCCGATCGCCCCGCCTTCGACCGGTTCTTTGGAACGGAGGTCGTCTACCTGTCCGCCGGGTTCGACTTCGGCGGCGCCGAGGAGGAGCTGACGACCCGCCGGCGCGACTGGACCCCCTGGGAGTTCGAGCGGCAGGTCCGCAACCTTGCGCACAAGCTCGGCTGCACGGTGAAACGCGTGGAGACCGGCCCCGTCGAAGACCGTCCCGAGGAGGTGGGCGCCCGATGACGAAGGTGACCGGCGCGCAAGCGCTGTTCAGGGCGCTCGAGGGCGAGGGGGTCGACATCGCGTTCGGTATCCCCGGCGGTGCGATCCTGCCCGCCTACGACCCGCTGATCGAGTCCAAGGTCCGGCACGTGCTCTGCCGGCACGAGCAGGGGGCCGGCCACGCCGCCGAGGGCTACGCGTGGGCTACCGGCAAGGTCGGCGTGGCGATCGCGACGTCTGGACCCGGTGGCTGCAACCTCGTGACGGCGCTCGCCGACGCGAAGATGGACTCGGTGCCGATGGTTGCGATCACCGGCCAGGTCCCGACGCCGGTCGTCGGCAACGACGCGTTCCAGGAGGCCGACATCACCGGCATCACGCTGCCGGTCACCAAGCACAACTTCCTCGTGAAGGACGCGAACGAGCTCGCGGGGACGATCCGCGAGGCCTTCCACATCGCGAGGACCGGCAGGCCGGGTCCGGTCCTCGTCGACATCCCGAAGGACGTGCAGCTGCAGGAGATCACGTGGGAGTGGCCCGAGATCGTCGAGCTGCCCGGCTACAAGCCGACGACGAGGGGCAACGTGAAGCAGGTTCGCTCGGCGGCCAGGGCGATCATGGAGGCCAAGCGCCCCGTCCTGTACGTCGGCGGCGGCGTGATCAAGGCCAACGCGGCCAAGGAGCTGTACAAGCTCGCGGTCGACGGCAGGCTGCCGGTCGTCACGACGCTGATGGCGCGCGGGGCCTTCCCGGACACGCACGAGCTGGCGCTCGGCATGCCGGGGATGCACGGCTGCTACACGGCCGTGACCGCGATGCAGAAGGCCGACCTGCTGATCGCGCTCGGCGCGCGGTTCGACGACCGCGTGACGGGTCAGCTCTCGGCCTTCGCGCCGCACGCGAAGGTGATCCACGCCGACATCGACCCGGCTGAGATCGGCAAGAACCGAGTGGTCGACATCCCGATCGTCGGCGATGCGAAGGACGTCATCGCCAAGCTCCACGCCGAGCTGAAGCGCCGGCAGGAGGAGGCGGGCGGCGTGCCCGAGCGCGGCGAGTGGCTCCGGACGCTGAAGACGTGGAAGAAGGAGTTCCCGTGCCGCTACGACCAGCCCGCCGACGGGCCGCTGAAGCCGCAGTTCTGCGTCGAGCGCCTGTACGAGCACGCGAAGGACTCGATCGTCGTGTCCGGCGTCGGCCAGCACCAGATGTGGGCGTCGCAGTACTGGCGATTCACCGAGCCGCGCACGTGGATCAACTCGGGCGGGCTCGGCACGATGGGGTTCGCCGTCCCGGCCGCGCTCGGCGCCGCCGCCGGCAAGCCCGATCGCCGCGTCGTCGCGATCGACGGGGACGGGTGCTTCCAGATGACGGCGCAGGAGCTCGCCACGTCGACGACCGAGAAGATCCCGTTCGTCACCGCGATCTTGAACAACGCGCACCTCGGCATGGTCCGCCAGTGGCAGGAACTGTTCTACGAGGAGCGCTACTCGCAGGTCTACCTCTCGCACGAGGTGCCGGACTACGTCAAGCTCGCCGAGGCCTACGGCTGCGTCGGGTTGCGCGCCGAGCACCCGGACGAGGTCGACGCCGTGATCGAGAAGGCCCTATCCGTCGAGGATCGCAGCGTGGTGATCGACTTCCGTTGCGATCCTCGCGAGATGGTCTTCCCGATGGTCCCGGCCGGCGCGAGCAACGACGACATCATCCTTGGACCGGAGGGTCTCAGACCGGTCAACGATCCCGCGGAGGCACCGGTCGCATGAGCCTTCACACGATCTCCGTGCTGGTCGAGGACAAGCCCGGTGTCCTCACGCGTGTTGCGGGCATGTTCGCGGCACGCGGGTACAACATCGACTCGCTCGCGGTGGGCCCGACCGCCGACGACGGCCTGTCGCGCATGACGATCGTCGTTCACGTCGAGCGCGCCTCGCTCGAGCAGGTCACCAAACAGCTCAACAAGCTGGTCAACGTCATCAAGATCATCGAGCACGAGCCGGGCGAAGCCGTCGAGCGGGAGCTCATGCTCGTGAAGGTGAGGGCCGAGGGCGACGCCCGGGCCCGGGTGCTCGAGATCTGCGACGTGTTCCGCGCCCGCGTGCTCGACGTCACACACCGCTCGGTGGTCGTCGAGGGCACCGGCACGCCCGACAAGCTCGAGGCACTGCTCGAGCTGCTCCGCGACTTCGGGGTGCTCGAGCTCTCGCGCACCGGGCGGATCGCGCTCGGCCGCGGCGAGAAGGGCATCAAGGACCGGTCGGGCCGGCAGAAGCTCGCGGTGGCCGGCGCCGAGCGCTGGGAGGGCGGGAGCGTCTAGAACGTCGACGCGGGTCCGCCCGGGCCCGTTCGCGAACGGAGGAACGATGGCCACGATCTACTACGAGAAGGATGCCGACCGCTCGGCCCTGGAGGGCCAGAAGGTCGCGGTGCTCGGGTTCGGGAGTCAGGGGCACGCGCACGCGCAGAACCTGCAGGACTCTGGGCACGACGTCCGGGTCGGCCTGCGAGAGGGCTCGACGAGCTGGAGCAGGGCCGAGGAGACCGGGCTTCGGGTCGTGCCGACGGCGCGGGCCGTCGCCGAGTCCGACGTCGCGATGGTGCTGCTGCCAGACACCTCGCACGCGAAGGTCTACGCCGAGGACATCGCGCCGAACCTGAAGGCCGGTGACATGCTGATGTTCGCCCACGGGTTCTCGATCCACTTCGGGACCGTGAGCCCGCCGGCCGACGTCGACGTCACGATGATCGCGCCGAAGGGCCCCGGGCATCTCGTGCGCCGGACCTTCGAGCAGGGGATCGGCACGCCGGCGCTTGTCGCGGTGCAGCAGGATGCCACGGGCAAGGCGCTCCAGCGCGCCCTCGCGTACGGGCAGGGCATCGGCTGCGCCCGCGCCGGGATCATCCAGACCACGTTCAAGGAAGAGACCGAGACCGACCTGTTCGGCGAGCAGACGGTGCTCTGCGGTGGGATCTCCGAGCTGATCAAGGACGGGTTCGAGACGCTCGTCGAGGCCGGCTACCAGCCGGAGATCGCCTACTTCGAGTGCCTGCACGAGCTGAAGCTGATCATCGACCTGATCTACGAGGGCGGTCTGTCGTGGATGCGCTACTCGGTCTCGGACACGGCCGAGTGGGGCGACTACCAGAGCGGGCCACGGGTCCTCGACGCGGGGGCGCGCGACCGCATGCGGCAGATCCTGGCCGAGATCCAGGACGGGTCGTTCGCGAGGCGCTGGATCGCCGAGGCCGACGCAGGGTTCCCGGAGTTCCTCTCGCTGCGCCGCGAGGAGCGCTCGTCGCAGCTCGAGAAGGTGGGCAGGGAGCTGCGGGCGATGATGCCGTGGCTCGAGTCGGAGAAGAAGGTGGCGCCCGATGCCTGACGACGTAGTACGCATCTTCGACACCACGCTCCGCGACGGCGAGCAGGCCCCGGGGATCGCGCTCTCCAGAAGCGAGAAGGTCGAGATCGCGGAGCAACTGGCCCGCCTCAACGTCGACATCCTCGAGGCGGGCTTCCCCATCTCGAGCGAGGGTGAGTTCGAGGCCGTGCGCGAGATCGCGACGAGCGTCAGCGGCCCGGTGATCGCCGCGCTCGCCCGCGTGACGAGCGGCGACATCGAGCGCGCCGCCGAGGCGCTCAAGGGCGCGGACCGCTGGAGGATCCACACGTTCATCTCCACCAGCGACATCCACATGCAGGACATGCTCCGGATGAGCCATGCGCAGGTGCTCGACGCGATCCGCGAGGGTGTGAAGCTCGCCATCGGGTTCACCGACGACGTCGAGTTCAGCGCCCAGGACGCCACTCGCACCGAGCTCGGGTTCCTGCTCGAGTGCTTCAAGGTGGCCGTCGATGCCGGTGCCACGACGATCAACGTGCCGGACACGGTCGGCTACGCGATGCCGCACGAGTTCGGCGAGCTCGTGCGGAGGGTGCGCGAGACGGTCCCAGATCACGTGGTCATTTCGACGCACTGCCACAACGACCTCGGGCTCGCGGTCGCCAACTCGCTGGCCGGCATCGTGAACGGCGCACGGCAGGTCGAGGTCGCCGTGAACGGCATCGGCGAACGCGCAGGCAACTGCTCGCTCGAGGAGATCGCGATGATCGTTCGGACGCGGAGTCAGGCCCTCGGCGCGAGGCACGGTCTGAA
>Ga0233416_10000393_pt1 | contig 13441 bp, 15 predicted proteins | sample Sediment_Towuti__2_FD_188638 | JGI IMG/M metagenome (GOLD analysis project Ga0233416, IMG submission 188638) | Sediment microbial communities from Lake Towuti, South Sulawesi, Indonesia - Sediment_Towuti_2014_0_MG | ecosystem: Environmental > Aquatic > Freshwater > Lake > Sediment | place... | reverse complement strand
GCTCTCCTCGGTGTTCGCGCTGTCGCGGTCGCTCGCCGGCTGGGCAAGCGGGTTCGGGGCCGAGGCGTTCGGCTACGCGCCGTACTTCCTGCTGACGTTCTTCCTCGCCTTTCCGGCTTATCTGCTCCTCCCGTGGGTGAGGCGGATGCTCGCCTACGCCGACGCACGGCCGGCGCCGGAACCTGCGGCGACCGCCGCCATGAAATGAGCGCGTCGGAGGCAGCCGAGCTTCTCGCGCGCGCCCGGCTCGGCCGGGAACGGCTCGCCGGCCTGCCGCCGGAGCTGCGGCCGGCCGACATCGCGGCGGGCTACCGCGTGCAGGAGGCGCTCCACGGGCGGCTGTCGGCAGCCGGCCTGGGGCCGCTCGCCGGATACAAGATCGGCTGCACGACGCCGGTGATGCAGCGGTTCCTGGGCATCGACCACCCGTGCGCCGGCGGTGTGCACGCGGCGCGCGTGTATCGCCATTCGGCGCGGCTGCGGCACGGCGCCTTCGTGCGGGTCGGCGTCGAGTGCGAGATCGCGGTCTTCCTCGCTAAGGACCTTCCGGCCCGCGAGCGGCCGTACACGACGGCGGAGACCGCGCCCGCGGTCGGGGCGTGCGCGGCGGCGATCGAGATCGTCGACGACCGCTGGCTCGATTACCGGGCCGTCGACACGCCCACGCTGGTCGCGGACGACTTCTTCAACGCCGCGTGCGTCGTCGGCGCGCCGCAGCCGTTCGACGGCTCGCTCGACCTCGCGCGGCTCGGCGGGATGATGACCGTCAACGGGACGGTGCTCGGGCGCGGGACCGGCGCCGATGCGCTGGGACACCCGCTGAACGCGCTCGCGTGGCTCGCGAACGAGCGCTCCCGCAGCGGCGGGCTGCGGGCGGGCGAGCTCGTGCTGACCGGCAGCCTGGTCCAGACTCACTGGGCCGCCCGCGGCGAGTCGTGCGCGGTGGAGATCGAGCGGCTCGGCGCGGTGCGCGTCAGCTTCGACTGAGCCCCGCTCCCGCGGTTGCCTTGCCCCGGGAAACTCGGTAGCCTCGACGCCTCCCCCGCCCCCGCCGCAAACGGCGGCGGGCCGGTTCTTCCCCCCTTCGAGGACTGCCATGACCGACAACATCAGCACCGACAAGCTCGTTTCCGACATGAAGGTCGTCATCGCCGACGCCGAGGACCTGCTGCGCGCCACCGCCACCGCGGCCGGCGAGAAGGTCTCGGCCGCGCGCGCCAGGATGGAAGACAGCGTGCGCGCCGCGAAGGTGAAGCTCGCGAACGCGCAGGAGGTGGTGGTCGACCGCGCGAAGGTGGCGGCCCAGGCGACCGACGACTACGTGCACGCCCACCCGTGGCGCGCGGTCGGCTTCGCGGCCGCCGCCGGCCTCGTCCTCGGGATGCTGATCGCGCGGCGGTGAGCACCTGCGTGCACCGGACGTCCTTGCCGGGCGGAGCGCGCTGAATGCCGCCCGAGGCGGAAGCGCGGCGGCCAGCGGGACTGTTCGAGTCGGTGGCGCGGCTCGGCCGAACCGCGCTCGGCGTGCTGCGCACGCGCCTCCAGATCCTCGCGACCGAGATCGAGGAGGAGCGGATCCGCTTCGCGCAGCTCGCGCTCCTCGTCGCCGGCATCATCTTCTGCCTGCAGATGGCCGTGTCGCTGTTCGTCGCGTTCCTGGTCGTGCTCTTCTGGGACACCCACCGCCTGCTCACCCTCGGCCTCATCGCTGCGCTGTTCCTAGTGGGCGGCATCGGCGGCGCGACCTGGCTCCGCTACCTGCTGCGCAGCCGTCCGAAGATGTTCGCGAGCACCATCGGCGAGCTCGTCAAGGACGAGGACCGGCTGCGGAGCGCCGGCGAGTGAGCCGCCGCCTCGCGCAGATCCGGCTGCGGCGCGAGCGACTGATCGCGAGAGCAGCCGTGGAGCGCGACGGGATTGCGCTCCTCGCGAGCCGGCTACGCGCGCCGCTCGCGCTGGCGGACCGCGGCGTCCTCGCCGTGCAGTACGTGCGCATGCATCCGGGCATCGTCGTGCTCGCGGTTGCCGCGTTCGTCGTCCTGTCCCCGCGGCGCGCCTTGCGCTGGGCGCGGCGCGGCGTGTATCTGTGGCGGGGCTACCGCTGGGCGCTGCAGCTCCTGGGGCCGCGCGCTTCCTGACGCGCGCCGCGGCGGTCCGAAACCTCGCTAGTCCGCGAGGTTCCAGTCGTAGTCGATCGTCAGCGGCGCGTGATCCGAGAAGCGCCGCGCCTTGTAGATCGAGGTTTTGACCGCCCGCGCCGCAATGCCCGGCGTCGCGATCTGGTAGTCGATCCGCCAGCCGACGTTCTTCGCCCACGCCCGGCCGCGGTTCGACCACCAGGTGTACTGCTCCGGGCGCGGGTCGAGCCGACGGAAGACGTCCACCCAGCCGGCGCGCTCGAAGACCCCGGTCAGCCACGCCCGCTCCTCCGGGAGGAACCCGGAGTTCTTCCGGTTCGAGCGCCAGTTCTTCAAGTCGATCTCGCGGTGGGCGATGTTCCAGTCGCCGCACAGGATGAATTCGCGGCCGCTGCGGGCGAGCTTCTCGAGCTGCGGCATGAACTCGGCCATGAACCGGAACTTCGCCTTCTGGCGCTCGGCGGAGCTCGAGCCCGACGGCAGATACAGGGATACGATCGAGAGGCGCCCGAAGTCCGCGCGCAGGAAGCGGCCCTCGGGATCGAACTCCCGGCTGCCGAAGCCCCGGGTGATTGCGTCAGGCTCGCAGCGGGAGTACATCGCGACGCCGCTGTAGCCGCGCTTCTCGGCGAACCCGAAGCATCCCTTCAGGTTCCTTGGCACGAGGATTGCAGGTGGCAGGTCGGTTTCGAGGGCCTTGACCTCTTGCATGCACACGCAATCGGCCTTTTGTCGCGCGAGCCACCGCAGGAACCCTTTGGCAACTGCCGAGCGGATGCCGTTGAGATTGAGGGTGATGACGCGTAACATCTTGAAATTTTCGGGAAAAGTGCGCGTGCCTCAAGCCCTGCCCCAAGCCGCCGCCGGCCTGGACTTCATCGCCTTCGCGATCGAGTCCGGGGTCCTGCGTTTCGGCAGGTTTGTGACGAAATCCGGCAGGCCCTCCCCCTATTTCCTCGATGCCGGGCTCTTCAATACCGGCGCGCGGCTGGGCCGGCTTGCGGAATTTTACGCAGCGGCGATCCGCGCCTCGGGCGTCCCGTACGACATGGTCTTCGGGCCCGCCTACAAGGGCATCGCGCTCGCCGCCGCGACCGCCGTGGCGCTCTCGCGCTCCGGCCGCGACGTGCCCTACGCCTTCAACCGCAAGGAGGCGAAGGATCACGGCGAGGGCGGAGCCGTGGTCGGCGCGCCGCTCGCCGGGCGGGTGCTGATCATCGACGACGTCATGACCGCGGGCACCGCGGTGCGCGAGTCGCTGGCGATCATCCGGGACGCGGGCGCGGTTCCCGCCGGCGTCGTCGTGTGCCTGGACCGGATGGAGCGCGGCACGGGCCGACTCTCGGCCGTGCAGGAAGTGGAATCCCGACATGGAATCCCGGTCATCGCGATCGCGACCCTCGATGACCTCATCGGCTACCTACAAGGCGCGCCGCGGTTCGAGGAGGACCTGCGAGCGATCGCCGACTATCGACGACAATACGGAGTCTTTGGCCATGCGTAACGCACGCGTTTTCCCAGTCGTGCTCTGCGCCCTCCTCCTCGCGGCTCCCGCGGCGGCGCAGAAGCTCTACAAGTACACCGATCCGGTGACGGGCAAGACCGTCTATACGGACAAGGTGCCCACCGATGCCGCCGGCAAGGCGAACGAGGAGCTGAGCCGCCAGGGCACGGTGCTCAAGCGCAACGACGCCGCGCTCACCCCCGAGCAGGCCGCCGCCCGCGACGCCGAGCGCAAGCGCAGGCTCGAGGAGGACGTGGCGGCGAAGGAGGAGAAGCGCAAGAACATGGCGCTCCTCAACACCTACTCGACCGAGAAGGACATCGACGAGGCGCGCACCCGCGCGCTGAAGGCGAACGAGGACGCGATCAAGGACGCCGAGCGCAAGCTCGCCGAGGCGCAGAAGCGCCAGCAGGTGCTCGCCACCGAGGCGGAGTTCTACGCCAAGCGGCCGATGCCGGCCCACCTCAAGCAGGACATCCAGACGAACGAGGTGGAGCTCAAGTCGCAGGCCGAGCTGCTCGACAAGAAGAAGAAGGATGCGGACGTGATCAACGCGAAGTACGACGAGGATCTGCGCCGCTACCGGGATCTCGTCAAGGCCGGGGCCGCCCCGCCGGTCGCCGCGAAGAAGTAAAAGCGTCATCCAGCCGGGATTCGCCGCCCCGGGCGGCGCGCCCGGCTCTAACCGCCCAGCTTTTTCCGCAGCAGCTCGTTGACCTGGGCGGGGTTCGCCTTGCCCTGGGTCGCCTTCATGACCTGCCCGACGAGGGCGTTGAAGGCCTTCTCCTTCCCGGCGCGGAACTCCTCGACCGACTTCGGGTTCGCGGCGACGACCGCGGCGACGATCGCCTCCAGGGCGCCGGCGTCGGAGATCTGCTTCAGACCGCGCTTCTCGATGACCGCGTCGGCGTCGCCTTCGCCGGCCCACATCGCGTCGAACACCTCTTTCGCGATCTTCCCGGAGATCGTGCCGTCCTGGATCCGGGCGAGCAGTCCCCCAAGCCGGGCGGGATCCACCGCGGCCTGCGATGCGTCCCTGCCTTCCTCGTTGAGACGCGCGCTCAGCTCGCCCATGACCCAGTTCGCGGCGAGCTTGGCGGAGATCGCGGCGCCCGCGCCGGCCAGGAGCGTGCGCTCGAAATATTCGGCGAGCTCGCGCGTCTGGGTGAGCGTCACCGAGTCGTACGCGGACAGCTTGAGCTCGGCCTGGTAGCGGCTGCGCTTCGCCTCCGGCAGCTCCGGCAGCTTCGCGCCCACCGCCTCGATCCACGCGTCGCTCACCGCGAGCGGCAGAAGATCGGGATCGGGGAAATAGCGGTAGTCGTGCGCCTCCTCCTTGGTGCGCATCGAGCGCGTCTCGTCGCGCTCCGGGTCGTACAGCCGGGTCTCCTGGACGATCACGCCGCCGGCCTCGAGGATCTCGATCTGGCGGCGCACCTCGAACTCGATCGCCCGCTCGAGGAAGCGGAACGAGTTGAGGTTCTTGATCTCGCAGCGCGTGCCGAGCCGGCCGGCGCCCTGCGGCCGCACCGAGACGTTGGCGTCGCACCGGAACGACCCCTCCTGCATGTTGCCGTCGCAGATGTCGATCCAGCGCACCAGCGAGTGCAGCGCCCGCGCATAGGCGACGGCTTCCTCGGCCGAGCGCATGTCCGGTTCGCTCACGATCTCGAGCAGCGGCGTGCCGGCGCGGTTGAGGTCGATGCCGGTCATGCCGTGGAAATCCTCGTGCAGCGACTTGCCCGCATCCTCCTCGAGATGGGCGCGCGTGAGCCGGATCGAGCGCTCGCCGGCGGCGGTGAGAATCGTGATCGATCCGCCCTGCACGATCGGCGCTTCGTACTGGCTGATCTGGTAGCCCTTGGGGAGATCGGGATAGAAGTAGTTCTTGCGCGCGAACACCGACTGGCGGCGGATCGTCGCGCCGACCGCGAGCCCGAACCGGATCGCGCGCTCGACCGCGCCGCGATTCGCCACCGGCAGCACGCCGGGAAGCGCGATGTCCACGGCGGAGGCCTGCGTGTTGGGCGCCGCGCCGAACGCCGTCGCCGCGCCGGAGAACATCTTCGAGCGGGTCGAGAGCTGGGCGTGGGTCTCGAGGCCGATGACGGTTTCCCACTCCATCGGTCGGGTCCTCACGCGAAGCCCGCGGGCAGCCGCCGGTGCCAGTCGGTCGCGCGCTGATACTGATGGGCGACGTTGAGCATGCGCGCCTCGGCGAAGTAGCTGCCGACGAGGTGCAGCCCGACCGGGAGCCCGCCGGCCCCGAATCCGCAGGGGATCGACATCGCGGGGAGTCCCGCCAGGTTCGGCGCGACCGTGTAGATGTCGTTCAGGTACATCTTGACCGGATCGGCAACTTTCTCGCCGATGCGGAATGCGACCGTCGGCGAAGTCGGGCCGAGGATTACGTCGCAGCGCTCGAACGCCGTCACGAAGTCCTGCGCGATGAGGCGCCGCACGCGTTGCGCCTGCAGGTAATAGGCGTCGTAGTAGCCGTGCGAGAGCACGTACGTTCCGACCAGGATGCGCCGCTTCACCTCCGCGCCGAAACCCTGGGCGCGGGTCTTGCAGTACATGTCGCGCAGATCGTCGTACTCCGGCGCCCGATAGCCGTAGCGCACGCCGTCGTAACGTGACAGGTTGGATGACGCTTCTGCGGGCGCGATCACGTAGTACGCCGGGACCGAGAGCCCGCTGTTCGGGAGAGCGACCTCGAGGGTCGTCGCGCCGAGCCGGCGGAACTCGGCGACCGCACCCTCGACCGCCGCGCGCACGTCCTCGTCCATCCCCTCCGCGAAGTATTCCTCCGGCAGCCCGATGCGCAGGCCCGCGAGCGGCCGCTCGAGGTCCCGGGCGTAGTCCTCGCCCGGCCGGTCGAGGCTCGTCGAGTCGCGCGGATCGAAACCGGCCATCACGTTGAGGAGCAGCGCCAGATCCTCGGCGCTCCGCGCGATCGGGCCGCCCTGGTCGAGGCTCGATGCAAACGCGATCATGCCGTAGCGCGACACGAGCCCGTAGGTCGGCTTGATGCCCGAGACGCCGCACAGGGCCGCTGGCTGCCGGATCGATCCTCCGGTGTCGGTGCCGGTAGCGCAGGGCGCGAGCCGCGCAGCGACCGCTGCGGCGGAGCCGCCGGAGGAGCCGCCGGGGACGGCGTTGGCGCCCCAGGGGTTGCGCACGGGCCCGTAAGCCGAGTTCTCGCTGGAGGAGCCCATCGCGAACTCGTCCATGTTGGTCTTGCCGAGCAGCACCGCGCCGGCGGCACCGAACCGCTCGATCACATGCGCGTCGTACGGCGCGGTGAAGTTCGCGAGCATCCGCGACGCGCAGGTGGTCGGCCAGCCCGCGGCGCAGAAGATGTCCTTGTGGGCCACCGGGATCCCGGTGAGCGGCCCCCCCTCGCCCCGGGCGACGCGCGCGTCGGCGGCACGCGCCTGGGCGAGGCTGCGGTCGGGGTCGACGGTGATGAAGGCGTTCAGCTGCGCCTGGGCACGCGCGATCCGGTCGAGAAAGAGCCGGGTGAGCTCGACGCTCGAGATGCGCCGGGCGGTCAGCGCGGCAGCGAGCTCCTTCAGCGTGGCTTCGATCATGGGCAGACGGCGGGAGCGGAAAAAATGCACACGGAGCGACCCCGGACGTCGGCCGCCTCCGGCTGCCCGCCGCCCCGGCCCTTTCCCGGCCTATTCAATGACCTTGGGCACCAGATACAGGCCCGCTTCGACCCGGGGGGCGACCGCCTGGAAACGCTCGCGCCGGTCGGTCTCGGTCACGACGTCCTCGCGCAGCCGGAGCGCGACGCCGACCGCGTGGGCCATCGGCTCGATCGCCGACGTATCAACGGCTTTCAGCTGCTCGACCAGCCCGAGGATCCCGTTCAGCTCGCGCTGCACCGCCGCCGCTTCGGCATCGGTGACCTCGAGCCGCGCCAGCTCGGCGATCCGGCGCACCTGGTCCAAACTGAGCGACATCGTGATTTTCGACGTAGAACAACGGCTTAGATCGCGGTATTATAGCCCGTTCGCGAATGGCCCCCGCGCATCGGGGCTCAGCCACACGGAATAACTACATGCTTGGATTCCTGCGCGCGTATTTCTCCGACGACCTCGCCATCGATCTCGGCACCGCGAACACGCTGATCTACGTGCGCGGCAAAGGCATCGTCCTCGACGAACCCTCGGTAGTGGCGATCCGCCAGGAAGGCGGGCCGCAGGGCAAACGGACGATTCAAGCGGTCGGCAAGGAAGCGAAACAGATGCTCGGCAAGGCGCCGGGCAACATCACGGTGATCCGGCCGATGAAGGACGGCGTGATCGCCGACTTCACCGTGACCGAGCAGATGCTGAAGCAGTTCATCAAGAAGGTGCACGTGTCGCGCCTGCTCTCGCCCTCGCCGCGGATCATCATCTGCGTGCCCTGCGGCTCGACGCAGGTCGAGCGCCGCGCGATCCGCGAATCCGCGATCGGCGCCGGAGCGTCGCAGGTGTACCTGATCGAGGAGCCGATGGCCGCGGCGATCGGCGCGGACCTGCCGGTGGCCGACCCGACCGGCTCGATGGTGGTCGACATCGGCGGCGGCACGACCGAGGTCGGCGTGATCTCGCTCGGCGGCATGGTGTACGCCGGCTCGGTGCGCGTCGGCGGCGACAAGTTCGACGAGGCGATCATCAACTACATCCGCCGCAACTACGGCATGCTGATCGGCGAGTCGACCGCGGAGATGATCAAGAAGGAGATCGGCTCGGCCTTCCCGGGGTCGGAGGTGCGCGAGATCGAGGTCAAGGGCCGCAACCTCGCCGAGGGCATCCCACGCAGCTTCACGATCTCGTCGAACGAGGTGCTGGAAGCGCTCACCGAGCCGCTCAACCAGATCGTCTCGGCGGTGAAGTCCGCGCTCGAGCAGACCCCGCCCGAGCTCGGCGCCGACATCGCCGAGAAGGGCATGGTGATCGCCGGCGGCGGCGCGCTGCTCCGCGATCTCGACCGCCTGCTCATGGAGGAGACCGGCCTGCCGGTCATCGTCGCCGAGGATCCGCTGTCCTGCGTCGTGCGCGGCTCGGGCAAGGCGCTCGAGAAGATGGAGAAGCTCGGCAACATCTTCACCAACGAGTAGGAGAAGGGGCGAAGCGGCCGCCGCGGCAGGCTTGAAGCGCGGCGCGCGAACCCCCTCCGCCCTCCCTCTTCCCGGCGAAGCATGGAGCACGCGCCGCCGCAGTTCTTCCACCGTGGTCCGGCGCCGATCGCGCGCCTCACGTTCTTCGCGCTGCTCTCGGCCCTGCTCATGGTGCTCGACGCGAGATTCGGCTATGCCGAGCCGCTGCGCCAGCTCCTGGCGCTCGCCGTCTATCCCATGCAGCAGCTCGCGATCGCACCGATCGCAGCGGTCAGCCGCACGCGCGATTTCTTCACCAACCAGGCCCAGCTGCTGCGCGACAACGCCGATCTCCGCGCCGAGAAGCTCCGTGACGCGCAGGAGCTCCTGACGCTCGAGGCGGTGCTCGCCGAGAACGAGCAGCTGCGGCAGCTGATCGGGGCGCGGGAGAGGGTGCCGGGCGACCCGATCTTCGCCGAGATCGTGTACGCGGGGCGCGACCCGTTCAACCGCAAGGTGATCGTCGACCGGGGCGCGAACCACGGCGTGAAGCTGGGGCAGCCGGTGATCGACGCCGCCGGCGTGCTCGGGCAGGTGACCCGGGTGCAGCCGCTGCTCGCGGAAGTCACCCTGGTGACCGACAAGAACCACGCGATCCCGGTGCAGGTGGTGCGGAACGGCCTGCGCGGCGTCGCCTACGGCTCGGGCGACGGCTCGACGATGGAGCTCCGCCACATGGCCGCGAACGCCGAGGTCGAGAAAGGCGATCTCCTCGTCACCTCGGGCATCGACGGTATCTATCCGCGCGGCCTCCCGGTCGCGCGAGTGGTGCGGGTGGAACGCGACGCGGCGTACGCGTTCGCAAAGATCATCTGCCAGCCGGTCGCCGGGACCGACCAGCACCGCCAGGTGCTGGTGATCGCGCCGGTGGATGACGCGCCGGCGTGGGCCACCGAGGGCGCAAAGGGCGCCAAGAAGGCCACCAAGGCGAAGCGGCCGGCGGCGCGGCGGGGCGAGTGATGGAAGTCGACGCGCAGCGCGATCACATCCTGCTCCCGGTCAAGGTCGGGTTCATGACCGCGAGCGTGATAGCGGCCCTGGGCTTCAATTTCCTGCCCTGGCAGGACGTGCGCGGCGTCCCGGATCTGGTCGCGGTGGTGCTCCTCTTCTGGAGCATCCACCAGCCGCGGAAGATGGGCATCGGCATCGCTTGGGCGGTCGGCCTGGTGATGGACGCCGCGAACAGCGTGCTCTTCGGCCAGCACGCGCTCGCCTACGCCGCGCTCGCGTACGCCGGCCAGGTGCTCCACCGCCGGATCCAGCGCTTCGGCCTCCTCCAGCAGGCAGTGCAGGTCTTCGTGCTGCTGATCGGCAGCCAGCTGCTGATGCTCGTGACGCGGATGATCGCCGGCGGTACCTATCCGGGGTTCTCGTATTTCGCGGGCAGCCTCGTCGGCGCGGCTCTCTGGCCGCTGGCGAGCTACGTGCTGCTCGCCCCGCAGCGGCGGCCGGCGGAAGTGGACGAGACTCGGCCGATATGAGGGAACGCAGGCACCGCCGCCGACAGTCCGCGCCGCAGTGGCGCGCGAAAGGGGGTATCTTGGCGACCGCTTCCGCTTCCCGCCCGGACACCGCATGAGCTACGGCCAATTCCGCGACCTCGAGAGCGAGCTGAGCCGGTTCCAGTTCCGCCTCGGCGTGGCCGGCGCGGTGGTGCTGGCGGCCTTCGGGCTGCTCGCGCTGCGCTTCGCCTACCTCCAGCTCTTTCATTACGACTACTACCGCACCAAGGCCGAGGACAACCGCATCTCGGTCGTGCCGCTCATCCCCAACCGCGGCCTGATCATGGACCGCAATGGCGTCGTGCTGGCGCGGAACGAATCGCAGTACACGCTCGAGATCAGCCCGCGCCAGATCGAGAACGTCGAGGCGACGATCAACGAGCTGGCGAAGGTGATCGACATCCAGCCGCGCGACCGCAACCGGTTCCGCAAGCTGCGGGCCGAGATCAAGGGCGCGGAGAGCCTGCCGATCAAGACCCGGCTCACCGAGGCCGAGGTCGCGCGGTTCGCCGTGAACGCCTACCGCTTCCCGGGCGTCGAGATCAAGGCGCGCCTCTTCCGCTACTACCCCATGGGCGAGGTGGCCTCGCACGTGCTCGGCTACATCGGCCGGATCAGCGACAAGGACCTCGAGCGCCTCGAGGCGGACGGCGTGGCCGGGAACTACAAGGGCTCGGACTTCATCGGCAAGGCCGGCGTCGAGGCGAGCTACGAGCGCGAGCTGCACGGCACGACCGGCTCGGCGCGGGTCGAGGTCGACGCCGGGGGCCGCGGCATCCGCACGCTCGAGTCCTCCCCCCCGACCTCGGGCAACAACCTGACCCTGACGCTCGACATCGTGCTGCAGGAGGTCGCCGAGACCGCGTTCGGGAACTTCCGCGGCGCGCTGGTCGCGATCGAGCCTTCGACCGGCGGCGTGCTCGCGCTCGTGTCGAAGCCCGGCTACGACCCGAACCTCTTCGTCGACGGCATCGATGCGGCGAGCTGGGAGGCGCTCAACAATGACCCGGACAAGCCGCTCAACAACCGCGCGGTGACCGGCGCATACCCGCCGGGCTCGACGTTCAAGCCGTTCATGGCGCTGATGGCGCTGCACCTCGGCAAGCGCACGCCCGAGTACACGATCTCCGACCCGGGCTTCTTCACGCTGCCGGGCCTCGCCCGGCCGTTCCGCGACTGGAAGGTCGGCGGCCACGGCGCGGTGAACCTGCACCGATCGATCGTCATCTCGTGCGACACCTATTACTACGGCGTGGCCGCCGATACCGACATCGACCAGCTCCACGGGTTCATCTCGAAGCTCGGCTTCGGCGCGCCGACCGGGATCGACATCGAGGGCGAGAAGGGGGGGCTCCTGCCGTCGCGCGAGTGGAAGCGCAAGCGGTTCAAGCGCCCGGACGAGCAGAAGTGGTACCAGGGCGACAGCGTCTCGGTGGGCATCGGCCAGGGCTACAACCTCGCCACGCCGCTGCAGCTCGCGTTCGCGACCTCGATCGTCGCGAACAACGGCGTGGTGTATCGACCGCACCTCGTGCGGCACATCGTCGACGCGCGGAACAGCGAGACCCGCGCCGTCGAGGCGCAGCCGGTCCGCACGGTGGAACTCAACCAGAAGTGGGTCAACTTGGTGAAGGCGGCGATGGTGGACGTGACCAAGCCGGGCGGCACGGCGGCGCGTGCCGGTCTGAATGCGGCGTACACGTTCGCCGGCAAGACCGGGACCGCGCAGGTGATCGCGATGAAGCAGGGCGAAAAGTGGGACGACAAGAAGGTCGCCGAGCGTCACCGCGACCATTCGCTCTTCATCGCTTTCGCGCCCGCCACCGACCCGAAGATCGCGCTCGGAATCCTGGTCGAGAACGGCGGCCACGGCAGCGCGACCGCGGCGCCGATCGCGCGCGTCGTGCTCGACTATTACCTCCTCGGCAAGATGCCCGAGAAGGCGCCCGACCTCAACCCGGACGCCCAGGACGACTAGCCCCCGCGATGCTCGCGCGCCTCTGGGACCGGCTGACCGCCAACCTCGACGGCACGCTCGTGCTGCTGTCGGTGCTGCTCATCGCGCTCGGGCTCTTCACCCTCTACAGCGCGAGCTACGACAACCCGGCCCGGTTCACCCAGCAGTTCGCGAACCTCGCGGTTGCGATGGTCGCGATGTGGATCGCGGCGCAGATTCCGCCGCAGACGCTGATGCGCTTCGCGGTGCCGGTCTTCTCGGTCGGCCTCGCCCTCCTCGTCGCGGTGGCGCTGTTCGGCGAGGTCGTCAACGGCGCGCGCCGCTGGCTGCACGTCGGGATCGTGCGCTTCCAGCCCTCCGAGATGATGAAGATCGCGATGCCGATGATGCTCGCGTGGTACTTCCAGAAGCGCGAGGCGAGCCTGAAGGTCGGCGACTACGTGGTCGCGGCGCTGATCCTCGCCGTGCCGACGCTGCTGATCGCCAAGCAGCCCGATCTCGGCACCGCGCTCCTCGTGCTCGCCGCGGGCTTCTACGTGGTCTTCCTCGCCGGCCTCTCGTGGCGGCTCATCGTGCCGGTCGTCGCCGCCGGCCTGATCGGCATGGTGGTGCTGATCGTCTTCGAGTCGCAGCTGTGCCAGCCCGACCTCGGCTGGCCGGGCTTCAAGGGCTACCAGAAGGCGCGGGTGTGCACGCTGCTCGATCCGACGACCGATCCGCTCGGCCGCGGCTTCCACATCATCCAGGCGACGATCGCGGTGGGCTCGGGCGGGCTCCTCGGCAAGGGCTGGCTCGAGGGCACGCAGGCGCACCTCGAGTTCATCCCCGAGCGCTCCACCGACTTCATCTTCGCGGTGTACTCGGAGGAGTTCGGCCTGGTCGGGAACTTCGTGCTGCTCGCGCTCTACTTCGCGATCATCGCGCGGGGGCTCGTGATCGCGGCGGGCGCGCCGACGTTCTTCGCGCGGCTGCTCGCCGGCGCGATCACGCTGACGTTCTTCACCTATGCCTTCGTGAACATGGGGATGGTGAGCGGAATCCTGCCAGTGGTCGGGGTGCCGCTGCCGCTCGTCTCGTACGGCGGGACCGCGCTCGTCACGCTGTTCGTCGCGCTCGGGATCCTGATGAGCGTGCACAAGCACCGCAAGCTCGTCCCGACGTGAGGCAGGCAGGCGCATGGTGAGACCA
>Ga0233416_10000392_pt1 | contig 13444 bp, 14 predicted proteins | sample Sediment_Towuti__2_FD_188638 | JGI IMG/M metagenome (GOLD analysis project Ga0233416, IMG submission 188638) | Sediment microbial communities from Lake Towuti, South Sulawesi, Indonesia - Sediment_Towuti_2014_0_MG | ecosystem: Environmental > Aquatic > Freshwater > Lake > Sediment | place... | reverse complement strand
TGTCGGAGCTCGCGTACAACTTCATCGGAGGGCTGAAGAAGCACGCGCGCGCGACGAGCGCTCTCACGGCGCCGACGGTGAACTCGTACAAGCGGCTGAAAGTGGGAACGACTGTCAGCGGCGCCACTTGGTCGCCCATCTGGATCTCGTACGGCTACAACAACCGGACGCAGATGCTCCGCATCCCGGGGCCGGGGCGGGTCGAGGACCGCACGGTCGACGGCTCGTGCAACCCGTATCTGGCCGCCGCGGCCGTGCTGGCCGCGGGGCTCGACGGGATCGAGAACGGGCTCGACGCAGGGGAGCCGAACTCGGAGAACCTGTATGCGATCCCGTACGACGAGCTCCGCGCCCGCGGCCTCGAGACGCTGCCCACGAACCTTCTCATGGCGACGGTCGAGCTCGCCCAGGACGAGGTGCTGCGCCGGGCGCTCGGCGCCGCTCGCGACGAGGACTACGTCGACTACTTCATCAAGGTGAAGCTCGACGAGTGGAATCGCTACCACGAGCAGGTCACGCCGTGGGAGATCGGCGAGTTCCTCACCCGCTTCTAGCGCATATGTCGAAAAGCTCCATATGCGCTAGTCGAAGATCGTCCCAACTGTGGGATGTCCGCGATTGCTGGGCATGTAACTTCTAGACATATATGTGTGGGATCGTCGGTCTCTTCGCGAAGTCGACGGAGGTGGAGGAGCGCCTCGGCGAGCACCTCGCCGCGATGCTCGTCCAGATGTCGAGTCGCGGGCCCGACTCGGCCGGCGTGGCCGTCTACCGCGATCCCGCGCCGGGCGACTGGAGCAAGCTGACCCTGTACTCGGCCGATCCCCGCGAGCACTGGGGAGCCGTCATGGACGGGCTCCGCGACGCGTTCGGCGAGTGCGAGGAGCCGTCGATCCGCGCCAGTCACGCGGTGCTCGTGGTCGGAGCGGACGCGGCCGCCGCGGAGTCGTGGGTGCGCGAGCACCGCCCCGACCTGCGCGTGATGAGCGCGGGCCGGGTGATCGAGATCTACAAGGAGACGGGGCTGCCGGAGGAGTTCGCGGCCGCGTTCGCGCTCGAGGACATCCGGGGAACGCACGCTCTCGGGCACACCCGTATGGCGACCGAGAGCCGGGTCACGACCGAGGGGTCGCATCCCTTCTCGACCGGCTTCGACCTCTGCCTCGTCCACAACGGCTCGCTCTCGAACCACAACCGCCTCCGCGAGAACCTCCGCCGAGAGGGCGTCGAGTTCCAGACGGAGAACGACACGGAGGTCGCCGCGGGCTACCTCGCCTGGCGGATGCGCGAGGGCGCGACGCTCGAGCAGGCGCTCGAAGGCTGCCTCGAGGACCTGGACGGCTTCTACACCTTCGCAGTCGGCACGGCCGACGGCTTCGCAGTGCTCCGCGACCCGATCGCGTGCAAGCCCGCCGTGCTCGCCGAGACCGACGACTGGGTCGCGATGTCGTCCGAGTGGCGTTCGATCGCGGTTCTGCCGGGAGCGGCGGACGCGCGCGCCTGGGAGCCCGAGCCCGCAGTCGTGTACGTCTGGGAGAAGGCGCTCGTCTGACATGGCCGTTCCGGCGACCAGGGAGGCCGTCGAGGTCGTCGATCTCGAGACGACCTCGCTCCGCGAGCTCAACCAGCGGCTGCACGACCTCGCCAGAGTTTCCGGACCGCAGTCCTGGCGGATCCTCAACCCGAACGGCGCGCACGCGCTCGCGTGCGGGCTCGACGCCGACATCGAGATCGAGATCCAGGGGCACGTCGGTTACTACTGCGCCGGCATGAACAAGCGGGCGACCGTGCGCGTGCACGGCAACGCCTCGACCGGGATCGCCGAGAACCTGATGTCCGGGCTCGTCGTCGTCGACGGGAACGTGAGCCAGTCCGCCGGTGCGACCGGGCGCGGCGGGCTCCTCGTCGTCCGGGGGGACGCGTCGTCGCGCTGCGGGATCTCGATGAAGGGGATCGACATCGTGGTCGGCGGCTCGGTCGGCCACATGAGCGCGTTCATGGCACAGAAGGGGTGCCTCGTCGTCTGCGGGGACGCGGGCGAGGCGCTCGGCGACTCGATCTACGAGGCGCGGATCTACGTCCGCGGGCGCGTGGCCAGTCTCGGCGCGGACTGCGTCGAGAAGGAGATGCGGGACGAGCACCTCGCCCAGCTCGCCGGGCTGCTCGAGGCGGCCGGCGTGGACGCGAGCCCGGCGGACTTCCGCCGCTACGGCTCCGCGCGGCGGCTCTACAACTTCGAGATCGACAACGCGGGCGCCTACTGATGAGCGTGACCGGCACACGTCCCGACGAGACACGTCCGGGGTCTAACACCGGACCTGTCCCCGGTTGGAATCTCCGCGAGTCCTACCTCTTCCCGCGCCCCGTCATCGCCGAGATCCAGCGGGCCGCGCGCGAGGGCATCTACGACATCCGCGGCTTCGGCGCGAAGCGGCGGGTTCCGCACTTCGACGACCTCCTCTTCCTCGGCGCCAGCATCTCCCGCTACCCGCTCGAGGGCTACCGGGAGCGCTGTGCGACCGATGTCGTCCTCGGGACTCGGTTCGCGAGGCGCCCGCTCGAGCTCCGGATCCCGATCACGATCGCCGGCATGAGCTTCGGCGCCCTTTCGGCGCCGGCGAAGGAGGCGCTGGGCCGAGGCGCCACGGAGATGGGCACCTCGACGACGACAGGCGACGGGGGGATGACGAACGAGGAGCGCGAGCACTCGAAGACGCTCGTCTACCAGCTGCTCCCGTCGCGCTACGGCATGAACCCGGACGACCTTCGCCGCGCGGACGCGATCGAGGTCGTCGTCGGGCAGGGTGCGAAGCCTGGCGGCGGCGGGATGCTCCTCGGCCACAAGATCTCCGACCGCGTCGCCGAGATGCGCGACCTCCCGAAGGGGATCGACCAGCGGAGCGCGTCGCGCCATCCGGACTGGACGGGCCCCGACGACCTCGAGATCAAGATCACCGAGCTCCGCGAGATCACCGACTGGGAGAAGCCGATCTTCGTCAAGGTCGGCGCCACGCGGACGTACTACGACGTGCAGCTCGCCGTGAAGGCAGGCGCGGACGTCATCGTCGTCGACGGGATGCAGGGCGGGACCGCGGCGACGCAGGACGTCTTCATCGAGCACGTCGGCATCCCGACGCTGCCCGCGACGCGGATCGCCGTCGAGGCGCTGCAGGAGCTGGGGATGCACCGGAAGGTGCAGCTGATCGTCTCCGGCGGGATCCGGAGTGGAGCGGACGTGGCGAAGGCGCTCGCGCTCGGCGCGGACGCCGTCTCGATCGGGACGGCGGCGCTCATCGCGATGGGCGACAACAGCCCCGAGTACGAGGAGGCGTATCGCCGGATCGGGAGCTCGGCCGGCTTCTACGACGACTGGCAGGCCGGCCGTGACCCGGTCGGGATCTCCACCCAGGACGACGAGCTCGCCGCCCGCTTCGACCCGGTGGTGGGCGGGCGCAAGATCGCGAACTTCCTCCGTGTCCTCACTCTCGAGACGCAGACGCTGGCTCGCGCCTGCGGCAAGTCGCACGTCCACAACCTAGAGCCCGAGGATCTGGTTGCGCTCACGATCGAGGCGGCGGCGATGGCCCGCGTCCCCCTCGCGGGCACCGACTGGATCCCCGGCTGGGACCGCTCCCGCTAGGGGACTCCAGTCCCGCCCACGAAGCGCACGTCCCGATTCGCGCGGGTGCTCCCGGTCGAGGTCGCATCCGTTGTGGTTCCTCCCGCGCATCCCGCCGTAGCCAGGCCGGCCACCAGCCAAACGCCGAGAGCGATCGAGCGGACCGAAGACGTGCGCACCCTGGTCACCTGTTCGTCCACCTCGAGCATCTCCCCGCGTTCGGAGGGTGCATCGGGGAGGTCGATGAAGCGCCCTTCGGCTGACTGCGGATTCTGGTTCAGTGAGGGCTCCAGGTCGGGAAGGTTCCTGCGCTACTTGGTCACCTCGAGCTGCGTTGCTGCATAGACGCGCCAGGTCGGCAGATCGTCGACGAAGCACATGAGCGCGTACGACCCGGCCGGTACGTCGCCCGGCAGCAGACCGGACGAACCGGCCTCGACGCCCGATCGGACGACCTGCTCGTAGAGCTCCGGCGGCTCGAGCAGCGTTCCGCTTTCCTGGAACTGCTGGTGCGCCCTCTCGAGGTAGGGCTCGAGGTCGCCGATCGTGGAGCGTTCGGCGAGGGACGTGAGGGCGAACGCTCCGTAGTACTCGGTCTCGTTCTCGACGTCCAGCGTGAAGGCGCCCGTGGCAAGCGCCTCGTCGCCCTCGTAGGTGCATCCTTCGTCGGTGAGGACGAGCCGCATGTCGTCGCTCCCGTCGCCTCCGCCGCAGGCCGGTGCCGAGAGGATCGCGGTCAGGGCGACGAGCCCGACGAGTGCGCGCGTGCTCACGTGGCGAGGGAGCCTACGCGAGGGCGTCGGCGAGAAGGTCACGCGGCACTCCAGCCTCCGCGTAGCGCGAGGTTCCCGGCCCCGCGAGCTCCCGCGCGCCCGCGACGAGCGCGCCGTACGCCGCCGACGCGAGCAGGCTTCCGGTGGAGACGCGGCGGACCCCCACCGCTGCGAGCTCGGAGATCGACGGGCCGGCCGGCAGCGCGAGCACGTTGACCGGGACCCCGACCCTCTCGACGACGCGCGAGATCTGGTCGAGAGCCACGAGGCCAGGTGCGTAGACGCAATCCGCCCCCGCGTCGCGGTACGCGACGAGCCGGGCGATCGTGTCGTCGAGGTCGTCGATGCCGTGTAGGTGGTTCTCCGCACGAGCGGTGAGCACCATCGGGGAGGCGAGCCCGTGCGCGGCAGCGGCCGCCTCGGCGACTCGCTCCGCAGCGAGGCCGACATCGTCAATCGAGTCCCTGGCTGGGACGAAGTCCTCGATCGAGCAGCCGGACGCCCCGGCCTCGGCCAGCAGGCGAACCGTCTCGGCGACGCCCCCGGGATCCTCCGGGTAGCAGCGTTCGCTGTCAACGTTCAGCGGGAGCTCCGTCGCGGCCGAGAGCGCCGCGACGTGCGCGACCAGCTCATCGCGCGTCACGGTCTGGTCGAGCTTGCCGAGCGACCAGGCGAATCCCGCGCTCGTCGTCGCGAGCGCCTCGAAGCCGAGCGCGGCCAGGAGCTTCGCCGATCCGCGATCCCACGGGTTCGGCATGACGAAGAGCCCTTCTCGAGCGTGGAGCTCGCGGAAGCGGGCGCGGCGATCACTGACGGACATGCGGTCTCCTTTCGCTGGTCATGCCTTCGAGGAGGTCGTCGAGGCCGATGTCACCGACATCCTCGGGCGCACGGCGAGCGACCTCGGTCTCGGCTAGTGCCTCGAACACCTCGGCGACCGCCTCGAAGAGGCGTGGCGTGAGGCCTGCGGACGCCTGCGTCGCGGCGATCTCGCGCATCTCGGCCACGTAGCGGTCCGACTTCGACGCGGCGCTCGCGAGTCGCTGCGCGACGTTCGCGACCGGCTCGGGCCACGCGGCAGCCAGATCGTCGAGGACGTACTCGAGGACGCCGTTCTCACGAGCCGCGAGGAGCGCCTGGGCGAGCAGCGCGGACGTGCCTTTGTAGACGGAGGCAGTGCTCATCTTGACCGCAGAGGCGGCGCCGATCTCCTCGCCGACGACAATCGTGCGGACGCCCTGGAAGGGGAGGGTGGCGACCTCCGCGGCCCGCGCTCCCGACAGGTAAACACGCGTTGCCCCGGCTCTCCAGGGCGGCGGACCGGACACGGATCCGTCCACGACCTCGAGCTCTGCGTCACGGACGATCGCACGTGCCGTCTTGGGAGCGATCGCGTTCAGCTCGACCAGCAACGGCCGAGCTCCCGTGGCAGCGGCAGCACGACCGATGTCACCGGCGACCGCCCTCGCCTCTCCGGGCGGGACGATGGAGAGGACGACGTTGGACTCCGCGACGACCTCGTCGAGGCTCTCGAGTAGCTCGAGCTCTGCGCGTGCTGCCAGCCGCCGCGTTCGCTCGCTGCGGTCGGCGACCGTCGCCACCGTCCGCGCTCCGCCGCGCATGAGCGCGACGCCGAGCGCGCTCCCCATGGCGCCCGGGCTCACGATCCCGACCGTCTGCACGACCCGACTCTACGGCGTCGTCGCCGGGCGCCAGCCGAGCTCCCGGGAGATCGCCTTCGCCCCCTCGAGCAGGACCGGCAGCGCGCTCTCGATCGCGGCCGCGTCGAAGCGGGAGCTCGGCCCCTGCAGCGCGACGATCGCCTCGAGCTCCCCGCGGGCCGAGCGGATGGGCGCGGCGATCGCCGTCAGGTCGGGCTCGCGCTCGCCGATCGCGACGGCGTAGCCCCGCTCGCGAACGCCGGCGATCTCGATCGCGAGCGCCCTCGGGTCGGTGATCGTACGCGGCGTGTACGAGCGCAGCGGCCCGTGGGGCAGCTCGCGGCCCGAGAACGCGAGCATGACCTTCCCGGCCGAGGTCGCGTGTGCGATCGAGGGCCGCCCGAGACGGGAGACGGGCTGCACCTGGTGCCGCCCGGGGACGAAGTCGACGGTGATCGCGTCCTCGTCGCCGGGCACGGAAAGGGTGGCCGTCTCCCCGGTCGCCTCGACGAGAGCCACCAGGTGGGGCCGCGCGACCTCGCGGACGTCGAGCCGCGCCAGCAGGGCGTTGGCGAGGTGGACGATTCGCAGGCCGAGCCGGTAGCGACCGGTCGCGTCCACCCGCTCGACGAGCCCGCCGGCCGCGAGCGTTCCGAGCTGACGCGAGGCGGTGCTCGGAGTCATGCCCGTCCGCCGCGCGATCTCGTTCGTGCCCAGCTCGCCGCCCTCGGCCAGCGTGTCGAGCACGGAGATGGCGCGCTCGGCGGCGCCGATTCGGCGGGTGGAGGGTTGACGGGTCCGAGGCATTGCTGGGGGCCGTTGCGGATTCTGACTCCGCGTTGCTGATAGTGCAATTCATGCGCAGGGACGGAGCTCCCGAACCTGGATGGCGTGGCCGGTTGCGAGCTTGCGGGAATCTACGGATCGGGCACCGGAGGATTACTGATGCTGCTGGGCGTCCACGGACTGATCGTCGCGTGCACACCCCCGGGGATGCCGTCAGCTACTCAAGGAGGTGTGCGAATGAGTCCGCGCAGACTTGCCGTCGCGCTTGCTTCGACGGCGTTCTTGCTTCTTCCGAGTTCCGTCGCTGCCGCACAGGACGTGCCGGCGGCGGCGCCTTCCGACGACCTCTTGGTCGCCGTCGTCGCGACGGCGGTCGAGGAGGGGGGCGGAGCTCCCGTGATCACCTCGCTGGGAGCCTCGACCGACGTCTTCGTGGCCGCGTGCAAGTGGGCACAGGTCGAGCGGTACGGGACGAACATCTTCGGCATGAAGCTCTGGTCGTACTTCCAGAAGATCGACTGGTGCTACAACGGCTCGACGATCACGTCCAAGACCCGGACGCGCTGGGGCGAGACCCACTTCCCCGGCTGGTCGTGGAAGGGGCACATCGGCAACAGCACCTCCGGCGGCGTGGGGTCGACGTACTTCCGCGCCTGGACGCAGGGGCACTTCTGCCTCGTCGAGTACTTCAGCTGCGTGCAGAACGCGTACCCGTGGATCGACATGACGGTTCGCGGGAACGGCACGTGGAGCTGGAGTGCCGGAGGCTAGCGTCGTCGATTGGGGCGGGGCGGAGCGAGACTCCGTCCCGCCCCTCGGATGCGCTCGATACGAAACGAGCGCAGAGTCCATGAAGAGGACGAGATGTCACTGAGCCGAGCGGAGTCTCCGAGACGGACCGACGCCGAGCTTCTCCGGGCGGCCCGCGCGGACGCAGACGCGTTCGGCGTCGTCTGCCGCCGCCACACCCCGGTGCTCGAAGCCTGGTTCCGGCGCCGCACCGGCGATCCCGCCGTCGCGGCCGACCTCACGGCCGAGACGCTCGCCCAGGCGTGGTGCAGCCGCCATCGCTTTCGCGACGAGGCCGGCGGCTCGGCTGCTCCCTGGCTGTTCGGGATAGCGGCGAACCTCTACCGCCAGTTCCGCCGCAGGAGACGAGTCGAGAACGCGGCGCGCAGGCGTCTGGGGATTCCCGACCGCGACTGGGGTACGCTCGAGCTCGAGCGCGTCGAGGCCCGGGTCGACGCCCAGCCGCTCGGACCGCAGCTCGCGGAGGAGCTCGAGGCGCTGCCCGCGCGGCAGCGGCGAGCCGTCGAGCTTCGGGTCGTACACGAGCTCCCCTATTCGGAGGTCGCGCGCGACCTCGGCTGCACTCCCGCCGTCGCCCGGCTGAACCTCTCCCGTGCGCTCGTCTCCCTGCGCGCCCGTCTTCAGGAGGTGAGGTCGTGAGCACTCTGCCCGCTCACCTCGAGCTGATCGTCGACGACGTCCGCCGGGCGGCGGAGCGCGATCTCCGGCGCTCGAGACGTCGCCGTGCGCGCCTTCGCATGGCCGCGGTCTCCGTCGTCGCACTCGTATTCGGCTCGGCCGTCGCCGCGGCGGCGACCGACTTGGGATACGTGTCGCTCGTCCAGCGGGTCTACCCTGGCGCGCACGTGTCGAACCTCGGAGACGAGCAGCAGCGTGTCCTTGCCGTGATCGAGGACGGCAGCGGGGTCGATGTGGTCGTCACCGATCTCGGCGTGACGGCAGGCGATCGCGCGGCTCCCGCCGGCACGGCGACTTGCGAGTGGGTCGAGCCCGACCGAGCTCTCCACTGCTCGGCTGCCACCGGCGAGGAGGTCGTCGTGCCTGCCGGGACGCACGTCTACCGCATCAACCCGGCCACCCCGACGCCCCTTCCGGGCGCGGAGCGGAGCGTCATGCTCGTGCCGGAGCTGGAGATGCAGCTCGTCGTCGACCCGACCCCGGTGAGCCGGTGACTGCGGGCGACGCCGTGGAGCGGCTCGGGGGAGCCGAGCGCCTCGTGCTCGCCGCCGCGGTCGTCCTCGCCGCGCTCGTCCTCGTCCCGACCGCGGTCGTCGTCCCCTTCGGGGGACTCGTGATCGGCCCGGCGCTCGTGCTCGCCGGAGTCCTCGTGCGGCGGCGCGCATCGGGTCCGGCTGCCCGCGCGGCGGGCACGGCGGCCCTCCTGCTCGGCGGCGCGATCCTCGCGCTCGGGCTCATCCTCCTCTTCCTGTACTCGACGGGAGGCGGTACGAGCATCGACTCGGGCTGATCGCGAATCGGCCGTGGACGGTCAGCTGTGTCGCGTGGCCGCCGCCTCGCACGCGGCCGTCGCGTGGCGCTGCTCCCGCGCGCCTGGTTGACGTGCGCGCGACATCGGTGTAGGTTCGTTGCGGATCTCGGCACAGTGTTGTTGATAGTGCAATTCATAGAGAGCGCACGCGGCGGCCGCGAAGCGGACGCCTTCAGGGGTGTTCAGCGCGGCGGGAATCCGCTCAGCGGATTCCCGGCTTGCGCAGGGTAGTGTCGTTTCTGCTCCCGTGCCCGTACTGCGGCCCCAGGCCGGTCGACGAGTTCGCGTACTTCGGCGAGGTGACGCGGCGGCCGGAGGGGTCGCCGGGGCTGCGCGAGCTGACCGACTACGTGTACTTCCGCGACAACGTCGCCGGCGTGCAACCGGAGTGGTGGCAGCATCGGACCGGCTGCGGGGAGTGGTTCGTCGCGGAGCGCGACACGCGCACGAACGACGTAAAGGCGGTTTTCCCCAGGGGAAAACCGCCTAGAGGATCGGAGTGAGGCTCGATCCCCAACCCGGAGAGCGAATCGACCGCTCTGAGGAGGTCATGTTCTCCTCTAGCGGAACCCGCGTCAGCGGGTTCCGCGGGGACACGATCGGCTCCGCGCTCTACGCGTCGGGGCAGCGGATCTTCTCCCGCTCGTTCAAGTACCACCGCCCGCGCGGGCTCTACTGCTGCGCCGGCCACTGCCCGAACTGCCTGATGACCGTGGACGGCGTGCCGAACGTTCGCGTCTGCGTCGAGCCGGTCCGCGAGGGCGCAGTCGTCGAGGCGCAGAACGTGTGGGGATCGCTCGACCGCGATCTCCTTTCGATCACGGACAGGATCGGAGGGCCCTTCACCCCGGTGGGCTTCTACTACCGGACGATGATCCGACCGCGACGCCTATGGCCGCTCTACGAGAAGGCGCTCCGCAACCTCGCCGGGCTCGGCAGGGTGGCTGAGGACGGAGCGCCGCACGGCCGCTACGACGTCGAGCACCGACGGGCGAGGGTGCTCGTGATCGGCGGCGGACGCTCAGGGCGAGCCGCCGCGCTCGCCGCCGCGACGTTGGGCCCCGGGGTCGTCCTCGTCGACGAGGATGCTCGGCTGGGCGCGACGGAGCTCGAGGGCGTCGACGTGCTCGCTCCCGCATGCGCGCTCGGCGTCTGGGAGGGCAACCTCGTCCCGGTCGACGCCGGCCACGTCCTCTACCGGTTCCGGGCCGAGCGGATCGTCGTCGCGACGGGGGCGCTCGACCAGCCGCTTCTGTTTCCCGGCAACGATCTCGTCGGCGTGCTGCTGCCAAACGCCTGCCGGCGTTTGGTTAGCGACTTCGCCGTCAAGCCCGGCGACCGGGCGGTTGTCGTGGCTGCCGATGACGACGCGCTGGAGGTGGCGGACGATCTTCGTGAGGCCGGCGTCGTCGTTCCTCGGGTGGTGGACATCCGCCAGGCGCAGCCGCGCGAGCTGGCCGCTGAAGGGCGAAAGGGACGGGTCAAGCGGCTCCTAGTCGACGGCGAAGCCGTCGACTGCGACCTCGTCGTCGCGTCGGCGGGCCGCCAGCCGTCCTACTCCCTGCTCGCGCAGGCCGGCGCGCGCGTCGAGTACGACGCCGCCCGGGGCGTCTTCGTGCCCACGGACCTCCCTGCGGGCATCGAAGCCGTCGGCTCGGTGACGGGAGAGGGCTGCTCCTCTATCGCTTTGCCGGCGCAAGCCGGCAAAGCGAAGTGTTTCGTCTGCGTCTGCGAGGACGTGACCACGAAGGACGTCTCGCGCGCGATCGCCGAGGGCTTCGACTCCATCGAGCTCGCGAAGCGGTACACCACCGTGACCATGGGCCCCTGCCAGGGGAAGCTCTGCCAGCTCGCGTCGATCCGCCTGTACGCCCAGACGACGGGCACGGGGGAGGCCGCACTCGGGACGACCACCGCACGGCCGCCGTGGACACCTGTGGAGCTCGGTCTCCTTGCCGGACGCCACTTCGAGCCGGCGCGCCGGACGTCGATCCACTTCCGGCACGAGGAAGAGGGCGCGAAGATCATGTGGGCCGGCCCGTGGAAGCGCCCCTATGCCTACGGGGAGACGCCCGAGGACGAGGTGCGCGCGGTGCACGAGTCGCTGGGCGTGATCGACGTGTCGACGCTCGGCAAGCTGCTCGTGGAGGGGCCCGAGGCCGCCGAGCTCCTCGAGCGCCTGTACCCGAACCGCTTCTCGGACCTGAAGCCCGGCCGCATCCGGTATGGCGTCCTCACCTCGGACGGCGGCCGCATCATGGACGACGGCACGATCGCGCGCCTCACCGACGACCTCTACTACGTCACGACCACCTCCACGGGGGCCGACTCGGTGACCGCCTGGTTCGAGTGGTGGAACGCGGTCTGGGGATACGAGGCCGAGATCGTCAACGTCACGGGCGCGCTCGCGGCGGTGAACCTCGCAGGCCCGCGCGCCCGCGAGGCGCTCGAGCGGCTGACCGAGGACGATCTCTCGGCGGAGGCGTTCCGCTACCTGGACGCGAGGCGGATCGAGGTCGCCGGCGTCCCCTGCCTCGCGCTCCGGATCGGCTTCGTCGGAGAGCTCGGCTACGAGCTCCATTTCCCGAGCCCGGCCGGCGAGCACCTCTGGGACCGGCTCGTCGAGGAGGGGGCGCGGCCGTTCGGGCTGGAGCCGCAACGCGTGCTGCGGCTCGAGAAGGCGCACATCATCGTCGGCCAGGACACCGACTCCGAGTCGAATCTCCTCTCCGCCGGGATGCCGTGGCTTCCGAAGATGGACAAGGAGGACTTCGTCGGCAAGCTCGCGCTCGAGCACTTCGCCGAGCGGGAGGAGCGCGAGAAGCTCGTCGGCTTCGTCATGGAGGAGAACACGCTCCCGGCCGAGGGCGCACAGGTCGTGATCGAGGGCTTCCCGGCGGGACGCGTGACGAGCGCGCGGCGGAGCGAGGCGGTCGGCTCGGTGATCGGGCTCGTCTGGGTGCCGCCGGACCGGGCCGAGGACGGGACGCGCTTCGAGATCCGCGTCGATCGCCGTCTCGTCGGTGCCCGCGTGACGAGTGGCTCGTTCTTCGACCCCGCCGGGGAGCGGATGCGCTCGTGAGCGTCCTGGGCTTCCTCTCGCCGTCGCGCTGCGAGCCGGGAACGATCACGTCGCCACTTCGGCACGCGCTCGGGCGCGTCGGCTGGTCGGCCTATCTCGGTGATCCCGAGCAGGTCCGCGACCTCTCGCTCGAGGGCATCGTCGAGATTCGGGGCGATCTGGACCGAGTTTCGACGCTGGAGGGCGAAGAGCTCGTTCGCCTCTCGCCGCGTCGCGGCTTCCTGTTCACCGCCGGCGACGCACCGGATGTTGCCGAGCGCGTCCGGGCTGAGGGCGTGCTCGCGTACGACGCGTCCGGCGCGCTCGCAGGGATGGCGATCGCGAACGAGGCCGTGATGCCACGCCTCACCGACCTCGACCTCTCGCAGGTCCCGACGGCCGGTCCGTTCGCACGCGTCTGGGCGCTCTTCCGCCGCGGCGAGGACGGCGAGTACCTCATCTACGTGCAGCAGGAGCTCGGCCACTACGTCGCCGAGGCGGTCCTCGACGCCCTCGCCGGGCTGGAGGGGTGGGCGTGAAGGAGATCTTCTTCCCGAAGCGGATGTGGCGGCCGCGGGGCGAGCTCAAGCGCCGCTACGACGTCGTGATCGTCGGCGGCGGCTCGCACGGGCTTGCGACCGCGTACTACCTCGCGAAGCGCCACGGCATTCGCGATGTCTGTGTCCTCGAGCGCTCGTACATCGGCTCCGGCGCGTCCGGCCGGAACACCACGATCGTCCGCTCGAACTACCGGACGCCGGAGGGGGCGGCGTTCTACCGGGAGAGCGTCCGCCTGTACGAGCGACTCTCGACGGAGCTCGGCTTCAACCTCATGTTCTCCCAGCACGGGCATCTGACGCTGGCGCACTCGGACCGCTCCATGGTCGTGATGCAGGAGCGCGCGGAGGTGAACAAGCTGCTCGGGATCGACTCGAGCGTGATCGGGCCCGACCGGATCCGCGAGCTCTGCCCGCAGCTCGACCTCTCCGACCGGCCGGCCTACCCGATCATGGGCGCGCTCTACCACCCGCCGGGGGGGATCATCCGCCACGACGCCGTCGTGTGGGCGTTCGCGCGAGGCGCCGACCGGCTGGGGGTCGAGATCCACCCTGACACGGAGGTCACGGGCTTCGAGCGTGCCGGCGGTCGGATCGTCGCGGTCGAGACCACGCGCGGGCGCGTCGAGTGCGGGCAGGTCGTGAGCGCGACCGCCGGCTGGTCGTCGCTCGTCGCCGGCCTGGCCGG
>Ga0233416_10000391_pt1 | contig 13447 bp, 10 predicted proteins | sample Sediment_Towuti__2_FD_188638 | JGI IMG/M metagenome (GOLD analysis project Ga0233416, IMG submission 188638) | Sediment microbial communities from Lake Towuti, South Sulawesi, Indonesia - Sediment_Towuti_2014_0_MG | ecosystem: Environmental > Aquatic > Freshwater > Lake > Sediment | place... | reverse complement strand
GATTCAGCGACGGCGGCGCCGAGCTCCGCAGCCGCGGACTCCGCCCTGGCGTGATCGAGATCGAACAGGGCAACGCGCCTGCCGCGGGCGAGGAACGTGCGCGCTGCCGCCTTCCCGTTGACGCCGGCGCCGATGACAGATGCCGTCTTCGCATCGGCTCGACCGAGGGTCTCGGCTGCGAGCACCGCCGCAGCACCGGTGCGCAACGCGGTCACCGCCGCCGCGTCGAAGCAGGCGACGAGCCGGCCGTCCTCGGCGCTCGACAGCAGCACGAGCCCGGTCACCGTCGGCAACCCCCTGGCCGGGTTGCCGGGGAAGGACGTCACCCACTTGAGCAGCGCGTGACCCGAGCCGAGGGCCGGCATCGCCCGGAAGTCGCCCGCCGGGTACGCGGGCACGTAGACCTTCGGCGGCATCGTCCACTCGCCGCGGTGGTAGGCGACGAACGCCTCGCGCACGGCGTCCAGCGCCTGCGCCGGCGGCACGGCCTCGTAGACGTCGCGCCCGGTGAAGAGCCGAACGCTCAGCGTCGGCTCAGAGCGCCTTGACGGCCGAGACCAGCTTCTCCACCGACGACTTGGCGTCGCCGAACAGCATCGACGTCTTCGGGTCGATGAAGAGCGGATTGTCGATGCCTGCGAAGCCCGGGTTCATCGATCGCTTGAGCACGACGGCGTTGTGCGCGTGGTCGACGTTGAGGATCGGCATGCCGTAGATCGGGCTGCCGGGGTCGTTCCGGGCCGCAGGGTTGGTGACGTCGTTGGCGCCGATGACGAGAGCGACGTCGCAATTGTCGAACGCGGGGTTGATCTCGTCCATCTCCTTGAGCTGGTCGTACGGCACGTTCGCCTCGGCGAGCAGCACGTTCATGTGGCCCGGCATGCGCCCCGCCACCGGGTGGATGGCGTACTTGACGTCGACGTTCTTCTTCTCCAGCTCGTCGGCGAGCTCTCGCACGGCGTGCTGAGCCTGCGCGACGGCGAGCCCGTACCCCGGCACGATGATCACGTGCTGGGCGTAGGCGAGCATGACTCCCACGTCCTCGGCGGTGGTCGGGCGGACTGAGCCGCTCGCTGCCTCGAGCGCCTCGCCGGTGACCTGGAGCGTGCCAAAGGCGCCGAAGAGGACGTTCGCGACCGAGCGGCCCATGGCCTTCGCCATCATCAGCGTGAGCAAGGTTCCCGACGCGCCGACCAGCATCCCGCTGACGATCAGCACCGTCTGGTGGAGGACGAACCCCGTGGCGGCTGCGGCCACCCCGGTGAACGCGTTGAGGAGCGAGATGACGACGGGCATGTCCGCGCCGCCGATCGGCAGCACGAAGAGAACGCCGAACGCGAGCGCGCCGAGAATGATCAGGCCGAGCACCCACTGCTCCTCGTACCCGGCGACGATGGCGATGCCGAGGCCAAGGAGGACCGCGAGCAGCCCGAGGTTGCCGAACCTCTGGCCCGGGTAGGTGATCGGGCGCCCGGACATCAGCTCCTGGAGCTTCGCGAACGCGATCATGCTGCCGGCGAACGAGACGGATCCGATCAAGGCCGAGAGCACGATGGCCACGGAGACGTTGAGATCGAGGTCTCCGGGCAGCGCGATGCTGTCGTGGAAGTCCGCAAACGCGACGAGGGCTGCCGCGCCGCCGCCGACGCCGTTGAACAGCGCCACCATCTGCGGCATCGCGGTCATCTTCACGGCGCGGGCCGCGTACCAGCCGATCGGCGCCGTCACGGCCATGACGATCAGGATCCACTTGAACTGGCTCGAGTCGAGTCGCGGCAGGAAGAACGTGGCCACGATGGCCACCGCCATGCCGAAGGCGCCGATCCAGTTGCCGTGGCGCGCTCGCGCCGGGTTGGAGAGGAAGCGCAGCGCGAGGATGAAGCAGACGATCGTGACGAGGTACGCCAGCGTCACCCAGTCGTACCGACTCATCTCGCGCTCCTGGACGCCGTCGTCTCACGCCGGGCAAAGCCCGGCTCAGCCGACGGCTGGCGCCGTTGGCGGCAGGATGCTGCGCTTACGGCAGTTGGCCGTAGAAAGGACGGGAGAGGGACAGTCCCCAAACGCACGCCCGTCTCTCGCAGACCGGGAGTGTTCGGGGACTGTCCCTCAGCGACGCCCCAGAAGCCCGAGATCACTCGTCGGCCTCCTTCTTGGCCGGCTCGCGGCGCTTGAACATTCCGAGCATGCGGTCGGTGACGACGAAGCCGCCGACGACGTTGGCCGTGCCGAGCGCCACGGCGACGAGCGAGACGACGCGGAGCCAGCCGCTCTGGTCCGGTTGTGCGGCGACGATGATGGCGCCGACGATGACGATGCCGTGAATGGCGTTCGTGCCCGACATCAGCGGCGTGTGTAGCAGCGTCGGCACCTTGGAGATCACCTCGACGCCCAGGAAGGCGGCAAGGATGAGGATCGTCAGCTCGATCAGAAACGGCAGGCTCATGTGGCGAAGGCCTCCTCCCGTGTGACGCAGGTGCCGGCGGTGATCTCGTCCTGCCAGTCCAGCACGAGCTCACCCTCCGGGGCGAGGTGCTGGAGCAGCGCCATGACGTTGCGGGCGTAGAGCTGGCTCGCGTGCGAAGGCATCGTGCTCGGCAGGTTGAGGAGCCCGACGATGGCGACCCCGTGCTCGACGCTGTCCTCGCCGGGTGTCGTCAGCTCGCAGTTCCCCCCGGTCTCGGCCGCGAGATCGACGATCACGGAGCCCGGCTTCATCGCCTCGACGGCGGAGGCCGGAATCAGCTTTGGCGCGGGACGGCCGGGGATGGCGGCCGTCGTGATGACGACGTCGAAGTCGGGTAGCCGCTTCTCGAGCTCGGCCTGCTGCTGCGCCTGCTGCTCGGGCGTCAGCTCGGCTGCGTAACCGCCGGCCGTCTCCTCGCCGCGGATGCCGAGGTCGAGGAACGTGGCGCCGAGCGACTCGACCTGTTCCTTCACGACCGGGCGGACGTCGAAGCCCGAGACGACGGCGCCGAGCCGGCGCGCGGTCGCAATCGCCTGCAGTCCCGCGACGCCGGCGCCGAGGACGAGTGCTTTTGCCGGCGGCACGGTGCCCGCGGCGGTCGTCAGCATGGGGAAGAACTTCGGCAGCCGGTCGGCTGCGAGCAGCACGGCCTTGTAGCCGGCGACAGTGGCTTGTGACGACAGCGCGTCCATCGGCTGCGCGCGCGTGATGCGCGGGATCGACTCCATGGCGAACGCGGCGACGCCGCGCTCTCTCAGGGCGGCGATGCCCTCGGCATCCGTGAGTGGCTGGAGAAACCCGATGAGGACGTCTCCCTGCCGAAGGAGCTGGATCTGCTCCGTGGACGGCTTCTGCACCATCACGATCGCCTCGGACTGGCCGATGACCGAGCCGACGATCGTCGCGCCGGCCTCCTCGAACGCTGCGTCGGTGAAGGAGGCGGCATCGCCGGCGCCGCGCTCGACGGTGATCGAGAAGCCGCTGCCGACCAGGCGGGTCACAACGTCGGGTACGAGAGCAACCCGGCGCTCGCCCGGCGCGGACTCTCTCACGACCCCCACGTTCATGCCGTGCTGCACTCTACTCCGACGCCCAGCACGCGTAGCAGGGAACCGTCACCCGACCGGGAATGACTCGGGCGATGGCGATGCTGATCGATCTCGCACGCGCAATCGAGGCGCGCGATCCCTACGCGTCCGGACATGCGGCACGTGTGTCTACGTTCGCCGAAGTCGTCGCGGCGCGCCTGGGCTGGGACGACGATCAGCTCGAGGTGCTTCGCATCGGCGCAGCCCTCCACGACATCGGCAAGCTCGCGATCTCCGAGCACATCCTCCGCAAGCCCGGCCCGCTCGACGAATCGGAGCTCGCGGAGGTACGGGCACACCCGGAGGAGGGCGCTCGCATGGTCGGGCTGATCGGGACGATGCCGGCCGCCATGCCGGCGGTCCTCCACCACCACGAGCGCTGGGACGGTCGTGGCTACCCGGCCGGGCACGCGGGCGAGCGCATCCCCGCGGAGGCTCGGATCCTCGCCGTCGTGGACGCCTTCGATGCCATGACGACGGACCGACCGTACCGGCGGGCACTCAGTGAAAAAGCGGCGATCGCGGAGCTCCGGCGCTGTGCGGGCACGCAGTTCGACCCCGAAGTCGTCGACGTCTTCGTCGAGGCGTGGGAGCAGGGCTGCGTCGGCACGCACGGCGCCCTCCGGGCCGCTGCATCCTGATCAGCGCTCGCGCTCGTCGCAATCCTCGGAGCCGCGGATCCAGCCGCCCTTGCCCGCGATCTGGGCCCAGCACGCGCGCAGCCGCTGCAACGCCGAGCCGCAGACTGTTTACAAGCTCACCGCCCCTTCACAGGGCGGCCCAGACCTCGAGCTTCTGACGCACTCGCCGAATGACCTCGTCGGTGAACTCGGTGGTTGTCGCCTGGCCGCCGAGGTCGGCCGTGCGCGTTCCGTCGGCCACGGCCTCGAGGCTCGCCTCGCGGATGGCCCGCGCGGCGGTGAGCGTCTCCTCGTCGTCTCCGAACGCGAGGAGTGCCGCCGCCGCGAGGATCATGGCGAGAGGGTTGGCCACGTTCTTGCCGTAGAGGCTCGGCGCCGTGCCGTGCGCCGCCTCGGCCATGACCACGTCAGGCACGTAGTCCTCGCCGAATGCGACGACGAGCGACTCGGAGCCCGCAATCGAGCCGAACAGGGGGAGCACGAGGTCGGAGAGGATGTCGCCGTCTCGGTTGAGCGCGGGAATCACGAGCGGGTCGCCGCTCGACGACAGGAGCAGCGCGAACGTCGCGTCGATCAATTGCGGCTGGTATGCCACGTCGGGGTGGCGCGCAGCCGCGGCGTCCATCTCCTCCTTGAGCATGCCCTCGTACGTTGGGCTCACCGTGTACTTCGGGCCGCCGAACACCCCGGCGCCCGTGCGCTCGGCCAGCCGGAAGGAGAACTCGGCCACGGCGTGGCAGACGCGCCGCTCTATGCGCTCGGTGCGCAGCGCCACCTCGTCGTCGCCCTCACCTTCCCGCCACTCCTCCGCGCCGTAGGCGTCTCCGACCGCCATGCGCACGACGGAGATGGGCGCGTGGACGCCGCCGATGGGAGCAACGCCCGGTATGCGCCGGCCCGTGCGCACGATCACCTCGCCGCCGATCTCCTCGCGGAGGATCTTGTTCGGCGAGCCGACATCGCCGACGCCCTCGGGGGTGACTGTCGCCGCCTTCAGGCCAAGGCCGGACCTTCGCACAGCAGCGGCCGCCTCGTACACGACGCGGTTCTTCGTCGCGCGGCGGTTGGCGAGCGACAGGTCATATCGGGTGAGGTCGAACTCGAGCCTGACGACGTCCGGCGAGAGGACGCGCAGCGCCTCCTCCAGAAGCTCCTGGCCGGTCTCGTCTCCTTCCAGAACGACGATGCTGCGCGGCTCCACGAAGGCGATTCTATGGGCAGTCCCTGGGCAAGAAACCTGTCCCAATATTTACGCCAGGAATATCCATTACTGTTTCACGTGAGCCCCGTCGAGAAAGGAGGTTTTCATGGCTCGAAAGACGGTACTCGTGTGTGACAACTGCGGCGTGGAAGTCGAAGACGGAAAAGGCGCGACGATGCGCATCACGCCGACCGACGCACGTCGCGGCTCGAAACAGGCGGACCTCTGCGACGGTTGCGCGGCGGCGATGCCGGGTCGCGCCGTAGCCCGCCGCGGCAGGCCGAAGGCGTCCAGCTAGCCCTCCGCGCGTAGAGAATTCACGCACTTTCCGCGCTCGCCGGCGACCCCGTGACCGGCCGGCGCGTCCTGCCGCTCTACACTGGGCCGCGTGCCGCTGACGCTGCTCGCGGGCCCGGCGAACGCCGGCAAGGTCGCCCTCCTGCTCGATCGCTACCTCTCCGACCTCGGGCGCGATCCGGTGCTCGTCGTGCCCAACCGGGCCGAGGCATCGCGCGTCGAACGCGACCTGACCGCGCGAGGCGGCGCCGTCGTCGGTGGCTCGATCGGGACGTTCGACGACCTCTTCGAGCGGATCGGCACGGGCAACGGACGGTCGAGAGTCGTCCTCGGCGACGCCCAGCGGCTGCTGCTCGTGCGTGAGCTCGCCGCGACGGCCGGCGGTGAGCTGAGGCGTGCTTCGAGATTCTCCGGGTTCGCCGAGACGCTCGCGAGCACGCTCGCAGAGCTCGAGTCGGCGCTCGTCGAGCCGGCGGATCACGCGGGAGACTTGGCCGAGCTGCAGCGTGCGTACCGCGCCGAGCTCGAACTCCGCGGAGTGACGGACCGGGACAACCTGAGGCGCGAAGCGGCGAGTCGCGTCGCCGAGGACCTCGCCGCGTGGCACGGGCAGCCGGTCTACGCGTACGGGTTCGAGGATCTGACGGGCGCCCAGTGGGCGCTTCTGCACGCCCTCGCCGGACGGGCGGATGTCACGGTGTCGCTCCCGTACGAGCCGGGCCGCATCGCGTTCTCCTCGCTCCAGCGAACCGCGGACTCGCTGGTCCGGCTCGCCGACGAGCGGATCGAGCTGCCGCCGGCCTCGCACGCGTTTACGCGGCCCGCACTCGCGCATCTCGAACGGCATCTCTATTCAGATCGGGCGGCCTCGACAGCTCCGCCGATCGAGGGTGCGTTGCGGTTCCTGGAGGCCGCGGGCCAGCGTGGCGTGCTCGACCTCGTCGGCGAGGAGATCCTCGGCCTGATCCGCTCCGGCACGCCGGCCGAGCACGTTGCCGTGGTGGCGCCGTCGGTGGAGCGCTGGCGGGCTTCGCTCGAGACGGCCTTCGGCGCGCTCTCCATCCCCTACGGCATCGAGGGCTCGGCGCGTCTGTCCCAGACTCCGTACGGCGCCGCGCTGCTCTCGCTGCTGCGCTTCGCATGGCTCGACGGCGGCCGGCGTGATCTCTACGCCTTCATGCGCTCGCCGTATGCCGCGCTTCGGCGCGACCATGTCGACTTTCTCGAGGGCCGGCTGCGCGGTCGCGCCGTGCATACGCGCCAGCGGGTCGAGCAGGAGACCGTGCGCCTGCGCGGAGAGCCGCTGCCGTTTCTCGACGCGCTCCGTTCGGCCCCGTCGAACCTCGCCGGAGTCGGGCTCCTCGCCGCGACGATGGTGCGGGCTGCGCACGGACTGACGGCGCCGCCTACCGACGAGGCCGCGCGTCTCGACCTCCGGGCCTTCGAGAGTGTCAGCCGTCTCCTGGCCGAGCTCGAGCAGTGGGAGCGGCTCGGCTCGCCGCTCGCGACGGGGGATGTCGTCGCGTGCCTCGAGACCGTGCGCGTTCGCACCGGACGGCCGTACGAGCCGGGGCGCGTGGCCGTTCTCGACCTGCTGGCGGCGAGGACGCGGCGATACGAGGTCGTCTTCGTGCTCGGCCTGGAGGAGGGCACGCTTCCGCGCCGGGGGACACCTGCGTCGCTACTGGACGACGACGCGCGATCGACCATCGAGCAGCGGTCGAACCGTGCGCGTCTCGAGCGGCCGGATCCGGTCGGTCGCGACCGCTATCTCTTCTACACGGCCTGCACGCGGGCCGAGCGCCGCCTGTACCTCGTTCGCGAAGCGGCGACAGAAGATGGCTCGCCACGCGAGCCGAGCCCGTTCTGGGTGGACGCGGCCGCGCTGTTTCCCCGCGAGGACGTCGTCCGCTGGACGAGGCGGCGCTCCCTCGCCCAGACAGTCTGGGCGCTCGAGTCGGCGCCGACCGAGCGCGACCGGCTCCGTGCGGCGGCTGCCATCGCCGCGACCGACCGCGACACCGCGAAGGCAGTCGCGCGCGCTCACGGCTGGGAGCGGCGGATGGATCGCGCGCTCCGTGCCTTCTCGCGGCCGACTGAGCTCACCGATTCACGTGTGCTCGCAGAGCTCGTGGCACGCGGAACGTTCAGCGTCACCGAGCTCGAGCTGTTCGCCGACTGCTCGTCTCTGTGGTTCGTCGAGCGGTTGATCGATCCCAGGGCGATCGATGGCCGCGTCGACCCGCGCCTTCGGGGCAGCATCGCGCATCAGGCGCTGTTCAAGTTCTTCTCCGGCCTGCCGGCCAGGTTCGGCGTCGACCACGTCGAGAGTGAACGGTTCGACGACATGCTCGACTTCCTGCACGAGTGCGTCCGCGAGGCGGTCGTCTCGCAGGCCCTGAACCGCCTCGAGCTGACGGAAGTCGAGCGGCTCGAGCTCGAGCAGGCGCTCCTGCGCGACGTCGGCGAGTTCATCCGGGACGAGGCGGCATCGCCGGTGCCACTCGTGCCTCGGCGATTCGAGGTCTCGTTCGGCACCGAGCGATCGGCGCCCGAGCTGAAGACTGGGCTCGACGTGGAAGGCTTTGCTCTCAGCGGCAAGATCGACCGCATCGACGTCGACCCGTTCGGCGCTCGGGGCATCGTCCAGGACTACAAGAGCGGCAAGCAAGCGCACTCGGCGGCGAAGATCCAGTCCGAGCTGCGGCTCCAGATCCCGTTGTACATGCTCGTGCTGCGCGATCTGCTCGGTATCGAGCCAATCGGCGGGCTCTATCGCGCGCTCGCCGGCGAGCGTCACGCGAGGGGGCTGCTGCGTGCGAGCGAGCGAGACGGGCTGCTACCCGGCTTCTCCGCGCGCGACTACCTGGGCGACGACGAGTTCTGGGGCGTCGTCGAAAGCGCGAAGGAGCACGCCCGCGCCTTCGTCCGGCGGATCCGCGCCGGCGACGTGCTCCACGATCCCAAGGGTGGCTTCCCCTGCCCCTCGTGGTGCGACCGCGCGCCCATGTGCCGCGTGAGGCGCGCATGACGGGCGCGGTCGAGACGCGCAGTCCGAACCCGGACCAGCTGGCGGCGATCGATGCCGGTGGCACGGTCTTCGTGTCGGCGGGCGCGGGCACGGGCAAGACGACCGTCATCGTCGAGCGATTCGTGCGCGCGCTCGACGACGGGCTCGACGTCGACTCGATTCTCGTCATCACCTTCACGGAGCGCGCGGCCGGTGAGCTGCGGTCGCGCATCCGAGCGCGGCTCGTCGAGTCCGGCCGGCTCGACGCTGCACGGGAGCTCGACGGCGCGTGGATCTCGACCATCCACGGCTTCTGCCATCGCGTGCTCCGGCTGCACCCCGTCGAGGCCGGCCTCGACCCGCGCTTCCGCGTGCTCGACGAGAGCCAGGCAGCGGTGCTCCGTGCCGAGGCGTTCTCCGCGGCTCTTGCCGACTTCTGTGCGGGCGAGCATCGGGATCGCGTACGCCTGCTCGCGACCTACGGCGCCGACGGTTTGCGCCGCATGCTGAGCGGGGTCGCAGCCACGCTTCGTTCCGCCGGCCGCGGGCTTGCCCTGGAGCTCGGCGAGGCGCCAGACCTCGGCGCGCGGATCGCAGAGCTTCGCCGAGCGGCCGAGGCGGTGCTTGCCGAGACGGACAGCGATGCGACGTCCGAGGCCGGGCGCGCGACCGTGCGGCAGGCCCTCGCGCTGATCGAGTCCCCGCCGCCGGCGGATCTGCTGCTCGACCTCTCGCAGCTGGCCGTGCGCGGCCGAGGAAAGGACCGCTTCGCCCCCTACGAGGACGCTCGACTCGCTCTCGAGCAGACGGCGCTCAACGTCGCTGCCGTTCGCGACCGGGAGCTCCTCGAGGATCTTCTCGTCCGGTTCGACGAGGCGTATCAGGCAGCGAAGGACCGCGAGTCGGGGCTCGATTTCGAGGACCTTCAGCTCCGGGCGCGCGACCTGCTGCGCGACAGCGAGGACGTGCGCGAGCGTGAGCGGCTGCGCTTCCGCTCCGTGATGGTCGATGAGTTCCAGGACACGAATCGCCTCCAGTGCGAACTGATCGACGCGTTCGATCCGGAGGAGCTGTTCTTCGTCGGTGACGAGTTCCAGTCCATCTACCGGTTCAGGCACGCCGACGTCGACGTCTTTCGCGAGCGGCGCGCCGGAGTCGCCGACGTCCTGCCGCTGACATGGAACTACCGCTCTCGCCCCGAGCTGCTGGCGGTGGTCAACGAGCTGTTCGGTTCGGAGTTCGGGGACGGGTACCTGCCGCTCCAGGCTGGCGGGCGCGTCCCGGATCCCGCGGCCGGGCCGGTGGTCGAGCTGCTCGTCACCGACAAAGCCAGCTACGAGAAGGCGGACGTCAGCTGGCGGCGGGGGGAAGCGCGCGCGGTTGCCAGGCGAGTGCGGGAGGTAGTCGAATCGGGTGAAGCGACGGCCGGCGAGGTCGTCTTCCTCTTCGCCGCCGGCACGGACGCCGAGCTGTTCGAAGAGGAGCTGCGCGCGGTCGGTCTCCCGACATATCGCGCTGCGGGGCGGGGCTATTTCGGGCAGCAGCAGGTCAACGACCTGCTCGCCTACCTGCGGCTGTTGCACAACCGCTATGACGACGAGGCGCTCGTGACCGTGCTCGCCGCGCCGCTCGTCGGTGCTTCCAACGATGCGCTCGTCCTCCTGCGACGGGCTGCCGGCCGCCGGCCGCTGTTTTGCGGCGTGGAGAAGGGGCTTCCCGAAGGGCTGTCGGAGCGGGACGAGCAGCTCTTTCGCGCGTTCCGGCAACGCTACGACCGACTGGTGGAGTTCGCCGACAGCTCGGGGCTCGAGCGATTGCTCGAGCAGGTCGTCGTGGAGCACGACTACGACCTCGCCGTGCTCGCCCAGTGGGACGGCCAGCGCCGCTACGCCAACATGCGCAAGCTGGGACGCCTGGCGCGGTCGTTCGAGGATCTCCGTGGACGAGACGTCGAGGGCTTCGTGCGCTTCGTCCTCGACCAGCAGTCGGTGGGAGTGCGGGAGAGCGAGGCCTTCGCCGAGGAGGAGGGCGCCGACGCCGTTCGCCTGCTCACTATCCACGCCGCCAAAGGGCTGGAGTTCAATGTCGTCGTCGTGGCCGACGCCGGCCGCGACCGTCCCGCCGCGCGCGGCGAGGAGATCATCTGCCTGCCCGACGGCCGCTTCGGGTTCGGCGTTCGCGACCCGCTGAGCGGAAAACGGCGGGGCGCTTTCGACTACGAAGACGTGCGGCGCGCCGAGGAGGAGGCGGAGGAGGCCGAGCGCCTTCGCCTCTACTACGTGGCTATGACGCGGGCTATCGACCGGTTGATCGTGTCGGGCTCCATCGATCGCCGGCGGGCGGCTGACCGGCACACGCCGATCGGCTGGGTTCTCGACCGGCTCGGCTCGCCGGCGCTCGACGAGGTCCAGAACCACGCCATCGTGCTGGAGCACGGTCAGGCGCGGCTGAGCCTCCGAGTCGATCGTTGGCGCCCCCCCGCGGACGTCGCTGAGCCCGTCGCGGGCGAGGATGACGAGGAGACGGGTGGGCAACTCGTGCTCTTCGCCGGTGCCGAGCCTCCTGCGCACGAGGCCGTCCCGTCGTTGCCGGAGCTGGACGCTCCGCCCGAGCCGCCGGTATTCGAGCCTCGCCGCCTTTCGTACAGCGCACTCGCGACGTTCGCCGAGTGCGGCTTCAAGTTCTACGCACGGTACGTCGCGGGCATGAGCGAGCGTAGGGGAGGAGGGGAGATGGGAGCCGTGGGTGTCGGCTCGGCCGTTCACGAAGTGCTCGAGCGGGTCGATCTCGCGGCACCGGTCCTGCTGGACGACGTGGCCGCAGCGGTTCCGGACGCCACCCCGGAAGAGCTCGGCCGCATCGCCGGGCTCGTCGCCGCGTATTGCGACTCGTCGCTCGCGAAGCGCATTGCCGCCCTCGACAGCCCCGAGAAGGAGCGCCCGTTTGCGTTCGAGCACGACGGAGTCGTCCTGCACGGCTTCATCGACGTCTTGCAGCTCGGCCCGCGAGCCCTCATCGTCGACTTCAAGACGAACGCGCTGGAAGATAGGACTCCGCGCGAGATCGCCGACGAGGAGTACGGGCTCCAGCGCCTCGTCTATGCGCTCGCGTGCTTCCGCGCCGGGGCCGACGAGGTCGAGGTCGTCTATCAGTTCCTCGAGCGGCCGGAGGATCTCGCTGTGAGCGTGTACGCGCGCAGCGACCTCGCGCAGTTGGAGAGCGAGCTGTCCGCCGAGATCGCGCGCCTCCGCGCAGGCGTTTTCACGCCGACGCCGAGCGAGCGCGCCTGTGCCGACTGTCCAGCCCTCGACCTCGTCTGTGCAGGCCCGGGGCTTCGGTCGAGTGGCGGCTCGTAGCTTCGTCCCCGAAGCGCGCCGCCGCATTGGCCCGAAGCGCGCCAGGATCGGCCCGATTGTCGCGCGGCTCGCCGAGGCCCACCCCGATGCGCAGATCGCGTTGCGCGCCCACAACGACCTCGAGTTGCTGGTATCGGTCATGCTGTCCGCCCAGACCACCGACGCCCAGGTCAACCGAGTCACGCGGCGCTTGTTCCAGAAGTACCGCAAGCCGGAGGACTACCTCGCGGTTCCCGAGGAGGAGCTGCAGCGGGACATCTACGCAACCGGCTTCTACCGGCAGAAGACGAGGGCGATACGCGGCACGATGCGCATGCTGATCGAGGACTTCGACGGCCGCGTGCCCCGCAGGCTCTCGGAGCTCGTGAAGCTTCCCGGAGTGGCACGCAAGACGGCCAACGTCGTCGCAGCAGAGCTCGGCCATGCGCAGGGTGTCGTGGTCGACACGCATGTGCGCCGTCTGTCGCAGCGGCTCGGGCTGACCCGGCAGCACGACCCCGTCAAGATCGAGAGGGATCTCGTGCGGCTCGTGCCGCGCGAGTCGTGGGGTCTCTTCCCTCACCTCCTCATCTGGCACGGCCGGCGGGTGTGTGGCGCGCGCAGCCCGCGCTGTGAAGCGTGCGTGTTGCTCGACCTGTGTCCAGCCGCGCGCGTTACCGCGGGGTGAGAGCGACCAACAGCCCGCCGTCGTCGTCGTACGCCGGGAAGAGATCGACCGTCACGCTCTTGACGGCCCCCGACGCGGCACGTAGCTCGAGTTCCTGGTCGAGCTTGCGGACGCCCCACTCGAGGACGACAGGGACCGGGCTTTCGCCTGGTGCATAACCCTCGAGCCCGAGTGCCTGCTCGACGTCCTTGCCCATCAGGTCGCGCTCGGCGTAGCCCGTGAGCTCGAAGACGCCCTTGCCGACGGCGAGCACGCGCGCGGACTGGTCGCAAACGACGAAGCCGGTCGTCGGCGCCGGGTAGTAGTCCTCCATGAGCTCGAACAGGAACCCGAATCCGCAGCGCGTGCAGCCCACGGCGGTCGGGTCGAGCAGGCTCGTGCGGCGGTCGTGGTCGATCGAGCGCTCCTTGCAGTTGGGGCAGATGAAGTACGGCACGGCGTTCAGCGTAGCGCCGCCTCCTCGGGCGGGATGCCCGAACCGGCCTGCCCCGGTGGGCCATGCCCGAGTGCCTGGCCCCGCAGGTGTGACAATTCTGTGACCTCGCCGCCCAGGGACGCGAGGCTCCTCGCGCGTCTGGGCCGTCGCTGGCAAAGGAGCCAAGCGAGCGGCGCGCAGGACAGTATTCGACATACGGCCAAGCGGCGCGAGCGCGGGATCCTGCCGCCAGCGGCGTCAGGTCGTCCGCAGGGCGGCTCCGCCGCTCGCGAGGACGACCGCCC
>Ga0233416_10000390_pt1 | contig 13466 bp, 10 predicted proteins | sample Sediment_Towuti__2_FD_188638 | JGI IMG/M metagenome (GOLD analysis project Ga0233416, IMG submission 188638) | Sediment microbial communities from Lake Towuti, South Sulawesi, Indonesia - Sediment_Towuti_2014_0_MG | ecosystem: Environmental > Aquatic > Freshwater > Lake > Sediment | place... | reverse complement strand
GAAGTCGGTGCCTTCGAGCTACCGGAACGGTCGGATCCATTGCGCGACGCGAACCTTCCAGGCGCTTCGGATCGCCGTCAATCACGAACTCGAAACGTTGGAGCCGTCGCTTCGGGATGCCGTCGATGTGCTGTCACCCGGCGGAAGGATCTGCGCGATCTCCTTTCATTCGCTCGAAGATCGTATCGTCAAGCATACCTTCCGAGCACTTGCGCGTGGCGCCGAAGCAACACTGTCGACGCTCGCCAAAAAACCCGTGCTCCCATCCGAGGAGGAGCGTCGAGCGAATCCACGAGCGCGCAGCGCCAAACTGCGGGTCGCGGAGCGATTGCCGCAAAGGATGATGTGATCCCATGAAGATACTCGCCGTGTTTGCGGGGTTGTGCCTGGTATTTCTGTTTGTGTGGGAGCGGGTGGATATGGTGCGGGTTGGCTATCACGTTGAGCGGTTGAAACGCGACAAGGTGTCGCTGGAGCGCGAGCGGGATCAGCTTCGAGTCAAGTTCTCCTCGCTCAGCGCCCCGGATCGTATCGCGAAAGTGGCGTCGGAGAAACTTGGCATGGTGCTGCCGCAGCCGGGCCAGGTGATCATGGTGCGGTCCCATCCGGAGAGCATCCCGCCCTCTCGGGTCGTTCCGGAGGAAGTCCGCGTCGCGAAGAGTGATTGGTCTGGCGGGAGGAGATAGTGGCTGCCCCTCTCTCGCGTGGTCGTCGGTACGTCGTGTTGTTGCTGCTGCTATGCGGTTTCGGCGTCGTGTTGTTCCGGCTGGTCACACTGCAAATTCTGCAGGCGGCCGAATTGACCGTCAAGGCTGATCGCCAGCATCAGAAAACAGTGTCGCTTGAAGGCGCGCGCGGATCGATCGTCGACCGGCACGGGAAGATGTTGGCGATGAATCTGGAAGTGCCGTCCGTCTTCGGTGTGCCGAACGTACTTGACAGCCCCGCCAGAACCGCGCGGTTCCTCTCGCCCGTCCTTCACGTGCGGACCGACGAACTGGAGCGGAAGCTGCGGCAAGACCGAGGGTTCGTGTGGTTGGCGAGAAAATTGGACCCTGAGCAGGGTCGCCGGCTCGAGCAATTATCGATGGAAGGGATCGGGGTGGTCATGGAGGGGCGGCGGTTCTACCCCAAAGGACCGCTCCTCTCGCACGTTCTCGGATTCGCCGGCATGGATGGCGAAGGGCTGGAGGGCGTGGAGCGTCGGTATGAGTCCCATCTCCACGGAGAGAAACGTGTGGCGATCCTGCAGCGCGATGCGTTGGGGCGCACCGTGTTTCCCAAGGGGCTTGCAGAGCAGAGTCCCGCCCCGGGTCATGGCCTCGTGCTGACGATCGACGAGGTGATTCAGTACATCACAGAAAAGGAGTTGGAGGAGGCGGTTGTCCAGACGCACGCGAAGTCGGGAACGATGATCGTGTTGGACCCGCAGACCGGTGCGCTGTTGGCGTTGGCGGTCAGTCCCCGATTCGACCCGAATGCGGTCTCGGCATTGGCACCTGATCGCTGGAGAAATCGGGCACTCACGGATGCCTATGAGCCTGGTTCCACCATGAAAGCCATCATTGCGGCAGCTGCTCTCGAAGAAGGCATGATGAAGCCGCATACGATGGTCTTCGGCGAAAACGGTCGGTGGTCCATCGCGAACACGGTGATTCATGACCACGAGAAGCTCGGGTGGGTGTCGTTTGCGCAGGTGATTCAGAAGTCCAGCAACATCGGAGCGGCGAAGACCGGAATGGGGCTCGGCGACCAGCGGCTCTACCGGTATCTCCAGACATTCGGCTTCGGTCAGCGTACTGACATTGATCTCCCCGGAGAAGCCGCAGGGCTGCTCAAGAGTCCACGAGAATGGGGCCGGCGGTCGGTCGCCTCGATTTCGATGGGACAGGAGATCGGGGTGACTCCGATGCAAATGGTGACCGCTATCGCGGCCATCGCCAACGGCGGCGTGCTGATGAAGCCCTATGTGGTGTCGGAAATCCGTGATGCGCAGGGACGTGTGCTGAAGCAGATGCTCCCTCAGGTGAAGCGACGCATCCTCTCTCCGAAAACAGCTCAGGAGGTCACCGCGATTCTGGAAGGCGTCGTCACCGACGGCACGGGGGGAAGAGCCGCGATTACGGGGTTCCGGGTTGCCGGGAAAACAGGGACGGCCCAAAAAATCGACCCTCAGACGGGGACCTATTCAACGACTCAATTTGTCGGCTCGTTCGTGGGCTATGCTCCGGCGGACGCACCCCGGCTGGCCATGATTGTGGTGATCGACGAACCGCAGGGCGAGGCCTGGGGAGGGACGGTGGCCGCGCCCATCTTCCATCGTGTCGGCACGCAGGTGCTGAACTACCTGGGGGTGTCGTCGACCGAGCCGGTCAAGCTGGCAATGGCCATGGGTGGGCACTGATCGCTTGGCAGTAGGATGGCGATGACGTTTGCAGCGATGCTTGAGGTGCTTCAGGGACAGGTGGGGGTCCTCGATCGGCATGGGAATCTTGAGGTGCCGGTGACCGCGATTACCGACGATTCCCGAACGGTGGGGCCGGGCAGCCTGTTTGTGGCGGTCAAGGGCGAACAGGCGGACGGACACCGCTTCATTCCGGTGGCGATGAAGGCCGGCATGGCGGCTTTGCTGACGCAGCAGCCGGTGGGAGACCTCTCGATTCCTTTCGCAAGGGTGACAGATACCAGGAAAGCGCTCGGACTGCTCGGCAGCCGCTTTTACGGAGATCCGTCCTCGCGGCTCCGCATGGTCGGCGTAACCGGAACCAACGGGAAGACCACGACAACCTATGTATGTAAAGCCTTGTTGGAAGGGCTGGGGCGCCCGGTGGGATTGATCGGGACGGTGGCATATCAGATCGGCAACGACACGATCCCTGCCGCGCACACGACGCCCGGGGCGCTCGAGTTGCAGCAGCTCTTGGCGAAGATGGTCGCCGAGGGTTGCGCGGCGGCGGTCATGGAGGTGTCCTCACATGCGCTTGCGCAGGATCGCACCGCCGGCTGCGAGTACGACGTCGCCGTCTTCTCCAACCTGACGCAGGACCATCTGGATTTTCATCACACGATGGAAGAGTACTTTCAGGCGAAGCTGCGCCTCTTCACCGGACTGACTGGCACACACAAGCCGAACAAGCGCGCGATCGTGAATGTGGATGATCTAGCGGGGAGCCGGATCAAGGATCTGTGCCCAGCGCCGGTTTGGACCTACGCCGTGAAAGCCAAGGCGGACCTACGTCCCGAGAACGTGCAGGTCTCGCTTGGAGGGACCACCTTTACCGCCGCGACGCCGGCCGGGTCTTTCCCCGTCGAGAGCCATCTCGTGGGCGAACACAACGTCTATAACCTCTTAGCCGCGATCGGCGTCGCACTCCATGAAGGGGCTACGCCGGATCAGATCAGCCGGGCGATCGCGCGGGTGGCCAATGTGCCGGGGCGGTTTGAGCGTGTGATGGCAGGGCAACCGTTCACGGTCGTCGTCGACTATGCCCACACAGAGGATGCGTTGGTCCGTCTATTGACGGCCGCTCAGGCATTGAAAACCGGGCGGATCATCACGGTGTTCGGCTGTGGAGGGGATCGTGATCGCGGGAAGAGACCGAAAATGGGCGCGGCCGCAGTGGGGTACAGCGACCTCGTCATCCTGACGTCCGACAATCCTCGGACGGAGGACCCACAGGCGATTCTGCAGGAGGTCGAGGTCGGCGTGACGGAAGCCCTGCGACAGCGTCCGCACGTCCTGTATCGGAAAGTGCCGGATCGGCGTGAAGCGATCGGCGCTGCGGTGCGAGAAGCCCGCTCCGGGGACATGGTCCTGATCGCCGGGAAGGGGCACGAAGATTACCAGATCATCGGCACGAAGAAATTCCATTTCGACGATCGCGAAGCGGCACGTGAAGCCATTGCTCAGCTCAGAACCTGCGCATAACCGGGGTCTCGACGTGGTGGCGCAGGCGGGGATTTCGATGCATCTGTTTACCGTCGAAGAATTGCGGGAAGTCATCAGCACGAAGGTCCTGGCCGGAGAAGGACCCGGATGGATGAAACAACGCATCCGCCAGATCAGTCTGGATAGCCGATCGCTCCGCCCTGGGGATCTCTTCCTGGCCATGAAGGGCGATCGGTTCGACGGGCACGATTTCGTCGGCGCCGCGTTCGCGCGTGGGGCGGTGGGTGCCGTTGTCCACGACTCCTATGACGTAGGCGCGCTGACCTTAAGGCCCGGCTCGAAGCGGGCCATGCCGTTTATCTTGGGAGTCCGCGATCCGCTGTTTGCGTACCAGCAGCTCGCGACCCATCACCGGAGCCGGTTTGACATTCCTGTGGTGGCGGTGACGGGCAGCAACGGCAAGACCACGACGAAGGAAATGGTTGCCAGTGTCATGGCGCATCGGTGGAGAGTGCTCAAGACCGAAGGCAACTTGAATAACCGTATCGGCGTTCCACAGACGCTGTTGCGTCTCAACGGGCGACATGAAGCAGCGGTGATCGAGATGGGAGTCGACCACGTCGGTCAGACCACCAGGCTTTGTGAAATGGCCCGTCCCACCATCGGGATCATCACGAACATCGGCCCGGACCATCTCGAGTTCTTCGGAAGCATGGAACGGTCCGCCCAGGCCAAGGCGGAACTGCTGGACCTTCTACCCGCCGACGGCACGGCGGTGTTGAACGCTGACGATTCCTATTACGACTACCTGGCGGCGAGAGCGCGATGCCGCGTGATGTCGTTTGGTTTTTCGACGAAGGCCGATGTGCGCGCGATGGACCTGAGATCCGATGAGCGCAACGGGACCGTTTTCCGTCTCCTCCTGCCGGGGAAAGTGCGCCACACCATCGTGTACATCCGTGTGCAGGGCGCGCACAACGTCACAAATGCGCTGGCCGCCGGCGCAGTCGGCTCCGTGCTGGGACTGCCCGGCGCCGTCATCGCGCAGGGGCTTTCTCGTTTCCGGCCGGCGGCCATGCGATCGCAGATTGTCGTGAGTCACGGTGTCACGATCATCAACGACTGCTACAACGCGAACCCGGCGTCGATGAAGGCGGCTGTACAGTGGCTGGCTCAACGAGGCGCAGCCAGAAAAAAGATCGCCGTGCTAGGCGATATGTTAGAGCTCGGGCCTGGCGCCGTCCAGTTCCACGAAGAAGTCGGCGCCTTCGTGGCGCAGCAGGGCATCGATCAACTCGTGGCGTGCGGCGCGCTCGGGCGGAGTTTGGCAGAAGGGGCGAAGCGCTCCGGGTTCGAACGAGCCCGTATCGTCGAGGTACCTGATGCCACGGCGGCGGCCGCGGCCGTGAAGGACATCGTCAAACAGGGCGACGTCGTGCTGGTGAAGGCGTCGCGCGGCATGCAATTGGAGCAGGTCGCTCAGGCGCTCCAAGCGGCGAGGCGGACGGCGAAAAAAGCTTCGTGACAGGCGCGCCTTCGGGCTCGGCTCGAAGGCGTTGGGTCACGGTCACATCGATCACACCATGTTGTATAACTGGCTCTATCCGCTCCACACCGAATTCTCTTTCCTGAATGTCTTCCGTTACCAGAGTTTTCGCATCATTTATGCCGCCGTCACCGCGTTTCTGATCGCCTTCGTGCTGGCGCCGTGGGTGATTCGACAGCTTCAGGAAATCAAACTGGGACAACAGGTGCGGGATGATGGCCCGAAGCGGCATCTGGCCAAGAGCGGAACACCGACCATGGGGGGCATCCTGATCATTTTCGCCGTCATCCTGTCGACGTTGCTCTGGGCCGATATCTCACGGCCCTACGTCTGGCTGGTCCTGGGGGCCACCCTGGGTTTCTGCGCCATCGGATTCGCCGACGACTATCTCAAATTCGTGAAGGCACAGTCGAAGGGACTGTCGGCGGCACAGAAGTTTGCCGCGCAGATCGCCGTCGCGCTCGTCATTGCGCTGGTACTCTATTATTTGCCGGGCTACAGCACCAAGCTCAGCGTGCCGTTCTTCAAGAATTTCATGCCCGATCTGGGCTGGTTCTACGTGGTCTTCGCCGTGCTCGTGATCGTCGGGAGTTCCAACGCCGTCAACCTCACCGACGGCCTCGACGGGCTCGCCATCGGCCCGATCATGATCGCCGCGCTGGCCTACACGGTCGTCGCCTATGTCACAGGACATCGGCTGATGTCGGATTATCTCCTCATTCCCCATATCGATGGAGCCGGTGAACTGGCGGTCTTCACGGCGTCGATTCTGGGGTCGAGTCTCGGATTTCTCTGGTTCAACACCTATCCGGCCTCCGTCTTCATGGGGGACGTGGGATCGCTCCCGCTCGGGGCGGCTCTCGGTACAGTGGCGGTCATCAGCAAGCATGAGCTGCTGTTGCTCATGGTCGGCGGGGTGTTCGTGATCGAGGCCGTGTCGGTGATTTTCCAGGTGGCCTCGTTCAAATCACGGGGGAAGCGGATCTTCCTGATGGCCCCGATTCACCACCACTTTGAGATGAAGGGGTGGGAAGAGCCCAAAGTGGTCGTGCGGCTGTGGATCATCGCCGTGCTCCTGGCGTTGTTGAGCCTGAGCACGCTCAAGTTGCGGTAACGGGATGGTAAGCGAAGACACGATGGAACTGGCCGGGACCAAGGTGACGGTGGTGGGGCTCGCGCGTAGCGGCGTCGCCGCCGCGCGATTGCTCCAGGAGGCGGGCGCCCGGGTGACCGTGGCTGACCGGAAGGACCGGCGGGAGTTAGGCGCCGTGCTTCAATACCTCGACCAATCCAGAGTCGGCGTGGCGCTGGGGAGCGGGTACGAATCGGCACTCGACACGGCCGAGCTCGTGGTCATCAGTCCGGGAGTGCCCTATCGCATGGAGGCACTCGAGCGGGTCCGTCGCCGTGGCGTGAAAGTGGTGAGTGAACTCGAAATCGCGTCTCGCTTCCTGACCGCTCCAATCCTGGCCCTGACCGGCACCAACGGAAAAAGTACGACGGTGACGCTGATCGGCAAGATGCTGCAGCAAAGCGGCAGGCGAGTGTTCATCGGGGGGAATCTCGGGACCGCCCTGAGCGAAGCAGCCGCGCACACTCTGCAAGCCGCCAGGTCGGGACAGGCCAGCCCGTTTGATTTCCTGGTGGTGGAAGTCTCCAGCTTTCAACTGGAAACCGTGGAGCAGTTCCGTCCCTGGATTGCGGCGATTCTGAACGTCACGGTCGATCACCAGGACCGGTATGACTCGATCGAGGAATATATCGCGGCGAAGAACCGGATCTTCGAGAATCAGACGGCCTCCGATTACGCGCTCTTCAACCTGGACGACGCGCGCGTGGCGGCCCTTCGAAGAGGCGCGAGAGCTCGCGTGCTGGGGTTCACGCGCATCCAGGCGTTGCCGGCGGATGTCGCGGGAGGCACGTACCTGGAGGCCGATCGGATCGTGACGACTGTCGGCGGTCGTCCCGAGGAGGTCTGTCGGCGGGATGAGATCCGGATCATCGGGAACCATAACATCGAAAACGCGATGGCGGCGGCAACCTGTGCACGATTGAGCGGATGCCCTCTCGGCGTGATCCGTCAGGTGCTGCGGGAGTTTCCCGGCCTGGAACACGCGTTGGAAATCGTCCGCGAGCGCGGAGGCGTACGTTTCGTGAACGATTCCAAGGGGACCAACGTGGATGCCACCCTCAAGGCGTTGGAGAGCATCGAGGCCCCGATCTGGCTCATAGCCGGCGGGCGTGACAAGGGCGGAGATTTCTCCCGATTGGCTCCCACCATCCGTCAGCGGGTGAAACGGCTTGTCCTGATCGGCGAGGCCGCGCCGCTGATTGCGAGGGCGATGCAGGGGTATGACGCGATCATTCGAGCCGGCACCCTGCGGGAGGCCGTGGAGCAGGCCGCGGCCGGGGCGGTTGCGGGCGAGGTGGTCCTGTTGTCGCCGGCCTGCGCGAGTTTTGACATGTTCGCGGACTATCAGGATCGTGGTCGCCAATTCAAGGCTCTGGTGGAGTCCTTGCCGGCATAGCGCCGGTTTGGTTGAGGAGACTTGACACTGGACGATGTCACAGAAATCCGCAGGCACTCTGGCGCTGCCGTGGCCCTCGGCCAGCCCGCGCACCGCGAGGCGGGTCGCGATGGATCACACCTTGCTGATCGTCACGATCACCCTGGCCTTGGTGGGCTTGGTGATGGTGTTCAGCGCGAGCGCTGTGGTGGCGGGCAACCGGTTCCAGGACTCTGGGTACTTCCTGAAGCGCCAGCTCGCCTGGCTCACGTTCGGCTTCCTGCTGCTGCACCTCGCGTCCCACATCGACTACATCTGGTGGAAACGGCTCTCAATCCCGCTGCTCGGCCTGTTAACGGTTTTGCTGGTGCTGGTGCTGATTCCTTCTGTCGGGGTGGTGGCGAAAGGCGCCCGACGGTGGCTGCGGCTGGGAACGATTTCGGTCCAACCGGCCGAGCTCATGAAGCTGGTCGTGGTGATCTACCTGGCGGCCTACCTGGCAAAGAAGGAAGACCGTCTCACGATCTTCTCCAGCGGCCTGCTCCCGGCACTGATCGTGGTCGGGGTGCTGGGCGGCCTGGCCCTCTTGGAACCGGATCTGGGAACTGTGGTCGTGATGGGACTGGTGACGGTCAGCCTACTGTTCCTCGGCGGGGCGCGTCTCTCTCATCTGCTGGCGCTGGGGTTGTGCGCGGTACCGGCCGTTTTGGCGCTCGTCCTCGGCTCGAGTTATCGCCGTCAGCGCCTGATGACGTTCCTGAGTCCCTGGAAGGACGTCTCGGACGCGGGATTCCAGATCACACAGTCATTCTTGGCTTTCGGCAGCGGCGGGCCGTTGGGAGTGGGATTGGGCGAAGGCAAGCAGAAGCTTTTCTTTCTCCCGGAAGCCCACACGGACTTTGTGCTGGCGCTGGTCGGGGAGGAACTCGGATTGGTCGGGACAGGGGCCATTATCCTGCTCTTCGCGTTGTTCGTGGTGCGGGGGTTTCAGATCGCAGCCCGCGCACGGATGCCGTTCGGCCGGTTTCTCGGCATGGGCATCACCTTGCTCATCGGCATCCAGGCGCTGGTGAATGCCGGCGTCGTGACAGGGCTTCTGCCCACCAAAGGACTCACGCTGCCCTTCGTCAGTTATGGCGGGTCTTCCCTGGTGGTCAGTCTCGTCGGAGTCGGGATCTTGTTGAACATCTCGCGAGACCGGCGGGCTGGACGGGAGGAGGGGGGGCATCGCGATGGCCGTGGCGGGTCGGGTCGTCGATGACGATCGTCATCGCAGCAGGAGGGACCGGAGGCCACCTCTACCCCGCCGTGGCGCTGGCGCGAGAGTTTCTGCGTCGCGATCCTGCCATCAGGATTCTCTTTGTCGGGACCGCACATGGCATTGAGTCGAAGGTGCTTGCCCACGAGGGGTTCGAGTTGCTGCACATTACGGCCAAGCCGGTGATGGGCAAAGGATTGCGTGGAATCATGCGGGGAGTGTTGTCGATGCCCGCGGGAATTTGGCAGTCACTGGGCATCCTCCGACGACGTCGAGCGGATCTCGTCATCGGCGTGGGCGGCTACACAAGCCCGGCCATGCTGGTGGCCGCTGCACTGAGGGGGATGGCGCGGGTCATCCTGGAGCCGAACGCCTATCCGGGCATGGCCAACACCGTGGTGGCTCCCTTCGCCCAACGGATTTTTCTGGCCTTCGAATCGGCCGCTGCCTCCTTCGATCGACGGAAGGTGCGCGTGGTCGGCACGCCGATTCGACGGGAATTCCTGGCGCCATCGGAGGCGGCCAGCGTGTCACCCGCGACGTCGGCACCGCATCTCCTGATATTCGGAGGAAGCCAGGGCGCCAGGGCGATCAACAGCGCGGTTCTGGAGGGGTTAGCCTCTCTCGTCACGTTGGTTCCCGGTCTGGCGATCACCCATCAAACGGGTGAGGCTGATCATGCCCGAGTCAGTGAGGCCTACCGGGCACTAGGCGTCCGAGGCGAGGTGGCGCCGTTTTTCTATGACATGCCGGCCGTCGTGCGGGCCGCCGATCTGGTGGTGGCTCGTGCGGGGGCGATGACGATCGCGGAGCTGACGGCCTGCGGGAAACCGGCCATTCTGATTCCGTTGCCGACGGCGATCTACGACCATCAAACGAAGAATGCGCGTGAGATGGAGGCGGCCGGAGGCGCGATCGTGCTCCCTCAAGCCGATCTCACGGGGGCGAAATTGAACGAACTGATCGTGTCGGTCTTGCTGGACCCGCAACGGGTGGAAACGATGCGGGCCAGGAGTTGGGCAATGAGGCGAATCGATGCCGGTGAAGCGATTGTGCGTGAATGCTACGCGCTCATGGGGGTGACGTATGACGGCAACAGGACTGTTGGAGCGGCAGGAGCCTAGTGCGGCTGGAGAGCGAGCGAATGGCTTACGTTCATCAACCGGATCGCAAGGGTTAAGACGCATGGCAATGTTTCGGAAGACCCAGCACATTCATCTCGTCGGGATCGGCGGTGCCGGCATGAGCGGCATCGCCGAGGTCCTGCTGACCATGGGGTACAAAGTCACCGGATCTGACCTGCAGCCATCCGAGACCACCCGGAGACTGGAGGAGCTTGGCGGCAAGATATTCATCGGCCACCAGGACTCCAATGTGGGCGAAGCGCAGGTCGTCGTGGTCTCCTCGGCGGTGGCGGCGAGTAATCCCGAAGTAGCCGCGGCGAAGTCCAGGCAGATCCCCGTGATTCCTCGCGCTGAGATGCTGGCGGAGTTGATGCGTCTCAAGTTCGGCGTCGCTATCGCCGGAGCCCACGGCAAGACCACGACGACATCGATGGTGGCGAACGTTCTGGCGCAAGGCGGCCTGGATCCCACAATGGTCATTGGCGGAAAGGTCAACGCCCTGGGCAGTCACGCGCGACTCGGGCGAGGTGACCTGCTGGTGGCGGAGGCGGACGAAAGCGATGGGTCGTTCCTGCGTCTGTCGCCGACCATCGTGGCGGTCACCAATCTCGATCGCGAGCATCTCGATCACTACGGGTCGATGGACCGGATCACTGAATCGTTTCTCGAGTTCATCAACAAGGTTCCGTTTTACGGGCTCGCGGTACTGTGCGCGGACGACGAACGCCTGCGCGCGCTCTTCCCTCGCATCGTCAAGCGGTATCAGACCTACGGGCTTCAGGAGCGGGAAGGATTTGTACCGGACTTCAAGGCATCCGAGGTCACCCTCAAACAATGGAGCGCAGAGTTTCGCGCGTATTTTCGTGGGAAGAATCTCGGGCCGTTCAGGCTTGCCGTACCCGGTTTTCACAATGTCTCAAACGCACTGGCGGCGATCGCGATCGGGGTCGAATTGGACATTCCGATCGACCTCATTCGAAAGGGGTTGGCGGCCTTCACGGGCGTCGAACGGCGGTTCCATCTGCGCGGCGAAGCCGGTGGCATCATGGTCGTGGACGACTACGGGCACCATCCCACGGAGATCAAGGCGACACTGGCGGCTGCCAAGCAGAGCTGGGATCGACGACTGGTCGTGCTCTTCCAGCCGCATCGGTACAGCCGAACCAGGGATTGCATCGAGGATTTCGCCCATGCGTTCGATCAGGCGGACACCCTCTTCGTCACGGAAATCTACGCAGCCGGCGAACAGCCGATCCCGGGTATTTCCGGTGCGAAACTCGCGGAAACGGTGAAGGCCGCAGGCCATCAGTCGGTGACGTTCATCGAACGGAAAGACAGCATGCCGGATCAGGTGCTCCCTCATCTGAAGCCGGGCGATCTTGTGCTGACGTTGGGTGCCGGAGACATCTGGAAAGCGGGCACGGGGATTCTGGCTCGGCTGGAGCCGGCCATATAGCTCATGAGGCGGCGGATCGGCAGGCATGCCACAGGAACGCGACGAAACAACATTCAACGCAGGTTGCGGCGGGCGGTGGCCGGACTCAAGGGAGCGGTTCACTTCAATGCGCCGCTCAAGGACTACACGTCGTTTCATATCGGGGGACCGGCGGATGTCCTTGTGGAACCGGCCGACGTGCCGGACCTGGTTCGACTGGTTACCCAAACGCGCGCGCAGCGCCTTCCGATCTGTGTGGTGGGTGGCACCAACCTTCTCATCCGGGACAAGGGCATCAGAGGTGTTGTGGTCAGTCTGGCGAAGTTGCGAGCCATCCGAGACGAGCCGAAGTCCGTTCTCTACGCGGAGGGAGGCGTCGGAATGCCGACCCTCATTGGCCACGCCATCCGCCGGTCATTGGCAGGGTTGGAATGGGCGGCAGGGATACCCGGCACCGTGGGGGGCTGTGTGGTGATGAACGCCGGCACAAGGTTGGGTGAGATGAAGGACGTGCTGAAGGCGGTGCGCATCGCATCACCCGCGGGCGCGATCATCGACTGCCAAGCGCACGAGATCGCATTCGCCTACCGTCGAGCAACTCTTCCACCGGGAATCGTAGTGGGGGTCTGGCTCCAGCTGAAGCCGGGTGTGCGATCGGACATCGCGAAGATCGTGAAAGACTACTTGCATTACCGCCGTGAGACGCAACCGCTGATGCTCCCAAGCGCCGGTTGTGTGTTCAGGAATCCACCGAACGACTCGGCGGGGCGCGTGGTTGAAGCGGCAGGACTCAAGGGCGCGCAGGTGGGCGATGCGCGCGTGTCGGAGAAGCACGCCAACTTTATCGTCAACCAGGGGCACGCTACCGCAAAGGATGTGCTGGCGCTCATCAGGAAGGTCCGCGCCCAGGTTGCCAGGAAGACCGGCGTGAAGTTGGAACTGGAGCTGAAACTCGTGGGTCAAGCGTGAGGTGTTGAAACCATGGCACAGGCCGCACGGCTGACCAACGCGCGCATTGGAGTGTTGATGGGGGGACAGTCCTCCGAGCGGGACGTGTCGCTCCGGACCGGGCAGGCGGTGCATCAGTCGTTGATCCGGAGAGGATATGACGCGGTTGCCATCGATGTGACCGATCATTTGTACGAAGACCTGAAGGAGCGGAAGGTCGCCATCGCCTTCCTCTCGCTGCATGGACCGGGCGGGGAGGACGGTACCATTCAGGGATTTCTCGATACGATCGGGATGCCTTATACGGGGTCCGGGGTGATGGCCAGCGCGGTGGGCATGCACAAGGTGGCCACGAAAACGGTACTCGCTGCTCACGATATTCCCGTCCCCGGAGGAACCGTGGTGCAACGAGGAGCGGCACCGTCGCTGGCGACGCTCTTGAGGGCGACGAAGCTGAGATTGCCGGTGGTCGTGAAGCCGGCGTCTCAGGGGTCCACGATCGGGGTCACGATCGTGCGCCAGGCCAAACAGTGGAGAGAAGCGCTGGCCCTGGCGCACCACTACGATGCCGATGCCATGGTTGAAGCCTACATTCCCGGGCATGAAATCACGGTTGCTCTTTTGGGCCGGGCGGTTGGTGCTCCGAGGGTACTCCCGGCTGTTGAAATTGTCGCACCGGACGGTTTCTACGATTTCACCGCGAAGTACCAGATGAGCACGACCCGCTACCTCTGTCCTGCACCGTTGTCTGTCGTGCTC
>Ga0233416_10000389_pt1 | contig 13479 bp, 14 predicted proteins | sample Sediment_Towuti__2_FD_188638 | JGI IMG/M metagenome (GOLD analysis project Ga0233416, IMG submission 188638) | Sediment microbial communities from Lake Towuti, South Sulawesi, Indonesia - Sediment_Towuti_2014_0_MG | ecosystem: Environmental > Aquatic > Freshwater > Lake > Sediment | place... | reverse complement strand
AGCGATGATCCGAATCGACCTGGATAGACGTCAGATGGCGGTGGACGGGAAAATCGTTAAGGAAGGCGAGTGGATATCGGTCGATGGCACCAGCGGTGAAGTCTTTCTCGGTAAAATCCCAACTATCGCCCCCACTCTAGAGGAGCAGACGGATCTGCTGACCTTGCTTGGCTGGGCGGATCAGATCTGCGCTACTCCTGGCATACGGAAAGGGCCGAAAGGTTGGCCGACAACAGGGTTGCAGGTCTGGACTAACGCAGATTACCCTGCTGACGCTCGACGGGCTCGCTCCTATGGTGCAGTTGGCATCGGCCTATGCCGAACCGAGCATATGTTTTTCGAACAAGAGCGACTCCCAAGCGTGCAACGCATGATCCTGGCAAAGACCAGCGAAGGACGGAAAGAAGCGCTTGACGAATTACTCCCTCACCAACGCTCTGACTTCGAGGGCCTGTTCGAAGCCATGGATGGTTACCCCGTGATCATCCGCTTGATCGATCCCCCATTACATGAGTTCTTACCTTCTATGGAGGAGCTCTTGGAGGAAGTGATCACAATGAGGGTGAAAGGTGAGACGAAAGGTTTAGCTGAAAAGGAAGAACTGCTTAAAAACGTGCAGGCTCTTCACGAGAGTAATCCGATGATGGGCCTGAGGGGTATCCGGTTGAGTATCGTGATGCCCGAAATCGTTGAGATGCAAGTAAGGGCCATCTTCGAAGCTGCAGCAAATGTTACTTTGAAGGGTGTGCATGCCAAGCCCGAAGTGATGATCCCGTTGACAGGCACCGTCAATGAGTTGAAGGTGATCCAACCACGTTTGGTCGAAATCGCCAAATCTGTGATGAAAGAGAAGGGAGTCGACTTTCCGTATAAATTCGGGACCATGATCGAGATCCCTCGCGCAGCGGTCACAGCAGCTGAGATTGCCACGATTGCTGAATTCTTCTCATTCGGCACCAACGACCTGACACAGATGACGTATGGTTATAGCCGGGATGATGCAGAGAGAAACTTCCTCCTCAAATATGTCGAAGATGGCATCCTGCCGAAGAATCCTTTCCAAACAATTGATCGCGAAGGTGTCGGCCGGCTGATGGAGATGTGCGTCGATGAAGGTCGCCACACTCGCATCGACCTGGAAGTCGGTATCTGCGGTGAACATGGTGGTGATCCAGAATCGATCGAATTCTGCCATATAATTGGCCAGAATTACGTCAGCTGTTCTCCATTCCGAGTTCCAATCGCTCGCTTGTCCGCCGCACATGCAGCCTTGAAACACCAGGGGATTGCCATTGCAGAGGATAAGTAAGACGATCAATTATCGTCGAGAGCGGTTTTCGCTACTAAAAAAGGAGTGGGTCGAGGGCCCACTCCTTTTTTGGAATATTCACGCTTTTTTGTAAACATTACGCCGATTGAAGAACCGGCGCTTTTCTAGCAGCTTCGACGCCCTTCGATAGAGCTTTCAAATTCAACGACAACAATTTTCGGTGTCGCTCAGGAAGGTGTTCGTGGAGGGCGTTCTCTACTGCTTCAAGGGGGAGTTCGGTTAGTTGAGCCAGCAACGCCCCTACCATGACAAGGTTGGACAGGCGTTTTTCACCGAGAGATTCTGCGATTTCGTTCGCGGGGATGTGCACGGCTGTTATATCAGATCTTTGGACGGTTCGGTTGACCAAGGAGGTGTTGACGATCAGGTATCCACCAGCGATGACGAGTGGCTCGTATTTATCCAGTGATGGTAAATTCATAGCAATTACGGCTTTGGGATTGCGCACTAAAGGTGAACCGATTTCTTCATCAGCAATTATTACTGTACAGTTCGCTGTACCGCCGCGCATTTCTGGACCATAGGAGGGTATCCAGGTGACTTCCTTACCCTTATCCATTGCAGCGTAAGCCAGGATCTGTCCGGCAAATAATATACCTTGACCACCGAAACCCGCAATCACGATCTCCGTCTGCATATTGAGGTATCCTTTTTTCGAATATAACCCTATTCTATTCCCTGAGTTAAGGCCGGAGACACTTTAAAATCCGCTATGGGAAAAACTGGGATCATCTTCTCTTCGAGCCATTTCAGGGCCTCATGAGGATTCAATCCCCAGTTAGTAGGGCAAGTAGAAAGCAGCTCAACCATCGAAAACCCAAGGCCGCGCACCTGGGTCTCGAAGGCTGTTCGCAAAGCTTTTTTTGCCATACGGATGTTTTTCGGATCATGTAGACTTCGCCTGACTACATATCCTGAACCATCCAGCGTGGCCAGCAATTCGGCAGTGCGGATCGGGAAGCCCATTTGTTCGACGTCTCGACCACTTGGTGAAGAAGTGGTTTTTTGGCCTGGCAAGGTGGTAGGCGCCATTTGACCGCCAGTCATTCCATAATTGGCATTATTGATAAATATTACAGTAATATTCTCTCCACGGGCGGCAGCGTGGACGATCTCTGCCATACCGATGGATGCCAGATCGCCGTCACCCTGGTAAGTAAAGACAACTCGATCCTGCAATACACGCTTTATCCCGGTGGCCATCGCCGGGGCACGTCCATGGGCCGCCTCAACGAAATCACAATCGAAATAATTGTACGCGAATACTGAACAACCAACTGAAGCAACCCCGATTGTATTTTCGATTAAACCCATCTCATCAATCACTTCTGCGACCAGGCGATGGGCAATACCATGAGTGCAGCCCGGACAATAGTGGGTGTGCACTTCGGTGAAAGATTCGGGTCGGTGATAAACAATTTCAACTGGTTGATTGACAACCATGATCTATCCTCCTGGTTTTTTATCTGATCATGTGTCGTTTCATCCAAGCCCGCCGTGGATGACCATTAATATGAATTGGTTCGAATGCCAAACGCTGGATCTCAGCAAGAACCTCATCGGGAAATGGTACGACACCTCCCATGCGACCATAAAAGTCGACCGGCGTCTTTCCACCCACGGCCTGCAGGACATCGTCGAGCATTTGACCAGAGTTCATCTCGACAACCAGTATAGAGCGAACCCGGTCAGCCAGTGCTTTGATCTGTTTATAAGGGAATGGACGCAGGCTTATCGGCCGCAACAATCCAACCTTAATTCCTTCGGCTCGAGCAGTTCGCACTGCGGATAGTGAGACCCTACCTGCAGTTCCAAATCCGATAACTGCCAGCTCAGCATCATCAAGGTAATACTCTTTGAACCGAATCTCGTTGGATTCAATCTCGTTCCAGCGCTGTAGCAGACGGTAGTTCGTGATCTCCTCTTCTTCGGGATTGAGATAGATGGAGCTCAGAATTCGGCGGTCCCGGTTTCTTGCGCCGGTTATTGCCCAATCTGGACGCTTACGTTCGATGGACCGCATCGGTGGTAGCTCTGCTGGCTCCATCATCTGGCCGATACTCCCATCGGTGAGTACGATCACAATCGAACGGTATTTTTCCGCCAGGTCGAAAGCAAGGATGGTCAAGTCGATCGATTCTTGGACGCTTGCCGGTGCCAAGACTATCGGAAAATAATCACCATGTCCTCCACCATGGACAATCTGGGCATAGTCTCCCTGGGAGGCGGCAATGTTCCCCAAACCCGGACCCCCGCGCATTACGTCTACCAGAACCACCGGGACTTCTGTCCCAGCTATATATGATAATCCTTCCATCATCAGACTAACCCCAGGGCTGGAAGACGAGGTCATTACGCGGGCTCCTGTACAGGCAGCTCCATATACCATATTGATCGCAGCTAACTCGCTCTCAGCTTGTAAAAATGTGCGGCCTAATTGAGGCATACGCTCGGAAAACCATTCCAATAATTCTGTTTGGGGAGTGATCGGATATCCAAAATAAGCCTCCAGACCTGCGCGGATGGCGGCTTCGGCAGTGGCAACGTTGCCTTTGAGCAATTCACGTGGCATTCAACTTCTCCTACGTGGGAATTGGAGCTCTACGGGCAGGAACTTCGCGATATACAGTCAGTGCAGCCTCTGGACAAATCAGGGCACAGATGGCGCACCCAGTGCAGCCTTCAGCAATGAGTTGAACGGGGTGGTAGCCTTTAGAAGTTAAATGATTCATGTCAAGGTCCAGAACATGCTGCGGACAGAATCCGATGCATAATTCGCAACCCTTACAATAATACTCATTGACTTCAATCCAACCCTTAACTGGCATGCAACCTCCTATTTTCCGAGAAGTTGGATAAACTCTGTTTGATATTTTCCAACTTCATTATCTAGAGAATTTATTGTCTTGGCTAGTGCTAACTGTCACTGATCCATTTGTACAAAAGTACTAACCTCAAACAAAATGATTTTAGCGGCTCTGTGCCACCAACATCTTTTTACGTTCAATCTTCTTTAACTCCGATCCATACCGCATTGACGATAGTTCGCCAGGCGTATTTCCCTGTCTTTGGATCATAATCGCGGCAAGTTATCAGCGTGATCCAATCCTCTGTTTTGTGGGAGAGAACGCTCAGGTCGTCAGCTCGTCTTCGAGTGTTACTTTGAACCTCATATATGTTTTCCTGGTTCCAACTGTGGAGGATTACCCAGTCACCTGGTTGAAGTGCGTGCAGGTTGTAAAAAGGTCCAATATTCCCATCCGGCAGGATGGTATGGGCTGCAATACCTGTGTTCCCTGCCCAGGTCGGAAACGCAGTGCCTTCGAGGTATCCCGCCCTGTCGTTCAGCCAGGATGTGTCCCAACCGAAACTACTCTCTGGAACACCGATAATCGGAGCCTGGACATCTAAGGTTGGGATCTCTAACCACAAATTCCCGAGATTGTTGTAGGATTTTGACGGAGGTTGGACGGGAAGAGCAGTTATTTTTGCAGGCGGGAAACCCGTTTCCGGGAGTTGAACCGGAGCGATTTGATAGATGAACGATTGTCCAGCACGAACCAGGTTGTCTGGGTTCATACCGGTTGCACCTATGACAACATCGTAATTTGATAAGGCGATTGATTTTCCGAAATTACCGGCTTCCTTGGCATAGTCCGTCACAATTTTAGATTGGAAGGTCCATTCTTGGGCTTCACGAGCGAAGAGATACGCCGCGCCTGCCTCAACAAAGCCGGCATGGGTTGCACCTTCTGCCCCTACCGCAATCGTTCCAGCTTCGACTGCGACCGACTGACCAAATTCGGCAAAACTCACCGGATCGGAAGCGATCAACTCCGCTTGTTGTTCCCAAGACTCTCCTTTCTCTTTGAAAACGTAGGCTGCACCTGCATTGGTAATGTGAATGTCTCCAATCTTAGGATCGCTGAACGGTGCTCCTACAACAATCAGACTGCCGGAAATAGCTACCGAAGTGCCGAAGAAATCACCGCTCCGCCCTTCTTCGGCGGATAAGCGCGCCTCCGGGATCCATCTGTTACCACTACCATTGAAGACATAAGCTGCTCCAGGTCCGTAGATGTCGATCGGATTGGCCTCGGTCGCACCCACGACGAGCCGACTTCCAGATAGTGCTACAGAGGTGCCGAAAAAATTCCCAAGATCGGGATCGGTGGGGAGTAATTTGGTTTTCTGATCCCAGGCATTATCTCGAAGGATAAAAATATACACTGCTCCAGTGTCGATTAATGGCGTGAAGTCTTTTGAGTCGGCGCCAACTGCGATGGTGTTATCTTCAATCGCAACAGATACCCCAAAGGCATCATCATCATCTGGATCTGAGGCGATCAGCTTCGTCTTTTGTGTCCAGGTAATCCCTTCCCGCACAAAAACATAAGCTGCACCAGCACTTTCATTATCCTCGATGTTACTCCCAGGGGCTCCAATAACTACAGTATTTCCGTCGATCGCGACGGATCCGCCGAAGGTATCACCTTGTTCGGCGTCCTTAGCAACCAACCTGGCCTCCTCAATCCAGGTTGTCCCACTGCGGATAAAGATATAGGCCATACCTGCACCAGACAGCGGTCCTTCACCTAGGTCCGGATCGGCGTTCCGGACGCCGATGACAGCGGTATTTCCTGAGATCGCCACAGACCAGCCGAATTCATCCAATGCCTTCGGTTTGGATGCAGTCAGAATGGATTCTTGCACCGCTCCCAGGCGTGTTGAACTCGTTGCCAGTAAAGGCATGCCATTGTTCATTGAAGTGGCGAGATCAATCTTTCCCCGAAGAAGCGATGACGCTTCAATCTTTGAAAGGGGGGAACCCGCTGCCTGGGCGGATATCCATCCCGATTGAAAGATAAAAGCGGTAAGAATGAGGCCGAAACCAATGGATTTCAACTTCTTGGCGATCGGATTATTCTTCTCCATGACAACCTCCTGAATTCGATATAAAATTTTATCTATATCTTAAGGAAAACACCTTGGCGAAAAGGACGGTGCCTAAAAAGCTTGCAAACTTCCAGGACAGCAAGAACAATATTGTGTCGGAAACGAGAAAGGGTGGCTGTGTAATAACCAAATTTTAACCTATACACTAACCGACCCGAACCAACAATTCGAAGCCAAGCGTAATTTGGCGCCCCAAGCATTGAAGTATATCCCTTACACAATATAGTAAATTGATTTCCGAATCGCGGCAAGGGGTTCGGGACAAAATATACAATGAATGTCGTGTAGAACGACCCGGAATGAAAATATTAATAGCAATCTGGTATAATTTTTCAATCGACTCACACAGTCAAGAAAAATTGAAATATCTATAACGCCGGGCGCGTCCCGGTGTTATTTTGTGCGAATAGTCATGTTAGGAGGCATTCATCGATATGGATAAGAGCGATTATCTGGATATGTATCACCAGATGGTGCTGATCCGTCGGGTCGAGGAACGGGCGGCAGAACTGTATCAACAGGGCAAAATCGGTGGATTCTTACACTTGTATATCGGACAAGAGGCGGTCAGTACAGGTCTGATTTCTGCACGAGAACCTCAGGATCGGATCATCACGGCTTATCGGGATCATGGCGTGGCAATTAACGCCGGTATACCAGCCAAGGAGGTTATAGCAGAATTGTTGGGAAAAGCAACCGGCATGTCGAAAGGGAAAGGGGGATCGATGCATATGGCCGACGTGAAAAAAAATTACTGGGGTGGACATGCAATCGTCGGAGCACACCTGCCGATTGCTGCCGGCTTGGCTCTCGGCGACCAATATCAAGGAAATGATGGTGTGACCATCTGCATGTTTGGGGATGGTGCAACGAATATCGGGTACTTTCACGAATCACTAAACCTTTCTAAGGTTTGGGGACTGCCCGTTTTGTGGGTCTGTGAGAATAACATGTATGGGATGGGGACATCTGTTGATCGCGCCTCTGCTGTGATAGAAATACGTCAGAAAGCGGAAGGATACAAAATCCCCAACGAACGCGTGAATGGAATGGATGTGATTGAAGTGCGTAAAGTTGCAGAAGAATCCCTTCTATATGTGCGTTCAGGCAAAGGTCCCTATTTCCTGGAAGTGGTCACTTATCGTTATCGAGGACATTCAATGGGTGATCCAGAACGTTACCGGCTGAAAAACGAGGTTGAGAAATGGCAGGAAGAGGATCCGATCGGTATTTATCGGGGATTCCTGTTGAAACAAAAAATCGCTAAGGCAGTTGAGCTGGATGAAGTTGAAAACATGGTCAAGGCCGAAGTACAAAAAGCTGTGGAGTTTGCGGAAACCAGCCCAGAACCAGAACCTGAAGCTTTATTCGATGATGTCTATGTGGAATAGAAGATCTCCACGAGTAAGTTCGATACAATTTTGGGTAAGTATTTTAAATTATTGAGGGAACTATGTCTAAGATCACGATGCGCGAAGCCATCTCCCAGGCCTTGTGGGAGGAGATGGAGCGTGATGAACTTGTTTTTCTTCTGGGTGAAGAGATTGGAGTTTGGGGAGGAACCTACGCAGTCACCAAGGGTTTCTACGACCACTTCGGTGAAAGACGGGTTCGTGATACACCCATATCCGAATCGGTGATCGTAGGAGCGGCAATTGGAGCGGCTCTGACTGGTTTGAGGCCCGTCGCTGAATTGATGACGATCAACTTTGCTTTTTCGGCAATGGACCATATCGTCAATGAAGCCGCCAAATTGCGTTACATGTTCGGTGGGCAATTTAAGCTGGCAATAGTAATCCGGGCACCTGGTGGTGGCGGCCGCCAATTGGCAGCGACCCACTCCCAGACTCCCGATGCCGTGTTTGCCCATTTTCCTGGTCTCAGGGTCGTCGCTCCGGGAACCCCTGAGGACGCGAAGGGAATGTTAAAAGCTGCTATCCGCTCTGACGACCCTGTGCTGTTCATTGAGCACGCTACACTTTATCAAGTGCGTGGTGAGGTACCTGAGGCGGATTACACGATCCCGCTGGATAAAGCAAAAATCCAACGAGCTGGCAAGGATGTGACGATCGTGACGTACAGCAAAATGCTAGAAATTTCTTCGAAGGCTGCAGACGAGCTATCGAAAGAAGGTATCCAGGCTGAAATCGTTGATCTGCGATGCTTAAGACCTTTAGATATGGAGCCGGTTTTGCAGTCCTTCAAAAAGACCAATCGTGCTGTTATCGTCGAAGAGGGTTGGCGTTCGTATGGAGTCGGGTCTGAGGTCGCCGCTCGGATCTATGAGGATGCCTTTGATTATGTGGATGCTCCTATCAAACGGGTTGCACAAGACGAAGTACCGTTACCCTATAACCGGACACTCGAGCAAATCGCATTGCCCCAGGTCGAGGATGTGATAAAGGCGGTTAAGGAGGTGCTTTGATGGCCGAGATTGTAATTATGCCGAAACTTGGCTTCGATATGGCAGAGGGTACACTTGTCCGCTGGGTGGTCAGAGAAGGCGATCCAATAGAGAAAGGCGCGATACTGGCTGAAATCGAGACGGATAAGGCCACGGTCGAGGTAGAGTCTAATTATTCGGGGGTTGTAAAACGTCATCTGGTAGAGGAGGGGAGCATCGTCCCGGTAAATACACCCATTGCGGTGGTCGGCGAGGCTGATGAACAAATCGATTATGCGACACTTTTGGGTGAGGGTGCACAACAATTAAGTGGTCAAACCGTAGCGACTGAAGTGGCTCAGGAGCGACAAGTAAAAGGGAGTAAACCGCAGATCGTTGAATCTGCAGTTATTGAAGTCGCGGCAACACCACATCTCGAAATGGAGCCGACTGAGGCCGGCCAGCTACCGGGGGGTGTTCGCGCTTCTCCACTAGCCCGCCGTCTAGCTGAAGACATCGGCCTCGATCTGGCTATGGTAAAAGGCACGGGACCAGCAGGACGGATTGTCAAAGCGGATATCGAGGCTTATCGCACGGCCCCAGTCACGATCAGACCACCTTCCCCAACAATGGTTCAGCTCCCAATAGGATTGGGACGTGAAGACAGGCGGATTCCCTTAAGCCGATTACGTAGCGCCATAGGTCGGAGGATGGTTCAGGCGAAACAGCAAACCCCACATTTCTATGTCACCCACGAGTATGATGTACAAACCTTGATGGATTTGCGCTCAAAATTAAATAGTCTGCTGCCCGAAGAAGAAAAACTATCGGTAAATGATTTAATCCTAAAGGCAGTAGCATTGACCCTGCGCGATTTTCCGAATCTCAATGCTACTTTGGATGAGCAAGCAGGCGAAGTGATTCAATTCGGGCATATCAACATCGGTGTGGCGGTGGCTGTAGAAAATGGTCTCTTAACGGTCGTTTGTAAGGATATTGATTTGAAGTCCTTGACACAAATCTCCAGCGAAATTAAATCCATGGCTGGGCGGGCGCGAGAGGGGAAAGTGAAACCGGAGGACATCGAGGGTTCGACCTTCTCGGTGAGTAATTTAGGTATGTTCGCCGTTGAAGAGTTCATCGCCATCATAAATCCTCCGGAGGCGGCAATTTTAGCGATCAGTTCCATAAGGGAGGTACCGGTTGTGAAGAATGGCGAGATAGTTCCTGGACTACGCATGAAAGCCACAATATCGGTCGATCACAGGGTAAGCGACGGCGTCGAAGCGGCTCGTTTTCTGCAAGATCTCGCCAAGTATCTGGAAGAACCTCTTCGCCTTGTGATTTAGATAAATGGCAGGGAAATCTCACGAATCTAAATCGAGCGGTGAGATAGCCCATATCCGTCGTCGATTATATGAAGAGGGTGAAATAACTAAGAGATTCTTTATATCGTTAAATTCTGCGGAATGGGAACAACCAGTATACACAATAGGATCAGGCTGGAAAGTCCGGCAGATACTGGCCCATTTTGTGTCTGCTGAAGGTGCTTATCAGCGTTATCTACAAGATGTCCTGGAGGGTGGGAGAGGCGCACCGAAGGAGATGGATATCGATGAGTTCAATGAAGCAGAGGTTCCACCCCTTAGCTTGAAACCCATTAATATTTTACTCAACGAATTCCAGCAAGCACGCTGTGAAACAATACATTTGGTCGAATCACTTTCTGTGAACGATTTGAATCGATTGGCTTTCCACCCCTGGTTTGGCGAAAAAGAAGTGAGATGGTATTTGAAGTTATTGTATCGACATAACCTCATGCATCTCCAGGATATTCGCAAAGTGTTTGAGAACACTACATTTGCTTCTCATTCGGAAGGGTAACAATCGTTATCCAGTCAATGCTCCGATTTTGATAATGAAGGTGCTAGTTGAGGCGAATTCCGTCAGCTGACTATGATCTTGAGTACTTGAAGGCAAGCTTGCCTTCCCTTGAGAACTATCTTTTGTCGAATGAGGTTTATTGGCCCATAGGTCAGGCTGCACCATTTGGCCAACCAGATTACCCTCGATTGACATTGGGTGCGCTATTGCTTGCCAGAAAGCGATTGCAAGCGCTTTCACTTTCAGGTAACCAAAAGGATCGATTCGCCCAAATCACTACTCAGATAGATCAATTGCGGAGTAGTTGGCGAGTTGCTTGGGCTCAGAAGGCTAAAAAAGAATATCGAGCTCGCTTGAATTTGTGGCGTGATTTCCTGGATGAATATCGTCAAGATCCGGAGCAGAACGATGACAGATATTCATACGAAGTCGGCAGGAGGGTGATGCTTGATCTCCTTGTCCGGGAAGCGGATGACATCCCAGAGGTAGAAATCGACTTAATCAATTCACTCGATCGCATGCTTTCGGAGATATTCATCCCCGGAAATTTTATCTGGGATAGAGGCTTGCTATCCAGTTTTCCCAGGGATAAATATTGGTACCTTTATGGGTCTCTAAAGGGGAGATAGTACTCAGGGGGAGTAGATTTCTGTCAGCCGGTTGCGACTGGCAGGACTTTGCAAACAGGCAATCAGATTAAGAGCTCCGCCTTCAGGTTGTCCATTCGATAAGGCCAGGATCGGCTTTGAAAGATTAATTTGTTGTTGATTAAATAATTTAGCTGGTTTGATTTCACTCGAAATCCAGGCTTCTGGCAAGGTGCCAATTGCACCAGGATCTGTCGATACTGCTTCAAGCATAGCCTGAGGGTTGGGTACCAATCTCGCAAATGGTGATACACCCTGATCCTCGATAACTGCTGTTTTCAAGATCTGGTAAAGGTCACTTCCGGGGGGATAGGTCCAGACAATGACTTCCTCATCAGGACCCCCGAACTCGTCCCATGATCGTACTTGTCCAGTAAAAAGATCGCTGAGCTCATCTAAATCTAAACGATCAACGGAGTTCGCGGGATGCAGGACAACCACAATCTCTTCAGTTGCCAGGTAAACCGCAAAAGTTTCACCAGGAGGGGGTTCTCCCCACCATAAATACAAGTTGTTTTTTCGCAAATCCTGGGGAAATCGTGATAGTTGCTCGATAATCAAAGTAAGATCTGGATATTCGGAGGCACATTGCTGGACTGGGCCAAGAATAGGGGTAAGAGAGGTGGGAATCGAAACCACGACAGGCTCCACAGTCGGCTGGGGGTGAACGATGGGAGAATGGTTGCAGGCGACGCAGAGACCCAAAATAATACAGGGTACTACGCAGATATTCACTCGTCCGCCAAATTTCAAGATTAGTTCCCAGCGAAAGCGTAGATTATCGTGATGAGGCTGAGAATCACACAATAGAGTGCAAAATAATATAAAGAATAACGACTCAAGAATGCTAGCAGCCACTTTATTGCGAAGTAACCGACAATTGCTGCGACAATAAACCCGGGGATGAATACTGGAAGAACAGTCGACAAATTCGGCATTTTTAACAGATCGATCATCGCGACCAATCCAGCGCCGAACATGATCGGCACGGACAAGAGAAAGGAAAAGCGCGCGGCTGCGGGACGTTCGAGATCCCGTGCCATCGCTCCGCTGATCGTCGAACCAGAACGAGAGACACCAGGCAGTAAGGCGAAGGCCTGAAAAGCTCCGATGAAAAGAGCGTCTTTCCAGTTTAAATTGTTTAATGTACGAATCCGCTTGCCCAACCGCTCAGCTAGAACCAATAATATCGCAGTCACTAACAATTCAAATCCTGTTGAACGCGGATTTCCGAAGACTTTCTCAATATTTTCCTTAAATATAAGCCCAGCCCACCCAGCCGGCAAGGTGGCCAGGAATATGTACCAGCCTAGGCGGGATTCCGCCTCACTGAAAGGGGTCCGAAACCAGATGCCTTTGATCATCGCCCAAGAGATATTGACCAGATCTTTCCAGAAAAATGCGATCACACCAACTAGGGTGGCAACTTGTACTAATACATCAAAAATAAAAGCTTCGCTAGATGGAATTTCCCAACCGAGGAGGAAAGGCACGATAACCAGGTGGCCAGAACTGGATATCGGCAAAAATTCAGTGATACCTTGGACAATGCCAAGGATTATGGTTTGAAATAGCGTCATCCTGAAAGATTGGTTGAGGTAGATGAGGCGTGGATGCTATCCCCGGGTGTATTTATTAGATTTCTTCTGTGGAAAGCTTGTATGCGGGTAAATCACCCAAACCTGACTGCATAAGAAAATCTTGAAAACGGTCTTCAAGAATTGCCTGGCGAATTTCTATCGTCAAATTTATCAGGATAGATAAGTTATGAATTGAAAGTAAAGTTGCCGAAAGCATTTCTTTTGCGATCACTAGGTGGCGAATGTAAGCGCGAGAAAAGTTTGAACAGGTGTAGCATTCGCAGCTTTCATCGATAGGTCTCGGATCCTGGGTGAAGGATGCATTCGCCAGATTCAAACGCTCGCCAGATTTCGTCAATGCTGCATTGTGTCGAGCTAACCGGGTAGGAAGTACACAATCGAACAGATCGATGCCTCTCGCGATACCATTGATTAGGTCACCAATTGTCCCAACACCCATCAAATAGCGTGGTTTGTTCTCTGGGAGGTTCATATCCACTAGATCGAGCACAGCATGCATTTCTTGTTTCGTTTCTCCGACGGAAAGACCTCCAATCGCATATCCTGGGAAACCAAGCCCTGATAGGAAATTCGCAGATTTCGCCCGAAGATCCAGATGAATACCACCTTGGACAATGCCGAATAAAGCCTGGTCGGCGCGCCGCTTGGCTAACAGGCACCGTTCAGCCCAGGCGTGCG
>Ga0233416_10000387_pt1 | contig 13494 bp, 10 predicted proteins | sample Sediment_Towuti__2_FD_188638 | JGI IMG/M metagenome (GOLD analysis project Ga0233416, IMG submission 188638) | Sediment microbial communities from Lake Towuti, South Sulawesi, Indonesia - Sediment_Towuti_2014_0_MG | ecosystem: Environmental > Aquatic > Freshwater > Lake > Sediment | place... | reverse complement strand
GATCTCGACCGTCTCGAAGAAGTTCAGATTGTTGAGTCGCTGGAAACTTCGCTTGAGGGAGGGCGTGTCGATCACGTCCTGTTCGTCCACCCGAAGTTCACGACGGATGACATTGTCGCGGGTTTTGTTGTTGCCGTAGATGTTGATCTGCCGGATGCGCATGATCTCCCCCTCCTTGATCTGGAAGATCACGCTGGCTGTTCGCTCCTCAGTTTTCGGAATGACATTCGGAACGACTTCGGCGAACGCGTATCCCCTGCCTCCATACAGGTCCGTCACGCGGGTCACCTCATCCCTGATCTTGGCGCGTTGAAAGATCTCCCCTTCCTTGAGCTTCATCCCTTCTCGAAGCTCCGGTTCTTCGAATGCCGTGTACCCTCGAAAACCGATTTCTCCCACGGTGAACGGCTCGCCCTCAAACACATTGAAAGTCACCAAGAACCACTTCTTGTCTTCCGTGAGATCCACCGAGGCAAGACTGACTCGGGCGTTGAAGTAGCCCTTGTTGAGCAGCACTTCCTTGATTCGGTCGACGTCATTGGACAGTTCTCCCTGTTTCAGAACGCCGGCGTCGGAAAACCATGAGGGGATTTTGAACCTGGTAAATATTCCGTACCACGGCACCCATTCGCGGGTCACAGTCGCTTGAAGCAATTCATCCTTGGTCGTCGCGCGTAACCCGTCGAATGTCACAGTCTTTATCTTCGCCTTCTCACCTTCTTTGATATAAAACGTCAACCGTTTGCGATCTTCGTCCAGGGCTTGAACCACCGGAATGACCTGGCAATTATAGTACCCATCCTTCTGGTACTTGTCGCGGATCTTGTCGGCGCTTTCCTTCGCCTGCTGCAAGTCCAGGAACGACTGGCTCTTGATGGTGGTTTTCTCCTTCAGCTTTTCGTCGGTATAATTCTCGTTGCCGTCGTAGACGATTTCGGTGATAAACGGTTTCTCCCGAACCACGAACACCACCGCCGTCCCGCCCGGCACCGATTCTGTTTCGACCTGCACATCCTCGAAGAAACCGGTGTCATACAGAATCTTCACCTGTCCACGCACGTGTTCGATCGTGTACGGATCGCCAGGTTTCAGCGTCAGACGACCAATGATGGCCTGAAGTTCGATCCGCTTGTTGCCGCGGAGTTGGATCGACTTGACCTTCGAGTCCGTCGTCTGGGCCACCACGACGCCACCGCCCGACAAGACATAGATCACCACCAGGATGGCGACGAACCATCGAGGGCTGTTGAGGAAGGCCGTGGTCACCGGCACTGGTTCCAACACCAGAGCGACAATCTAGATGGCATTCCCACGCAGTCCCTCGCATGTCTAGAACGCATGGACCAACCCCATGACCTTTGATCCGTCCCGATGTGCAGACAAGGTGGGGCATGGCCGTCATGCGTATGGCGATTCAGACTGCCTGCGCTGCTGAGCGCCGGAGCAGCACCCACGAGCCCGCTTGTGCAAAACTATCGGATTATATTGAGGTCTCTGCACATTGTAAAGGACTCAGGCCATTCTCTCGTGCGATTCGCGAACGCGGAGGCCCGGATGACCCGCCGCCAGCTGCGTCCGTGGCACCGGACCGCCGGCCCGGCGAGCGGCAGGATTGTTTCACTAGAGCGCTCGCGACGCCCGGGATAGATCACGCACGGGACCGCTCGCCCGGAGCGGCGCCAACCATGCGACGGGATGAACCGTCCCAACGGAAAGCCCTAGTTGTCGCCGGGACCGAACCACGCGTCGCCGGACACAAGATGAGACGGTCCTCTCCTTGTGGGACGCCTGCGGCACGACCGACTTCGAGCGAGACGAACGCGGACAATGCGGGGAGTTCGCCCGTTTCTTGACATCACCCCACCCATCACATAGTATCCGTTTCATGTCGCGCCTCACCGTCAGAAAGGCCGTTATTCCCGCAGCAGGCCTCGGCACACGTTTTCTTCCCGCCACCAAGGCCTCTCCGAAAGAAATGCTCCCCCTGGTCGACAAGCCGCTCATTCAGTATACGGTGGAAGAGGCGGTGGCCTCCGGCATCGAAGACATCATCATCGTCACAGGCCGCGGGAAACGGGCCATCGAAGACCACTTCGACCGATCCGTGGAGCTCGAGGAGAATCTCAAAGGCACCGGCAAGAGCCAGGTGCTCCATCAGATCCGCCAGATTTCCAACCTCGCCAATTTTTGCTATGTGCGCCAATCGGAGGCTCTGGGACTGGGCCACGCCGTGCTCTGCGCACAGCATTTGATCGGCGACGAGCCATTTGCGGTCATTCTCGGGGACGAAATTATCGACGCCTCGGTTCCGGCGCTGGCTCAGCTCGTCCATATCTATAAGAAACGGCATGGCGCGGTGCTCGGCGTCCAAGAGGTCGCCAAGCACGACATCAGTCGGTACGGAATCGTGAAACCCCGGTATGTCGCACGCGGCCTCCACCGCGTCGACGATCTGGTGGAGAAGCCGGCTCCGGCCGATGCCCCGTCGGCGCTGGCCGTCATCGGCCGGTACATCCTTCCTCCGGAAATTTTCCCCATCTTGCGGAAAACCGCTCCAGGGAAAAACGGAGAAATCCAGCTGACCGACGCGCTCAAGGAGCTCGCAAGGAGAACACCGATGTTCGCCCAGGAGATCAAGGGACATCGTCACGATGCCGGCGACAAACTGGGATTTCTGATCGCCACGGTCGAGTTCGCTCTTAAGAACCCGTCCCTGGGAGCGGATTTCAGCGACTACCTCGTATCACGCGCGCACACAATCGCGAATGACCGCCGAAGGTAGACTCGCCGCGGCGTGGATCGCGGGCGACAAGACCCCGGCACCAAGTGACCCGAGCCGTTGTGGACTCCGACTTTAAAGGAACGAATCACCGATGACAGACCCGAACGAGCAAGAGATCCAACCTCCGCAGAACGTTGAAGTGCCGACCCAACTCCCGCTCCTGCCGGTGCGCGATATCGTGGTCTTCCCCTACATGGTGCTCCCGCTGTTTGTCGGGCGCGACATGTCGATCAAAGCGATCGAAGCGGCCCTCTCGGGGAATCGAATGATCTTCCTGGCCACCCAAAAATCCCTCGACCTCGAAAATCCCGCCCCCGACGACATCCGCACGGTCGGCACCGTCGGCATCATCATGCGGATGTTGAAGCTGCCCGATGAACGAATCAAGATTCTCGTGCAAGGCATCGCAAAAGCCAAGATCGTGAAATATATTCAAACCGACCCCTACTACTCCGTTCGGATCGACAAACTCCCCGACGCAAAGCCCGCAGCCACGACTCTCGAGGCCGAGGCCGTCATGCGCACGGTCAAGGAGCAGATCGAGCGCATCGTCAGTCTCGGCAAGGTCCTGATCCCCGATGTCATGGTCGTGATCGAGAATCTGGAGGAGCCGGGACGTTTGGCCGACATGGTGGCCTCGAACTTGGGGCTCAAAGTCGACGTCACCCAGGCCGTGCTGGAGATTACCGATCCGATCCAACGTCTCCGTCAGGTGAGCGACATTCTCGGCAAGGAAATCGAAGTCCTGTCGATGCAGCAGAAGATCCAGGCCCAAGCCAAAGGCGAGATGGACAAGACCCAGCGCGAGTATTTTCTGCGCGAACAACTGAAGGCCATTCAAAAAGAGCTGGGTGAACTGGATGAGCGCGCGGAAGAAGTCACCGAATTCCGCAAGCGGATCAAAGACGCCAAAATGCCCGACAAGGTGTTGAAGGAAGCCGAGAAACAGCTCAAGCGTCTGGAAAAAATGCACCCGGACACCGCCGAATCATCGACGGTGCGCACCTATCTAGAATGGATGGTGGAGTTGCCCTGGTCCAAGCGATCGAAGGACAATCTCGAGCTGAAGGCCGCAGCCAAAGTCCTCAACGACGACCACTACGATCTCGAGAAGGTCAAGGAGCGGATTCTGGAGTACCTCGCCGTCCGGAAGCTGAAAGAGAAAATGAAGGGCCCCATCCTGTGCTTTGTCGGTCCGCCGGGAGTGGGAAAGACCTCGCTCGGCAAATCGATTGCCCGCGCGCTCGGACGCGAATTCGTGCGCATCAGCCTGGGCGGCGTGCGCGATGAGGCGGAAATCCGTGGACATCGCCGGACCTACGTCGGGGCGTTGCCCGGCCGCGTCATTCAGGGCATGAAACAGGCGGGAACCAGCAATCCCGTCTTCATGCTCGATGAAGTGGATAAGGTTGGGATGGATTTTCGAGGCGACCCCTCCGCGGCTCTGCTCGAAGTCCTCGACCCTGAGCAAAACAGCGCGTTTACCGACCATTACTTGGGAGTCCCCTTTGACCTGAGCGAAGTCATGTTTATCACCACCGCCAACCTGATCGATCCGATTCTTCCCGCCTTGCGCGATCGCATGGAAATTATCGAGATCCCCGGATACACGGAAGAAGAGAAACTCGGCATCGCCCAAAAATACCTGATCCCCCGCCAACTCGATGAGCATGGCATCACGAATAAGCACGTCCGGATGACCGAGCCGGCCATCCGGCAGATTATCTCGAACTATACGCGCGAAGCCGGCGTGCGCAACCTCGAGCGCGAGATTGCCAACGTCATGCGAAAGGTCGCCAAGAAAGTGGCCGAAGGCAAGGGTCAGGGGTTCCCGATCAATCCGGCCAATCTTCACACGTACCTGGGCGTGCCGAAATACGTGCCGGAGGCCGAACTCGAAAAGGACGAAGTCGGCGTGGCAACCGGGTTGGCTTGGACGGAGGCGGGCGGCGACGTCCTCTATATCGAAGCGACGGTCATGAAGGGAAAAGGGCAATTGACGCTGACCGGCCACCTTGGGGACGTCATGAAGGAATCGGCCCAAGCGGCCCTGAGCTACGTGCGTTCTCGCGAAAAAACCCTGAACATCAACCCCGACATGTTCAGCAAGCAGGACTTACATATTCACGTTCCAGCCGGCGCCATCCCGAAGGATGGCCCGTCGGCCGGGATCACGATGGCGACGGCAATCGCCTCGGCGCTCTCGGGAACACCGGCCAGGCGCGATCTCGCGATGACGGGAGAAATCACCCTGCGCGGTCGCGTGCTTCCGATCGGTGGTCTCAAGGAGAAAATTCTGGCCGCCAAGCGGGCCAAACTATCCACGGTGATCCTCCCGAGGCGTAACAAGAAAGATCTCGAAGAGATCCCGAAACATCTGCTGAAAGGCATCCACTTGAGCTTCGTCGATACGATGGACGACGTCATGAAAATCGCGCTTCGGCGAACGGCCCCGATTCCGGCCACGACGAAAAAATCGCCGTCCACCTCCGACCCATCCCGGGTCAAGTCATCGCGTTCCAACAGGGGCGGACGAGCGGGCCGCGTCCGTGAAATCCAGGCTGCCATCACCGCGCGCCCTCCCACCCTCCTCTCGTAGGAAAACCGCCGTGGCCGTGCGGAAGGCCCATTACCCTATCCCAGAATTCGCACTCATTCGCGTCCTCGACCGCCGATTCTCGCGGCGAGCGCCGCGCCTCGTTCGAGGCATCGGCGACGACGCAGCCGTGATCGCAGCCTCACCTGGAATGTGGTGGTGCCTCACGACCGATCTTCTCGCAGAGGGGGTACACTTCGATCGGACCATCGCGTCGCTGGAGTCGGTTGGATACCGGGCAGGCGTGGCGAATCTCAGCGATATTGCGGCCATGGGCGCTGTCCCCCGCTACCTGCTGGTGTCGCTCGCCATTCCGAAGGGGCTGGCATCGGCACAGATCTATCGGCTCTATGATGGCCTCATGAAAGTCTGTCGGCTCCACGACGTGAGCCTGATCGGGGGCGACACTTCGGCCTCCAAGGCGGGGCTGTTCCTCAGCATCACTCTCATTGGAACCACAAAGGCGCGCCGGGCTCTCTTCCGCCACGGCGCCCGCGTCGGAGACCGGATCTATGTCACAGGCTCCTTAGGAGATTCCCTCGCCGGTCTGCAACTCCTGACGCGCGGCAAAGGGGCGGGCTCAGCCCGTTATCGCGGTACGCGGCTGCGCCGAGCCCATCGAGACCTGCTCGTCCGTCGCCACCTTCACCCGGCGGCCCGTCTTGCGGAAGGACAGTGGTTGAATGACGCACGACTCGCGACCGCCGCGATCGACATTTCGGACGGCCTTTCCGGAGACCTTCGGCATATTTGCGAGGAGAGCCGGGTGGGTGCCGAACTTGACCTCGACCGCATCCCGATTTCGCGGGCCTGCCGTTCATACGCCGACAGTCGCCGACTCGATCCGCTCCAGTTGGCGCTTACCGGAGGGGAGGACTACGAATTGCTGTTTACCGTTTCTTCGACGAAGCAGCCGATCATCGAACGCCAGGCGCGCGCCCGCGGGTTTCGCGTCACGTGCATCGGAACAATCCGACCGCGCCGGTTCGGCCTGCAGATGAGGTCAGGCGACCGGACGATACGACCGATCCCCATGCGCAGCTACGAACATTTTCGCTGATGTCCGTTCAGAATACACAGACTCACGACCAAGGCACGCGATCGTTCCGAGCGCTCCTCCGCCGGGTGCTGCACTTACGGGAGTCGCCGCAACGAACGGCACTGGCGTTCGCGCTGGGCGTGTTCATCGCGTTCTCACCGGTCTATGGCCTGCACACCGTGATGGTGGTTCTCTGCACGTGGCTCTTCGGGCTCAATTTTGTGGCGCTGCTGGCCGGCGCCTTTGTGAACAATCCGTGGACCATCGTCCCCATCCTGGGCGCAAGCTATTGGACCGGCGCGCTCTTGCTCGGGCAAACCGATTCGCCGGCCTTCAGATGGGACGATCTGAGCTTTACCGGCATCTACGAGCAGGTGCTCCCGTATGCGGCACCGTTTGCACTTGGCGGGCTCATTCTGAGCGTAATCGGCGCGCTCCTCTCGTATCCTATCGCGTATCTTCTGGTCCAGAAACATCGTGCCGCACACGACACACCAACAGCCCCGCCATTGCCGCCTCGCGATCAGGTACGCTAAGATGGTTGCCTGTCATGAACCGATCAGAACGGCCAAAGGCGCCCTATGACGGGTCGGCGCTCATCGCGGATCCCATCCACAAATACGTCTCCTTTACCGTGCCCTACGCCAAGCCGGACCTTCACGAACGCACCGAAAAGGACCTGATCGATTCGCCGTGGGTCCAGCGGCTCCGGTACATCTACCAACTGCAAAGCGCCCGCTGGGTCTACCCTTCCGCTGAGCACACCCGCTTCGTCCATTCTCTGGGGACGATGCACGTGGCTGGACGGTTTGCCCGGCATCTCTACCCGTTTCTCAAGAAAGTTATCAAAGATGTACCTTCGGCCAACTACGTGGAGGAACTCCTGCGCGTGACCGCCCTTGTTCACGACATCGGTCACGGGCCGTTCTGCCACTTTTTCGACGAGAACTTCCTTCACGGCTTCCACCTCACGCACGAAAAACTGGGGCAGATCATCATCCGCGAGCATCTGGGACCCATTATCCGCAAGATTCGCCGGAGTCCCTCAGGGCCCTTTGCAGCGGGAGAAGAACTCAACCCGGACCAGGTCGCGCATCTGATCCTCAAAGAGAAGGGGAAAGATAATACCCGTCTCCCCCGCTGGCTCAACATGCTCCAGCCGGTCGTTTCCGGAAGCTATACGGGAGATAACCTGGACTATGTGCTGCGAGATTCGTACATGTGCGGCGTGGCCGTAGGTCCCGTCGACCTGACGAGGTTGATTCACTACACCATCGTGACAGAGAAGGGCTTCACGATTCACAAGACCGGACTTCCGGCCCTTCAGATGTTCCTCAACACCAGGATGTACCTGTATTCCAACGTCTACTTCCATCGCACCACCCGGGCGATCGACATCCACCTCCGCGACATCTTCGGTGCCACGATGAGGCAGCTCTTTCCCTATGACCCGCGGAATCGCATGGACGATTATCGCGCCCTCACGGATTGGTCGCTGTTGGAAGAAGTGCGCAGTTGGAAGCGGACCCGGCACCGAGCGCGCCGGCAATTGGGACGCGAATGGGGTCGGATTCTGGACCGCGACGTCAAGTGGAAGATGGCCTACAGCACGGCCTTAAAGGAAAAAGGGCAGGAGCGCGGGATGGCATTCCCCGGCCATCAGCACTTCGAACAGCAGATCGCGAAGGAGCTCCCGAACGGGTTGAAAGGCCTTGAGTTTCGAGTCGACATGGCCCCGCTTGATCCACGACCCGACCCGAAGGATCGGCGGGGTCATCCGTTGTACGTCTATGATCCAGGAACTGGGGAGGTTTCGACCGAACCGTTGGAAGAATTCTTGGATCTTCTCCCGACCAGGCTTATCCAATTCCGAATTTATGCGACCGACCACGCCCACGACGCAACCCTCTCACGCGCCGCCGCCACTGTGCTGAACAAGACACCGTCGAGTCTGGAGTCCAATTACTAGCCGACGAAGGCCGCTGGCGGGTGTTCTTCACTCCCTGTTAGGCTGGAATTTTCAAGGGCTGGTTCTTGATCAGTTGGGCTTTCCTCGTTGCCATGATCTCTCGCTGCTTATCCGACGGGAAGTAGGATCCGCGCTTCGTGGCGGGGAATCGTCTTTCAAACCGTTCGATGAACTCGAGCGCTTCTGCATCCTCTCCGGTTTGGGCCAGCAGCGGCACGAGCCGCAGGTAGGCAGGAACCAGGAACGCGAGATGTCGAACTTCTTTGACTTCGTCGACCACGTACCGATAGCCGGCAATCGAAACGGTCGGATCGATCTTGTCGGAACAGGCCGCCTCGATCATGCGAACCGCTACCCGGTCTGTTTCAGCGCTGATGCATCGATCCCACTGCCCATTCACCAATGCTCGCATTTCTTCGGCAGACAGTTGCCGGCTGCCCTTCTTCTGGTTCGCTCGGAGCACCTCGAGCACTCCCCTCGCTTCGAGCCATCCTCCGTACAATCCAACCAGCACGCCGAGGCAAGGCGTCGGCCGCTTGCATTTCCCGCCTCGAGCGGAAAATCCCTTCTTGGCGACCTGTGACGGCAGAAACACCCGGCCGTTGGCGGCAGAACAGACCTCGCAAGCCTCGTCACCATCCGGTGTCACGTAGAGATACATGCGAATGCCCGAGCGATCGAAGATATCGATCGCGAGTATGCGACCGGCCATGACCTGCATTTGATAGTACTGCCACAGCACCAGGAGGCCGAGAATGGCCACCAGGTAAAGGGTGATATCAGAGAAGTCCAGTCCTGCGAGCATGGGAGCCCTCCTGCGGGTTCACGCCTCACTCCAGTGGAGAGTACCAGCAGGCGCCGGGATCGCCTACAGAATTCGCTGTTTTCTCAAGGCACTGTGACGCTCATTTCGCGTGAACTCAGGTGGCTGTCCTCGTGCGCCGTTGCTTAGCCAGCTCTCGGATTGCCTGCCCCAAGCTGGCAGGAATCATGCATTCTTGGCCGACTGGGACCGGCCGCCCTGCGCGGTCAAGCTCGAAGAGGAGGACCGACATGCCGCTCACATGGAGATTCTCGCTCATCATCGTGGGATTCTCAATCTGGTTGACCGTTCCGGCCTCTGCGCAACTCGGAGGAAGCCAGCAGGACGCCGCAAGAATCCTGAATGGTATGCCCCCCGAACTCCTGGTGAAAATCGAAGCCTTGGCCCACATGCTTCAGCAAGGGATTAAGGAGGGGAAACTCACCGACGCCGAGGTCCAACAAGGCATGATGTCCGGGCGGTTGGGAGAACGGCTCAAACAGTTGAGCCCGGAGGCGGGTCAACTTCTCGAAGAGATTCGCGACGCATCGAAGCAGGGGAAGGGGCCGGGCGAGGAGAGTTTGGTGCCCCTTCTGGAAGGACTGGGTATCTCGCCGAACTAGAACGGGTCAGCGCGTCGTCAGAGTGTAACCATACCGACCGACAAGAGCGCTCATGTCCATGCGCGATCGCGATTAGGGAGCCGGCGCGCCGACGGCGGCAGCCGGTTCCCCCACCGGCGCTGGAGCGGCCGATTCCATCACGCCCTTGAACGGCAGGTCCAGCAGCGCGTAGGGATTCACCCGCGCGCCGTTGAGCTTCACGCCCCAATGGAGGTGTGGACCAGTGGCGCGCCCGGTTGCGCCCACCTTCCCGATAATTTGTCCGGCCTTCACCGCCTCTCCTTCCTTCACCAACAGTTCCGAAAGATGGAAATACATCGAATAGAAACCGAGCCCGTGGTCCAAGTAAACGCCCTTCCCAGAAAAAATATGATCGACGGCGAGCCGCACGACTCCGTCATTCGTCGCCGCGACGTCCGTGCCGGGCGGCGCGCCGATGTCTTCTCCGTTGTGGGGATTCCGCGGCTGGCCGTTCATGATCCTCACGCTGCCGAAAATACCGGTTCGTTTCCCGTTCACCGGTTCCACGAACCCACTTTGCCACAACCTGACCTGAGAATCCGCCGCCAGTGCCTCCTGCACCAGTTGCTGCTCGGCTTTCCAGCGCGCCAGGCCCGTTTCATCGAGATCCACCTTGTCTCTCGGCAATTTGAGATGCTCGACGCGGAATTGTTCTTTGACGACCACGACAGAGTAGTTGAGCGTCAGGGTCCGCTCCCCGCTCTTGACGCTCACCGTCAGCGGGTGAGTCCCCGGCTCGTCCTGCAGGTCCAGGCCGAGCAGCCCCACAAACCCCTGGGACTCATCCCGGCGAGACTCCGGGAAAAAACTGATGGTCCTCCCAAGAAACCGTCCCTGAACGTGGGTCACCGTGTCGTCGGTGGGAACCTTGATCACCAGAATGTTCCCCTGTTTCCCGCGGTAGTGTTCCTCGATGCCTCCCGCCGCCGGTGTCGCGCCGAGGAGCAGCTCAAGCGGAAGGATACCGCCCGATAGGACCGCGGCGACCAGCAGTACTCGGCTCCACTCGGGACTCCGCCGGAGCGTCTGCCTGGGTTCCGGCACCTTCATCGGTAGAACCGTCCTCCGGACACTTGTGACACCAATTCCTCAACCCGTCGATTCACCGCGCTGAAGGGATCCATGCACAGGATCGTTTCTTCCCAGTATCCGTTGAGTTTCAGGTACGTCCAATCCACCGTATAGGACCGATTCTTGGCTCTGGCAAAACGGATGAAATCGCCCCGCACCTTAGCCCTCGTCGTCTGGGGAGGGGTCGACATGGCCCGCTGCACGGCCTCTTCTTCGACCACCCGCTCGATGAGCCCACGCGACTCCATCAGATAATACAGCCCCCTGGTTCGCTTGACATCGTGGAATTGCAGATCCAGCAGGAAGACTCGCGGGTCCTCCCATCCGCACCCTTTCTTGTCCACGTAGGTCTGGATCATGTGCTTCTTCGTCACCCAATCGACCTGATGGACGAGCTGCATGGGCTCCTCCTCCAGGTGCCTGAGGATCATCGCCCATTTGGCATACACATCGTCCAGGATGGGGTCGTGGGCCTGCTGATCCAGGTATTCTCTAGCACGTTCCAGGTACACCTCCTGGATCTCGATCGCGGTCATTTGCCGGCCATCATCGAGCTTCACGCGCTTCTTGAGCGTCGGATCGCGCGAGATTTCGCGAATCGCCTTGACCGGATCTTCCAACTCCATTCCATGCACGGCGTAGCCCTCCTCGATCATGGACAAGACGAGGGCCGCTGTCCCCACCTTCAAGTAGGTGGCCACTTCCGACATGTTGGAATCTCCGACGATGATGTGGAGTCGACGATACCGCTCGGCGTCGGCGTGCGGCTCATCGCGGGTGTTGATGATGCTGCGCGAGGAGGTTGTCGAAGAGGATGTCTTCTCGTGAATATGCTGCGCCCGTTGGGAGATGAAATACTGAGGCTTCCCCGACACCTTCAACACCTTTCCCGCTCCGCCGAATACCTGCCGCGTGACGAAGAAGGGGATCAGCTGCTCCGTGACTTTCCAGAAGTCGACGTCGCGCCGCATCAGAAAATTTTCGTGGCAGCCGTAGGTATTACCCAGCGAGTCGGTATTATTCTTGAAGATGTAGATCTCGCCCGACAGCCCCTCCTCCCGGAGCCGTTCTTCGGCAGCCGGCAAGCAGGCTTCGAGCAGCCGCTCGCCCGCCTTGTCGTGGACGACCAGGTCAAGAATGCTGTCGCACTCGGGCGTGGAGTACTCCGGATGGCACCCGGTGTCCTGGTAGAATCTCGCGCCGTTCACCAGAAAGGCATTGGAGGGCCAGCTATTGGGAATGAGGCCCTCGAAGATATACCCGAGGACTTTTTCCATGGGGAGATAAATGCGGCCGTTCGGCGAAAAAATCAGGCCGTACTCGTTCTCAAGGCCGAAGATCCGCTGTTTCATGGGACCTGGGGACATCATGAAGGCTCATTGACAGATTACACGCCCGTTCGGTGATCTTCAACAGATGGCTCAGAATGAAAACGCGAGGGTTCAGACGGAGAGGAGTTGTCGAACGTCGTTGACCGACAACCGACGGAACTTGCGACCGCTACGGTTTCGGTCCAAAACCGCCACCTCCAGCCCTTCGGGGGGCAGCTTCTGGTTTGCCGTCTGCTCAAGCGCCGAGACGCAGACCGTGAGCGCAGCCTCCAGGGAAGGGGTTCGGTTCGGGCTCTTCTCTTTCAAGCTCGTTTGCACGGCCTCGGATCTTCCCCCGATCACGGCGAAGTTTTTCTCATCGATGATGCTGCCATCGAACGAAATCCGGTACATCTCGTTCGGGTGGCCGTTGATCCCGACCTGCACCACGAGGATCTCGACCTCGAGCGGCTTCATCTCCTGGCTGAATACGGTCCCGAGGCTTTGGGAATATCCGTTCGCCAGAGAACGGGCGGTGACGTCCTCGCGGCTGTACATGAACCCCTTGAGATCGGCATGACGGATGCCCGCCTTTCGGAGGTTCTCGAATTCGCTGTACTTCCCGGCTCCGGCAAACGCGATACTGTCATAAATTTCTGAAACTTTGTGCAGGGACGCGCTCGGATTGTCCGCGGTCAACAGGATGCCGTCCCCGTACTCCATCGCGATAATCGAGCGGCCCTTGGCGATGCCCTTCTTGGCGTACTCCGCCTTGTCCTGCATCATCTGCTCGGGAGACACGTAATAGGGCATCGGCATCGTTACGCCTCCCTCGACCGCCGCATCGCGATCAATCCGTCGTACACAGCCCGTGTCTGTTCGTCCAAAACGTCGGTAATGCCCTGTGCGGTGACGAACTTGGCCGTCGGATAGATCCCCCGCACCAGATCCGGGCCTCCGGTGCCCACATCGTCGTCGGCGGCGTTATACAGTGACATCAACGCCAGCTTGAGCGCATCGGCCTCAGAAAGATTTCGTTGAAAATGCTCGCGCATCGTGTTGCGGGCGTCCTTCCCTCCCGAGCCGATCGCATGGTAATCCGATTCCTCGTACCGCCCGCCGGTGATGTCGTACTTGAAGATCCGCCCCTCGCCCCGCTTCACGTCGTACCCCACGTAGAGCGGCATGACCACCAACCCCTGGAACACCATCGGCAGGTTAGCTTTGACCATCTGTCCGAGCTTATTGGCCTTTCCCTCGCAGGACAGCGGCATGCCCTCC
>Ga0233416_10000385_pt1 | contig 13529 bp, 13 predicted proteins | sample Sediment_Towuti__2_FD_188638 | JGI IMG/M metagenome (GOLD analysis project Ga0233416, IMG submission 188638) | Sediment microbial communities from Lake Towuti, South Sulawesi, Indonesia - Sediment_Towuti_2014_0_MG | ecosystem: Environmental > Aquatic > Freshwater > Lake > Sediment | place... | reverse complement strand
GAACTCCGGTCTAGGAGTGGCTGAGCACTCCCCGACGGGCCGAGAAACGGCCAAAGCGCAGGTTGACGTGGACTCACTGCGGCGGGAAGATCCGCCCTGCCGTGCACAGACGGTGGCTCGTCATCGTCACACTCCTCGCGATTACCTTCGTTGTCGCGAGCGCAGCCGAGGCGAAGGTCACCCTCATCCGCGTAACCTCGCCCGTCTCGGCCGGGGCGTACGCCACGCTCACGATCATGGTCTCGAAGCCCGCCAGGTGCTCGATCACCGTGTACTACAAGAGCGGGCCGTCTGAGGCGCAGGGGCTCTACCCGAAGCGGACGAACGCACAGCTTCGGGTTTCGTGGACGTGGAAGGTGGGGACGCGGACGACGCCGGGGCGCTGGCCGATCGTCGTCTCCTGCGGGTCGGCAGGGACGCTGCGGACGAAGAAGAGACGCAGGACGCTGTTCCGGCAGGTCTGGGAATGGATGGAGAGAGATCTATCCCACGTGGGACAAATCGGCAGGTCTGGGAATGGATCCCTGGCAGGAGGGGCAGCGAACGAGCGGGTCGTTTTTCGGAACGTCATCTGGCTTCCCATCGTGGGAAGGCCGCAGCGGGGGGAGCTCCGACCGGCCGCGCACCCACGGGCAATCGCTAAAAGCGCGTCGGGCTGACTGGCCACGCTGGGCAGCGATGTGCCTTATACGCGCGGTATGTCTCGGGATCCCAAAGCCCGTACCACCCGATGTCCGCCCGCGCCCAGTAGAACGTGTCGCGCACTGTCCGTCTCTTGCCAAGATATTCGACCTTCGCCTCGACGCTGACGGCGACTACCGGGATGCTCCCGAGGAGCGGAAGCGTGATCTGGGCGGGGTAGGCGCTCGTGCCCTTGATCGAGATCCACTTGACTCTCGCCTGCGCGCGGGCGCGCTTCCGTTGACACGACTCCCAGAACGCTCGCGACGTGACGCGCTGATACCGAGGATGAAGTTGAAGTCGCTGCCAGACCGTCTCGTACTGCCCACGAATATTCGCCCACGCGACCTCTTCTGTGAGCGTCCTGAGAAGCTCCCACTCGGGCTTCGCCGGGGCCGCGCGCACGTTTCCGCTGACAGCAACGGTCAGACCTAGACAGAGCGTGGCGACGAGCGCGAGTCGCTTGAGCATCAGAGCGATGATCCTCGATCGCTTGTCCTGTTGCAACCAACGTCCCAGGGGCGCGGATCGCCGCTTTCCCAGGGGCCGCCCGAAAGTTGGCTCGTCCTCTCCGCAGTTGTTGACGGCCCTGTTCGAACCGATACGTCTGGGCTGAGCCGTCCTGCTGCTCTCGTGATCGTCTACGCCAATTAGACGATGTTCCCAAGGACGACCTCGAAGCCCCTGGCAGGAGGGGCAGCGACCTCCTCGCCGCCCCTGCATGACGCAGAGCGGGAAGGGGTCTAGGATCGGTCGGCATGACGTGGCTGTTGGAGACGCTCTTCGACCTCGCCGTCGCGGCGTGGGAGACGCTGCGAGGCCGACGCCGACGACGGTAAGGGTGCCCCCTGCTTCACGGTGATGAGTCTCGGGACATGCTCGCCTCTTGAGATTCGCAGGACGCCGTCCCGGCGCTCCAGGCGGAGCAGTCCATTTTTCGCTAATACCTGGATGGCTTCCGTCACTTCGTTCGAGCCGTCCCGGCCGTAGATGCGATATGGCTGCGACGGGCCGACGACCACCGGCTCCTCGCCCTCAAGCTCGACCGTCGAGCCGGTGAGGACGGGCGTTTGGTTCTCAAGGCTCAGCAAGATGGCCGCCAGTCCGCCTAACGGGCTGGGGGGGAAAGCCTCCTACCATCTGGTGCGGCAGGTGCACAGTCCAATGGGCACAAGCCGCGTTCTGGTGCCCAAACCCCCCGAAAACGACCGGAAACTGCGGGAATCCAAGCGGGCGATCCCAAGTGGCTGAGAGCGCCGAATTCCGCTCAGCCATGCGGCTTCCGGCGCTCTCTGAGCCGTGCTTTACACGCAGGTGGCCGCAGGTTCGAGTCCTGCACCGCCCACCTCGAACTAGCCCTGCCGGACGGCACTTCCTGGTTGCTCCGTCGCCGACGCCGTGAACGCCGTCTGGCCGGCGTTACCCGCACCCGGGCCTCACCGACTGAGCAGGTCCAGCCCCCACCGCGCATGCCGGGAGTCCGCTCCGGTTCTCGCTATGCCCGCGGGATGAGGGCGTCCGAGTCGGCCGTTCGCCGCGCGTGGACGGCACCCTCGTCGGCACCCTCGCCGAGCGAGACGTGCACGGCAACGGCGACGACGCCTGGAACGCGAGCGACGGCGTGCCGCAGGCACGCGAGATCCGCGACGTGCTCGACCTCACCCTCGAGCAGCACGCAACCGCCCTCGACACGGACGCTCACCTCCGGCACCGGCAGGGCATCGATCACGTCCTCGTGCACCTCGCGCTCGATCTCCTCGTCTGAACGCGCGAAGTGGCGAACGAGATCGGTGCGGCTGATCACCCCGACGAGCGTGCCGCGATGGTTCTTGACCGGGAGCCGGGCGACGTCGTTCACGCTCATCAGCCAGGCGGCCTCGTACGCAGACATCCAGTCCTCCGCGAGCACCCGGCGGAGAGGACATGGCCTCGCCCGCCGTCCTCGCGTAGGCGGCCGGTGGGCGGTGATGATGAAGCAGCCGATCCTTGTGCGAGAGCGACTCCTCGTCCGGGCCCCGCTCCCGCTCGATGATGTCAGCGGCGGACACGACACCGACCACGTCCCCGTCCCGCACAACCGGGACGCCCGAGATCCGGTGCTCGATATCCGGTGCTCGATCATGAGCTGCGCGACCTCGCGCAAGGTCGCCTCGGGCGCAGCCCAAATCGGAGGACTCGTCATCAAGTCGCGAATCCTCATCCCTGCTCCTCGCCTTCCTGTACCTCGCTGCCAGGATCCCTCGCCGCGCCTCGTCGCCTCCGTAGTTACTGGCAGCTCGCTCCCCGTCAAGACAGCTCGTGGGCGAACGCGTCCCGACCGTCGCCTCGCCCGACTGCGTGATCTTCGGACTGCACTGAACCGATGTCGTGCGCACCGCTGCATCCCTTCGAGGCACGCGACCACCTGCGCGCGAGAGGCCGCCGCCGCGGCATGGTCAGCGTCGCCCCCCAGAGTGTTTGGCGAACCGGGGACCGCGGAGGCCCAGGGTGTACGTGCCCGAGAGTCCGCAGTGTCCCTCATGGACGAAGCCGGCTTGTGCCGCACGCTCGGCTCGGAGGGAGGTGCGCTCCGTGTCCGGAGCAGTCGCAGCCGCGCCGACGCCGCTGACGAGCGCCAACGGCTCGCCGGCACGACAGGCAGGGAGAACAGCCCCCGTGGGTTTGCTCACCGTGGCGACGGATCTATACTCAGACCGTCAGTCGTTCGACGAGGGGGAGGCACATGCGTCTGACGATCATCCTCGGAGTCGTTCTCGCGCTCGGTCTTGCGACCGCAGCCGTCGCCGCCAAGCCGGGCCCGGGCACGAGCACGGGCCAGGCGCGCGTCTTCTTCCCCAACCCGGTCGCGCAGCTCCAAGACCAGACCCTGACCGACCAGAAGGACGCCGACTACGCGGCTCTCGAGCCTGCCTACCACGTCGTGACGCTGACCGACCTCGACGGAAGCGGCTTCCTGCGCGGCACGTGGGCGAACATCCGCAGCGAGACGGGAAACCCGGCCTACTCGGCCACGAACACGTTCCTCTACGACCGCAGCCAGGACGAGTTCGAGCAGGTGATGGCGTACTACTGGGTGACCGAGGCGCAGAAGTACATCCAGAGCCTCGGCTTCGGGAGCACCCTCCGACCGGTGAACGAGGAGTCGCAGGACATCCGCATCAACCAGTGGGGTGTGGACAACTCCTACTCGTGGGACAAGCACGACGTGCTTCGCTTCGGGAAAGGCGGCGTGGACGACGCGGAAGACGCCGAGGTGATCCTGCACGAGTACGGGCACGCTATTCAGGATTCCCAGATGACGCCGTTCGGCGGCTTCGGCAGCTCGCCCGAGGCCGGGGCGATCGGCGAGGGGTTCTCCGACTACTGGGCGGTCACGGTCTCGAACGTGATCGCTCCGACGCCCGATGCCCCCTGCGTGGCGGACTGGGACTCGGTGTCCTACACGACGACCGTGCCACACTGTCTGCGCCGGGTCGACACGGATCTCCACTATCCGGGCGACCTCAACGGCCGCGTCCACCACGACGGGCAGATCTGGTCGCGCGCACTCTGGGACATCCGCCAGGTGCTCGGGAACGTGAAGGCCGACACGATCATCCTCGAAGCACAGTTCGGCTTCGCGCCCGACACCTCGATGCCGGACGCGGCGGCCGCCACCGTCGCCGCCGCGCAGGCGCTCTACGGCACACCCGAGGCCAACGCGGTCCGAGCCGCTTTCCTCGCCAGGGGCATCCTGGGCTGACCTCGCCCCTCACGGGACGGCCGGAGCCGTCGACCGTCCGCGGTTCAGGAAGACCTCGAGCTGAGCCCTGGGTGGTCGCCGGGCCTGCCGATCGCGCCCCGCGCACGTCGGCGAGAATCTCCTCGTTCGGGGAGATCGGCGTCATGAAGACCGACGGCGCCGGTGTCACAAGGTCGACGGCACGACGACCGCTCCACCGACTGCTTGGCCAACGGGTGGAACTGCAGCACGAACGAGCCCCGCAGCGCGTTGCCGTCGTCCAAACGCTCGGGCCGAGGGCGGACGCGCTGGTGCCCAGCGGACGCTTCTGCGGCGCGCGCAAGCGCTGACTCCATTCGCGTCGTCCACGAGAACGCGCGGGTCACGCCCGCCGAGCCTCCCCAAGGCGATCATCCCGCTCACTGGCCGATCGCCGTGCCTCGACTCCCCAGGCGCCCGGGCGCGTCGTCGGCTCCGGGCTCAACCTCGAGGACAAGCTCGTCCGGCTCTCGGCCCTCGGGAGCCGAGGGCGGCCTCCGCCCAGCTACCACCCGAACGCCGGTCCAAGCGCACGGAGCGAGGCGGTGAGACACTGTGTTATGGCCCTCCTCTACCACCTCTTCGTCGGGATCCCGCTCTGCCTCGTGCTCGTGACCTTCGGGCTCCTCTTCTGCCTGACGATCCTCGGGCTTCCGCTCGGGCTGACACTGATCGCCGCGGGTTTCAAGGCCCTCTAGTCGCAGAGCCGGAGCAACGAACCCGTAGCCAGCGGTTCCATCCAACCGCTGCAACTGGCTCAACGGCAGCGGGCCTCCGCGCCCTCCGCTGACGACCTGCGCGGCGCGGCGCTCGCGATTCGTTTGCCCGATCCGGCACTCCTCGCGCCCGTGATCGCGCTCTTCGTGCTCGGCGGGGTGGCGCTGTGGGCCGTGTCGAGCGCGGGTGCGGGCGTCGCCTTCGCCGTGGCCTCCGCCGTCGTCGCCGTTCTCACCCGTGCCGTCGGGGAGCCGCTACCGCCGGCCCGAGGTCGACGCAGTGTCTCGGTCGGTCGGGGCGCCTGGTCGCGGCCGGTCGTCGCGCGCGCGAGGGGTTGGCGAGCAGGGCGAGCGGCTCCGGGAGCAGCCGTTGCGCCTGGGTGAGATCGGCGACGTCGTTCTTCATCGCGACGAGCGAGACGACGCGGCCACCGAGGAGGAATATCGGGGTCCTCCCTCCTCACACCGCCCGCCCTCGTCCAGTTGCTGGTGGACAATCTCGGCTCCGGCCCCGCCGACCCGACCCGATGGAATCCCGTCACGACGTCACCGCCGTCCCGTTCCCGGCGCTCGACCCGCACCGACTGGCGCGCTACGTCGGTGCCGCGCGGATCGAGCAGCTCGAGGAGACGGCCGCTCGGGTCCGGGCGCTGCTCGGCGGTCGCCGCGTCCTGAACGTGAGCTCGACCGCACACGGCGGCGGCGTCGCCGAGATGCTGCACACGCTGCTCGGCTACGTGCGCCATACGGGAATCGACTCCGAGTGGCTCGTCATCTCGGGCGACACCGACTTCTTCACGATCACGAAGCGACTCCACAACGGTCTGTACGGCGGTCCCGGCGACGGGCTCGAGCTCGACCGCGACGCACGCGAGACCTACGACCGGGTGATCGACGCGAACAGGCCGTCGCTCCTTGCAGCGGTCCGCCCCGGCGATGTCGTGATCGTCCACGACCCCCAACCCGCCGGCCTCGTCCCCGCACTCACCGCGCACGGCGCCCGGGTCGTCTGGCGCTGCCACGTCGGCGTCGACCGGGCGAACGAGTGGTCGGAGCGAGCATGGGGGTTCCTGCGCCCCTACCTCGAGGAGGCGCACGCATTCGTGTTCTCCCGGGCCGCGTTCGCGCCCGGCTGGGTCGACGCACTGCGGCTCCATGTGATCCCCCCCTCCATCGACCCGTTCACGCCCAAGAACTGCGAGCTCGTCCCCGAGGACGTGCTCGGACTCCTCGGCGCGTCGGGGCTCGTCTCGGCAGACGGGTCGCGCTCGCCCCGGCGCGCGGTGCGACCGGCGCAGGTCGTGCGGGAGGGAGCCGCTCCGGATCCACGTGTCCCGCTCGTCGTCCAGGTCTCCCGCTGGGATCGGCTGAAGGACATGCCCGGCGTCCTCATCGGCTTCGTAGACGGCGTCCCTCGCGGCATCGGCGCCCGGCTCGTGCTCGCCGGGCCGGCGGTGGACGGCGTCGACGACGACCCGGAGGCACGCGGCGTGTGGGAGGAGACGGTCGCGCTGTGGCGCGGCCTCCCGCGGAGCGACCGCGAGCGCGTGCAGCTCGCGACGATCCCGATGGAGGACCTCGCGGAGAACGCCCTCGTCGTGAATGCGCTCCAGCGGCACGCGACGGTCGTCGTCCAGAAGAGCCTTGCCGAGGGCTTCGGGCTCACCGTGGCCGAGGCGATGTGGAAGTCGCGCCCGGTCGTCGCGAGCGCCGTGGGCGGGATCGTCGATCAGATCGTCGACGGCGAGACGGGCCTCCTCCACGAGCCGTCGGACCTGCCCGGCTTCGCCGCCCGCGTGACCCGCCTGCTCGAGGAGCCGGACGAGGCTGCGCGGCTCGGCGAAGGCGCGCGGCGGCGCGTCCGGCGCGCGTTCCTCGGAGACCGCCACCTCCTCCAGTACGCCGCGCTCCTCGAGCGCGTGCTCGGCGGCGAGCGCTAGACGAGGAGGGCGAGCGCCGCGTAGTGACACGCGACGCCGACGAGCACGAGCGCGTGGAAGAGCTCGTGGTAGCCGAAGTCGGAGTGGAGCCGGGGCCGACGGAGCGCGTACACGACGGCTCCGAGCGTGTACACGAGACCGCCGAGCACGAACAAGCTCACCGCGGCCGCGCCCACGGAGTGCACGAGCTCGCCCAAGGGGATCGCGGCGGACCAGCCGAGGGCGCACGCAGCGGTCGCCGGGATCCAGCCCGGGACCCGGACCCAGAGGACGGTCACCGAGCTCGCGGCGAGCGCCCCTGCCCAGACGAGCGCGGCCACGGCGATCCGGGTGGTCCCGGAAAGGAGGACGAGCGCAACCGACGTCCACGTTCCGGCGAGGAAGAGGTTGATCGTCGTGTGGTCGAGACGGCGAAGCCAGGGGTCCCAGTGGGGTGCACGAACGGCCCGGTGGTTGAGAGCGCTCGCGCCGAGCATCGCGATCATCGTCACGGCGAAGACGACGGCGGCGGCCACGGCGAGCGGCCCGTCCGCGGAGGCCACGAGCAGCACCCCGAGGGCGGGCGAGAAGGCGAACGCCTTCTCGTGGGAGACGCCGCGCAGGCGGGGCACCGGGGGCAGGAGCTCGACGACCTCGGCGAGCGGCTGCACGCGTGGAGGCGCCGCGAGCGGACGAGCCTGGACGAGGGCCTCGGTCATCGCACCGTCGCTCCCGCCCGTGCGCGCACGCTCCCCGGCTCGTCGCCGACCAGGGCAGCGAGTGGATCCTCGGTCTGTACCGGCTGCCCGAGCGCGGCCTCGCACCGGGTCGTGTCGAACACTTTCGGGTAGGCGAGCTCGAAGATGAAGCTCCCGAGCTCGTCGTACACCGGCGCCAGCCGCGGACGCTCGTGACGCCACTTGGAGACCTCCCACGCGAACTGCTCCTCTCCCAGGTAGCGGACGCCGTACGCGTCGACGATGTCGCCCAGCCTGGGCGCTCGCTCGCCTCCCGCGACGTGGTAGGTGCCGTCCGCCGAGGGGAGAAAGAGGAGACGGGAGATCGCGCGCGCGGCATCCCCCTCGGTGACGAGGTCGACCGGCGTGGCTGCGCTTCCCGGGAGCGCCGGCATGAAGCCCCGCCGGACGAGCTCGTACGCGAACCGGAACGCGCTCCGTCGCTGGAGCGAGCCGGGACCGTCGAGGACGACACTCGGCCGGAAGACGACGACCGGCAGGAACGCTCGAGAGCGGGTGACCAGGAGTTCCGCCTCGTACTTCGACTGCTGGTAGGTGTTGAGGAAGCCGTGCTCGTGCACGAGGTCGGGCTCGAGGACGCGGCCGCTCCGCTTCCCTGCGACGAACGCGGTGCTCACGTGCGCCAGCCGCCCGAGGCGCGGCGCCCGCTCGGCGAACGCGAGCACGCTCTTCGCCGCTGCGACGTTCGTGGCCCGGGCGGTCTCCAGAGGCAGGCCGAAGCTCGTCGTCGCGGCCGCGTGCAGGATCACGTCGACCGACTCGCGCAGCCGTCTCCGGTCGCGCGCGCCGAGACCGAGGCCGGGGAATCTCACGTCCCCGCAGACGACGGTCAGCCTCCTCTGGCTCACATCGGGAGCGAGCGCCTGCCGCACGCGGTCGCGCGCCGCCTCCGACGACCTCGCCCGCACGACGAGGACGAGATCGCATCCCGCCCTCGCGAGCTCTTCGGCGAGACGCCGGCCGAGCCTCCCGGTGGCCCCCGTCAGCAGCACACGCGCCCCGGTCAGCACGAGGGCTGACCCTCCGGGGAGACGTGCGATACCGGCGCGCGCCGCTTGACCGCACACAGGAAGAAGAGCTGATCCATGACGACGTGGAGCAGGAACCCGACGGCGAAGACGAGCAGGAGCGTGTCCCAGCCGAGCCCGAGGACGATCGCGAGCGCGAGCGTTCCCCCGATCGCCGAGTCCGCCTGGTCGAGGACGTACTGGACGACGGCACGGCCCCTCGAGACGCCGCCGGGCGGGATCCCGAGCCGCCGCTTGACGAAGCTGTTCGGCAGCTCCGCGAGCGAGTAGCTCACCCCGAGCGCGAGGCCGAGCAGGAGCGAGCTCGTCTCCGAGTAGTCGACGATGCTGATCCCCCGGAACGGCGCGAGCGCGTAGAGCCGGGACTGCCCGAGCACGACCAGCACCGCCACGCTCGACATGAGGATGACCCCCCGCCACGTCTTGTTCGCGCCGAAGACGGGCTCGCCCCGGAACGTGCGCCCGAGGTCGAGCGGCCGGGCGAGCGAGGGCAGCAGGTTCTTCTTGATCACGGGCGCATGCACCGCGCCCGCGACGAGCAGCGGGAGGATGAGGTAGACGGTCTCGACGATCCTCACAGCCCGGTCAGCAGGAGCCCCGCCATCGGCGGCAGAGCGAGGTTGTCGAGGCCGTACGTCAGGAAGAGCTCGATCGGCGTCAGCGCAACCGCCATCACCGCTGCCGCCGCGATCAGGTACGCCGGAGATACCCCGGTCGGCGCGAGCAGCACGAGGCCGAGCGCGAAGCACACGGCGAGGAAGGCGCCGGTGCCCCAGAGCGTCTTCCGCGTGTGCAGGAAGGGAATCGCCCGGCTGCCGAACCGCTCGCCGACGAGAGCGGCGAGCCCGTCCCCGAGCCCGAGCACGAGGACGCCGTACGCGAACGGCAGCGGGCTCGGACAGAGCAGCGCGAGCGCGGCGATCCCGAGCGGGAAGAGGATCTCGCCGTACGTCTCCCGAGAGACGTCGTGGATCGCCCGGAAGATGCGGAGGCGCTGCGACGAAGCCATGAGCCCGGCGAAGAGCAGGCCGAGCACCGCGATCTGCTCGAACGTGAGGACGAGCGGGAGCAGCGCCGCGAACGTGGCCGAGGACATGTGCGCAAGCTTGCGAACGAGCTCCGGGGAGAGGAGGCGGGCCCGGCGCGCGAGCACCTCGACCCCGACGCAGAGCCCGACGAAGAGCACGGCGACGAGCGCGAAGGTCACGGGATCTCCCAGGCGACGGGGTGCGTGCCGTGCGCTCGTCGCCATCGTCGCGCGGCCGCTCGGGCCGCCTCGATCGCCCCGATCGCGAGGAAGTCGCCCGCCGCGTTCGCGAGCCGGAGTCCGACGGTGAGAGCGGTCGCGGGCGCCGCGCCGAGCGTCGGCGCGAGCAGGGCGATCAGGGTGGCCTCGCGTACCCCGAGCCCGCTCGGTGCGAGAGGGACGACGAAGCCGACGAGCCACGCGAAGGTGTACGCGCCGAGCAGGAAGAGGAACGAGGGCGCAGGCCCCGCGGTCAGCGCCTCAACGAAGATCCAGGCCGCTGTTCCCGCGACCAGCCATCCGAAGAGACAGAGGGCGAGCGCCGCAAGGAGGGCCGAGGTGCCGACGACCGCAGTGCCCGCAGCGGCCCGCGAGAGCGCGCGGCGGCGCTCCCACCAGACCGCAGCCGGGCGCGCTCCCCCTGCGACCGCGAGCACGGCTGCGAGGACCACGACCGCGACGAGGGGCGGCCGCCGTCCGGACGCCGAGAAGGCGGCGAGCGAGACCACGGCGGCGCCGGCCATGGAGACGAGGTGCTCGAACGCCGTTGCGGAAAGCATCTGCCCGCGCGTGGCGCCGAGCCGCTCGCGCTCGACCAGCCGGACGGCGACGGTCAGCGCACCGGAGGGGATGTACCGCGCCGCGAACGACCTTTCCCAGACCCAGAGCGAGGGGCCGATGCGGGCGCCGGGCGCGAGATCCCGCAGCACGATCCAGAAGCTGACCCCGCCGACGAGCGGGCCGATCGCGAAGAGACACACGGCCGCGACGAACGGCGGCCACGAGAGCCGCCACTCGAACGTGCGGATCGCGCCCCACTGGAGCGCGACCGCGAAGGCCAGGCTCGCGGCGATACCGACGAGGAGGAGTCCCCGCACGCGACTTCGCAGCCGCTGCGCCCCGCGTCTCACGCGGCGGCCCTCCGCCGCCTGAGAGCTCGGGCGAACGACCGCTCGTGCTCGGTCACGTCGTCGAAGGCGAGCTGGAGGACGAGCGTCTCCAGGGACGAGTAGATGCCGAGCCCGGCGGCGAGGTACAGGAGCAGCGGGCTGTACGCGCTCGCGACGAAGACGTCGACGAGGAACGCGTACTGGAAGACGCACGCGATGCGCGAGGACTGGAGGTGGAGGTTGGCGAAGCGCCGATGCCGGACGAGACCGAGGACGAGCGAGGCGTACGTGATCCCCACCCACGCCAAGGCGAGCACGAGGTTCTCCGTGACGACCGCGGGGTGGAGGAGGAGTATCCAGACCACTGCGGAGGGCGCGATCGTCCCGTCGACGATCGAGTCGAACCTGCTGCCGAACGCGCTGACACGGTTCAGCCGCCGCGCGAGGTAGCCGTCGAGGACGTCGGTGACGAACGCAAGCGCGAGCCCGATGCCGACGACCACGGAGTGCCCGGTCAACGCGAACCCCCAGAGCCCGATCACCAGGACGAGCCGTGCCGCCGTGAGGAGGTTCGGAGGGCTGCGTAGCTCGACGAGCAGCGAGCCGACTGCTTCCCGAGCGGGGTGCGGAGGCCGACGTCCAGGCTCGACGGTGGCACCTGCGGTCATGCGTCTTTCCTTCCGTTGGCTGAAGACGATGGTGGACAAGCTCGACGAGACGGCATTCGTCTCGATCCGAGGGGGAGACTGCGGCAGGGCGCTCAAGGAACGCTCAAGACGCCTCGCCCGGTACGGGTGTGCGTTCCGGGCGCGTCCGCGCCTACACTGGCCCGAGCCCGGGCCGGTAGCTCAGTCGGCAGAGCAGGGGACTTTTAATCCCAAGGTCGTTGGTTCGAATCCAACCCGGCCCACTCAGTATTTAAACGTACTTGCTGGTCACGACTCCGCCCATCGCCCGCCTCGAACTTGACCGCGCGTAACAGTGCGCGTAACATGGGGGATGGTTCGACGCCCTCATACCAAGGAGGCCCACGGTGGCACTACAGGTCAGACACTCACGGAGCTGTCCGCTCCGCCCCGGTCGCCAAGAAGCGGCCGCGAAGGCAGAAGCGCGCGCCTGCGGATGCGCGATGGCGTACTACGACGTGCGGCGGATCGACGGCCGACTTGAACGGAAAATGCTCGGCCACGACGCCGCGACCGCACGCAAGGAGCTCGGCCGACTCGAGGTCCATATCGAGGAGGGCCGCTATCAGCCGGTTCGAGCGGTGCGCTTCCGGACGTTCGCCGACGAGTGGCTCGAAGGGCTCCGGCGGCGCTCGACGACGGCGGCCAACTACGCGATCACGCTCGGGTACGCGAAGCGTGCTTTTGGCTCGAAGCAGGTCTCGAAGCTCGGCGTCGCCGACGTGCGGAAGATGCTCGAACTCGTCGAGCAGGAGCACCGCGACCGCCAGAAGCGGCGCGCTCCCAAGCGCAAGCCGCGCGAGGTCTCGCCCGCGACCGCGGCCAAGCACATGCGGCAATTGTCCAGCTGCCTCGAGGCGGCCGTCGCCGAGGGATTACTCGCTTCCAACCCGTGCAAGAAGCTCCCGAAGTCGCAGCGCCCGAAGCCGGCGAAGCGCTCCCCGAGCTACTTCACGAACGACGAGCTCACGCGGCTCTGGCCGGAGCTCGTCGGGCGGCCGGTATGGCTCACAGCGTTCAAACTGCTCGCCACGACAGGGATGCGCTTCGGCGAGCTCGCCGGGCTGCGCTGGTCGGACGTGCGCTTGCTCGAGGGCGAGCTCCACATCCGTCGCCAGTTCACCGCCGGCGAGGAGGTCGACACGACGAAGGGCGGCAAACCGCGCGTGGTTCACCTCGTACCTGCTGCTCGATCACTGCTCGACGAGTGGTATCGGGAGACGGGCGACGCGGGGCTCGTCTTCGAGTCCGAGCTCGGCGGGCATCTCGACGGGAGCGGGGCGCGAGCGATGCTCACGCGAGCGATGAAGCGGGCCGGCATCCCCGCGGTCGGCGAGGGTGGCGGCAAGCGCACGGTTCACTCCCTGCGCCACACGTTCGCGCGGGTCGCGCTCGAGAACGGCGCGCCAATCCAGTGGGTGAAGGACGAGCTCGGGCACTCGACGATCGTCCTGACCGTCGACCTGTACGGCTCGTGGTCGCAGGAGGCGTCCAAGGTCGCGGCCGAGCGCCTCGAGGGAGCCTTCGCGGTGTAGAGCTACGATGGCCCGCGGGGTGGCGTGCCTTCCCGTGGGCGTCGAACCAACGTCGTGGGCCGTCGCGCCACCCCAGCCACACAGAACAAGGTACTTCCGGGAAAACGGGTATTTGCAGGGATTTCGTCGCGCAGGCGCGCCGTCCGAAGCCGGCGGAATGATTTGATTGTGGTTTACGCCATAGGTTGCCTGTCGGCGGGGGTAGCTGCCCGCCAGCTTCGGACTGCGCCGGGAGCGGCGGCTTCGGCCGCCGCCTCCTACCTCGTCCGCGGGCCCCTCATCGCAGTTCCGACCAAGGCGACCCCGTGGG
>Ga0233416_10000384_pt1 | contig 13530 bp, 13 predicted proteins | sample Sediment_Towuti__2_FD_188638 | JGI IMG/M metagenome (GOLD analysis project Ga0233416, IMG submission 188638) | Sediment microbial communities from Lake Towuti, South Sulawesi, Indonesia - Sediment_Towuti_2014_0_MG | ecosystem: Environmental > Aquatic > Freshwater > Lake > Sediment | place... | reverse complement strand
TTTTTCCATTTTCAGATCTAAAATTTAATTCAAGACTTGAATCTTCCTCAAACAAATCTGATGCTTTCACTATTCTCTTATTTTTGGTTTTAGATTTCTTCGCAGAGTCATATCCATATTTTTCTTTTCGTTCCTTTACCAACGAGTCTAATAGAGAGGCATATCCTACCAAAACTAAAACAGTTCGCTCCAAATCAATAAGAAATTCCAACCACCCATTCAGATCGTACCCATGATCTATCATCTTAAAATCGTGAAAATACCGACGCCAACGTTTCTTTGAGATCGAAAGTCCTCTAAACTTGACTATTTCAGTTTCCAGTAGATGCGCTTCATCCAATACCAGTAATTCTCTTTGTTGCATCATATTCTTGTTAGATAGTAACGACAGAAAAATAGAGTAATTAAATATCGAGTGACTGGCTCTCAAAGCTTGAAATAATTGATCAAAATAGTAACACGGATTCCATTCACGATGTTTACTAAAATTCTTTAAATGAATCCATTTTTCATATTCATTTTTGTAAGTTTGTATTTTATCCCTACTAATGAAAATTCTTTCATCTCCCTTACCTTTGCTGTCAATCTTGTAATCATTTATGAAAGTTCTGTATTTGCAGCCAGATCCTTCCATTGATTCATCAGACAAGCATGGCCCATAATCACAAGATGTATGTTTGCATTCTATTTCTGTTTTTGAGTTACAGGAAGAACAAAGATATTTTCCATCTTCTACAAAGTCTTCCTTCACTCTGCAAAGGAAATTGCTCTTGCCCTTTGCAATTTTTAGAAATTGGTAATCACGAGAGTATTGAGTTTGGAGATCCTTTGTAGCAGTGCATATGTAGCTTGATCCCAGAGTCCGGGCAATGGTTATAGCAATCGCACTTTTCCCAAATCCAGTAGGTGCTTCCAAAATAATATGTTTATAACCGGAATTGAAAGCTTCACAAATCTGTCTAATAACACCGTCTTGGTTATTTCTAAATACACTATGAGGAAAATTATTCAAATATTCCTCTGCGCCTATGGTTTTAGCCAAATATAGAGAAATGAATCAAGTGTTTGCTGAAATAAATTTTTCTTATTCAACTTGCTTTTTTAGAATAAGCTACAATAATTAATTGTCAGTAATGTGCAAAGTGTGTAGCATCTGTTACAACTCTTGATTGCAAGTACGACTTATATGAACCCATTACGCAAGATCTCCAATAGATCTTATGAAAACCTATTATCTTTGGATATCAATCCTAGTTTTCTTGTCCGTATCAACCTTTATCCCTCATTTTGTTTCATATGCACATCTTTCACATACTCCTCACTACAATGGAGGTTCAAATCGGGATGGAATTGGAAAATACTATCCATATATAGCGCTAGATCCGGAATATGCAGCACCAAATGAGCCGACTCTGATAACTTTCAGTGTACAAGATTTTGAGGGAAATGATGTGTATGATATTGAAACAATGGTAGAGATATATCAAGAAAGTACAGGCGAAAGAGTGAAAGGATTCCCCTGGACCATTCGAGATACTGGGGATTTTAATCTGTATCATGTATTCGCTAATCCGGGCGGATATGAAATAGTGTTAAGTATTGCCAACGAGGGCAAAATGGTGAATCATAATCAACTAGACGCACCAAGATCTATTCTATCAAGCATATCAGATTGTAATTGTCAACGTGTAATATTCAATGTTTCAATTTCCGATTCATGGGGGTTAGTTAGAAACTCCCTCCTGGTTATTTCCATACTGATCCCAATAATAGTTCTGGGTTTGGTCCTAGGTAGAACGTATTTGAAGAAGAGAAGCGAGCAATCACGCTCAAGAACGGTACTAGAAAAAGAAACTCTAAAATACACCATCATGCTCCTTGCAATAGCTGGGGGTCTAGTACATCTGGCCATTTTTCCTGAACACGGGTCTCAACAAATTTATTATTCAGTTTTCCTGATGGCGGCTGCTGGAGCTCAGCTAGCGTATGGAATACTGTATATCTTGATCAATTTTACATCCGAATCGTACTCTGGTAACAACAGGAATTTTATCTTAAATCAATACAGGAAAAGAGTAGCTTTGAATTTATTTGGCTTTATTGGAACCTCCGTTCTCATAGGACTCTATACATATTCAATTATCGTGGCCCCTCCGTTATCACCAGATAATAAGGCAGAAAGTATTGATATTGCAGGGATTATGGCCAAAGCAGTCGAAATACTTTTGGTAGTTGGGATAATTTACCTTATAAAATGGGAAAAGAAAAGAGTTGATAAGATGCTTGTCAGTCCAAAATAACATTCTGGTTTAAGGGAAATTATGGCCGCACCAAAAATCAATTATTCCGATAAATTTAACTTTGCGCCAGATAGAATTTCTTTAAAAGTATTCAAATTCCGAACCTTTCTCATAATACCATGCCAAGTGTTACATATTTTTTACAGTGCCCAGTATCTTATTTATCAATTTATCATGATCTGCCAATTTATCGATAGACACAAGAAGCAAGTTCTCTTCAATTGGTATAGTCAAGAGCTTTATTTTCTCTCTTTCAGAGAATGTGTATAATACTTTGCCAAATACATTATCAAAATCGCGTCTTAAAATATTATTGATGGCATAACCCAAGTAAAGCCGGATTGACCCATCGTTTTTTTCCAAAGATGGTGTTCCTTTTTTCATGTCACCAACAATCAATTTCCCCATCTGATCTATCATTCCGACAAATCTTATTTTCTCATCAATCTCAAAAATGCGATTACATAATGCAGGTAAATCGTATTGCATATGACATATTCATTACGATAGACGTTATAAAGACACCTAGTTGGATTTGTATGAAGAAATTATGATTGCAAATCAAAATAATTCCATTAACTAAACATAGAATCCTTATGGAAGCCTACAGATAAAGAAAAATGTTCAAAGTGAAATATCATCCATAGTGGTAAAAAAAATTCTTGTCAATTGTGAATTATTGCGCAAACCGGCTTGAGCGAATTCAGTATCAACAATATTTTTGAAAGGAGCTTTTTCCAGTAGATACTGCAAAGTGTTTTATCCTATTTCCATCATTCAAAGAATAATTACATAAATTCTCAGAATTCCACATACAAATTTCAAAAAGGGGCAGAATGAAATCCATAAATATTTTTAAATAAGCTCTGAGAAGGCAATTCAATGGCAGATTCAATGTTGATGTATGCAATAACCACTGCAGCTTTCATAGGATTCGTAATCATCTTAAGCTCTTCAAGGGCTAAAAGATACCGACATCACTCAGCCCCTGTTACTGCAGCATCTGAAAACAAAAAGGTAAAGTATTCATCTGACGGAAAACCGATGTCAGATTAGATTTTTTTAAATGACTTCACTAATTCATTTTTTTTGCGCAATTAACGCACAACTTATATTCTGGTCGTAGGCGATTTTTTTATGGCTAAAGGTGCAAGAAGAGGAGGGAGAGTTAGGGATAAATGGAGAGATAAACAGTGGCTTATTCTCGACTCACCGAAATCTTTTGGAGATTTTGGAGTACATCATATCAATTATCTTCCTATAACGGATCCCAGTACAGCAATTGGTCGTGTCGTTGAGAATACATTATTTGACATTAAAAAACAAGATCCAGCGGATCACAAGACCAAAGTATTTGTAGAAATTGAAAATGTAAACGAAGGTGTTGCTAGTACAGTTTTCAAGGGACATGAATATGGAAAGGAATTTTTAAGAAGCCTTGTTCGAAGAGGGAGTTCCATGATTACACACATACATAATTACACCACCCAAGATGGTCATGAATTTAGAGTTGAAATTATTGCATTTAGTCAACGAAGGATAAACTCCTCAAAGAAACATGAATTAAGAAGGGTCATACATAACTTGTTGTCCGATAAAATACCTCAATGGGACCTCAATACTTTCATAAAACAAGTTACAGATGATAATAGCGAATTTAACAGGGAAATCTTGGAAAAGGGTAGAAAAATCTCCTCTTTACGACACATTGGCATCAAGAAGACCAAACTATTATCATCACTTAAGTCTCCTGTTCAAAGAAGCGACAATGCAAATGAAACTGCAAGCAATATAGAACCAATCGAGGATCAAGAGAAGGTGGCTTAGTGAATTTCAATCGAACTTTACGGATATTTTTTAATCTAATAATTTAAGGTTGACCCTTTCTACATCGATAAATATTGTAGCACACGCTACTGAGGATGTTCCAAAAATACTCCAAAAAATGAACGATGTTTTTTCGATCCCAAAGGAAAAAATTTTAGTATCATCCGCAGAGGGTCATTGGGGAAATGAAATTTCACTTATCAAGGCCGATTGCGATCACAAGCAATCGCAAGTACTATTAGAGAGAATCATTGTGAACCTTAAAAACGCTGAAAAAAAATATCTTTTGCAAACAATATCTAATTCATTTGATGAAAAGGATAATTTGTACATCAGATTGAACAAACAATCAATGTGTAAAGGAATAATCTCCTTATCTGAACATGATTCAGTAAGAATAAGGTTCAAACCGATTAAGGAGTTTAACAAAAATAATAAATTCAGGGATCATGTGATCAGCTTATTTACAAAAAAATAGATCTAGGAGTTCATGTATCTGATATTGGCAAAGCTAGGACTATGTCCAAGTTATCAGGCATAGATATCATGGGTATTGATTCAGGAAACATGTCTAATATTGATCCTCAAGAAAATATTATATTTAGAATGGATGAAAAAAATCCAATCGCAGATCATTTTCCCTACTTGATAGTTACAGATGACATCAGATCCTTGGGTAGCAAAACTGATCTATTTCTAATCGATCCCTTTCAAGGAAAGGATGCATTAAAATGTAAAGCCAAAAGAGGTCTCGGGATAGAAATTTCGATTTCTCCTGTCAGAAAACTTGATGCTCATTTGGTAGCTCGATGGCTAAATGAATTAAAATCGATTTATATATTCTGTCAATCAAATGACTGTCAATTCATATTATCAAGTGGTGCGACTTCCACTAATGAAATGATTTCTGCAAGATCATTTGAATCTATATTATCCGTGGTAGGAATAGATCCAGGAGCATATTGGAGAAAAATATCAGAGTGGCTTCATACAAAAACCAAGGCAAGATGGCAGTATGTTAAATCATAGAGAAAAAAGAAGATACGTAGCAATAATGTATGATGCGAGTGAAACCTATCGACCCTTTCAATTGTATCAAAAGATAGGATTTCGATTTAAGGAACTCTTTGGTATTTTTCAAATGCAATCTGCAATGCTGAAACTTTATGATTCTGAGTTTGGAAACATAATGATAGTAAGATGTAAGCTAAAATATCTTGATTGTTTTTTAGTATCATTGGTATTGAGCGAACCAGCACTTACGGTGGTTAGTATGTCTGGTACTCTAAAGAAACTTAGGAAAAATGTCTCTAAAATGGGCTTTAGAAACATTAAAAACATTCGTTGCTAAATATATGGAGGGGATGAGGTGAATTTTTGTTGCTGCTCAAATCTGAGGAAAAATCTATGAAGATCTCGCGACGATCTGACCCATTTTATGAAATAGAACTTAAACTACTTGTTTGTAGACTCTCATTCCAGTGAGTATTAATCATCATCAAGTATCTTAAATCTGAAAATGTCAAGTTATAATTCAAACAAAACTATAATATCATTGGATATTTATCTAACTATACATGATCTCACTAGACTCTCGATTTCTCAGTACTCACTTAAATAAAATCGAATATATTTTGAATAATCGTGTTATGCTTCCCCAATTCGATTCAATTTGAAAAACCTGCGCGAATATTATTTTACTCCTCGAAATTTACTAAATTATTCTATATTTTTTACTATTTGTGTTATTTTGATATCCTTCTTAGGACTTCAAATCTATTCAGAACCTATTGGGCTTGAGAATTCTAGTATTATTCTAAGTGATATAAAATTTGATTCAATAAATCCGTACTTCGCCGTTTCGAACAATAGCATATATTCTACCTGGGTTAGTAATTTAAATCCTAATAATAGTGAAATTCTGTTCAAAAAAATAGATGGGAATTCAAAATCCCTTTCTAGTACAGTGAACATAAGCAACACCAAAGGAATTTCAAATCTAGTGAAATTAAGTAGTAGTGACGATAATGTCTATGTCACGTGGGAAGATAAACAAACCGATAAATGGAGATTATTTTTCAGTAAAAGTCATGATAAAGGTATAAAATTTGGTACCGTAACTAATCTTAGTAACTCCACAGGCAATGTACACCTCCATGATCTCACCTCTGTAGGTAAGAATGTGTTTGTATTGTGGGCTGCGAATGAAAATATTTCATCATCAAACAAGGAAATTTTCTTCAGGAAAAGCCATGATTCGGGTAACTCTTTTGGTAATGCACTTAATTTAAGTAATGATGTCGACGATTCATTAGATCCTCATATGGTAATGAATCAAAATGGATCGATAATATACATTGTTTGGACTAAATGTGATACTAAACATGATGATCCTGATTGTAGTGTAGCGTTTACACGAAGTTTAGATCAAGGTAATACATTTACAGATTCAAAGATTATAGACGCCGACAAGTTTTTATTTCAAGGGTCAAAAAGTACTTCCAGAAATACAGTTTTTGATTCTAACTCAAGTATGATCCCTTCTTATTTATTAGATAATTTAGATGTGGATGAGAGATTAAGTTCAATCAATCCAACTGTCTTTACTACGTTGGAAGGTAAACAAGTATATGTGTTATGGGAAGAAAATACATTTGGGAACGGAGATTCTGAAATATTCATAAAGTCTAGTAACGACTACGGTAACTCTTTCAATTCAACTATAAATATCAGCAATAGTTCTGGAACTTCAAGGCAAGCACATGGCGATATTTTTGGGGAAGATCTTTATGTAACATGGGCAGATACACTAAAACAAACCGGAACATTTGATATCATGTTAACAAAAATAAATGCTAAAAACCAACTGGACAAAGTTCTAAATCTGAGTAACAATTTAGGAAATTCTGTTTCTCCTTACTTGTGGATAAGCAACAATGATAGAATTTACGTAACATGGAGTGACAGTACTAACGGTCCATCGATACTCCTTTCTACAACAGATCCTTCTGGATCGACTATCATAAAGAAAATACTGAAAAGCGAACAGACATATGATTTTACAAATCCAATGATAATTGAAACAAAGGATAAACTCTGGATAAGTTGGACGGAGTCAAATAATAATATTAGCAAAATCGTGTTAATGGATCAGGAGAAATTATGAGATTTCATTTATTCAACATTTGTTATTCTTATGGAATAGTTTACGGATTTGTGTAGTGTGTTTCATACTTTAACTTACAATTTCTCTATTTTGCAACTGTAATTTTATTAAACCGAATCTTCATGTTTTTCGCAATAATAGTTACCAAGAACATCGATACCATTGTTAATACTATAGTGCCGCTTGGTGCCAAATTTGAATAGTAGGAAATTATTATTCCAAATACAACCGAAAATACAGATATTGCACACGAAATAAATATTGTCTTTTTGAATCCTTTACCAAACATTAACGCGGTAATATTTGGAACAACGATCAATGATGAAATTAACAGGACTCCTACCAGCCTTATTGATGCTATTATGGTTATACTTGCAAGAATAATGAACAATGTGTTAATCCATGATACACTGAGACCACTGACTTTTGCTTGGTTCTCATCAAATACTATGAGGACAAGTTTCTTGTACAGTATATAGATAATAGGTATGACTATTGCGTCAGTAATTAGGATAATAATTACATCGTCAACTGTGACAAGAAGAATATTTCCAAATAGAAAACTAAATAAATTTAGTGTGAAACCTCCCGAAATACTGATTAAAATTACGCCCATGGCAAGTCCGGAAGTCAATAATACTGCTATTGAGGAGTCGGGGGGAATCTTTGTTGATTCTCTTAATTTATTGACACCGACAGCTGACAATATGGCAACGATATAAGCTGTCCAAAGTGGATATATTCCTGTAAATAATCCCAACGATATACCGCCAAAGGCCACATGTGCTAAAGCATCGCCAAATAGAGAATGTCGTTTTAGTACCAAAAAAAGTCCCACAATTGAACAAATAACGGCTATGGCAATTGCCGATATCAGAGATCTTTGCATGAATCCGTATTGAAGTAAATCAAACAATATTTCCATCACTCTTATTTTCCGTATTGTCGGATCTATTTTTTAATTTACCAAAATGAAGATTCATGTGTGATTGCATTGCAAATTCAACATAGGATCTCATTCGTTCTTCATTTCCAAAAAAGTCTTCTGATTCACCATGAAAGAACAATTTCCTGTCTATACAAGCAACCTTACTCGCCAATTTTTCTACAGCGTTCATATCATGTGATGACCACACAATAGTTATCCCCCTGTCTTTGTTTAATCGGGTCAAAAGATCATAAAATTTATCTTGGGTCGCCGAATCGATACCTGTAGTAGGCTCATCCAATATCAATAATTCTGGTTCTTTAACGAGGGCTTTTGCAATTATTACCCTCTGTTGCTGTCCTTCAGAAAGTTCACCTATTCTCTTGTTTCGATATCCACCAAGTTCTACAAACTCAATTGCGCTTTCGATAGATTCTCTTTTAATATCCTTTCCTATTACACCAAGTGAGACAATTTCGTTGACAGTTGCGGGAAAGTTTTGCTCTACAGTTTTTTTTTGAGGCACATATCCAATTCTTTGAAGGATTTTCTTATTTTGTCTGATGTCGGATCCAAACAAACTTATCTCCCCAGAAAAATTATTTATTATTCCAAGCATACACTGAAATAAAGTGGTCTTGCCTGCTCCATTAGGTCCAATGATTCCCAGAAAATCGCCCTTTTCAACAGAAAATGAAATATGGTCTAAGGAAGGGAATGAATCATAATAATATGATAGATCATCTACTTTGATTATTGTCTGCATTCTAATCCCATAGATAAATTCCTAAGATCTTCATGCATTTTGTCAATGTATCCTATTCCAGCAATTTGTTCATCTTTTGTTAGTCCTTCAATCGGACTCAAGACAAGAACTCTACCATTTGGAATTTCTTGAGCTATTACTAGTGCGTAACGTGGGTCCATGAGTTCTTCAGAATAGATAACATTAATACCAAGGTTTTTTGCTACAGTAATGATTTCTGCTAATCGTGCAGGAGTTACTTCTGCCTCTGGTCCGCTCTCTGAAATGCTATGTTGCGTCAACCCATACCTTTTGGCAAAGTATGAAAACGAGTTATGAAACGAGATAAAATCTTTCATTTTGCATGAGTCCAATTGATCCCTAATGGTCTTATCAAGTTCATCAAGCTCTACCAAAAATGACCCGGCGTTACTCATGTAAGTATCTTTATTACTGAGATCAATGGAAATTAAGCCATCTCGAATATTCTCCACTTGTTTTTTTGCTAGCACAGGGTCCAGCCATACATGTGGATCCAATGTCATGTTACGTCTGTCGTTATAAGATGCATTCAATCCATTGCTTGCGTCAATTTTGTGAGGAGGCTCTATCTTTGTCAGCCAATTTTCAATTCCTAGTCCGTTGTAAACAAGAACATCAGCGGAACTGATAGTTTGTATTTGATTTATCGTTGGATCAAAATCATGTGGTTCTATTCCGGGAGGAATGATTAATGATGATTGTATCATGTCACCGCCTACTTTTTTCACAAATTCATCAATCGGCAGGATAGAAGAGATGACTACCAATTTGTGCGATGAGCTTGAAACATTTTTCGAGCCATAAATTGGATTCGCAATGGTGTTGTTTGTTGCTTCTAGATTCAGGAATATTGTCGAATTTGTATTTAATGACAAACCTTGTGCATATAAGCCATAAACTAATGATGAGAGAAGTACCGGCAATATCAAATGAAATATGAATGAATTTTTTCTCTTCACAAAGATTGAATATGTTATTAAGAATATATACTTTTTTTATTAATAATAATTAATTTATCTTGCATTGTTGATAAACCTTTCTGTCTTTATTTTCATAATGAGGGACAGAGTTTAGATTCACTATGATATCCCATTACTTAATACGAATGAATTCAATTGATTCAAATCATGATTGATTTTACACACCATTGTCCTTGCAAATCTCATATTGGGGGTACGGGGCAATCCCCTCGGAAGCAGATATTGTTGTGTAATTTGGGCGATGTTGCAATTAATAATTATCTTGCAAGTTACCCATTTCAAGACTAAGATCAAGATTTGAATACAAAATTTGAACTTTCTTCGGCCGCCTCTTTTTTGTCCAAGCTCTTCTTTAAACAATAACCAAGATGCGCTAATACGTCAAGAGGGCATAATCATTATATCCAGTAACTCATTATGAAAATCTTATTGACAATAGTGAGCGTCTCGCTAAATGAAGATATAATTGAGAGTTTGGACAAGCTCAAGTCTTTGGGATTTTCAGGACGATCAGAAATCATAAGAGCAGGAATTAGGAATCTCTTGTCAGACGAACGTATGAAAGAAGATCTGGATGGTGAAATTAATTCGTTACTTTTGGCAGTACATGATGAAGACTCCGATGATCAGGTCTCATCAATAAGACATGATTTTGACAAGATAATAATTGTTCACCTTCATAATAAAATAGACAGAGATAGATGCCTGGAAATATTTTCATTAAAGGGTGATGCTAAAGACGTTAAAGAAATATCAAGACAACTTCAGATAAACAAGAGAATGCACTTTGTAAAACTGATAGTGGTTTGAAAGAAGAGAGTATTGATATAAAGTCCCGTCTTCAAGCATCAACGCGGTGCTCAAGAAATTATTTCAGGAATTTGAAATTTCGCCAAAAGACCAAAATTCAAAATTGCTTATTCATGGTCGCGTTTATATAGGGAATTATTTTTATCGACTACAATTCACACGGTATGAATAATTGAGGTTTAACATACGATCAATTAGGAATTGGAACGGGATGCTCGATAATGACAGTGAATCTCTATGAAGCATAGAACGATAGACTATAGCGGTCAAAAATCATTTAGTTTATTTTATAATGACATTGCAAGATGGTTTTTTCTTTTCTTATTTATTGCTGGTATGTTTTCGTGTTATGTTTTTGGTGTTCAACTATCCCTTAATTACGCTATTCACAACAAATTTGACTTGTTCTACTTCAGCTTTACCATCCTTAGCGGTCTGGGTACAATCTGGGGATTGATGGCCCACAGGGAATTTAGTAAATCTTCATATAGAGTCAACAACACAAGGATTCTCGCATGCCAAGTTAATCCTCGAATTGGGAAATATGAATACAAATCATATAATCCTGAAACGCATGAGTTTGAGGAAGGGTACATCCCGTTTGGGCCAATAGATTTTTGGGACCCTGCCACATATGCACCGGAATGGATAGACAAAGGAAAATATTGGCACGTCTTGCTTGGACTTCAAGTTCCTAACAGAGAATTGATACTTCAGGTTGTCAAAGATTCTGATTTGCTAAATACAAGAAATCAAAACGTGGCTACGACCGAGAAAGAAACACTTCGACTTCCGGGGTCAACGAACGGCTCTATAAAGAGAGTTCGGTATAGGGTCAAAATACCGCAATGGGCAGTAATGCGTGCTGATTATCAGAGTACAAAATCAAATAACCCAGAAGGAATTGTCACAAATCGTGAAATTGGAAAATTGAACAGAAATATTGTACTATTTGTGGACGAAATAATTGAAAGAGAGAAATTTAGAATAAAGTATCCTTGGATGATAACAGGATTATGGATATATATTTACAAGAGTTTGCCAATCAAGATAATCTATAATGAAATTCTAGAAAAACTTCCTGGATTCCATAAATCAATAGTAAAGGAGGCCAATGAAACGCTGGCAGACATTAGAGAGGATAGGTTAGTTTTGGCAATTTTGGATGTGGCACAAACTAAGGGAATTAACCAAGATAAGATTGAAAAAATTTCAACCCTCATCAGATTTCTTGATGGGGTATATGAAGACATAGGACTTGGTGAAGGATCCACAGAGTATCATAATTTTCATCACAGCCTTGAAGTTTCTTACATGGCACTTAAGATGTTACCAAATACAATCAATAATTATAGATTTTCTGCAAACGATATTGAAATTCTCCTTGTTTCGGCTCTTCTGCACGATTACGACCCACTCCAATTCACATATAATGGTAATAGTTCAAAGTCAGAAAATAACGGTTACCCTAATCAAGGATCGCCAATTCGACCATCTCCAGGCCCGAGAGTATACAGGACCGTAGAAACCATCCAAAGATACCAGATACACGATGCTTATTTCAAGCTTGATCAACCTGGTCTGGAAAGAGTATTTGAAAATTTTTCGTTTAAATTCAATAATCAACCAGAAGCGCAGCCTCGAGAAGCAGAGATTGAGAAATCGGATAAAAGCTTGATGGTTGAGGCACTAATTTGGAGAACAGATTTTCCTTATTTTAAACAAGAAGTAGCTCAGAAAAAATACAAAGAACTACTTTCTAGAATTAAGGAAAAAGATTATGATATTGGAAAAGTAAATATTCTTGCAGAAGTGTTATGGCTTTCTGATTTATCTGTTACCTATATGGGTTCAGACCCAATAAGGGCATGGAATAGAGTTACAAATTTGTACGACGAACTATTCCTGCCTAAATTGGAGGCTGTTTCTAGAACTGATTCTTATTTTTCTGATTTTGCAGATACGCATCTTTTTCAAGAATTGATAAAAACGAAAGGGTTTCCAGATGTATTTAAAAACAGATGGAATTCTGTATATCAGTTTTTTCACGAGGGCAATCCCTCTACTGTAATGGTACGGACTATCACAAATGCCCGTAAATCCTTTCTAAAACTCAACGTAATTGTGGGATACTTCAAAGGAGAAATTATCTACCAAATGGCAAATCAGATTTATTCGGAATTTTTTATTGGAATCGGGGAAGATCAAAACGAAATCTCATTTGCAAAATCTAAAATTGCAGAGTTAGAACCCCAGAACGCGTCAGTCTTTTGGGGAAATTCAGTAAGGTTGCTGCCAAATATCCCTGATAAATCTATCGATAATTTCGTCATAAATATACCAAGCTCAACTGGTTTGGACATTCTAAATAACAAGATATCATTTTCTTCAATGATTAGTACAATGAATCAAAAACTGATCAATACCGGAAACCTAATAGTTATTACAGATATTCAAAAGGGAAGCGATTTGTTCAATTCTATCTGTGACGAAATTCTTTCAAATGGCTTCATGGACTGTACCAAAGCTTCTGATTACTATTTGTCAAAGCTGGATCCAGCATCATTGCATTATCCTTCAACTCCTCAGATGCTTTCATTTTGTATTAAACAGGTCGAATAGTATCTTGAAATTCTTAAATTATTGTAGTTTAATTTAACGCCAACAACGAATGTTGGAATACAACAATTATCTCATCATGTGAAATGAGGCAAAATGTACGCAGGTGAACT
>Ga0233416_10000383_pt1 | contig 13533 bp, 9 predicted proteins | sample Sediment_Towuti__2_FD_188638 | JGI IMG/M metagenome (GOLD analysis project Ga0233416, IMG submission 188638) | Sediment microbial communities from Lake Towuti, South Sulawesi, Indonesia - Sediment_Towuti_2014_0_MG | ecosystem: Environmental > Aquatic > Freshwater > Lake > Sediment | place... | reverse complement strand
AGAACGCCCCGGAAACCTACAACGCCGTCGCCAGCGACAAGAAGCTGCTGACGAAGGTGCTCACCTACCACGTCCTCGCTGGCAAGGTCGGCAGCACCGCGGCAATCGCCGCCGCCAAGAAGAAGGCATCGGTGAAGACCGTCCAGGGCGAGAAGATCAAGCTGTCGCTCAAGGGCGGAGCGCTCTACCTCAACGGCTCGTCGCGGGTGATCGTCGCCGACGTCAAGGCGTCGAACGGCGTCATCCACGCGATCAACGCCGTCATCGTCCCGCCGAGCGTCTCGTAGCGACGCGTGGCAAACCACAACCGAAGGGACTAGGACATGGTCAAGAAGCTCGCACTCATCGCAGCCGTGATCGCCGCCGCCGCGCTGGCGGTGGCGCCGATCGGCTCCGCGGCGAAGCCCGCGGATCCCGGAAAAGGTGGTCGCTGTGTCGCGGCAGGCACGAGCCTGCTCGCCCAGAGTGGCCTCATGAGCCAGGCCGCACAGGGCACGCTGAACTACGCCCCGCTGCTCGGCATGCAGGGCACCCTGTACCTCCCGCTCAGCACGGTGATCTCCCTCCACCGGACGAGCCCGGAGACATTCCCGTGGTGCGCGAACGTCTGACCCGCACGGAGCTTCAGCGTCGAGAGGCCGGGGAGACCCGGCCTCTCGCTCTTCGGGCGAAACCGATGACGACGCACGCTCGCCGTACAGCGTTCGTCGTGACAGTGTCTTGTCTACGTCCTGGTTTTGTATAAGGTTGTGCTATGTCGACGTTCGCCCGCCTCGTCTCCGGCCGCGCCTCGAAGTTCGTCGTGCTGGCCGCCTGGCTCGTTGCGCTCGTTGCGCTCGGACCGCTGATCGGCTCGTTCGAGTCGAAGCAGGAAAACGAGCCGTCGAGCTTCCTCCCCGGAGACGCCGAGTCGGTGCGCGCTCTCGAGCTCTCCGATCAGTTCCCCTCGGCGAAGGGAGTCACAGGCATCGTCGTCTACTCGCGCGAGGGCGCGCTCACTCCCGCCGACCGCGAGCACATCGTGAGCATCCAGGCCGAGCTCGACGCGAATCCCCCGGCCGGCGTGGTCTCGGTAGGCCCGCCTCAGCCCTCGGAGGACGGCGAAGCCGCGCTCCTCGTGGTTCAGATCGTCACCGCGGGCGACGAGGAGATCCTCATCGAGGCGGTCGATTCGATACGCGAGACGGTCTCCGACGGCCTGCCGACGGGCCTCGAGGCGAAGGTCACGGGGCCTGCCGGGTACTCGGCCGACGCGAGCGCGGCGTTCGAGGGGATCAACTCGACGCTGCTGCTTGCGACGTCGCTGCTCGTCTTTGTCCTGCTCGTCCTCATCTACCGCAGCCCGATCTTCTGGATCCTCCCGCTGCTCTCGGTCTTCTTCGCCGAGGCGATGGTGCGCGGGATCGGGTCGCTGCTCGTCGACGCGGGCGTCGTCGTGAACGGACAGACGGGCGGCATTCTCCTCGTCCTCGTCTTCGGGGCCGGAACGGACTATGCGCTCCTGCTCACGGCGCGGTACCGCGAAGAGCTCCACCGCCACGAGGACAAGCACGAGGCGATGCGAATCGCGGTGCGACAGGCAGGCCCCGGGATCCTCGCCTCGGCGGGCACCGTCGTCGCGGCGCTTCTCTGCCTCTCCCTCGCTTCGGTCAACTCGACCGCGGGTCTCGGTCCGGTCGGCGCGATGGGTGTGGCCGTTGCCGCGGCCGCGATGCTCACTGTGCTTCCGGCACTCCTCCTGATCGGGGGCCGCCGTGCCTTCTGGCCATTCGTTCCTCGCTACGACAGGTCCGGCAGCGCCGAGAACGGGACGGCCTGGCGGCGCACGTTCTGGGGCAATCTCGGCGTGTGGATCGAGCGCCGCCACCGCCCGGTCTGGATCGTGACCACGCTTGCGCTGCTCGCGCTCGCGCTCGGCACTCTCACGCTGGACTCGAACCTCACGACCGGCAACGCCTTCCGCGGCGAGATCGAGTCGGTCGAAGGGCAGGAGCTCCTCGAGCGCTCGTTCCCCGCGGGCGCGAGCGCCCCGACGACGGTCATCGCCACCGATCCCGCAGAGCTCGACGCCGTGATCGCGGCGGCCGAGAAGTCTCCCGCCGTGGCCGAGGTCGGCCCCGTGCAAGAAGCTGCGCCGGGTGCCCTTTTCACTGTGACGCTCACGAAGGACCCGTTCAGCCAGGAGGGCTTCGCGTTGATCGAGCAACTGCGCGACGAGCTGCGTGCTGTGGGCGGCGACGCCGTGCTCGTCGGCGGAGCGACGGCGGAGGAGCACGACCTGCGCGAGGCCGTCCGCAGCGACACCTTCTTCCTCGTCCCGCTCGTGCTCCTCGTCGTCTTCGCCATCCTTGCCGTGCTGCTCCGCGCGCTGCTCGGGCCGCTCGTGCTGATGGCCACCGTCGTACTCTCGTTCTTCGCGGCGCTCGGCCTCTCACTGATCGTCTTCGAGCTCTTCGCCGACTTCCCGGGCGAGGATCCGAGCTACCCGCTGTTCGCCTTCATCTTCCTCGTGGCCCTGGGGATCGACTACAACATCTTCCTCATGGCACGCGTGCGCGAGGAAGCGCGGGCAATGCCGACGAAGGAGGCGATGTTGAAGGGGCTCGCGGTCACCGGTGGTGTCATCACCTCTGCCGGAGTCGTCCTCGCGGGCACGTTCTCCGTTCTCGCGGTCCTGCCGCTCGTTGCGCTGACGCAGATCGGGATCACCGTCGCGCTCGGAGTCCTCCTCGACACGTTCGTCGTCCGCTCGATCCTCGTCCCCGCGCTCACGTTCTCGCTCGGCGAGAGGATCTGGTGGCCATCCGCCCCCGGGCCGGCGAGGATCGGGCCGGCCGATGTCCCATTGCGAGTAACCCGATGAGACCGGACGAGGGAGCACTTCGCATAGGCGAGTTCTCTCGCAGGGTCGACGTCAGCCCCGAGCTGCTCCGGGCCTGGGAACGCCGCTACGGGCTGCTCCAGCCGACCCGCACGGAGGGCAGATTCCGCCTCTACTCGTCCGAAGACGCCGATCGCGTCGCGCGCATGAAGCGAGGCCTCGCCGAAGGTCTGTCCGCAGGCGAGGCGGCGCGGCAAGCGCTCGTCGAGGAGCGCCCGGCGGGTGGCCTGTTGGACGATGCGTCGACTCGGCTCGTGCGCGCCGCTCATGACTACGACGAGGTGGCGGTGCAGGCTGTCCTTGACGAAGCGATTGCCACCTTCGCGCTCGAGACCCGTCCTCCGAGAGCTGATCCTGCCGGTGCTGAGAGAGATCGGCGACCGGTGGGAGCGCGGCGAGCTCGAGGTCGGCCAGGAGCACTTCGTGTCCCACCTCATCCGCGAACGACTGCTCGGTCAGGCTCGACTCTGGGGTCGCGGAAGCGGCCCGCTGGCGGTCCTCGCCTGCGCGCCCGGCGAGCGACACGACATCAGCCTGCTCGCCTTCGGCCTCGTCCTTCGCTCCTACGGCTGGCGAGTCCTCTTCCTCGGTGCGGACACGCCCCTCGAGACTCTCGGCCGCGCCGTTGCGGCCACCGAGCCGCGGATCGTCGTCGTCTCGAGCTTCGACGCCTCGCTGCTCGACGCGGTGGCCACCGGACTTCGCCGGCTCGCTCGAACGTCGCCGCTCGTGCTCTCGGGCCCGGGTGCCTCGGACGAGCTGTGCGCACGACTTCGCGTCGATCGGCTCGACGGTGATCTGATTGCCGCCGCAGACGCGGTCGCGCTGAGACGCTGACATGGGGTCGGAGTCCGGCGTCCGCTCCCAGCCGAGGATTCTCGTCACCGGCGCAACGGGCTACGTCGGCGGCCGCTTGCTTCCTGAGCTGCTCGCACGTGGCGAGCAGGTTCGCTCCTTCGCCCGCCGGCCTGAGGCGATCCAGCCGCGAGCCCGACTCGAGGTCCTCGCGGGCGATGCGCTCGACGGCACGGCGGTGCGGCGAGCGCTCGAAGGCGTCGACGTCGCGTACTACCTGATCCACGCAATGGGCTCGCCTGACGCGTTCGAGCAGCTCGACCGGCGCGCGGCGACAGTCTTCGCCGAGGCAGCCCGCGACGCCGGCGTCAGGCGGATCGTCTACCTGGGCGGACTCGGCTCGGGCGAAGGGCTCTCGACGCATCTCGCGAGCCGTCAGGAAGTCGGCCACGTGCTCGCGTCGACCGGCGTCGAGACGATCGAGTTCCGCGCCTCGATCGTGATTGGCTCCGGCAGCCTCTCATTCGAGCTCGTCCGCTCGCTGACAGAGCGGCTGCCCGTCATGATCACGCCGCGCTGGGTTCGGACGCGCGCGCAGCCGATCGCAATCGAGGATGTGATCGCCTACCTCGTCGCCGCGCTCGACCTGGAGCCCGTGGGTCACGAAGTGTTCGAGATCGGCGGCGCCGACATCGCGACGTACGGCGAGCTGATGGATGAGTACGCGCGCCAGCGCGGTCTGCGTCGTCTGCTCGTTCCGGTGCCGCTCCTGACACCGCGGTTGTCGAGCCTCTGGCTCGGCCTCGTCACCCCCGTCTACGCGCGCGTCGGGCGCAAGCTGATCGAAAGCCTTCCGAACGAGACGGTCGTGCGCGATCCGAGTGCTCTCGAGCGCTTTGCGATCCGCCCGCGCGACTACCGCGAGGCTATCGCGCGGGCTCTCGTGAACGAGGACCGCCAGTTTGCGGAGACGCGCTGGTCGGACGCATTGAGTGCGGGCCAACGCACGGGGCGGGCGCTCCGTGGCCCTACCCACGGGCGACTGGTCGACTCGCGGACGCGGTACGTGCCCGTCGGTCCGGCCCAAGCGTTCGCGCCCATCCGGCGGATCGGCGGCGGCGTTGGCTGGTACTACGCCGACGAACTCTGGCGCCTGCGCGGCTTCGTCGACCTGCTTGCCGGCGGCGTCGGCCTCCGCCGCGGTCGCCGCGATCAGGCGACGCCAACCGTCGGCTCCGCTCTTGACTTCTGGCGGGTCGAGGCCTATGAGCCGGATCACCTCCTGCGCCTGCGCGCGGAGATGCAGCTTCCGGGTCGCGCCTGGCTGCAGTTCGAGGTGGATGGGGACGAGCAAGGCTCCCGTATTCACCAGACTGCGATCTTCGACCCGATCGGAGTCGCGGGCCTTCTCTACTGGTTCGCGCTCCTGCCGCTGCACCGGCTCGTGTTCGCAGAGACGCTCGCCGGTATCGCCCAGCGGGCGACGCTGCGGGTCACGTGACGGCGATCATCCTTTCATTCGGCATCGCGCTCGCAGTCAACGGTGCCTTCTTCGCCGTCGCCGCCGTCCGGAAGACGGACGTCGTCACCGATCTCTCCTACAGCCTGACGTTCGCGCTGCTCGCCGCCGTTCTGCCCTTCACGGGTGGGCGCGACCCGGTTCAGATTGCGGCATCCCTGCTCGTCCTGATCTGGGCTGTGCGGCTGGGGACGTATCTGTTCCGACGCATCCTGCGCATGAAGGTCGACCACCGCTTCGACGAGATGCGTGACAAGCCGCTCCGGTTCGCGCGCTTCTGGCTGCTGCAGGCCGTGGCGGTCGCGGTCATCATGCTGCCGGTCACCTACCTCCTCAGCCGGGAAGAGGCTCCGGGCTTCGGAGCCTGGGCGATCGCCGGCACGGCGATATGGCTCGCTGGGCTTGTCATCGAGGCGGTAGCCGACGCACAGAAGTCGGCCTTCAAGGCGCGGGAGGAGAACCGCCGCCGCTTCATCTCGAGCGGCCTCTGGCACTACTCGCGCCACCCCAACTACTTCGGAGAGATCCTCGTCTGGTGGGGGCTGTTCATCTACGCCGTGCCTTTCCTGAGCGGTGCTGCGTTCGCCGTCGTGGTCGGTCCCATCTTCATCACGCTCCTCCTCCTGTTCGTGAGCGGGATCCCACTACTCGAGCGCAGCGCCGAAGAGAAGTACGGCGCCGACCCCTCCTATCGCGAGTACAAGCGGCGGACGAGCATCCTCGTCCCGCTCCCACCTCGGAGATCGTGAGGGCAACGCGTCTTCAGTCCAAGCTTCCGACCTCGGAGCATCGGGTGCGCTCGAAGTGCGCTGACGTCGCGCCCTTGACCACTGCGACGCGTCTAACAGCCGCCATAGCCGCAATCGTTCCGATCGAAAAACCGCCCTGAGCGGGGGTTTATGGAGGCGGCGGGAGTCGAAGCCGCGAAAGGTTCCCCACCTACTGCAGAAAAACGACCTCTCGCCCGCCTCCATGAACTCGAGAGGGCGTTGGGCGATATCCGGCTGTCAGACGTAATTCGCCTGTTGGAAGTCTGCTGATGGTTGCCGGTCAGTTTGTGGCGCCGCAGCGATTCTCCCGGAAGGCAAGGCCTTCCCACCAGCGCGCCACCGGCACTTGCAGGTCTTGCCTCATCGCGGCCCCGCTAGGAGACGAGCGCCTTCCGTACTGATGCGGCGGTCCATCGGTTCGCGCCGTGCACCGTCGGAACCTTCTGCGCGTTCAGCTTCTCGGCGATCTCGTTCAGCGACATCCGCTTGGCGAGCATCGCGTTGATCCTCTTCCGCCACTGGAAGTCCTGCCTGTTGCAGAGCCGATGCGCGAGCCTGACGTTGTCAGGCGTGAGGGGTGCGGGGTCCGCCAGCCAACAATACGTGCCTCTCTTGCTTTGCCTCACACCGTCGTGAGCCGACCCTCCCCCGCCGACTGCTCCTCGTTCCCGCGTTCGTCCGGGGTCGTCGCCGGCCGCCACTCACGCGCTTCCTCGTCGGGATCGATCCTCCGTCTGACCCGGGTCGGAATAGCATGTCGTCATGACCGACCTCCCCACCGCCCTTTGCGAACGACCACACCTCGGTCGCGGGGATGGTCGCGGGTGATCCGCAGTGCCCGCTAGCGGTCGCGAGGTAGTGCGCCTCGACGGTTCCGAGATCACGCGATCGGCCAGTCGGCGCCTCATCGGCGGCGGTGTGGCCCGCATCGGCGAGGAGCGCCCGTGATCGCCGAGGCACGCGTCGTCATCGTCGGCGGCGGCATCGGAGGGGTCTCGACGCTCTACCACCTCACCAGGCTCGGCTGGTGTGACGTTGCGCTCGTGGAGGCGAACGAGCTGACGAGCGGGTCGACATGGCATGCCGCCGGCCTCTGCACGCAGTTCATGCAGAGCTACAACCTGATGCAGCTGCTCCGGACGTCGGTCGAGCTGTACGGAGCGCTCGAGCAGGAGACCGGCCTGCCGGTCGACTTCCACCAGTGCGGCAGCATCCGGATCGGCACGACCCGCGACCGGTTGCACCAGTTCGAGCACGTGCGGGGGATCGCCGAGAACGTGGGCGTGCCGTTCGAGATCGTCTCGCGCGAACGGGCGCTCGAGCTGTTCCCACTCGCGCGGCCTGACGGCATCCTCGCGGCCGCCTACCTTCCGACCGACGGCCACATCGATCCGACGAGCCTGACGAAGGCGCTCGCAAAGGGGGCCGTCGACCGTGGCGCGACCGTGCTCCGTCACACGCGCGTGACGCAGGTCGTCCGCGAGCGCGGCGGCTGGACCGTGTCGACGTCCGCGGGCGAAATCCGGGCCGAGCACGTCGTGATCGCAGCGGGTCAGTGGTCGCGCGAGGTCGGGCGGCTTGCCGGCGTCGAACTGCCGATCGTCCCGCTGCAGCACCACTATCTGGTGACCGACCCGATGCCGGAGGTCGAGTCTCGCGCGGTGGAGCTGCCGGTCTTCCGCGACCCGGACAACTCGTTCTACGCGCGCCAGGAGGGCGGTGGCCTGATCGTCGGACCGTTCGAGCGCAACCCGCTCACCTGGGCGCTCGACGGGATCCCCGAGGGCTTTCACGGCCAGCTTCTGCCGCCGAACCTCGAACAGGTCGAAGGCTGCCTCGCCGCGGCTGCCGAGCGCATCCCCCGCTTCGGCGAGGTGGGTATCAAGACCGCGATCAACGGCCCCGACGGGTACACGCCCGACGGTCGTTGCCTGATGGGACCCGTCCCAGGTCAACTCGGACTGCACGTGCTTGCCGGCTTCTCGATCTTCGGGATCGTGTTTGGCGGCGGCGCCGGCAAGTACGCCGCCGAGTGGATCGTGGACGGCCAGCCGAGCGCGAACATGTGGGAGCTCGACGTCCGCCGGTTCGGCGACTACGCACGGTCGACCTCCTATGTCGTCGAGCGCGCGTCGGAGGTGTTCGAGGACGAGTACAAGATCCACTTCCCCGAGGAGGAGCGACCTGCGGGCCGCCCCCTCAAGACCGACCCGCTCTACGACCGCCTCGTCGCCAAGGGCGCCGTGATGGGGGTGCGCTCCGGATGGGAGCGCCCGCTCTGGTTCGCGACGTCCGGGCCCGCCCGCGACGAGTACTCGTTCGGTCGCGGCAACTGGTTCGACGCCGTCGGCGAGGAGTGCCGTGCAGTGCGCGGCGGTATCGGCGTGCTCGACCAGACGAGCTTTGCGAAGTTCGTCGTCAGCGGAGAGGGCGCCGAGGCACTTCTCGACCGGCTCTGCGCGAACCGGCTACCGACCGAGGTTGGAAGGATGGCGCTGACGCAGATGTGCACGCCTCGGGGCGGCGTCGAGACCGACGTCACCGTCGCGCTGCTCGAGCATGGGCGCTACTACCTCGTCTCGGCGGCAGCGACCGAAACGCACGACCTCGCGTGGATCGGACGTCACGCTCCGCGAGACGGGTCGGCACGGATCGACAACGTCACGCCACGCTACGGCGTGCTCACGCTGGCCGGACCGAAGTCGCGCGAGCTTCTCGAGAGCGTGTCGCGTGATGACTTCTCGAACCAGGGCTTCCCGTTCTTCCGCGCACGCCACGTCGAGGTCGGACGCGCCCGCGTGCTTGCGATGCGGGTCTCGTACGTGGGTGAGCTCGGCTGGGAGCTGCACCACCCGATCGAGGAGCAACGGGCCTTGTACGACTTGCTCTTCGAGGCCGGCGAGGGTATCGGCCTCGTCGACTTCGGCTACCGGGCGCTCGAGTCGATGCGTCTCGAGAAGTGCTACCGGCTCTGGGGCGCTGACCTCTCCGCCGACTGGTCGCCCCTACAAGCCGGGCTCGAGCGCTTCGTCGCGCTCGACAAAGGCGACTTCATCGGCCGCGACGCGCTCGTGCAGGAGCGCGAGCAGGGCCCCACGCACACGCTGTCCTGCCTTGTGGTCGACGCCGACGACGTCGACGCGCACGGGCCCGAGCCCGTCTACGCAGAGGGCAAGCGTCCGGTTGCCTACGTCTCCTCCGGCGGCTACGGGCACACGATCGGGCGATCTATCGCCCTCGCCTACCTTCCGGTCGAGCATGCCGCCGTGGGCACGGAGCTGACGATCGGCATCCTCGGAGACAGACGGCGCGCCGTCGTCTCCGAGCAGCCGCTCCTCGACCCGGCCGGCGAACGCCTCCTCTCCTGATCACCAACGGGCGAGCGAGCCCGAGGCTTCTACTCGCGAGCAAACGACGCGCCCGCGGCCACCTCAGCATCGGCCTCGCGAGCGTAGCGATGACCCGAGTAGACAGCGGTCGCGATCGTCCCCGGAGCGAGACAATCGCCGATCCGCTGGATCGAGATGCGATCGCAGAGCGAGTAGTACAGGTCGTCGACCGGTTCGCGGGAGGTGACCATCACGACGCTCGCGGCCTCGACCTCCCTCGTGACCTCGGTATGGACGGACTCGAGGATCACCGCCCCCTCGTCGACACGAACGAGCGTCGCCCCCGTCTCGACTGCGATGCCGAGCCCGAGGATCCTCGCCTGGATTCGATGCTGCTCCTCGGTGTGGGTCGTCCATGTCGAGACCTCGTTCGCAGGCGTCACCAGCGTGACCTCGAGCCCCGCATGGCGCAGGGCTTCGGCCACGACGCCGCCCATGTAGTAGTGGTCGTCGTCGAAGACGACCACCGGACCAGCCGGCGTCGTCCCGCCCATGAGGTCGTCCGGCGTCAGGACCGACGCCGACTGCGAACCCGGGATCGCCTCGGTGTGCCAGCGTCCGGTGCCGTCCCGTCGCCACCTGGCGCCGGTTGCGATCACGACCCGATCCGCCCCGAACTCGAGGATCTGCTCCTCGTCGACCTCGCTCTCGAGGTAGACGTCCACGCTCGACAGCTTCTCGATCTGGCCGAGACGCCAGTCGCGCACCCGCGCCCACTGGCCGAGCCCCGGGAGCGCCGACTCGAGCGTGACCCGACCGCCCAGTGTCCTGCGCGCCTCCGCGAGCGCAACCTCGTAGCCGCGCTTCCCGAGAGAGACAGCAGCTTCGAGACCGGCTGGGCCGCCACCGACGATCAGGATTCTCGCATCCGACCCCTTCGCCGGGATGTGCTCCGGATGCCAGCCCTTCCGCCACTCCTCGCCCATCGTGGGGTTCTGGGTGCAGCGAATCGGCGTCCCGGTCTGATCGCCCGTGTAGCAGATGTTGCAGCCGATGCACTCTCGGATCTCGTCGTCGCGTCCCTCGGCGATCTTCTGCGGCAAGAAGGGGTCGGCGATCGAGGGGCGAGCAGCCCCGACCAGGTCGATGACGCCTTCCCTGACGAGCCGCAACATCGTCTCCGGCGACGTCAACCGCCCCACGCTGACCACGGGCTTGCTCGTGACGCTCTTGACCCACGACATCGTCGCCACGAGCCCGGCTTCGGGGACGAAGCGAGACGTCCCCATCTCGTAGCTGTAGTCGTGCACGGTGATGTCCCACAGATCCGGCAGATCCGCCATGAGCTCCAGCATCTCGCGTGGCTCCGCGGTGTCTTGGTCGTCGTCGTCCCCGCCCGCGCTCGCGGAGAAGCGCACCGCGACAGCGCACGTGTCGCCGACGGCCTCCTTCGTCTCCTCGATCAGCTCGCGCAGCAGCCGGGAGCGGTTCTCGAGTGAGCCGCCGTACTCGTCGCTGCGCCGGTTGGAGGGCAGCAGGAACTGCCGGATCAGATACCAGTGCGCGGCGTAGACGTAGACGAGGTCGAAGCCGGCCTTCTGCGCCCGTCGTGCCGCGTCGACGTGCCAGCGCTTGAGCTCCCGGATGTCGGTCTTGTCCATCGCCCGGGTCTGCACCGGGTCGTAGACGCCGGCCGGGGTGCTTGCGGGGCCGAGCGGTGCCTCGCGCGAGTAGTGGTTTGCGCTCGCCGCGCCGCCATGCCACAGCTCGGCGCCGGCGAGCGCGCCGTGCGCGTGCACCTTCTCGACCATGAGCGCATGTCGGCCGATGTCCGCGTCATCCCACAGCGAGGCCGACGGGAAGGGCTCGTCATCGGACGTGGGGTGAATCGAGCAGTACTCCGTGCACACCGTGCCCCATCCACCCTCCGCCTTCACCTCGCGCATCCCGGCGAGCGTCTGGGGCCGCCGGTATCCCATGCCCGTGCAGTGGGGAACCTGGTAGAAGCGGTTCGGGGCGGTCACCGGTCCGATGCGAACCGGCTCGAAGAGGAGGTCGAATCGAGGATCGCGCGGCATGTTCGTCCTTCGAGGAAGCCGTGGCCCGGCGAACTTACCACCGCCGCACTCCAATCGCGCAACGCACACCATGCGTGAGGCCATGGGCGCCGGCCGACTGACGTCTTGCGCGCTCGCCCAGGACACCGGCCAAGGAACGTTCAGCAGTCGCGGGGTTCGAGCCGCCCGTCGTTCCCGCTACACGTGCGGAGATCACCCTCCAGGCGTCAGGCCGCGATTGCCGCTTCCACATGTTCGTGACGCGCCGGCTCTCTCCCGAGCACGCTTTGCTCGATGATCACGACAGCCTCGCGAGCCGCCGCCGGGTCGAACCCCTATCGCCGCACTTCGGATGGTCAAGAACGGGCGCGCGCGACAAGGAGCTAGCGAGCGTGTGTGGAGACGTGGCGCTGCGCCGATAGGCGCAGGCGGATGAACACCACAACCACATACACACCGCTCCTCTCCACCTACTCCCAGGCCGTACGGATGCTCGGGATCGACAGAGCCAGCGTCCGGCGGCTCGTACGGCGAGGGATCCTCGAGCCGGTCTATCTCGCCCCAGGCGCATGGCCCCGCGTCCGCACCGCTGACGTACTGCGCCTCGCACAGGTCGCGAAGTATGGAGGCGGCGGGAATCGAACCCGCGCAAGATTTCAATCGCCCGGGGTCAGCCACTTCATCTCGACGATGCAGACGCCCGGCCAGCAGAGATCAACAAGCCCGCCGCTCGTCGGCTCCTCGAATCTCGCACCGACGGCAGACGGTCGGTGCCGTAGCGCTCGAGAAGCCGCGTCAGAAAGGTCTGCGCCTCGCCCTTCTCGGATGAGCGTTCCGCTCAGGAACCACTTACCCGACTTCAGGGATTGCCCCGATGTGCCCTTGCGAGCAGCGCGCGACAATAGACGTGGAAGGAGGCAGCGAAGTGGGATTCGGATTCGCGCTCTGGGCTGCCTTCGTGCTGCTGCTCGTGGGCAGCATCGTGCACTTCCGTCATCGGACGCGCAGCTCGGTATCCCGCACGGAGTCGAAGGGGACAGCACCTGAGCGCCTGCGTGAGCAGCCGTGGTACTTGCGGGTCGCGTTGCTGCTCATCGCGGGGTGGGCCGTCTGGCTGCTCGCGTTCAACGTGTGGGCGTGGACCGTTTCCGAGCTGAAGTCCGCAAACGTGTACGTCGGCTACACCGTCGTGTCGGTCATGGCCCTTGGCGCCGTGACGATCGGACTCGCGGCTGCGATCTGGCGGCCTGGATGGGGCGCGATCGCCGGAGGCCTCCTGGTGACCGTCGTGGCGGTAGCCGGAAGCGGAGACGCCGTGAACAAGATGAACCACTGGGGCGGGATCGGGAAGTTCGGCATCGTCCACACTCCGGATCGCACGACGCCGTGGGTACCGCTCGACAGCCTCGGGTCCGTTCCGTACTGGGTGCTGCTGCCCGCCGGCGTCGTGCTGCTGGTCGGCGGCGTCATTCGCGTGGTTCGCGCCACGTACCTCTCGATACGTGACGAGGGGTGGAGAGAGCCGACGGTGAAGCAGCTCCACCCCGTGAAGCAGCTCCGCGCAGTGTCGTGGACGGCGCGGGCAGCGTCGCTGCTCGTCGCCGTATGGGCCGTCTGGCTGCTCGCGTTCAACGTGTGGGCGTGGACCGTTCCCGAGTGGCACAAGCCGGCGGCCAACGACGAGGTGTACTTCGGCTACACCGTCTTGTCGGCCGTGGCCCTCATCGTCGTCGCGATCGGACTCGTCGTGGCGATCCGACGGCCAGGTTGGGGCGAGATCGGCGGAGGCCTCGTCGTGACCCTGTTGGCGCAGTGGGGGAGCCGGGACGCCGTGACCGAGTTGAGGAGCTGGGGCGAGCTCGTGATGTCTGTGAACGAGGATCGGGGGACGCCGTGGGTGCCGCTCGACAGCCTCGACCTCGTTCCGTATTGGGTGCTGCTCGTCGCCGGCGTCCTGCTCGTGGTCGGCGGGATCGCTCACGCGCTTCATCCGACGCACGGCTCGACACCTCATACGGGTGCGGCCATGTGACGGCAGGAGCACGTGGTGGGGCAATGAGCGTCGCGATGCGTCTGACCTCCGGGATCGAGGCGCCCGGCACGGTCCCGACCCCGTCGGACGTGCTGGAGGGCTTCGTCGCCCCCTACGGCCTCTACCTGCACGTGCCCTTCTGCCAGTCGA
>Ga0233416_10000382_pt1 | contig 13565 bp, 12 predicted proteins | sample Sediment_Towuti__2_FD_188638 | JGI IMG/M metagenome (GOLD analysis project Ga0233416, IMG submission 188638) | Sediment microbial communities from Lake Towuti, South Sulawesi, Indonesia - Sediment_Towuti_2014_0_MG | ecosystem: Environmental > Aquatic > Freshwater > Lake > Sediment | place... | reverse complement strand
AATCGGCCTGCAGCAACTCCAGGATCGGCTTCATCCCTTCGAGCACGAAGGCCCGCTCCGCATCCCGGGACTTCTTCTTCCGGACCAGGTCCCGGATCAGGGTGGCCCTGGCAGCCGGCAGAGTGGGAAACGATGGCGCGTTCATATCTCGATCTTCCGTTGCCCCCGTCTCGTGAAATTGAGTATGATCACGCCATGCCGATCGGTTCCCACATCGAGGGCTGGCGGCTCTCGCGTGGACTTTCCATCCCGGCGGTGGCCGCGAAGGCCGGCCTGCCGGCTCACCTCCTGGAGGCGATCGAGGCCGGCGAGCTGGACCCTCCGGCCTCGACCTTGGAGACCCTGGCCTCGGCACTCGGCGTCCCGACCTCCTGGCTGTTTGTCGATCCCAAGCATCTCGAGCTGCTCACCGCCGATGCGGATGAAAACTCGCCGGAGCCGCCTGGCAATGAGGCAGTAGATCCGGTCATCGAGCGGATCCTGCTCGGGGCTCATCAGGAGCGCGAGTTGTACGTGCTCCTCACCACCCTCCTTCAGAGCGGCGAGCCCAAGCTTGTGAAGGCCGCCGAAGCCAGTCTCCGCAGTCTCGTCAAGCAGTCCAGACAGGCGACCGTCCCCTGGCAAGTCCGTCCTCCCGGTCACTTCGAGCCGCCTTCCGATTAACGAAAGTTCAGTCCTCATCGCTCAGCACTGGAGCGATCTCGCGTCGCCGCGTAGTAAAGCATCCAGGCGGTCAGCGCGACCGCGGGCAGCCCAGGCCAGGCACCCAGCGGCGGCGCATCAAAGAGTTTGAATGGGTCTGCCTCCAGGCTTGGCCAAATCCCGCTCAACGCGATCGGCACCGCCAGCAGGACTCCCATCAGGGCTTCGCCGGTCACGAGTCCCGCGGCGAACAGCAAGCCGCTGCGTGATGCCGGCTCCGCCGAATTGGATCCGACTCTGCTCGCGAGCTCCGCGATGATTCCGCCGGCCAGGATCGCCGCGGAGAGTTTCAGCGGCAAATAAATTCCCAGCGCCACCGCGAGCACCGGCACGCGCAGCAGCGCCCCGCGGACCTCCTGCCAGCGGTCCACCAGAATCGTCGCCACCCCGATCGCGGCGCCCAGCCCGACGAGAGGCCAGGGTACTCCTTCACCGAAGACGGCGCGCGCCAGGCTGGCCATCAGCGTCGCCTGTGGGGCGCTCAGTGGGGATGGGTGCTCGGCCGTCACCTCGCCGATGCCGTACTTGGCCTGGAGCAAGGCCAGCACGGGCATGATCACGACGGCGGCCGTGGCAACGCCGACGACTTGCATCACCTGCTGTTTCCATGGCGTCGCGCCGACCAGGTACCCCGTCTTGAGGTCCTGCAGGTTGTCGCCGCCCATGGCCGCCGCACAACAGACCACCGCTCCGATGAGCAGGGCGGCCGCCGGTCCGGCCGGGTTGGCGCGCCCCATCGCCAAGACCAGCAGGAGCGCCGCCAGCATAATCGTGGCGATCGTCACACCGGAGACAGGGTTGCTTGAGCTGCCGACAAGGCCGGCCATATACGCCGCCACCGCGGAGAACACAAACGCCGCCATCACCATGGTGAGCGTCATGCCCACTGCAACTCCGACGCTCCCAACCACCGCTCGATAGATCAGCGCCATCGGAATCAACGAGAGGAGGAACGGCACGATGATCCAGGGCAATGGGGCGTCGCGCTCCGTGCGAAGCGGAGGGTCCCCACGTCGGCCGGCCGCTCGTGCGGTCTCGTCCCGGTAGGCCCCCACCAGAGCGCGGAAGCTCACCAGCACCGGCTCTCGGAGTTGGACCACTGTCCAGAGTCCGCCGACCAACATCGCGCCGATGCCCACGAACCGGATGTGACGACTCCACATGTCCTTCGCCGCCACGATCGCGGGCACGCCGTCTGGGATCCCCACCAGCACCCCGTAGGCCGGCATCAGCACGACCCAGCCCAGCACGCCACCCAGGAATACCACGACGGACGTCCGCAGGCCGATGATGAACCCGACTGCGAGGAGCGCCGGTGAGAGGTTGATCCCGAGATACACCACAGACCGCCCCACGGCTGTAGCCCCTTCCCATGCCTCGGACCACAGCCGGCATCCACTCTCGCCCACCTTGACAAGTCCCCCCAGCACTGCCGCGGTGAGCAGGACCCGGAACCCCCGGCTCGCTTCAAGCACCCGACTCGGCCGCGCCGTGTTACTTCCCCGCTCCGGCCCGGCCTTCGATCCCACTTTCAAGACCTCCGCGGTGGCGACCCCTTCCGGAAATCGCAGCCCCGCCTGGACGATGAGCGCGCGCCGCAGCGGAATCGTGAACAAGACCCCCAGTAGCCCTCCCACCAGGGCGACGGCAGTCGTGGGCCAGTACTCGAACGCGGTCCAATGCCCGACCAGCAGCAACGCGGGGATCGTGAAGATCACCCCAGCCGCCAGCGCTTCGCCGGATGAGGCAGCGGTTTGTACGATGTTATTTTCCAGGATATTGGAATGGCGGAAGAGCCGCAGGATGGCCATCGAGGTCACGGCAGCGGGGATCGAGGCCGACACGGTCATTCCGGCGAAGAGCCCGAGGTAGGCATTCGCGCCGGCCAGGACGGCGGCCAGGACGATCGAGAGCACGACGCCCTTGAGCGTGATTTCCGGCAGCGAGATCTCGGGGGGAATGACAGGGCCGCGGGCGATTCCGTCGCGGGGGTTCGCCATGCTCAGCCGGTCTTCGCTTTGCCCTCGCTGCTTTTTTGCGCGAAGACCGTGGCGTCGCAGGAGATGTATTTGATCTGCTTCATCGGAATGATGATGACTTCTTTCGCAGAGTCCACTTCCAGCACCTCCATGTCTTCACTGATGGTGTGCCGGATGGCATCCCTGACGAGGAGCTCCTGATTATCGACGAACACCACTTTGACCCAATAAACCACAGTTGGCTCCTATGGTTGATGGTTAATGGACTATGGCTGATGAGTCAGAATGTTCTGTGAGAACTCGAAATCACTCCCATTGACCATTAACCATTTATCCATTAACCATTGCTTGGGGACTGTCCCAACTCCTGCGAACGCTTCGTGGCGGCTTCCACCGCGGCGATCAGCGTGGCCCTCAGCCGGCCTTCCTCCAGCTTGTGAATCCCGGCGATCGTTGTGCCGCCCGGCGACGCGACCCGGTCCTTCAAGCGGCCGGGGTGTTCCCCGGTTTCGAGCATCATCCGAGCCGCCCCCAGGGCAGTCTGGGCTGCCAGAACCTCAGCCACCGGACGCGAGAGCCCCATCTTCACCCCGCCATCGGCGAGCGCCTCGATCATCAGGTACACATACGCCGGCCCGCTCCCGCTGAGGCCGGTCACGGCGTCCATCAGCCGCTCCTCCACGTCGACGACTTTTCCCACCGACTCGAAGATAGCCCGCGCCTCCACTCTATCTTCGTCCGAGACACGAGGACTGTAGGCCAGCGCGGAGACTCCGGCCAAGACACTCGACGGGGTATTGGGCATCGCGCGGACGACCCGAGCCTCCGGCGTGAGGCGAGCCACCACGCGAGCGATCGGGTACCCGGCGGCCACGGAGATGATGAGGGCCTCCACCGGCAGAGCCGGCCGGATCTGATCTAAGACTTCATCAAGAACTTGAGGTTCAACTGATAAGATAATGATCTCGCACGATTTAGCCGCTTCCTTATTGTCGCCGACGACTTTGATCTTGTAGCGACTCTGGAGATGGGCTCGTCGCTCCGGAAGGACATCCGTCGCCTGGATCTGGTCCGCGCGCGCCACACCGGCCTGCAACATGCCGCAAACCAGCGCCTCCGTCATATTGCCGGCCCCGAGCAGCGCGATCTGTTTTCTCCCCAGCATGCGGCGATTATACCGAGGGCCCCGCTCTGCTTCAACTTGCGCAGGAGCCCGGAGCTTAGAGTGATCTCCGCGCTAGAGTTGCTGGCCTTATCGGGGGTCTGCGGAACCATGCGGCTGGCTCGGCACTCGCTCGGCGATGCACTGGACCTACTGGCGGATCAGACGTCCTCCTCAGGCGAGAGCGGACGCGCTCAACGAGCGCGACGGCTTCAGGCTGGCGCCGAGGGGGGTGGGGGAAGACGATGGAAGGCTTGAATGGGGACTTTCAGCCTGCTACCCGTCAACCGTCTTCCGGGTTGATCGGCGTGATCCCGTGAGGCCGGCACAATTCGAGCAATTGACGATCCGAGCTCACGAAGGACAGTCTGAGCGGCTTCAATTCCATCGCCAGCGCCAGGTTGACGGCCTGGGAGGCGCGCAGAAACGGGTACTCGAGAATGAGCCGCTTCGTCGTCACGAACGTACGGCCGGATGGAGACACGAAGTGGAACAGTCCGCGGTCTGATTCTGCTTCAAACTTGTAGATGACGGAATACCAATCATCCCTGGTCAGCTCTCCCTCCCTCGCCTTGAGCGCGAAGACCGAGTAAAACTCCGGGATCGAGGTGCTCCCGACGATCGCCGTCTTGCCGCGTTTGGCCAACAGGGCGTTGACTTTCCTGGTGCCGCGTTCACGGCTGTAGCGTTTGATCAGCCCCGAAGTGTCAAAGTAATAGAATGGCATCGGTCACCCCCGTCGGGAAACGACATATTCGCCTAGCGCCGTCGTCAGCTTCGACAACCGATCCTGGATCTCCTCCAAAGGCAGTTCTTCGTACCCTTGTCTCCGAAGCGTGGTCAGGAGGCTGCCCCCGTTCACATCTTGGGTCTCCCGCTGAATTCGTTCCACCACACGGGCCTTCGCGATCCGGCTGGGAGTTCGACCGCCTCGAGGCTCTTTTACGGACCGGCCGCCTCGCTGAGCGCCCACCTTCGTAGGCCGTTTCGATGAGGATCGGAGTTTCACGCCCTTCGACATAGAGTGACGCATGAGATTAGCCTCACAGAGATGGTCTGGTCAATGAACTCCCTAGCCCGCCTGCCCGTCCACGCGTGGGCAGGCGGCCGGAGGAACACTGGCTGGTGGGTCCATGTCGCCGTAGACGTAGCCGGCCAGAGTCCTGGCGAGGTCGGAGGTCAACTCCTGCTGCATGACCCTGAGCGCTTTGGCCGCGGCCTCTCCCCCGGTCAGATGGCCTTCACGCCCACCGCGGGAGACGGCGCCGACCATTCGCTGGCTTCCGACGTCCACGATCACAAAGTCGCTGCACCACCGGACATACTTGAATTGCGGGTCCGGGACATCGGCCTCCCACAACCGCACCCGGCCCTTCACGAGCAACTCGGTGGCCTTCCCGGCGTCCGCGCTCCCCAGCGCCGCCTCGGGGCCCACCCGTCGGGCCGTCACGGGTAACCCCTCCCGCACCAACCCCTCGATGACTGCACGACGGACGGCTTCCGGTTGGTCACCCACCACTTCCACGCCGATCACGAGGCTCGACGCCAGCACCTCTTCCAACTCGGCCGCCAATTCGCCGACGCGGTAGGCGGGCTCGACTCCCCGGCCGGTCGCTCTGATCACCCGCAGGTCGGCATTGTAGGCTTCCCGTACCACGAGGTTCTTCACCGCCCGTCGAAGACTTCTCACCCGCGTCAGCTTGTCCTGGGCCTGACGGGACTCTTTCACCTGGGTCTCGACGAGTCCGTCCAATTCGGCAATCCGCTCGAGCACGGCGGTGGCGGCTTGCGCCCGATCCATCCCGGCCATCGCGTAGTGCTGCCTGCTGCGGGCGTCGAACCAGGTGTCCATGATCCGGACATTCTCCAGCACCTTGTCGGTGGACACGCTGGTCAGCTGGTCGAGCGTGACGCGGCGTTCCGCGCTGGCCTTGCCCCGGTTCTCCAACACCATGTAGGATTCCCAATCCCGGGACTGGGCATTGATTTGCGCTTTGAAAATCTTGGCCACTGCGGCATAGGCGCGCTCCGTGGCAACAGGTTGCGAGTCGGCTTGTCCAACACCGAGCAGGTAGCGATCGGCGGGGTACTCCCGGCTGACCCCCTCGATCCACGACGGTCCCGGGCCATGCCCGGACCCGACACACCCGTAGAGGAACCCGGTCACGACACCGAGCAACAGGATCTCTCTGGCACGCATTCGCAGCACCGGCATCCCTTGACTCACTGCAGGACCCGGACCGTATAGAATCTGCTCTCGCCGGCCTGTACCGTCACGGCCTGCACCGATTCCCGTCCCATCAGGCTGCCACCCCGGTCGACGGAGCGAATCCGAAGTTCGTACTCGCCCGGCGGGACCCAGAGGCGCGCAAGCTGGACTTCATCCGGCAGCGTCCGCCAACTCCGCTTGTCCGCCTCTTCCGTCGCGATGGCGAACGACCTCGCGACGGCTCCGGCGAGCAACCCCACCAATGGGCCCCAGTCTTTTCCACCCGCCGCGTGGGCGCCATGGCCGATGCCTGCCGCCATGGTCTGCTTCATCGCCGCCCTCGCGACCGCCCTGACCGCGATCGCAGGAAACCGGTCGCCAAGGTTCTTTTCCGCGAGGGCAGTAAAATTCTGCACCAGTTCCGTCCTCGCGTTGAACCCCTCACCCTTGCCGGTCAACCTCACCTCTCCACTTGCGGTCTTAGTCTTTTGGGGCACCAGACGCGGGATCGCCACACGCACCACATTCCCGTTGAGACCGTACAGGACACTCTCCATTGCCCTGTTTTCCGGATTGTTGGAACCGCCGAACCGTTTGGTCAAGAGGACGAGGTTCAGGGCATCGAGACTGATGGGAAGATCGATAAATTGATCTTCCTTTCGCGGCGCTGTCCCATTATAGCTGATCACAACCAGGTGGGCGAGGCGTTGCGTCTCCGGGCGTGTCCGCCAGGAGACCTCGGCGAACGCCCGACGGTACTCTTCGTGCTCCTGAGTCAGATGCAGGGCGTCGGTCGACCGCAACAAGTCTTCCCGTAGCATGGGAGGGAGTGGTGTGCGCAACCAGGAGGCTTCAGCTTGATAGGCCTCGTACGCTTTCCGGTAGGCGATGAAGGCATTGTTCACGTCCCCGGACACCTCGTACAGAATCCCGGTGAGGTACCGGGCGAACGCATCATCTCGATATCCCTCTTTCTCGGCAACCTTGTCCGAAAGGAGGTTCAGCCGGTGGTCGATCCGCCGGGCCTCCACCAGCGCCTCATTCCAGTTTCCGAGCACCGCATAGTTGATCGACTTCAGCACGTTCAGCATGACCTGCTCATATGGCTCGCCTTCAAAGGGCAGCTCGGTATCATTGACCAGAAAGGCCTTGGTTTCGGTACCGACTCGGCGGGTGTAGAGTTGCTCCAGCTCCTCCTCCGCCTGCTCCAGTAGCGCGTTGCTCTCCTGGTACCGCCCTGCCAAGTGGAGCGTCATGCCTCGGTCCATCTTGTACAAGACCTGGCTCTTCGCTCCATACTCATGGGCAGCCTGTTCGAGGATCAGATCGGCCCGTTTCGGATCCCCGGCGAGAAGGCTCTCTTCCACGTGGAGGTAGCGGTTCGTGGGGGGAGTGCATCCTCCCACCCCGACAAGCATGGGCGCGGTGATGAAGAGGGACGCAGGGACTACCGTCAGGCGGAACGGGGTCGCCACGCGTGAGAGGAATGAGGTGGAAAGGCTCAACTGCGTGCGCAGGATTTAAAAGAGCATGCGTTTGCGTTCGACAACCTTCTTGATCTTTTTTTGGCCGAACCAAGACTTGACGTTGTTCTCCAGATCGATCATCTCAAGGTCGACCTGGTAGAACACCGCCTTCACTCCCTCGGTCTCATCCAGGATCGAGGAGATGTTGCCCTTCAACATGTAATCGGCCCCGATCTCCTTCCCCGGCGCCTTCTGGGTGTCCTCGCGGGCGTGCGCGGCTTGCTCGCGGCGTTCTTCGCGGACCTCCTCCCGCTCCCCCTTGCCGGCGACGAAGGTGACTTTCTGGGAATTTGTGAGCTCACGGGAGAGGTCTGTCACGAAGGTCTGCACATTGATATGCTCGGAGCTCCGGTTCAGGATCGTCCCGACCACCACGACGGGCTGTCGGCTCTTGGCCCGGACGTAGTTGTCCAGCCAGGGACTCCCGAGCGCCTCCTTGACCATCGCCTCGGCCACCATTCTCGAGTCGGTGTCGTTCCAGCGCCCGCTGAGGTCCGTGACCAGTCCCTCGTCCACCCGGGTGACCTTCGTGCCGCTCGAGCAGCCGCCCAGCAGGATCAGCGCGCACGCCGCCAGCGATACGGTACGAGCCAGCTTCTTCCCACGCCCTCCAAGAGTCTGCATCGCCGTCCCCCCTGTGCCAGGGTACGCCTGATTTCGCGCCCTCTTATTGTTTGTTCGGAGCCCGCTGCTGCTCTTCCTGTTCCAGGCGATCGAAGAGCCGCTCGCTGTTCTTGCGAACGAAGTCCCGGACCTGGCTGTTCAACTCCTTCGACTGCTCGATCGCGTCCTGCATGTCCTTCAGAGACATCTTCGCCAGGACGTAGTACGTGCCCGTTTTTTCGTCCTTGTAACGATCCACGGGTCTCACACCATTCAGGGTCACGGCAGTAAAGGTCTTGATCGCCCGCTCAACGTTCTGTTCCTCGGTCGACTTGGTGAAATCGCCGGCGCTGGTGGAGGCCGCGTAGTCCCGCATCAGGTACGCGGTGTAGGTCTCGAAATTCTTGGCCAGCTCGGCCCTGGCCCGATTCTCCGCCGCATCCCAGGCGAGCGGTTCGTTCTTGATGCCGAGGATCGACCCCACCCCGTAGAATACCCTGGCATCCTTGTCGTTGTACGGGCCTGATCCCTTCTTAACCCAGGTTGGCGGTCCCCCGCAGGCGGTCATTGCAACCAGCATGGTGACGGCTAGCCCACTGCCCATCAACTGCGTCAGAGCGCGTCTGGTCGAGAGCATGCAGCACCTCCTTCTTCGGCCATGAGACCTTGCGGTCTCATCCTCTCATCTGCTTGCGTGGAGACAGATGTGACGGTCACGTACGGAGAAATCCTCCTGAGGCTGGTCATCCGGGAACATCCGCGAAGATCTGATTTTCATGCTAACATGCGTCCCCCAGGCTGTCAACGCAGCCGCGAAGCGCACGACGGCGCTTCGCGCGGGGCCGCGTACCGATGTCGCCCGAAGACCATGCGAGGGAAAACGATGGCTGACGTCAGGATTCAAGATGGAGTGATCAAGGTCCTCGAGTTGGACATCCAGGACCCGAGGGCTGCCGCAGTGCTGGCAGAATATCCCGAGGCTCGTTGGGCGGAAGTGACGCGCCGTGCGATCAAGATCGGGTTGGGATATCTGAAGGGCGGCGCTCAGGACTAGCGGCTGGCAGACTGCTGAAGTTTATCGCTATTGCACGGTGGCGGGCGGTGCCGCCCCCGCATTCCTCAAATATTCAGTCACCCGATTCTCGGTCCCCCCGGTTTCCAGGTACCGCTGATAGGCGTCGATCGATTGTTTCTGATCCTTCAAATCTTGGGCGTACAGATCCCCCAGTGAGAGGTACACGTCCGTGTACGTCGGGTTCACGGCGAGAGCTTGGCGGAAGGCCCGCTCCGCCTCAGGAAACCGGCCTTTCTTCTGCAGGACCAATCCCAACGTGTAATGGGAGTCCGGGTTGCCCGGCGCATACTTCACCGCCTGTTCGGCCGCGACGAGCGCCTGATCCAGATCGGGCTGCATCTCCAGGTAGAGGTAGCTCTTCAGGACGTACGCGTCCCCGAACGCGGGGTTGTATTCGATCGCCTTGTCCAGCCGCTCCAGCGCCTCTTGCACTGACTTCTGCTGTTGCAGCAGCGAAAACGCCTGGTCGTACTCCTCCTTGGCCGCCGCGATCCGTTCCGCCTCCGTCTTGGGCTGCAGTCTCGTCCGAAACAGGGTCTTCTTCCCCTCGATCAAGATCGCGTCGCCGTCCCCGTCCAGCCGCGCGAACTGCGGGTGCTGCGTGCCGCCTGTCGACTCCGTCACCTGCTGCGTGACGTACGTCCCGATCTCGCTGGCCATGATCCATCCGTTCTTGTCCGCGTCCGCAGCGCCCTTCAACCCCGCCAGGAGCGTCTGCACGAAGACGCCTCGCCCATTCTTCCGGATCACCGGCTCCCCCTTGCGCGCAGCCGCCAACAGTTGCACAGCGCGCTTGTCGGTTTCATCCTCCGGGGACAAGCGTCCTTCGAGCGACAGTTGCTGGGGAGGCGTGACCTCCCATCCCGAGACGCCGGCCTCGAGAAAGAAGAGGACATGTTTGGACATCACCCGGCGGGAGAAGTCCTTCAAATGATCCAGGGTGACTGCCTTGGATGCATTCGCCACCTGGGCGTCCCATGGCACCAGATAGCCGAGCTCCTTCGCATGCATGTCTTGCGTGCTGCCTGCATGGCCCGCGAAGAAAATCACCACCCGGTCCTGGCGTCCCACTTTGCGCGGGAGGTAGTCATCGAGAACGGAGTTCAACCGCCGCAAGCTGGCGTCTTTGTCGTACAGCTCGATCACTTCCTCGAATTTCAGCTCCCGGAGCGTGTCGGCCACCGCCTTCCCGTCAGCCACCGACCCGGTCAGCTTCGGCGCGACCAGATAGTCATCGATCCCGACCACCAGGCCCCACGACTTGTAGTACAACCCCTCCGGCCGACCAACCTGTCCGGACGCGGTCGACGCAGCCGTCAGGGCCAGCGCGAGGACTATACCCAGGATTTGCCACCGCCCAACTCGTTTCATCGCTGCCTCATCCCGCCCCGTCCCTACAACGCGCGGCGCGCGTAGGCATGCTACTCTGCCCATCTTTTTGCTGTCAAGAACGTGCTGGGCAGGGGGTGACCAGGACTCAGTGCTTCCGCGCCTCTTGCGGCACCCCTTCCACGGCAATCCGGAATGGAAGCCTTCTGGTATTCCCGTCGCCGTGGTCTGCGACCACGGTGCGGTGGTCAGTACCAGCTTTCCTTCTCCGGATGCCGGGTGGGGGCCTCGCCGCTCCGGCGAAGTTCGCGTTGAGCCCTGGCCACCCCCTGGTGTGAAAAAGGAGAGCCGCTTGAACATGCGGGCCCGCTTGCCCATAATGAGTCGCTTCCGTCAGGGCCAAGGAGGGCAGAAGGAGCGTGATGATGAAGGCTGGAGACGAAAACATCGATAGCCTCCTCCGGGTGGACCGGGTCGTGCATCCCACCCCTGAGACCAAAGCCCGCTCCTACGTTCAGGACTACGAAGTCGAGTACCGACGCTCCATCGCCGACCCCCAGGGGTTCTGGGACAAGGTGGCCAAGGAGCTCGACTGGTTCACGCCCTGGCAGCGCGTGCTCGACTGGAATTACCCGTGGGCCAAGTGGTTCGTCGGCGCTACCTGCAACATCACGTTTAACTGCCTGGACCGGCATGTCAGGACCTGGCGGAAGAACAAGGTGGCCGTGATCTGGGTGGGGGAACAAGGGGAGGAGCGGATCCTGACGTACGGAGAGCTCTTCCGACAGGTGAACCGCTGTGCCAACGCCTTGAAGGCGCTCGGCCTGCGCAAAGGCGACCGGGTGTCCATCTACCTGCCCAAAATCCCCGAGCAGATCGTGGCCATGCTGGCCTGCGCCCGCATCGGCGTCATCCACAGCGTGGTTTACTCGGGGTTCAGCGCGCCTGCGCTGGAGAGCCGCATCCGGGACGCCGAGTCCCGCGTCGTGATCACAGCGGACGTCGGGTATGACCGGGGCAAGGCGATCAATCTCAAAAGCGTCGTGGATCTAGCGGTCGCCAACTGCAGCATCGTGGAAACCGTGGTGGTGGTCCGAAGGGAGAAACCGGGTATTCCGCTGGCTGTTCCCAAGGAGATCGATTGGCATGACTGGTTGGACGGGGAAAAACCGGTCTGCGAGGCGGAACCCTTGGATGCCGAGGCGCCGCTGTACATCCTGTATACGTCTGGGACGACAGGCAAACCCAAGGGGGTGGTGCACGTCCACGGCGGGTACATGGTCGGCACGTATATCACCACCAAGTACGTCTTCGATCTCAAAGAGGACGATATCTATTTCTGCGTGGCCGATCCTGGATGGGTGACCGGACACAGCTACATCGTCTACGGCCCGCTGTTGAACGGGGCCACGATCCTTACCGCCGAGGGCAAGCCCGACTATCCGAACCCGGGTCGCTGGTGGCGCCTCATCGAGCGGTACGGGGTGTCGATCTTCTATACGACGCCGACCGCCATCCGCCTGCTCATGAAATACGGGGAGGAATGGCCGAAGAAGTACGACCTCTCGTCGCTGCGCGTCCTCGGCACCGTCGGCGAGCCGATTAATCCGGAGGCCTGGGAGTGGTACCACCGGGTCACGGGGGGCATCCGCCCGATCATGGACACCTGGTGGCAGACCGAGACAGGAATGATTCTAGTCACCCCGCTTCCCTCCGTCCCGTTAAAGCCCGGCTCCGCAACCCGGCCGTTTCTCGGCATCGAGGCGGACGTCGTGGATCGTCAGGGGAACAGCCTGCCGGCGAATACCGGCGGGTTCGCGGTCATCAAGACCCCGTGGCCGGCGATGATGCGCACGATCTACAAGGATCCGGACCGGTACAAGGTGTACTGGGAGACGATCCCCAACTGCTACACGGCCGGCGACGTCTGCCGCAAGGACGCAGACGGGTATCTGTGGTTCATGGGCCGCGCGGACGACGTGATTAAAGTCGCGGGGAACCGCATCGGCACCGCGGAAGTGGAGAGCGCGCTGGTGACCCACCCGGCCGTGGCCGAGGCCGCTGTCATCGGAAAACCGCACAAGACCGCCGGCGAGGCGATCAAGGCCTTCGTCATCCTGAAACAGGGCCACCAGCAGAATCCCGCCCTCATCCAGTCGCTCAAAGACCAGGTGCTCAAGGAACTGGGGAAGATCGCGGTGCCGCAGGAGATCGAAGTCGTCGGAGCCCTTCCCAAGACCCGCTCCGGCAAGATTATGCGGCGCGTGCTTAAGGCCAAGGAACTGGGCCAGGACCTGGGCGACATCTCGACGCTGGAGGAATAGGCAATAGGCTATAGGCAATCGGCGATAGGGAAAAAGTTATCCTTCCTGCTCTGACCTATAGCCTATAGCCTCTCGCCTATAGCCTCTTTATATCAACCCGCGTTTCTGCAGATACTCCCGGTCGATGACGGGGGCTGGTTTGGCCGGTAGGTGGCCGCGCTCCTGGAGCAGTCGCTCCACGTACTTTCCGATCAGGTCGGCCTCGAGGTTCACCGTGTCACCCGGTTTCTTGAGGCCCAGCGTCGTTACTTTGGCGGTATGCGGGATCACGGCAACGCTGAAGGTCCGGTCGCTCACCTCATTGAGCGTCATGCTGATCCCGTCCAGCGTGATCGAACCCTTGTACACGCAGTAGCGCAGGACCTCCTTGGGGGCCTCAATGGTCAGGATGATGGCGTTCCCTCCCTGCTTTCGCTTCCGGATCGAGCCGACCCCATCCACGTGACCCGCGACCAGATGTCCGCCGATCCGCTCCTGCACCCGCATCGCCCGCTCGAGATTGACGGGCGCGCCAGCCGCCAGTTGCCCGAGCGTCGTCACCGCGAGCGTTTCCGGTGAGACCTCCACGGCAAACTCGCGGGCACCCACCGACACGACGGTGAGACAGGCTCCGTTGACGCTGATGCTTGCACCCACGGCCAGGTCACCGAGCACGA
>Ga0233416_10000380_pt1 | contig 13603 bp, 7 predicted proteins | sample Sediment_Towuti__2_FD_188638 | JGI IMG/M metagenome (GOLD analysis project Ga0233416, IMG submission 188638) | Sediment microbial communities from Lake Towuti, South Sulawesi, Indonesia - Sediment_Towuti_2014_0_MG | ecosystem: Environmental > Aquatic > Freshwater > Lake > Sediment | place... | reverse complement strand
GAGCGCGGAAACGATTTTGGCCGTGGAGCGCCCACCGGCCAACAGGTAATGGTCGAGTTTTCGCAGCCGAACACCCACAAAGCCTTCCACGTCGGCCACCTGCGCAGCGCCATGCTGGGGGATGCCATCGCCCGCATCCTGGACTTCGCCGGGTATGAGGTGGTGCGCGCCAACTATATCGGCGACATCGGCCTGCACGTGATCAAATGGATGTGGAACTACATGAAGTTCCATGCCGGAGAGCAGCCACCGGCTGACACCACCCGCTGGATGGGTGACCTGTACGCGGAAGCGAACCGCCGGCTGGATGAGAATCCCGACCTGGAAGCCGAGGTGCGGGCACTATACGCCCGCTGGGATCGCCAGGAGCCCGAGGTCGTGGCGTTGTGGCAGCAGACTCGCCAGTGGTCGAGCGACCACTTCGAGAAGATCTACCAGATCCTGGACATCCACTTCGACCGCTGGTATTCTAATTCGGAAGCGGAGCAGCCAGGCAAGGAAATGGTCGAGGAGCTGATCGCCAAGGGTATCGCCGAAGATGAGCGCCCGACAGGACCGGTGATCGTGCGCATCGACGACCTGCTCGGCCTGAAGCAGGAAAAATACCGCGTCCTGGTGGTGCTGCGCTCGGACAACACCGCCCTGTATTCCACTGAGGACCTGGCGCTGGCGAAGATCAAGTTCAGCGAGTACGACCTGGCGCGCTCGATCTACGTGGTGGACGTGCGCCAGTCGCTGCATTTCCAGCAGGTATTCAAGACCCTCGAGCTTGCCGGATATGAATGGGCGCCACGCTGCCAGCACTTACCGTACGAGCTGGTCAACCTGCCAGGCAACGTGGTCATGGCTTCACGGGAGGGGACGGTGGTGTTGCTGGAGGACTTGATCCGCGAGGCCACCCGGCGTGCCCTGGAGGTGGTCGATGAGAAAAATCCTGAGCTGAGCGATGCGAAGAAGCAGCGCGTGGCGCAGGCCGTGGGCCTGGGGGCCTTGAAATATCCCATGCTGGCACGCGATAACACCAAGCTGGTCACCTTCGACTGGGAGACCGCCCTGGATTTCAACGGGCAGGCTGCCCCCTATATCCAGTACGCCCACGTGCGCGCCAACAGCATCTTGCGGAAGTTCGAAGAGCCACTGCCAGGACCGGTGACGCCTGCCTACCCGCTCGGCCCGGCCGAGGTGCAGCTGGTCGACTTGATCGCCCGCTTCCCCGGCGAAGTTCAGCGCGCCGCGGCCGAATACAAGACCTTGCAGATCACCAACCTTGCCTACGAGCTGGCGCGCGCCTTCAACGAATTCTACAACCAGTGCCCGGTCCTGAAGGCCGAGCCAGACGTGCGGGCGGCGCGCATCCGCCTGGTGGTCGCCTCCCGCCAGGCGATCGCCAACGCCTTGCGATTGCTGGGGATTACCGCCCCGGACGTGATGTAAGCAGGGGACATCGGATCAGGGAGGGGTCATTTTCCAGGACCTTTTCTCGATCCTCCCTGACCATAATAATGACAAGGAGTATAAAGTCGATATGCCTTCCATTCGAACGCTGATTATGGGCGCCGCTGGGCGTGATTTCCACAACTTTAACGTCTATTTCCGGGAGAACCCGGATTACGAGGTGGTCGCTTTCACTGCCACACAGATCCCCAACATCGAGGGGCGCCACTATCCGCCAGAACTGGCCGGTGCGCTCTATCCCGAGGGCATCCCGATCTACCCCGAAGAGGACCTGGCCCGATTGATCCAGAAGGAATCGATCGACCAGGTCGTATTTGCTTACAGCGACGTGACCCACGAATACGTGATGCACAAGGCCTCCCTGGTGCTGGCCTCCGGGGCGGATTTCCGCCTGATGGGGCTCCGTTCGACGCAGCTGAAATCCTCCAAGCCAGTGGTGGCGGTGTGCGCGGTGCGCACCGGCTCGGGTAAGAGCCAGACCAGCCGGCGCGTTTCCCGCATCCTGCGCGACATGGGGTTCCGGGTGGCTGCCATTCGCCACCCCATGCCCTACGGCGACCTGCGCAAGCAGGTGGTGCAGCGCTTCGGCTCTTACCAGGATCTAAAAGACCAGGATTGTACGATCGAAGAGCGCGAGGAATACGAACCGCACCTGGCCAACGGCGTGGTGGTCTTCGCCGGGATCGACTACGAGCGCATCTTGCGCCAGGCCGAACGGGAAGCGGATATCGTGCTTTGGGACGGTGGCAATAACGACCTGCCATTCTATACGCCTGATTTACACATCGTGGTGGCCGATCCACACCGCCCGGGGCACGAGCGCAGTTACCACCCCGGCGAGGCCAACGCCCGGGCAGCGGATGTTTTCGTGATCAACAAGGTGGACACTGCCCCACCTGAGAACGTGATCGCCGTGCGGCAGAGCCTCGCCCAGCTGAACCCGGGCGCGGTGGTGATCGAAGCCGCCTCGCCGCTCTTCGTGGACGACCCGGCGGCCATCCAGGGCAAGCGCGTCCTGGTGGTCGAGGATGGCCCGACCCTGACGCACGGCGAGATGGCCTATGGAGCTGGCTGGGTGGCCGCCCGGCGTTTCGGCGCGGCCGAGATCGTCGACCCGCGCCCCTATGCGGTGGGATCGATCCGCCAGACCTACCAGAAGTACCCGACCACCGGCGCGGTCCTGCCAGCTATGGGCTACGGGGATGGCATGGTGCGCGAGCTGGAGAAGACCATCAACGATGCCGAAGCCGACCTGGTGTTGATCGGCACGCCCATCGACCTGGCCAGCCTGCTGCGCATCGACAAGCCTGCCCAACGCGTGCGCTACGAACTGCAGGAGATCGGCCAGCCGACGCTGGAAGATATCCTGAAGGCGAAATTTGGTAGATGAGAGCGGGTCAGGCCTCGGGGTCAGGGGCGCATGCCCCTCTCCCAGGCTTCCCTGACCTCTGACCCCGCCATGCCGCACCTGAACTGGCCCTCGAAAATGACCCCGCAGCCGGTGCCAGCTGCCCTGGAACTGGACAGTATCATTTACCCACAGGGGCGCGGTTATCCATCCGAGAAACCAGCCAACCAGTTGATCCTGGGGGACAACCTGGCGGTGATGTCGGCGCTATTGCCCGAGTATGAAGGCCGCATCGACCTGATCTATGCTGACCCACCCTTCTTCACCAACCGGCGCTACCCCGCCCGAGTCGGTCGGGACGAAGATTCACGCCGCCCGCGTGATTGGCGCCTGGCTGAAGGCTACCCGGATCATTGGCCGGACATCGAAGCTTATCTGGACATGCTATACCCGCGGCTGTACTTGATGCACCGCCTGCTGGCGCCTACCGGAACCATATATTTGCACCTGGATTGGCATGCCGATCATTACGCCCGGCTCTTATTGGATGAGATCTTCGGTCCGGAACGCCTGCTCAACGAGATCGTTTGGGTTTACCACGGGCCATCGCCGATCCGGACCGCCTTCAACCGCAAGCATGACACCATCCTGTCCTACACCAAGAGCGCAAAATACACCTTCAATGTGGATGCAGTGAGAAAGCCTTACAACCCGAACACGGTGAAGACCTTCGAATCCTCCCCCAAGGCCGGCTTCGGAAAAGTGCCTGACCTGGAGCGCGGCAAGGTGCCCGAGGATTGGTGGTATTTCCCGGTCGTGGCCCGATTGCATCGTGAACGCACCGGTTACCCCACCCAAAAGCCGGAGGCCCTGCTGGAGCGCATTCTGTTGGCCAGCTCGGACCCAGGCGACCTGGTGGCCGATTTCTTCTGCGGGTCCGGCACGGCGGTGACTGTGGCAGCCCGGTTGGGGCGTCGCTTCATCGCCGTCGACGGGACCTGGCGCGCCGTGCATACGGCACGCTGCCGCATGGCGGGGCAACTGGAGTCACCCTTCAACCTGCAAAGAGAAACAGGTACGCCGCTCGAGCGTTTAACCAGCCGAGAGACGGCGGTACGGGTTATCAACCAGAAGCTCGTCCTGGAGGACTGCGATCTCGCCGAGCTCGATTACTGGGAGGTCGATCCCGCCTGGGATGGGCGGGTCTTCCGCAGCGCGGCGCAGGCGATCCGCCCGCTCCGCGGGCGTCCGATCCCGGCTGTTTTGCAACTGCCGGCGATGACCGGCGACCGGCCGATCGCCGTGCGCCTGGTGAAAGTGGATGGGACACAGATTCAATTCATTACTCAGGGGAAAATACCGTGAAACTATTCGTTCCTGGACGCATTTGCCTGTTTGGCGAACATTCCGACTGGGCCGGGGGTTACCGGCGCATCAACGCCGACATCGAGAAAGGCTATACGTTGATTTGCGGCACCGATCAGGGCATTTATGCCGAGGTCGAGCCGCATCCCACTTCCCTGGTGCTCACATCGAGCACGCCGGATGGCGGCAGGCAGGGGCCTTACGAAATCCCGATGCAGGCCAGGGCTCTGCTGGAGGAGGCCCAACGCGGCGGCTTCTGGAGCTATATCGCCGGGGTGGCCTATCAAGTGCTGACCAATTACCACGTGCGCGGCCTGGTGATCGACAACTACAGGACCGATCTGCCAGTCAAGAAAGGCCTTTCGTCCAGCGCGGCGATCTGCGTGTTGGCTGCCCGGGCATTCAACCGCGTGTACGATCTCAAGCTGACCATCCGCGGCGAGATGGAGCTGGCTTACCAGGGGGAGATCACCACACCATCCCGCTGTGGGCGGATGGATCAGGGCTGCGCCTTCGGCAACCGCCCGGTTTTGATGACCTTCGATGGCGATCGGCTGGATACGGCCGAGTTACAGGTCAAAGAAAACCTGTACTTCGTGATCGTGGACTTGCAGGCGCAGAAGGATACCATGGAGATTCTCAACCGCTTGAACCGTTGCTATCCCTTTGCGGAGAACGAGATCGAGCGCGGTGTCCAGGAGCTGCTCGGTCCGATCAACAAGCGCGTCGTCTCCCAGTCCGTGGAAGCGCTGCGGGTGTCGGACGCCGATCGCCTGGGCGCGCTGATGACCGAAGCGCAGGATTTTTTCGATCGCTACGCCACGCCGGCCTGCCCGGAAGAGCTGACCGCCCCGGAATTGCACCGGGTGCTGAACTACCCGGCGCTCAGACCGCACATCTGGGGCGGCAAGGGCGTGGGTTCCCAGGGCGACGGGACTGCCCAGTTCATCGCCCGCAGCGAAGCCGATCAGCAAGCGGTGATCGAGATCATCGAACGCGACCTGGGGGCACAATGCCTGACGTTAACGCTAAAGCCGGGGGTGAAGGTGCGCAAGGCCGTCATCCCGGCGGCAGGTTTTGGCACCCGCCTGTTTCCGGCGACCAAGGCCACCAAAAAGGAACTGTTCCCGATCATCGACCAGGATGGCATCGCCAAGCCGGCTATCCTGTTGATCGTCGAGGAAGCCCTGAACGCCGGCCTGGAGGAGGTGATAATCATCGTCCAGGAACACGACCTGGAGGATTTCCGCGCCTTCTTCAACGAACAGATCACCATCGAGAACTACAACAAGCTGCCTCGCCACTTCCAGGAATACGCCCGACGCATCCTGGAGATCGGCCGCAGGGTCTCCTTCGTCGTTCAGGCCACCCAGGAGGGCTTCGGGCATGCCATCTATTGTGCCCGTGAAGCAGTGGGGAACGAGCCCTTCCTCTTGATGTTGGGGGATCACCTGTATCGATCCATTGGCGAACAATCCTGCGCCCAACAGCTGCTGGAAGCCTACCAGCAGCACGGGGCGAACGTGCTCGGGTTAAGGCGCACGCCCGAATCCCAGATCGCCAATTTTGGTACTGTGGCGGGCGTATGGTTAGAAGAAGGGCGTTTGATCAACGTGACCGAATTCGCCGAGAAGCCCACGCTGGATTACGCCCGCACCAGTCTGCGCGTCCCCAACCTGCCGGAAGATGAGTACCTGACCGTCTTCGGGCAGTACATCATCAAGCCGCAATTGTTCGAATACCTGGAAGAGCATATCGCCAACAACGTGCGCGAGCGCGGCGAGTTCCAGCTGACTTCGGCCCTCGACCGCCTGCGGCAGGAAGACGGCTTCCTGGGGCTGATCATGGACGGGAAGCGCTTCGATATCGGCTTGCCTCAATATTATTTGGAGACACTAAGAGCCTATTCGGAAAAGTGAAAGGCGCGAGTATCACGCGTCGAGCCGGTAACCGACGCCGCGGATGGTGCGCAGGTAGCGTGGTCGGCGCGGATCCTGTTCGATCGCCTGGCGTAGCCAGCTGATGTGCACGTCCAGGGTGCGGGTGTCGCCGATGTATTCGGTATTCCAGACCTGGCGGAAGAGGTTCTCCCGCTCGACGACTTCACCCCGGTGCTGCATGAGGGTCTTGAGCAGCAAAGCCAGGCGCGGCGTCAGGCGGATTTCTTTGTCCTTCGAGCGCACCATTTTATGTTCCAGGTCCAGGCGGATCGGCCCGGCTTGCATCAGGTTGTTGCTGACCAGAGGTAGCAAGGGCGTTATACGGTTGACCAGCTTGCGCACGGTGAATGGCAGATTAAGCACGACGTCAGCGCAAACATCCTTGGCGATCGGGCGGTCCGGGTTGGCGATCAGCAGGATAGGTAGCTTACCCCAGGAATCGCGCAGTTCCTGGCAGATACGCCCACCGCTGGTGCGCAAGGAAGCCGCGTTGACTACCACCAGATCGGCGCCATCAGCCGACAGGTGATCCAGGGCGGCCTTGCCGGTAGAGACGGTCTCTACCTGGTAACCTTTCTTGCCCAGATCGAGAGAAAATGACGGGCTGTCTGCCCGCTTTCCCTCGATCCACAGGATCCTGCCTTTCATAGGATAATTTTCCTCAGAACCTTCCTCTTTACCCGGAACCCCCCAAAGATGGGAGAGTAACATGCTGGATCGGGCGCGCCGTATTATACCGCAATCTTAAAAAAGCTCAAGTGAATCCAGTGCCAATTTTTTAACATTCGTAAAACTCCTGCTTGCATGACATCTGCACCCGTTCGTTATAAAATATCTGTCAGCATCATCGACGACTCAACCATGTACCATCGCAAGACTCTCGTGGTCTAGAACAGGAACCGTTTCGATGAACCTCAAGTACGAAGCCGCAAACCGGGCGATCCAGTTCGTGAAGGACGGCATGATCCTGGGCCTGGGCTCAGGCTCCACCTCGGCGGTTTTTGTCGACCTCCTGGGGGAGAAATTCCAAAGCGGCGAAATTCGCGACATCGTGGGAGTGCCTACCTCGGAAGATACCGCCCGGCGCGCCCGGGGGCTGGGCATCCCACTGATGAAGCTCGAAGAATCCGCCAGCCCCCCGGACCTGCCAACCCTCGACATGGCAGTGGATGGCGCGGACGAAGTCGACCCGCAATTGAATCTGATCAAAGGCCTGGGGCGCGCCCTGCTGCGTGAAAAGATTATCGAAATCCACGCCAGGCGGTTCGTCGTGATCGTGGACGAATCGAAGGTTGTCGCCCGTCTGGGCCGGGGACCGCTGCCGGTCGAGATCGTTCCATTTGGAGCCGAGGTGCACGTGCGCTGGTTGAATTCCCTGGGCTGCCGGGCCGAGCTGTGGGTGGAGGCGGACGGCTCCCCGACCGTGACCGACAACCACAATTTCCTGGCGCGTTGCTGGTTCGATGGCGGCATCCCCGACGCGTATGCACTGGACCAGGCATTGGCAGCCCGGCCCGGCATCGTTGAACACGGGTTGTTCCTGGACCTGGCCACCGACGTGGTGGTCGCCAGCGAAGACGGGATCCGCATACTGGAGCGAGCGCGATGAAAGCGGTCAAGATCGTCCCCTCCTTGCTGACCGCCGACCTGACCAGGCTCGGCGCCCAGGTCGAAGAGGCCATCCGGGCCGGCGCCGATGCCATCCACGTGGACGTGATGGACGGCCAGTTCGTGCCCAACCTGACCTTCGGCCCGCTGATCGTGGCCGCCCTCAAGCCCATCACTAAGCGGGCCGGGATTCCGCTGGATGTGCACCTGATGGTGGAAACCCCCGAACGCTTGATCCCGGAATTCGCCGAAGCCGGCGCGGACTTCCTCACCGTCCATGTGGAAACCTGCCCGCACCTGCATCGCACCGTCCAGCAGATCAAGGAGCTGGGCGTGCAGGCTGGGGTGACGCTCAATCCGGCCACGCCGCTGGTGACATTGGAAGAAATCCTGCCGGAGGTCGATCTGGTGCTGATCATGACGGTCAGCCCCGGATTTGGCGGGCAATCTTATATCCAGACTGGCACGGACAAGATCGCCCGCCTGCGCCACATGCTGGACGAGCGCGGGTTGACCCGGGTGGAACTGGAGGTGGATGGCGGTCTGAAGACCGGCAATGTTGCCCAGGTGGCGGCGGCAGGAGCCACCATGCTGGTGGTCGGCTCGGCAATATTCAATGCCCAGGCTACAGTCGCCGAGAACCTGGCCGCTCTGCGCCGGGCATTGGATCACCAGTAGATTTCTTAATCTATCCAGGGAAGGCCTTTAACCGACCGAAATCCTGGCGGTGCGCCTGGTAGGCACTGCGGAACAGAGCCAGCAGTTCCTGGTAACGGGCGTGATTATTCGGGTCGGATTCGACCGGGAGGTCGTAGCGCGCCCAGGCCCGCGAAGCCGCAACTGGCTCTAATAAGCCAACTCCAGCCCCAGCCAGCAGGGCAGCCCCGGCTGCGGATTGTTCGCTCACCTTCAAGCGCCGCACGGGCAAACCGAAGACATCGGCGACGATGTGTTGCCACAGGCGGCTGCGCGCCCCTCCGCCTGCCAGGATGAGGGCCTTGGGTGTGCCGCCGGTTTCGACCATGACACTGTAAGCCTCGAAGAGCGATAGCGTCACCCCCTCGAGCACGGCCCGCACCAGCTCGCCCTGGCCGTGGCGCAGAGTCAGCCCCAGGAACAGGCCGCGCGCCTGGGGGTCCATCAGCGGGGTGCGCTCCCCGACCAGGTAAGGCAGGAAGATCAGGCCGCGCGCCCCCGGTGGGACCTTCTCCGCCAGGGTGGTCATGCGCGAGTAGGCGTCCTCTCCAGTGAAGCCCAGGACGTTATCGCGCAGCCAGCGCAGCGACTGCCCGGCAGAAAGCGTGGCGCCCATCACGTACCAGCCGGCCCGGTCCGGGGCCGGCTGCATTGCGGAGCAAAAAGTGTGCAGGCGCCCGGCAATGTCGATCGCCACAGTGAAGCCGGGCAGGATCAGCTGTCCTCCGGTGCTGATGTTGACCAGCAGGGTGTCTGGGCTGGTGACGCCGGCGCCCAGCAGGCTGCAGGCCGTGTCGGCCGCCCCGGTGATCACCGGGAGGCCGGCAGGCAGGCCCAGGGCTGAGGCTGCTTCGGGTCGCAGCTCTCCAGCGATAGCGTCCGAAGGCTGCAGCGCTGGCAGGAACTCGATCGGGATGCCCAGCGCAGCCAGGATTTCTTGGGCCCACTGGCGGCGATGCACGTCGAGCAGCAACGCCCCCGAGCCGTCGCTCGGGTCGCTGGCCTGAGCGCCGGTCAGCCGCCAGCGCAGGTAGTCCTTGGGCAGCAAGGCTTTCCCGACCTGCTTCCACAGGTCCGGGCGTTCCTGCTGGAACCAGCGCAGGGTGGCGGCCTGGAAGCCGGTCGCCACCGGGCTGCCGGCGATCCCGATCAACCGTTCGGCGCCGATCGACCGGATGATCTCAGCCACCTGGCGGGCGCTGCGCTGGTCGGGCCAGATCACGGCGGGTGCCAGCAGCCGGTTCTGGCGGTCGAGCAGGACCGTCCCGTGCATCTGCCCGCTGATCCCAACCGCTGCCAAATTGTCAAATTTCCCGGCGTTGGAGAGCGCCTGGCGCACGGCGGACAAGGCCGCCCGCCACCAGGCTTCCGGGTCCTGTTCGGCGTGGTTGGGTTGAGGCTGGTGGATGGGGTACTCTGCGCTGCCGCTGCCGAGGGTTTTACCGCCGGAATCCACCAGCAGGGCTTTTACGCTGGACGTGCCGAGGTCGAGGCCGAGGAAAGAGGACATTACTGGATAGCAGGTGGGTTGGTCATCGAAGAAGGCCCCCGGGGTATTCAAGTAGCAATGTTCAGTATAAAAAGATCTTACCACAAGACCCTTGGAGCCTGGCAACCTCCTGAGACCCTTGGGGACTATTGCGGCGGCAGGCCGAATTGGGCGCGCTCCTCGGCAGCCAGCTGGCGCCAGACGCAGCACTGTTTGGCATAGGCGATTAGGTCGTCCTTGGACTGCCAGGCGCGCAGGATCAGCGGCGTCGGCGTATTGTATAAGCCAACCACCACATATTCCCCGCTGGAAGACCATTGAGCACTTACAGGAAAATCCGAAATTTGATAATTGTAGACCTCTTCGCCGCTGAGCGCATCCCAGATCTTCACCCTCCTATCGTTGCCGACGGAGACGATGCGGCGGCCGTCCGGCGACCAGGCAACATCTTTGGGACTATCGCCATGCCCCAAGAAGGTGGCGATAATCCGATTCGCGGCTACCTCCCAGACCCGCACCAGGGCATTTTCCTGAAGCACGGCGATATGCTTTCCGTCCGGCGACCAGGACGCAATCCCCCCAGCATCTTCTGGCGGGCTCTCCAGCGTCTGGACTACCTTCCGACTGCTGGCCTCCCAAATTTGAGATTTATTTGTTTTGTAACAGGTTGCGACAAAGCGGTCTCCCTGCGGCGACCAGGATGGTCTAGTGTAAGTACACCCTGGCGGTCTTTCTACAGAGATGTTGACTAAGCCAGTACTGGGGTCCAGCAGGCTGATATCAAACCACGGATCTCCAAATACACTAGCAAGGACGATCAGCTTGCCGTCCGGCGACCAACCAAAGGAATAATTGGCACAATTATCCAAGTCCAGCTTGAAGAGCAGCTCACCGGTGCGCACATCCCATGAATCGATCGTCCAACAATTACTTTCCGAGACGATCACCCGCTGGCTATCCGGCGACCAGGCAATCTCATATATCCCACCCGACGAGGTCTCCAACCTGCGGAGCTCTCTCCCGCTGGCGGCATCCCAGACGTGCACGCTCGGGTCATCATCCCCGCCGGCGATCAGCAGGCGGCCATCCGGAGAGAACTGGGCATCATTGATGTGACCCGCATGCCCGAGAAATTGAGGGAGGCGGGGGGTCAGATCCCACAGCCGCAGACCATATGTCCCATTGACCAGCAGCTGGTTACCATCCGGCGACCATGTAAGTTGACCGCGCCTGGCCCAGTAATGCAATAATGGCAACCGCTCCATCTCCTGGCCGGTGGCAGCCTCCCAGATTCGGACGGTCATGTCGTCGCTGGCGGTGGCGATGCGGCTGCCCTCCGGCGACCAGGTCACGGCTCGCACGGGAGCGCTGTGACCGTTCAGGATATTCAGGGTCTTGCCCGTGGCGGTATCCAGGATGACGGCGCCCTGCTTGCCGCCGACGACCAGCCTGCGCCCATCCGGCGAGGCGTCCAGCAGCAGGGGCGACGGCTGGTAGACCTGGAACAGCTCAGCGCCAGTGTTGCCATCCCAAAAGTGGATCAGATCCTCGCCTTCGTTGAGGCTGACCAGGCGCCCATCCGGCAGCCAGGCGACCGCCCGAATGGCACCGTCATCACTGCGGCCGCGGAACGTGAGCAGCTCCTTTCCGCTCTGGGCGTCCCACACTCGCAGCATGCCATCCGCATAACCGGCGGTGACGATGCGCTCCCCATCCGGCGACCAGGCGGCGTCATCGGCAAACCAGGTAATCTTAAGCAAGAATTTACCATTTTGCGGATCCCAGACGCGAGGTAAGCAGTCATCGTAGGACTCATCCGGGTACTCTGGCACAGAGAGCAGGCGGGTGCCGTCAGGTGATAGCTTCAAGATGTTCTCACCACACCTGGCAAAACCAAATATCCTCAAAACTTTGCTGATATCGGCATTCAAGATATATATTTCTTCGCTTCCTAAATTTGCTACGAAGATTTGCGTACCATCCCGCGCCCATCCCAATCCGAAACCAACCCCATATGCATGCGGGAACGTCCGGTAAAAGGTTTGCCGCTGAACGGCGAGCGCCAGGGCGCTCTCGGCCTGCGGGGTGTAGGGGTAATGCTCCAGGGCTTCCAGCGCCAGGAGCACCCCCCGCTCCGGCTTAGCGCCGTCCAGCTCGGCCAATGCCTGAGCTGCCAGGCCGACACTGGCCTGGCGCTCGGCTTCCTGGCGGGCGGCTTCGGCGATGGCTTGCTGGGTGGCGCGTGAGCTGGCCTCGCTTTGGGCGATAGCCTGCTGGGTAGCGCGTGAGGCGGCTTCGTTCTGGGCAATGATTTGCTGCGTGGCGCGCCCATGCGCTTCAGCCAGGGCTTGCGTCTGGGCGCGGCGCGCCAGCCCGGTCAGCCCCAGGGAGATCACGGCTGCCAGGGCGAACACGCCCACCAGCCCCCACAGGAAGCGTCGCCAGCGCTTCTCCAGGGCGGCTTCCTTGGCAAGGCGGGCGGTCTCCTCCCCCCGGCTGGCTTCCAGGTAGGCGCGCTCTTCCCCGGTCAGGGCAAGGCTGCTAGAGCGCGCCCACTCCTCGAACTGCGCCAGGCGCGCCCCGCGCAGCAGGAAGCTGGGGTCGCGGTTCGCCCCCAGCCACTCGGCCGTGCCGTTAGCCAGCAGGCGCTGCAGGCGGATGTCGGCCCGGCTCTCGGCCAGCCAGCCCGCCAGGCGCGGCCACTCCTTGAGCAGGGCTTCGTGGGCCACCTCGGCGGTCGGTCCCCTGGTCTGCGGGTCGTGGTCGAAGGTCAGCAGGCGGGCTTTCCCAAACGCCTCCAGGACTTGCTGTAAAACCCCTATCCCCTTATCCCCTAATCCCTCGAAGGGATAGGGGGCAGGGGTTAGGGGTCGGCGCTCCAACGCTTCCAGCTCCGTTAGCAGCACCCGGCGGCGGGTATCTTCGACGCCCTCGCCCAGCGTCACCAGCCGCAGAAAGACCTGGCGGGAGAGCGCCTGTTGGGTTTCGTCGAGCGCCTGGTAGACCTGCTCTGCCCGCCGTCCCAAAGCACCGCGCACCCCGCCGATCTCCTGGTAGGCCTGGTGGGTAAGCCGGCCGTCAGCCCGGTGCTCGTACAGCTCGGTCAGGGAATATTGCAGCAAGGGCAGCGCCCCCGGCTGGTCTGTGACTTCGGCCACGATCTCGCTTTCCAGGCCACCTTCGAAGGCCACGCCTACCCGCTCCGCCGGGCAGCGGATGGCCCGCTCCAGCTCCTCGGCCGTCATCGGCACGACCACCTCGGTGCGTTTCTGCACCAGGGCGCTTAAGTCCGGCTCCATCAGCGGCCGGTCGAAGAAGTCCGCCCGCAGGGTGATCACCACCCGCAGCGGGGAGTGCGGATCGGTCACCGCCTGGTAGAGCAAATCCATGAAATGGCGGGCTTCGGCCCGCTCCTGGACCAGGGTGAAGACCTCTTCGAACTGGTCGACCACCAGCAGGAGCGCCCCGTGTGGATCGGGCAGCGCCAGGCCGGCAGCTCGCAGCAGGCCGCGGCCATCCCGGCGCAGCTGCCCGGCCAGGTCCAGGCCCGGCCGGGCACTCAGGCGCAGCAGGGCCACCTCCAGCTCGTCTAGCGGATGGGCGTGCGGGTACATCTCGGCGATGAACCACTTCTCCGAGCCCTCCAGGGCGCCGCTGCGCAATGCCGGCAGCAGCCCGGCCTTGACCGCAGAAGACTTACCC
>Ga0233416_10000379_pt1 | contig 13609 bp, 18 predicted proteins | sample Sediment_Towuti__2_FD_188638 | JGI IMG/M metagenome (GOLD analysis project Ga0233416, IMG submission 188638) | Sediment microbial communities from Lake Towuti, South Sulawesi, Indonesia - Sediment_Towuti_2014_0_MG | ecosystem: Environmental > Aquatic > Freshwater > Lake > Sediment | place... | reverse complement strand
CTAGATAGGCAATATACCGTATTTGGAGAGGTAATAGAGGGAATTGAAGTTGCAGATAAAATTGTTAACCTACAACGAGATGAAAACGATTGCCCACTTCATGAAGCGAAGATGCTTCATGTAACAACTGAATAGGTATCTAAATTGAGGAGAATTTTTTACTCATTAATCGTATTAGCAATTATTATCTCATCATTACCGCTAGTTTCTGCTCAACTCACTTTAGGAGAACCTGCTATTCAAAAGTTAATAAAAATCACTATAGACGAACAAGGAGAAGTTCATGTTCTTCATGAGATTAAGAAAAGTGATAAAGTTGTACAGGTAGATACTATTGATGGTACAGTATCTAATCTTAGAGTAATTGATAAAGAAGGAAATGATGTCGAATATGGAACTATAGGTATAGAGAGTATAACAGGAATAACAATTTTTCCTTCAGAAGAAGACGTAATAATTGAATATGATCTTGATGACGCACTTTTTTATAAAGATGGTATGTGGGTATGGGACTACTTTAATGAGGAAACAACTACTATTATTTTTCCCAATGGTGTAGATCTACTTTTTGTAAATAATAGACCTGTGTTATTGCAAGATGCAAAGGGCATTACCTGTTACGGCAGATCTCAAAATGCTATATGTGATGCATATATTGAATACGTAATTAACGAATCAACAAAGCTAACAAAAATACAATGGGAAAATAGGGATTTTGTTGTGGGTATTAGAACACTTGCAGAAATTTCATCATTTAATTTTGATCAGCCAACTAAAAGTATGAGCTTCAATGTTAATGGAGATAAGCAGTTAATAACATTGATAATTCCTTTAGAACTCTTATGGAATCCTTATGAAGTTTATCTTGATGATCAAAAGATTCTAAAACATGAATTTTTTTCAAATAGCACTCATGTATGGTTGAACATTAGACCAGAAAATTCTGGAACAATTCAGATTATAGGAACTTCGGTGGTTCCGGAATTTCCATTATTTGTTCCATTTTTTATTGGCATTTCAGCAGTGATATTACTTCAACTAAGAAATAAGCTCAATCTCCGCTAGAGCCACAAGAACAAAATCCATATTCGTCAACTCTTACATTACATATTGGACATTTTTCACCATAGTCAACTTCCCATGGTTCTTTTCCATACAATTTGAAATGATCATCAATTTCTAAGGGAATTTCCCTTTTTTTAGCCACTGTTTTTGTGATAACTTACAACTATACATACATTATCGGCTAGATAATTAATTGTTCTAATGGAATGTGGATGCCATTGTATCAAGTGTAAAAGTACAGAACTTGAATCAAATCGGGTTAGCGATATTGAACAGGATGGATATTTTGACATGCATCATACATGTAAGAAATGTAATACGCACTTTGATCACTTACAAGGAGATGTATTTGAAAATTGCAAATTTTGCAATTACCAATCTAAGTAGTTAGAAGTGCTTCTTTAACTAAATAATAGCTTCTATTATCTTTAGAATTTTTTAGTATTTCTTTGTAAAATGCCATTTTAGCAAGTACTTTAGATACTAAAAGTGGACTTGCTGACCAGCCATATTCTCGCATCTCACTTACTGTTTCAGATACTGTTCTTGGTTGATTAAAGAAAGATTTTTTCCCCAAGAAGAGAATTTTGTCTTTTATTTCTTCAGCAAATATAGGAACAGGCTCATTATATTCAGGTTCGTGAATTTCAGCATTTTCAAGTGCACTTAGATAATTAACATTTGATTCAAATGGGTTATTGGTTCTAGTCTGTTGGTAAAATTTCTCATCATATATTATTCGAGCTCTATTTTCTTCCATATGGGTTGTTACACTTTGAATGACTTCGCCTAAGGTTTTGTTATCAACATAAAAATCCCTAGATTCGATCTCAATTTCATTTTCTCCGAATTTGAGCTTGATTTTTGCCATTTGATTTTTTTGGGTAAGTTTTAATTTATTTTGTTAGCTCTAAGTAGCTTAAAGAAGATATCAAAACTTTTACACATGTTATCTGGTTTTTGCTCATTTAGTTTTAAAAACTAGTTTCTCAGAGATATTTCATGAAAACAGGTAGGAAAGTCTTACTCGTATTATTAATTGTAGGAGTTGGAATATTTGCATATTCTCAATATATTTTAGCTTCTCAGATAGGTGTAATTGTTACTAAAAATGAATTTCTAGAAAAAACTGATGCAGGTTCATTATATAATATCGAGGTGGAGTTTGTTAATCCTTCTTTGTTAATACTAAGTGCTGGTAAGACTGATTTTACAATTACTGTTGATGATGCCAAGATTGCTGATGGAGTATTAGAACCGTTCATTCTTCCTTCAATGAGTAAAGTTAACGTAAAAGGAACTTATTTGGAAGAACAAAAATCCGAAAGTATAGACGAACAATCCACAAAAGTAAAGATCAGTGGAGTCACAAAATATGATATCTTTTTTACTTCTATTGAGGTTCCTTTCATTTATTTTCCTTCTGAAGAACAAGCAAGAGGATTTATACATCAAAACTAGTTTGAAAAAATTGTGCTTACAGTTTTTGGTTCAACTGCACTTGATACAATAAGAACTCCCACAAAAGTTGTAAAGGGTGTTTTAGGTGGTGCAGCAACGTTTGCTGCTATTTCAGCAAGTTATTTTTTAAAGCCTGGGCTAATAGCTGTAGTAGGAAAAGATTTTCCAAAAAAATACTATGATATACTTGCAAAATATCTTGATCTATCTGGTTTAACTATAGACGATGGAAAGACCTTTCATTATGATGGAAGTTATGATGAAACTCTAAGTACAAGAACTACACTAAAAACAGAACTAAATGTCTTAGCGAATTTCAAACCCAAGGTACCTGAAGAATACAAGAAATCTGAATATGTGTATCTTGCAAACAATGATCCCGAACAAAATGTTGCTTTAATCAAGGAATTTGATAAAATTAAGTTTTCTATGTGTGATACTATAGAGTTTTGGATTGCTCACAAAAAACTTTCTGTTATTAAGATGATTAAAGAAGTTGATGCTGTAGTGATTAATGATGAGGAAGCAAAGCTTCTAACAAAAGAACATAATTTGATAAAATGTGCAAAAAAAATTATGAATTGGGGAGCAAAGTATGTAGTAATAAAAAAAGGGGAACATGGTTCTCTGCTTTTCTATGATGATGTAATTTTTCCATCGGTTGCTTTTTCGCTTGAAGATATAGTAGATCCTACAGGAGCAGGAGATTCATTTGCAGGTGCTATGATAGGCTATTTAGCAAGTAAAAATACTACAAATCTTTCAACTATAAAAAAAGCAGTCATTTATGGTAATGTTTTAGGATCATTTGCTGTAGAAAAATATGGGTTAGATGGTATTTTGAATCTAAATAATTCACAAATTACAAAAAGAGTCAATCAATATGAAAAAATGATTCGTTTCTGAAACATTTAAGTTCTTAAGATCAGTCAAGAATTTAGAAAACTTGACGCAAGAAGTTTCAGAAAATATTACAGATAGATTAGAGTCAATTTTTAGTCTTCAGAAAGGTCTTGCGAACATGATGAATTTAGACAGATATCCTAAAGATGTCGAAGGACGGGTTGCAGCATTATGTACTGCTATAATTCATGAGGCAGTTGAATTGCAACGTACAACGAATTGGAAATGGTGGAAAAAACCTGTCCAATTTAATGAGGCTGAGGCCAGAGAAGAACTTATTGATATATGGCATTTTGTAGTTCAAGCATCACTTGAGCTGAATTTATCTCCTGATGATATACTAACTGAATACAAACGAAAAAATGAGATTAATCGTAATAGACAAAAAAATGGATATTAGTTTTTAATTGATTTTACCACCTTGGTAATCTCTTCCAAGTTTGTTACTCCAATTTTGTTTATTATTCTAACTTTACTTCGAAATTTTTCAACTTCATTTTGTGTAACAGTAAGAGTTGGATCAGGACTAGTTGAATTAATTATTCTACCATCATTATGAATGCCATTACGATACAAATCTAAAAGAGATTTTCCAGATTTATGACCTGATACTTCTTTTCCACATACAATTAGTGTTCTTATATTTTGGTTTGAATTTACATAACGAATAATTGAGTCAATTCCTTTATTTTCAGATAATAATCTTCCAGCCAAGTTAATTTCGTTCATCAAATCTGAATTTGCAATGTTTTTCAGTAGTGATATACTAGAAAGTGTACAAATAGAAATAGAAGATTTTGGATTTCCTAGATATACTTCTTCGGTAATAGGAAATATGGTTTTACAAACTTCGCCTAGAATATTACCAAGAAGATTCATTTTATCAAAGATTCACGTATAGTTTTTGCTATGAATTCTAAGTTTTTAGCTGAAACTAGAGGATGAATTGGTAATGATAAGACATGAGAGGCGGCCCAGTCAGTTTGAGGTAATTTTATTTTTTTATTGTAGAAAGGAGTTTTATGGATTGGGGTTGGATAGTATGTGGCTGCACCAATTCCTTTGGAATTTAATTTTGCTAAAACTTTATCTCGTTTTTTTGTTTCAATTGTATACAAATACCAATTAACTTTTTCATTTTTTCTCTCTTTTGGGATTTTAATATCTAAATCTGAAATTAATTCTGAGAGAATTTGAGCATTTTTTCTTCTCTTAATTAAGAAATTAGGTAATTTTTTAATTTGTATTTTTGCTATAGCTGCACTAATTTCAGGTAGACGTAAATTTAATCCAAGTATTCGAGTATCATAACCATGTAACATACCATGATTTCTTATCATTCGTAATTTATCAAAAAGTTTTTTTGAGTTTGTAACAACTAGTCCACCTTCTCCTGCAGTCATAACTTTAGCAGGATATAGACTGTAACAACCTAACTCTGCAAATGTTCCAGTATGTTTACCTCCATATGTAGAACCTAGAGATTGTGCAGCATCTTCGATTATTTTTAAATCATTTTTTTTAGCAATTTCTGAGATTTGATTCATGTAGGCCACATTTCCGTAAAGATGTACTGGAATTATGACTTTGGATTTTTTTGTAATCTTTTTTTTCAAATCTGTGGGATCCATTGTATAATTTTCTTGTAGAATATCAACAAAGACAGGTTTAGCTCCTACTGAGATCACTGCATTAGCAGTTGCAACAAAAGTAAATGATGGTAAGAGCACCTCATCTCCCCATTTTACATCAAGTGCATATAGTGCAGCTTGTAATGCAGCTGTTCCAGAGTTCACTGCTACGGAAAACTTTGATTTAACAAATGAAGAAGCTGCTTTTTCAAATTCTTGAACATGTTTACCTCCTGAATTTGCTGCAGATGTAAGAGATCCCCCTCGCAAGATTGAGACAACCTCGTTTAGTTCTTCTTTTCCAAGAATGGGAATATTTATTGGAATTTTCATAGCAGGTTTGATATCAATTAGTTTAATAAACTTCATTTAGAATTCAGTGAATTTTTATACCACATTATCAGGCAAACGGCATAAATGGAACCACGTCATTTGCAAGAAACTGACACTGGGTACAAGATCTTTCTTTACATATTTTATGTATGTGCGTTCGTTATGGCTTCAATTACAGCATATGGAATTTATGCAATGTATGTTGAATGGGAAGAAAATGGCACCTATGTCATGGGCGAAGTTTTAGTGAAAACTGAGGTACCTTTTGAGAATTTTGCAAAGCTTACAACTTGGCTATTTTTCTCAACAATAATTGGTTGGTACTGTGTATCTAGAATAGGATGGAAAAAGACTACCAATTTGATAACTTGGAAGATGGCATTATTGCAGCTAATGTTACTAGGTTTTGCAATAATTTGTTTATACGAAGTGTTGTATAATTTTACAGTACTCAATGCTCAGATTTCTGCAGGTATTGTTGATGGTCAGGTTCCTGATATTGACTCGTTAACACTAGCTTATCCAGATCCAGACAGACCTTGGAATCTTATATTTGCCACAAAAATTTTTCTTGTGGGATTTATAATTAGTTCGCATGCATTTTATCTTAGTACAAAGCCAAGAAAAAAACTAGATACGTAACTTTATAGGGTAATTTTTTGAATCTGTTTTGATTTGGATATTACAGAAAAATTTGAGTTAATTGCAAAACCACCAACAGAAGAGATAGTGACACAAGATGAGCTGATGAATCTTTTAAAAACAAATTCCCATCCAAAGCATTACATTGGTTTAGAAATTTCTGGTTTTTTACACCTTGGTAGTTTGATTAGTACTGGATTTAAGATTAATGATTTTATAAATGCAGGAGTAAACTGCACAGTCTTTTTGGCAGATTGGCATACTCTGATTAATGATAAACTTGGAGGAGATTGGAATACTATTTCTAAAGTTTCAAAATATTTTGCTGATGCTTTCAAACTTGTATGTCCAGGAGTACACATTGTGCGTGGTTCTGAGCTATATGATTCTAAAAAAGATTATTGGTTTGAATTTGTCAATTTTACAAAACATATGTCACTTGCTCGAACAATGAGAACATTAACAATCATGGGTAGAACTGAAAATGAAGAGAAGGTGGATCTTGCTAAGCTTCTATATCCACCAATGCAAGCAGTGGATATTCACTCTTTAGATCTAGATATTGTTCATGCAGGCATGGATCAACGAAAAATCCACATGCTAGTACGAGAGATTTTTCCCAAAATGAAATGGAAAGTTCCTGTTGCGGTTCATCATAGACTTCTTCCTGGACTTTCAGAACCATCTGAGACTTCAAATGACACTAAAATTTTAGGCAAAATGAGCAAGTCTGATCCAAATTCGGGAATTTTCATTCATGATTCAGACGATGTGATTTTTTCTAAGATAAAAAAAGCATGGTGTGAGGAGGGGAATCTAGAAAATAATCCTTTGTTAGAAATTTCAAAACATGTAATTTTTCACGAATTTAAAGAAGTGAAAGTAGAACGTCCAGAAAAATTTGGAGGTAATGTAACATATTCTAATTATTCTGAATTAGAAGCTGATTTTACCGCAAGAAAATTACATCCGTCAGATCTAAAACAAACAGTAGCTAATTATTTAATCAAAATTATCAGTCCAATTAGAGAAAAATTAAAAATTAGTGATGAACTTTATTCAGCTATAAAGAAAAGTGCCTGATAAACTCTGATTTATTTTATCTTTAATGAGGGATTTGTTTGTTCAAGATTATACTTTGATTGATAGCCTCTAGGATTTATCATCAGATCTTTGTAATTGTATGTAGAAGAATTTCCTACAATAACTGTACTAATCATTCCTAATTGTTCGGAGTGTTTTTCCAGATTTTCAAGATCTGTTAAAACTACAGTCTGAGTTTCTCTAAAAGCTCCTTTTATTATTGCAACAGGTGTAGATGGTTTTCGGTATCTTAATAAAATTTTTCTAGTATCTTGAAGTTGATGAATTCTTTTTTTGCTTGCTGGATTATAAATTACAATTACAAAATCACCTTGTGCTGCAGCTTCCACTCTTTTAACAATAATTTCCCAAGGTACTAGTAGATCACTCATACTAAGAACAGCAAAATCAGTCATTAGTGGAGAACCGACAATTGCTGCACATGAATTAAGAGCTGAGACTCCAGGAATAATTTCTACTTGTAAACCATTTTTAGGATCCCAATCTGATTCAGCAAGTATTTCATAGATTAATCCTGCCATTCCATAAATTCCTGGATCTCCACTAGAGACTAGGGAAACAATTCTTCCTTCTTTAGCAAGATCTATACATTGATGTGCACGTTCCACTTCTTGTGTCATTGCATATCGATAAACATTCTTTCCGCTAATTAGATCCTCAACCAGACCAACGTAAGTATCATAACCCACAATTGTATCACTTTCTTCAATAGCCTTTTTTGCACGAAAAGTCATGTGGTCATGATGCCCTGGTCCTACTCCAACAATGAAAAGTTTTCCAGTCAAGATAAGGGCAAACGCTTCATTTGATAATTTATCCGTTTTCTGAAGTTGAATTTGTTAATTGGAATGGATCTATGATTGGACAATTAATGATATACTCAGAATTCATTGGTCTTGCAAGAGTAACTGTGATTTTTTCTTCAGACTGGAATGCATCTATATCTGATACAGTCTCAAGAACGGATGCATTCTTTGGATCATTCCAAGATATCGTAAAAATTCTACACATAGGACTATAATTATCATTACCAGAAATGGTAGATGCTATACCTGGTTGGAATCCTAGGAGACCCTGACCCTTTATACCATCCATAAATTGAAATGAATCTACAGCTGCTGAATTTGTAATTAGATTTGCATTAGTTGGAGCATTAGTTACTCCCATAAGATTTGCAGGACCTGATGGAGTAGCATCAGTAACAATATAGTATATTGTAGTTCCGTTTGGACCCCAACCTCTATGTGCTATGAATGTGACAGTCATGTTATCTTTATTGATCTCTAGTATTTGTCCTCCTTCATACTTTGTTTCTTCTGAGAGTGATTTATCCTTCCTTACGATCATTTGACCTTCAGGCCAGATAATTTGTGGCATGTTAATCACCACGTCGGTATGTTCAAGTTCAATTCTTCCAGCATTTTCTGCTTTTTTTATTGATTCTACAGATTCTAAGGATTCTGCAGTTTGGCCAGATTTCCATGAGACATCAATTATAGATCTTAATGCACTGTATTGTTTTTCCTGTGCTGGAGTACTTGAAAACACTTCATTTTGAAAACCATAAATTCCTTCTCCGGATATTCCATTTTTGAACATGTAAACTTCTTGCATAATAGGTTTTGAGGCATTACTAAGAGGTGGAGCTGTTTCAACTTTCCAATTCTGTTTTTTTGTTATAAGATTTGAATATGTTTTATCACTCGTGTCTGTAATGATGTAATAAACTGATTCATCATTATACTTGCCAACATGCATAGGAATTATTGCTGGAACGTTTACTCTAGATAATTTTAAAGAGGGTTCTTCTTTTTGAATTTCTAATTTTTGCATTATAATTTCTGTAGGTTGCCCCCTAATCCATCCATCTACACTAACAGTGGAAGTAAATGGATTAGATTGCGTTGAGTGTAAAGCCAAGGCAGCTCCAGTAAATTCAATGGTTCCCGAATTTGTTCCAGGCTCAATTGATGTTAAACCATAAATCGTTTTTCCATCTACAGTCCAAGTGGGTTGCCCTTTTGCTTGTTCTTTCAAAATTTCATGCAGTATTACGATCTGAACTGGTTGATTAGCAGTATAGGTAAGTGAGCCATCGTATAGAGTTCCTTGATTAGGAGACAGAATTAATGCTAATTGTTCACCTTCATGACCTTGGCCAGGATCTTGTGAAGACGTAATAGTTTCAGTAAAATGAAATTTTTTAATAGAATTAGCATCTGCGAGTTGTTCTGTAAATGAAGTAATTGCAAGTGTGCTTGTTATAATTACGCCTAAAGCAATAATGATAGCAATCTTAATCAATGAAATTTGAACCTGCTGTTTCACATAAATCCTTTTGCCAGATTTTGAACCTTTAGAAATTCAGTTAATTTTTTGAGAGCTCAAATTCATCGTGTAGAGCCTGTACTACTGAATTACACTCAGAATCTTTTACTACAAATGCAATGTTTAATTCAGATGATCCTTGTGCAATCATGACAACATTTACTCTTTTTTTCTCAACAGCTCCAAATACTCTGGAAGCAACCCCTACTGTTCCTCTCATACCAGAACCAATTAAGGCAATTATTGAGACATCAGTTGTAACTTCAAGTTTTTTAATTATTTTTCCAAGTAAATTCATCTCTAATGCACTAACTGCTTTATCAAGATCGGTTTTTTTAACAACTATAGAAATACTTGATTCTGATGGACTCTGAGAAATCATCATAATGTTTACACCAGATTCAGCCAAAGTTGAAAATATTTTCGCTGCAGTTCCTGGAGTACCCACCATACTTCCTCCTCTTACATCTATCAAACCATTATTGCGAATAGCACTTACACACTTTACAGTTTTTTTTGTAGCAACATCTGGAGAGGCTGTGACAAAAGTTCCTAGATTATCAGTGTTAAATGAGCTTCTTATTCTCATTGGGATTTTTTTTGACAGAAGTGGTTCAAAGGTTCGTGGATGAATCTGTTTTGCACCAAAAAGAGCCATCTCTATTGCTTCGATGTATGAAACTTCTTTGAGAACCTTGGCATCTTTTACAATTTTTGGATCAGCAGTCATTAATCCATCTACGTCGCTCATAAGCCAGATTTCATCGGCATTTATACAAGAAGCTATCGTAGTTGCTGTGTAATCCGAACCTCCTCTACCAAAGGTAGTAATGCTTCCATGCTGATCTGCGCCAGAGAAACCACCAACTATTGGAATAATTTTTTTATCCAAAAGCGTACCTACTGTTTTGGAGATTCGAATTTTTGTTGTGTCCATTAATGGACGTGCTTTACCAAAATTAGAATCGGTAACTATTCCAACTTCTTTACCTGTAAGAGGGATTGATTTACTTCCAAAATCAAGTAATGCAAAAGCTACCAGATTAATTGATAATCTTTCTCCAAATGAGATTAAGTAATCTAAAGAACGTGGTGTTACTTCTCCTAATAGAATCATACCATGCAATAATTCTTCAAGTTCAGTAAAATCAGAATTTAGTTTGTCTAGTAGTTTCTTTCTGTGTTGAGATTTTTTTATTGAGTCTTTAGCAAGTTGGTTATGTTTCTGTATAATTTTTTTTATGAGCTTATTTGCTTGTTCTTTATTTCCCTTTTGAATCAGTTTTGAGATCTCGATAAGATCATCTGTGACACCACTTACAGCAGAGCAAACAGCAACTATCTGATTTTTCTTTGAGAGTGAATGAAGATAATTGCTTACATCTCTAATTTTTTTATCAGAAGAAATTGAGGTTCCCCCAAACTTTACTACGAGTTTCAAATCAGTATAACCTGTTTTTATTAATCCTTAAATGCTTTAACTTTCCACTCGTGGAGCTAAATAGAAGTGAATTCTGCCAATATTGGCAACCTTGAACTCTATTCTCAGTGGTTTCGCACTAGAGTATTCACATAATACTGAACCGGCTGTGGTGCCGACTGCCTTTACAACAGGATTAAGATACTCAAGACTGTAGGTTCCGATACTTTCTTGTTTTACAGAAATATCAGTTAATTCTGCCATTCCTTTTTCCAAGTCAATTACAACCTCTCCTGAATCTCCTTTGCCTAAGAACTCCGCTTTTGAAGGTGTTGCTTTGATTGTTAAATAATCTGATACAACCTGAACATCACCTAAGATTTTATCAAATGCAGTTGAAGTTAATCCAATTCTGGCATCGTAGGGAATTTTAGGAAGTGGGGTATCTGATGCAGAGCTTTCAATTAGTCTCATTTTGTATTTTTTATTTTTACCTATAGTAACTAGAAGCATATTGTCCTCAGAAATACTAATTTCAATACTATCTTGTTTATCAGCTCGTTTGATTAGTTTTGAAAATTCATCAACACGAACCCCAAACTTGGTATCGCTGTCACATTCATATTTTTCAAATGCCGAATTTGGCCAAGATATATCAATTAATGCAACGTGGGACGGATCCATTCCTCTAAAGGTTATTCCTTCTGCATTTGATACAAAAGTAGCTTCTTCAACTAATGTAGAAATTGCAGATATTATTGCTTTAAGATCATCAGAACCACTAGTTTTAGCAGAGAACACCAAAGTTAATCACTTCTCTAAAATGTTCAATTTAACGTTATGCGTAGTTTCTCCAAGTATGATTACATTTTGTGCATCTATAGAATTGGGTTGTGGGTTCATCGGCACTTCGAGTCTGTAACATCCACCATACTGCTTCGGTATTTCCACATTTTTCGCAATCTATTGTGATTGAAGGTAAGGTTTCTTTGCCTTCATTTTCATCTAGTATGTTAAATTCTGAGGTATCATCTTTTCTTTCCTTTTTGTTTTCTTTTAAACCACTTTCAGAATAACCACACTTGGGACAACTTAATGAAGAAACATCATTACTTTTTTTTAGTCGTACCTCGCACTTGGGGCAAAACTTCATTTAATTTACCTTAATTTTTGAATTAAATAATTTTTTTAATTCATCAACTGATTTAATTGCTGCGTCGGTAGCAGCAGTGATTTCCTTTATTGGGTTTCCCTTTGTAGAGTTTACTCTCATCCAACATTCATTGGTTAAAGGATGTTTCATAATGAGGCCAGCAAAATCAATGTCTTTTTCTTTTAAAAGCTCATGTTGAACAATGTATAACATTCCAATATCTGATTCTTTGATAGAAAGACTAACTTCTTTTGGAGAAGCTTTCAAGATTTGCGCATGCATCGCATTCGAAAAGGAACTTATTGTAGATATAAATCATTATGAACGGTCAGGATAATGGACAAAAATTTCATTTCAGATATCAAATTAATAAAAGACAAGGGAGAATTTTCCTTAGACGATATAATAACTATTGATGTAAAGTTTTCAGTTCAAGGTGCAATTCGTGAAGCCTTTAATGAGAAGAATTGGACAAAGGCATATAACAAAAATGATAATTTATTCAAACTGAAATATGGAGTAAAACTCGTTTCTGGTGGAATAAGAAAACATGAACTAGGTAAACCCATAGATAGTTATAGAAAAGCATCAATTTTTTGGACTAGGAATCCAAAGCTAGTAAACCCGATGAAAGAAAAAAGAATTTGGGTCCAAGTAGCAAAGAACTTTGAGCCTTTCATAAGACTCACCGAAGAGGAGGTAAGACAGGAATTATTTGATTTTGATGAGAAGATTATTTTCAGAGCATCAGAGTTGGGTAAAGGAGAACATATGGTCGGAGCAGAAGCATATATTGAATGGCAGAAACATGATTACATAGAACCATTTAATTCTAAATCTCATTCTAAGGAAATAGAGATAAAAATCAATTAGGATATAAGTAGTATTTTTAGAGAAAAAATATGGTAAAATATGATGGATTAAGAGGACAAGAGTTACTTGAAGTAGAGGATCCAGACAAAGAAGGCGGCATTACTTTAATCTTCAAAGACAACAGATACATGTTTATCAAAGTCAAAGATGGAAAAATTTTTACGCAGTCTATTCCAGAGTAATGCTAACGAATGTGTTTTTCATATAATTCTACGACAATTTCTTGTCGTTCAGATTGAATAGAACCTGGTCTTTCTTTTCGGACTTTTTCGATAGCATTTTTAGCAGAATATTTTTGATATTTAATTAAATAACACGCAAGAATTGTTCCAGTTCTGCCAATGCCAGCTGCACAATGAACCATTACAGGTTCATTGTTATTAATTCTTTCATGAATAAAATCTACTGCTTCATCAATTTGTTCAATATCAGGTGCACCAAGATCTTCTGTGGGTACATGAAGATACTTTGTATATTTTACCCAAGATTCAGGTAATGCGTTTTCTGTCATAGTTATAATTGATTTAACGCCTTGATTTAGAATCCAATTTATTTCGTTAATGGTCGTGGGCATTCCACTACCTGCTAACTTATTATGGATCAACCAAGAAAAGTTTGTAGGTTTTTTTGTAACTCTACCATATATTTTACGCCAAAGATTTCCGGGCTTACTCACTATCGAAGAGATGATTTATC
>Ga0233416_10000378_pt1 | contig 13639 bp, 10 predicted proteins | sample Sediment_Towuti__2_FD_188638 | JGI IMG/M metagenome (GOLD analysis project Ga0233416, IMG submission 188638) | Sediment microbial communities from Lake Towuti, South Sulawesi, Indonesia - Sediment_Towuti_2014_0_MG | ecosystem: Environmental > Aquatic > Freshwater > Lake > Sediment | place... | reverse complement strand
AACGTGGCGGTCGTGTGGCAGGACTCGCAAGGCTGGGTGACCGGAACATGGTTCTTCGGCATGACAACGGCCGAGACCCGGGTACCCGCCGTGTGGCAATTGGCGCACTGTCGCGGCGTACCCCGGAACACACCCCTCTGGTGGCATGAGTCGCAGCGCGCGGCCTGGTGCGCCCCGGTCAGCGGAAAGCCGGTGCGCAGGTGATCGAATGCCCCGGGCGTTTGCGCGCGAGCTTCGCCCGGCACGAGACCGGCCGCAGAGAGCGCGGCCGCAATCAGGAGCGCGCGCGCCAACGCGTCCGCGGTTCCAGCCCAGGTCCGGATTGGACTCATGTCAGTGCTCCCGTCGGTAGAACGACCGCCCAAGCCGCTCACCACAGATTCCGCCGGTGTGCGCCGCGCCGCCTTCGCAGTTCAGCGCAAACATTGCCGGCAATCCGTCCGCGCCAAGCCGCTGCTTGATGCGCTTGAACGAGGACGTCACGTGGCACCTTTCACATTGCCGGCCAAAGGCGCCGTCGTGCACGTCCTCGGCAAGATGGCAACTGATGCAGGCCGTGGGCAGCGTCGCCTTCGTGCGCACCGGCTGCCGGTGGCAGGCATGGCAGTCGAGCTTGCGGTGCGCGCCATCGAGCGGGAACTTGGTCTGCCGGTCGTGGTTGAAGTCCCAGCTCTTCCATGAGCGCGCGTTGTGGCAGGCCTCGCAGCGCGGGCCGAGGCGGCGCTTGTGCACGTCGTCGCGGTCGTGGCAGTCGAGGCAATCGCGCTTCGCGTCCTTGTAGCGCGGAGTGTCATGGCACTTCTTGCACGGCACCACGAGGTGCCCGCCGAGCAGCGGGAAGCGCGAGCGGGCATGGTCGAAACGCGCCTTAGTCCAGGTGCCGGCGTCATGGCAGCTCTCGCACTTCGTCCCCAACTGGCCCTCGTGCTTGTCGTCCTTCTTGTGGCAGCCGTAGCAGTCCTTGGGCGTGCGCGCGTAGTTCGGGTCGCTGTGGCAGCCCTCGCATTTCACGCGGGCGTGGCTGTCCAGCAGCGGGAACTTGGTTTTCGAGTGGTCGAACTTGCTTTCCTTCCAGTTGCGCTCGGTGTGGCACTCGCCGCACGGCTCGCCGAGCGCACCCTTGTGCTTGTCGTCCTTGCGGTGGCAGCCGATGCAGGTGATCGGCGCGTCCTTGAACACCGCGGATTTGTGACAGCTCTCGCACTTGATCGCATCGTGCTTGCCGCGCAGCGGGAAGCGCGTCTTCTGGTGATCGAACTTGCCGACTTTCCAGTCGCGCTCGCTGTGGCAGTCGCCGCAGGATGCACCGAGCGTGCCCTTGTGCTTGTCGTCCTTGCGATGGCACGCGTTGCAGGCCGTCTGCAGCTTGTCGCGGTACAGGTGCCCGGTATGGCAGGTGTCGCATTTCGTGGTGCGATGCCGACCGCGCAGTGCATAGCGCGTGTCCTTGTCGTGATCGAAGTCGATCTTCTTCCAGTCGCGATCGTTGTGGCAGGACTCGCACTTTTCGCCGTAGCGTGCCTTGTGCGTGTCGTCCGCGCGATGGCAGCCGAAGCAGGTGATCGGCGTCTCCTTGTAGCGGTCGCCCTTGTGGCAGCTCGCGCACTTGACCGGCACATGCTTGCCGCGCAGGGGTAAGCGCGTCTTGTCGTGATCGAACTGCGGTACCTTCCAGTCGCGTTCCGAGTGGCAGTCCGCGCACGCGTTGCCGAGGCGTCCCTTGTGAACGTCCTTTTTCGCGTGGCAGTCGATGCACTTGCCGGGGGCCTCGCGATACTTCTTGCCCGACGCATGGCAGCTGCGGCACTCCGTTTTCGGGTCCGCGTGCGCCTCGCGCAGCACGAAATCGGTCTGCCTGTGGTCGAACGTGCGCTCGTCGAAGGGAGCGATCTCTGCGCTGCGGCCCCTGTGGTCCGTATGGCACTCGCGGCAGGGTTTCTGCTGGTGACGGCCGTGCAGGCCCGTCTGCTGGCGCACGTCGACCGCGGTTTCCTTGTGGCAGTCGAGGCAGAGCCTGTCCTGTTCGCTGCGCCTGAACGGGATATGGCACTTGCGGCACTCGCTCTCGTATTTGGCATGCCCCTCGATCACCGGCCCCGGCGAGAGGACGCTCTCCAGCGCCTGGGCCAAAGCGATGCTGGAGACGAGCGTGCAGCACGCTGCGAGCAGCCGATGCATCCATGGGCCGTGACGGCGGGAGCGCGCGGGACATGGCGTACAGGCGGAGAGCACGCGGCCGCACGGTCCATCAGTAGGCGTGCACCGCGACTACGTGAGCGATAGCGCTCAACACCATCATCCATATGAGCGGCACATGCAGGACATGCCACAACGAGAACAGTCGCTCATAGCGGCTGAATTCCGCGACACGCTGCGCGCCAGCAATGAAGCTCGCTATGAAGGTCTTGCCCCCTGCGAGGAAGCGCTGCTGCTGCGCGGCTTCCCACTTCAACGTGCGCGCGTGCGTGCGGACGGCGCGCGCGTATTCCTGCGTGCAGCGGCGGCGTACCCAGCGGGCACGCGCACCAAGTGTGAGAAAACGCCACATGCCGTGCGCCACGCTCTTCGGTCGCTCGACCGCCATTGCCTCGAACTCCCGGAGCCATTGCTCGACGCGCGGCGCGAAGCACAGTTTCGACTGTAGTTCACCGGAATTGAAGCCGACCTGCGCCTGCAACTCCGCCAGCGACATCCTCCTGCCATATAGTCCGTGGTGGATGCGCACGTAGATGAAGCGGCCGACAAAACCGCTGGTGGCGACCAGCAGCATGCTCACGAGCGCGACCCCGGCATTGACCGATCCGATGTGAAACTTGGAATGCAGGAGAATAAGAAACGGCGCCAGTACGCCGCAGGTCATGTGCATCGCGAACCACCATTTCACCGGCCCCAACGCGTTCAGCAAGCGCGAGCGCTTGCGCAGCGCATACAGCAGGATGAAGAGCAATCCCAAGCCGCCCGCGATCCCCAGGCTGTAGCCCACGAGCGAGCCCGGCTTGTAGCTGCTGTAGCGGCTCACCAGCCACGCGGACCCGACGAGCGCACAGACGGCCGGAAAGAGGAGCCAGCGGCGCGGTACGGCACGACGCTCTCGCGCGCCTGCTGCGGCATAACGTGTGGCGTCCGGCGCGGACTGACGGCGCGCCAGGACTCCATCGGCGCCGTAGCGACCGACATCCGGCATGGTCTGGCGTCTCGCCAGCGCTTCGGACATCGCAATCTCTCCCACCGCGCAAATTGCGAACCACTTCAGCACGAATGAGCGCGAACGATCGTGCGGGCCCGAAAGAATGGAGTTGTGAAACTAATTTTTCTGCGCTCATCGTGTCAAGCGCGCAGCGCGACGATTCGTGACCGAGCGCACGAACTCACGAAAAAATGACAAACGCCGTCGCCGATCGGCGACGGAAAAAATTCTCTTGTCGTACGCCGGCGACGAGAAAAATCGCGCGAATGCCATCGCAAGAATCGCCGCGCGCGAAGTAGAATGCGGCGACGTTCATTCGCGGGGATGTCGCAACCCTTGCGGGACTATTCGACGCTGCTGCTCTACGCCATCCCGTTGCTCATCGCTTTCGGGGTGTATTTCCGCCGCCGCGCACGGAGGCAGGCGGAGGACGCCGAGCGGCTTCACGAAGCGGTCGCGACGGGGCTGACCGAGCCGGTATCGCTGCATCCGGTGGTCGATCCTCGCCGGTGCATTGGCTCGAGCGCGTGCGCCAAGGCCTGTCCCGAGGGCGCGATCGGAGTGATCGGCGGCAAGGCGCAGCTCGTGAATCCGTCGGTGTGCATCGGGCACGGGGCGTGCGCGGCCTCCTGCCCGATGGAAGCGATCACACTCGTCTTCGGAACGGAACGCCGCGGCGTCGATATTCCCTACGTCAAACCGAACTTCGAGAGCAACGTGCCCGGCATTTTCATCGCGGGCGAGCTCGGCGGCATGGGCTTGATCCGCAAGGCGGTGGAGCAGGGACGCCAGGCGATCACGACCATCAAGGGCATGGCGCGGGGCAGCGCCGATCTCGATGCAGTCATCATCGGCGCCGGGCCTGCGGGCATCGCGGCCGGACTGGGCGCGATCCAGCACAGGCTGCGATACCTCCTGGTCGAGCAGGAGGAATCGATGGGGGGCACGGTGTATCACTATCCCCGGAACAAGATCGCGATGACCGCGCCGGTTCAGCTGCCGCTGGTGGGCAAGATGCGGTTCAACGAGGTGACGAAGGAGGCCCTGCTCGCGTTCTGGCAGGGGGTGGTGCGGAAGACGGGCCTCAAGATCCGGTTCAACGAGCGCATGGACGCGATCGAGCGCTCGGACCGGGGCTTCCTGGTGAAGACCACTCGCGGGACGTACGCCAGCCGCGCGGTCCTGCTCGCGGTGGGCCGGCGCGGAACGCCGCGCAAGCTCGGCGTGCCGGGCGAGGAGCAGCCGAAAGTCGTCTACCGGCTGATCGACGCCGAACAGTATCGAAACCGGCGGGTACTGGTCGTAGGTGGCGGGGACAGCGCGATCGAGGCCGCGGTGGCGCTAGCGGAACAGCCCGGCGCCAAGGTTACGCTGTCCTATCGCGGCGATGTCATCGACCGCGTGAAGCCGAAAAACCGCCAACGGCTCGACGCTGCGTCCGCCGGCAGCCGGCTGCAGGTCCTGCTCGGCTCCACCGTCGAGACCATCGGCGCCGCCAACGTCGCCCTGCGGCAGGGCACTCGCAGCTTGAACCTCCCGAACGACGCGGTGATCGTCTGCGCCGGTGGCGTGCTGCCTTTCGATCTTCTGAAGCGAATCGGCATCCAGTTCGAGACCAAGCACGGCACCGCCTAGCGGCCTGCGCCTCCGCCGTCATCACGCGGCGCGGCGCAGCGCCCGCATCTGCCGTCCGATGAACGCCTTCAGCACCTCGTGCGCGCGGTCGGTCTGCGGCCCGGGCTCGGAGATCCACATGTGCTCGCAGCCCTCGAAGATCTCGACGTCGCATTCGCCGCCCGCGGCGCGATAGAGCTTGCCGAACCGGTCCGAGATCTGCCACGGCACATTCGAGTCCAGCTCGCCCTGCATGATGAGCATTGGCGGCAGCGTGACCTTCTCGCCGCGCTCGAGGATCTTCATGGGATTGCCCTCGAAGATCGACTCCCACGGATCGAAGTACAGCTTGCTCTTCTTGATCATCTCGGGGCGGCTGGTCTTGACCATGTGCTCGTAGCGGGCATGGCAGTCGCTGATGGGCGAGCGTGTCGCGACGTAGGCGACCGTCGCGTCCACTCCCGCCGGGCCGGGGAGCGCGTTGTAGCGCGGATCGCGCGGCCGCATGGCGACGAGCTGGGCGACGTGCCCGCCGCTCGAGCTGCCGAGCAGTCCGAGGCTCGAAGGATCTCCCTTCCATTCCGGCGCCCGGGACTTCAGCCACCGCACCCCGTAGTTCGCGTCCTGCACTGACGCCGGGTACGGCGCCTCGGGGGAGTTCGTCATGTCGATGGCCACCACCAGGATGCCACTGCGCGCGGCCGCCTCGCACATCGGGACGTTGGCGAAGCGGTCCTTGTCGTGCCACGCGCCGCCGTGCAGGTCGAGGAGCGCCGGGAAGGGCCCGGGGCCCTGGGGCTGGTAGACGCGGGCCATCAGCGTCCGCTTCGGGGCACGCCGGAACTCCACGTCCCACGCCTTGATCTCGAAGCGGGCTGCGGGGTTGTATGCGATGGACATGCTGGATCCTCTCTTCGTGTGATTGAATGCGTGTCGCTGCGCGTTTAGTTCTGGAGCTCGAGCTTCGCCTCCTGCACGAGCTTGCGCCACTTCGCAATCTCGGACTGGATGTGCGCGCTGAACTGCTGGGGCGTCGAGCCGGACGGCGTCGAGCCGTCGGCGGCGAAGCGCTTCGCCACGTCGGGGGATTTCAGCGCCTCGTTGATCGCGAGGTTCAGCTTGCGCACGATCGCCGCCGGCACCTTGGCGGAGGTGATCACGCCGTACCACTGATCCACCTCGTAGCCGGGGACGCCGGCTTCCGAGACGGTCGGCAGCTCCGGCACGGCGGGACTGCGCTTGCCGGTGGTGATGGCGAGAACCCGCAGGCGACCGCTCGCCATGTGCGGCCGCACACCGAACAGCGTGCCGAAGCCGACCTGGACGTCGCCCGCCAGCATGGCGGGAATGACCGCGGCGGTGCCCTTGTACGGGACATGCACGAGCTTCACGCCGGCCATGTGGTTGAACAGCTCGCCCGCGAAGTGCTGCAGGGTCGCGGGGCCGGACGATCCGAAGTTGAGCTTGCCGGGGTTTGCCTTGGCGTATGCCACCAGCTCCTTGATCGATTTCGCCGGCACCGAAGGGTGGTGGTAGACGGCGTAGAACAGCGAGCTTGCCTGCGACACCGCTGCAAGATCCTGCGCGAGGTCGTATGGCAGCTTCGCGTTGACCGCGGAATTGACCGAAAGCGAGGCCGAGATCAGGCAGATCGTGTAGCCGTCCGGAGCCGCCTTGGCGGTCAGGTCCACCCCGATGGCGCCGCCCGCCCCGGTCCGGTTGTCCACCACGACCTGATGGCCCCACAGGTCCGAGAGCTTCTGGCCGATGGTGCGGGCGGTAGTGTCGGTCCCCGCGCCCGGCGCGAACGGCACGATGAAGCGGATGGGCTTGCTCGGGTAGTCCTTCGCGCTGTCGGGCTGCGCAGCCGCAAGGGGCTGCGCGGCAAGGACGCTGGCGAGAAGCGCGGCGAGGACCGTTGTGTTCGGGCGATGCATGTCGAGGTTTCTCCGAAAAGCTAGTTGAGCTGGACCCCAAGCTTGCGGCCGATCCCGCCCCAGCGCTCGGCGTCGGCCTGGATCACCTTCGCGAACGCTTCGGGCGTATTGGCGACGACGTCGTTGCCCTGGTCGACGAGGATCTTGCGCACGCCGGGCTCGTTGATGACTGCCACGAATGCCTGGTTCAGCGTCCGGATGATCGCCGGGGAGGTCTTCGCCGTCGCCACGTAGCCGTACCAGTTGCTCGACTCGTAGCCGGGCAGGCCCGACTCGGCGATGGTCGGGATGTCGGGGAAACTTTCCACGCGCCTGGCCCCGCCATGCGCGACGAGCCGCAGCCGACCCGCCTTCCAGTGCCCGAGCGTGGAGAACACGTTGGAGAACACGACCTGGACCTCGTTCCCCAACTGCGCCGTCGTGGCTTGCGCGATCCCCTTGTACGGCACGTGCGTCATCTTGATCCCGGCCATCGAGGCGAACAGCTCCGTCGAGAGGTGCGGAGAGCTGCCCGCGCCCGAGGAGCCGTAAAGGAGCTTGCCGGGGTTGGCCCGGGCGTAGACGATGAATTCCGTCACCGTTTTCGCCGGGACCGATGGATGCAGCAGCAGCCCGAACGGCGAAACGATCGCCTGCGTGATGGGCGTGAAATCCTTGAACGCGTCGTACGGCAGCCCTTTCTGGAGGGTGCCGTTGATCACGAAGGTGACCGTGGTGCCGAGCAGCGTGTAGCCGTCCGGCACGGCCTTCGCGACGATCTCGGCGCCGACGATGCCGGAGGCCGCCGGCCGGTTGTCGATCACCACCGGCTGTCCGAGGCGCTCCGCGAGCCGCGGGCCGAGCAGGCGTGCCGTGACATCGCTGCCGCCCCCGGGCGCGAACGGGATGACGAGGCGTATCGGCCGCGAGGGATATTTTTCCTGCGCGCACGCCGCACCGGATGCCAGGACCCACGTGCACGCCACGACGGAAACCGTGGTGATCATCTTCGACATGGAGTTGTTTCCCAGCCCGTTATCTTCCCCGCGTCACTGTGTCACCGCGTCACTGCGTCACCTCGATCATTCGGCCTTGATCCCCGCGTCGCGGATCACCTTGCCGAGGCGCGCGTTGTTCGCCTTGATGAGCGCCGCGAATTCGTCCGCGGAGCCGCCGACCACGTCGAACCCGCCCGCGGTGAGGCGCTCGCGGATGTCGGGGAGCTTGCTGATGCGCACGACCTCGGCGTTGACCTGCGCGATGACGGCTGGCGGCGTGCCGGCGGGCGCGAGGAAGCCGGTCCAGGAATCGAACTCGTAGCCCGGCACGCCCGCCTGCGCGATGGTCGGGATCTCCGGCGTGGCGCTGGTGCGCGTTGCGCCGGTGGTGGCGATGATCCGCAGCCGCCCCGACTGGTGGTAGGGCAGCGCGCTCACCAGGCCGGGGATGATCATCGGCACCTCCCCGGCGAGGACGTCGTTGAATGCCGGGGTAAGCCCCTTGTAGGGGACGTGCACGATGTTGATGCCGGCGAGCGCCTTCAGCATCTCCATCGGGACGTGCTGCGCGCTGCCGACGCCGCCGGAGGCGTAGTTCAGCTCGCCCGGGCGCGCCCGAGCGAGCGCGATCAATTCCTTCACCGACTTCACCGGCAGCGAGGGGTGCACCACGAGGCAATTGCGGATGATCGCGGCGAGCGAGATCGGCGCGTAATCCCGCGCCACGTCGTACGTCAGCTTCTGGTAGAGGTGCGGATTCATCGCGAGCGTCGCCGCGTTGCCCATGCCCAGCGTGTAGCCGTCCGGTGCCGCCCGTGCGATCGCCTCCATTCCAATGATGCCGGCGGCTCCGGTGCGGTTGTCCACGAGGATCTGCTGTCCCCAGGCTTCCGACAATTTCTGGGCGTAGAGGCGCGCCAGCACGTCCACCGCGCTCGCGGCGGTGAAGGGCAGCACCAGGCGCACGGTCTTTGCGGGATATTTCTGCTGCGCGAGGGCGCCCGCCGGCGCCGCGAGCGCCGCGACGACCAGGATGGCAAGCCGAACGCCGAAATTCATCGTGTAGCTCTCCGGATTCGTGACGGATACGGCGCGACCGGTAAGCGTGACTGAAAAAGCCCGACGGGTAAAGCCCGTCCGGTGTTAACCTAGCCGGGGACTGTCGCAGGGAGGGAGGAGATGATATCGATCGGCTTTCGCCGCGCGGCGATCGCAGCGGCGGCGGCGCTGCTGGCACTGCCGGCGTTCGCCCAGAAGGTTGACTGGCCCACGAAGCCGGTGCGGTTCATCGTGCCGTTCCCGCCCGGCGGCACGACCGATCCGATGGCGCGGCTGGTGGGAAGCCGGCTTACCCCTGCACTGGGCCAGCAATTCATCGTGGACAACCGGCCCGGCGCATCCGGGTCGCTGGGGGCGGGTATCGCAGCCAAGGCGACGCCGGACGGCTACACCTTCTTGTTCGTATTCGACACCCACGCGGTCAACCCGACGCTGATCCCGAACCTTCCGTTCGACACGGTGAAGGATCTGGCGCCGGTTACGCTGGTTGCCACCGCGCCGATGGCTATCGTGACCAACGCAGCGAAGCCGTACAAGAGCTTCGGCGACGTGATCAAGGCGGCGAAGGCGAAGCCGGACAGCGTGACCTACGGCTCGGTTGGCAGCGGCAGCCTCGGCCATCTGACGCTCACGCTGGTTCAGCAGACGGGCGGCTTCAAGATCGTCCACGTTCCCTACAAGGGCGGCGGTCCGATGACGGTGGATGCGCTCGCCGGGCACGTCGATCTCGCGATCGGCACGGTGGCGTTGCTGACGCCGTATGTAAAGGGCGGCAAGCTGCGCGCGATCGCCGTCACCGGCAACCAGCGCTCGAACGCGCTGCCCGACGCACCCTCGCTCGCAGAGCAAGGGTTCCCGGGCTTCTCGGCGCTCGCCTGGTGGGCGATTTTCGCGCCGGCCGGCACTCCCGGGCCGATCATGGACAAGTTCCACGCCGAGCTGGTGAGGGTGTTCAATCAGCCGGACGTGCGCAAGCAGATGGCGGAGACACTCGGCATGGACCTCGTGGTGAGCAGCCCTGCAGAGTTGCAGAAGTTCCTCGTCTCGGAGATCGCGCGTTGGGGCAAGGTGGTGCGCGAGAACAACATCCGTGCCGACTAGATTGACAACCCGCGCCGTGGCCTCTAGCCTGAACCGAAGATAACAAGCAGTTCTCCGGAGGATGGACCAGCCCACCGCAGCGCGCGGCGCGCCCGCGCCGCAGGCGCCGCAGAGCCCCTGGCTGCTCGAAGTCGAGGACCTGCACGTCCACTTCGTGACGACGCGCGGCGTCGTGCGCGCGGTCGAGGGCATCTCCTACAAGGTGCGGCCGGGCGAGACGGTGGCGCTCGTCGGCGAATCGGGCTGCGGCAAGTCGGTCTCCTCGCTCGCCATCATGCGGTTGCTCGCGCGGCCGGCCGGGCGCGTGGTCGGCGGCAGGATCCTCTTCGAGGGGCGCAACCTCCTCGAGCTTACGGAAGACGAGATGCGCGAGATCCGCGGGCGCGACATCGCGATGATCTTCCAGGAGCCGATGACTTCCCTCAATCCCGTGCTCACCATCGGCTTCCAGATCATGGAGCCGCTGCTGATCCATCTCGACATGAGCGAGGCGCAGGCGCGCGCGCGCGCGCTGGAGCTCCTCAGGATGGTCGGCATCCCCGATGCGGAGCGCCGGCTCGACCAGTACCCGCACCAGTTCTCGGGCGGCATGCGCCAGCGCGTGATGATCGCGATCGCGCTCTCGTGCAATCCCAAGCTGATCATCGCCGACGAGCCGACCACCGCGCTCGACGTCACCATCCAGGCCCAGATCCTCAGGCTCATGAAGGATCTCTCGCGCGACCTCGGCATCGCGCTGGTGGTGATCACGCACAACCTCGGCATCGTCGCACGCTACGCCGACCGCGTGAACGTCATGTACGCGGCGCGGCTGGCGGAGCAGGGCTCCGCAGCCGACGTCTTCGCGCGGCCGCTGCACCCCTACACCGCGGGGCTGCTGCGCTCGGTGCCGCGGCTCGACCAGCCGCGCGGCCTGAAGCTCGAGACCATCGAGGGCCTGCCGCCCAACCTGCTCGATCCGCCCCCGGGGTGCCGGTTCGCGCCGCGCTGCCCGGCGCAGCAGCCGGCGTGCGTCGCCGCGCCGCCGCCGCTCGCGCAGGTCGAGCCGCACCGCTACTCGGCGTGCGTCCGGGCGCGGGAGATGGCGCAGGTTGGGCCGACCGGGCTGGGGTTGCAGTCCGCGAACCCGCGGCCGCCGGCGCGCAAGGCGCTCGACCAGGCGCAGCCGCTGCTCGAGGTGCGCGACCTCAAGACCTACTTCGAGGTCGGCGCCGGGATGCAGGTGTTCAGGCGCGAGCGCGCCGAGGTGCGCGCGGTGGACGGATTGTCGCTGGAGGTATTTCCCGGGGAGACGGTCGGGCTGGTGGGAGAGTCCGGCTGCGGCAAGACGACCGTGGGGCGCACGCTGCTACGGCTCGAGCAGGCCACCGGCGGCAGCATTGTGTTCGGGGGCGCCGACGTCACGCGCGCCGGCGGGCAGCAGCTGAAGGACTACCGGCGCAGGATCCAGGTGATCTTCCAGGATCCCTACAGCTCGCTGAATCCGCGCATGACCATCGGGGAGATCATCGCCGAGCCGATGCGGGTGTACGATCTCGTCCCCGACGGCAAAGCGGCGCGCGCGAAAGTGGCGGAGCTGCTGACCCAGGTCGGGCTCTTCGAGTACATGGCCGAGCGCTACCCGCACGAGCTTTCGGGCGGGCAGCGCCAGCGCGTCGGCATCGCGCGCGCGCTCGCGATGCAGCCCTCGTTCATCGTGTGCGACGAGCCGGTCTCCGCGCTCGACGTCTCGATCCAGGCGCAGATCATCAACCTGCTGGAGGAGCTGCAGAGCCGCTACCGGCTCACGTTTCTGTTCATCGCGCACGACCTTGCGGTGGTGCGGCACATCTCGGACCGCGTGGTCGTGATGTACCTCGGGCGGGTGATGGAGATCGCCGACCGCGACACGCTCTACGCGGAGCCGCTCCATCCGTACACGAAGGCCTTGCTCGACGCGGTGCCGATTCCCGACCCGCGAATCGAGGCGAAGCGCGAGCATCGCGTGCTGGGAGGGGAGGTGCCGAGCCCGCTCGCGCCCCCGCGCGGCTGCGTGTTCCACACGCGCTGCCCGCTCGCGGGCGATGAGTGTAAGATGGCCGTCCCCCCGCTGCGGGAGGTGCGGCCGCGGCACTTTGCGGCGTGCATCAAGCTCTGAACATCAGGAAACGAGGAGGGAACATGAAACAACTTTCTGCGTGGTCGCTGTGCGCGGTCGCGCTGGTCGCAACGGGCGCGATCGCGGCCGATACGCCGCGGCCGGGCGGGCTGCTCAAGTTCGCGGTGGGCGCCGAGCCGCCGAACTACGATTGCCACGCGCAGACCTCCTTCGCCTTCATCCACCCGGTGCGCCCGCACTACAACACGCTGCTCGAGTTCGACACCGCGAAATACCCCGCGATCCGGGGCGACCTCGCCGAGTCGTGGACGGTATCGAAGGATGGGCTGACCTACACGTTCAAGCTGCGCAAGGGCGTCAAGTTCCACGACGGCTCGACCTTCACCTCGGAAGACATCAAGGCGACCTACGAGCGCCTGCGCAAGCCGCCGCCCGGAGTCCGGTCGATCCGCGAGGAATCGTATGCGGACATCGCCTCGATCGAGACCCCGGATCCGCTCACGGTGGTGTTCAGGTTGGGCAAGCCGAATGCGTCGATGCTCTCCAATTTCGCGAGCCCGTGGGACTGCGTCTACAGCGCGGCGAAGCTGAAGCAGGACCCGCGGTTTCCGGAGCGCAACGTGATGGGCACGGGGCCGTTCACCTTCGTCGAACACGTCGCGGGCTCGCACTGGACCGGGCGCAGGTTCGACGGCTACTTCCGCAAGGGCCGGCCCTATTTGAATGGCTACATCGCCATCTTCATCGCCGGCGCGCCGATGGTGAATGCGCTGGCCGCGGGCGAGGTGCTGGCCGAGTTCCGCGGCCACTCCCCCGCCGACCGCGACCGCCTGGTGAAGGCGCTGGGCGAGAAGGCCGTGGTGCAGGAGTCGCCGTGGGTGTGCTCGCTGGTCGTGACCTTCAACACCAGCAAGAAGCCCTTCGACGACCAGCGCGTGCGCAAGGCGCTGTCGCTCGCGCTCGACCGCTGGGGCGGGGCGCAGGCGCTGTCGCGCGTCGCGCTGGTGCGGCACGTCGGCGGCATCCTGCGGCCCGGCTACGATCTCGCGGTGTCGGAGAAGGAGCTCCTCACCTATCCCGGCTTCTCGAAGGACATCAACGCCTCGCGCGCCGAGGCGCGCAAGCTCCTCGCCGCCGCCGGCGTGCCCAACCTCACGTTCACGCTCACCAACCGCAACGTCGCCATGCCGTACACGCCGGTGGGCGTGTTCCTGATCGACCAGTGGCGGCAGGTGGGCGTGACGGTCAAGCACGAGCAGCTCGAGACCCGTCTCTACCTCGCCGCGCAGCAGCGCGACAAGCCGACGTTCGACGCCGCGCTCGACTTCAACTGCGATTTCATGGACGAGCCCAACCTGCAGCTGCAGAAATACCTGTCGCACGACCGCGCGGCCATCAACTACGCGCAGCAGACCGACCGCGTCTTGGACAAGCTGTTCGACCAGCAGTCGGGCGAGCTCGACCGGAAGAAGCGCTATGCCATCCTGCGCGAGTTCGAGAAGCGGGCGCTGGAGCAGGCCTACACCATACCCACCATCTGGTGGCACCGCATCATCGTCCACCACAAGGTGATGAAGGGCTGGCAGATGACGCCGAGTCATTACGTGGGACAGGACTTGTCCGACGTCTGGCTCGATCAGTAAGTGCTGCGCTTCGTCCTGCACCG
>Ga0233416_10000376_pt1 | contig 13691 bp, 14 predicted proteins | sample Sediment_Towuti__2_FD_188638 | JGI IMG/M metagenome (GOLD analysis project Ga0233416, IMG submission 188638) | Sediment microbial communities from Lake Towuti, South Sulawesi, Indonesia - Sediment_Towuti_2014_0_MG | ecosystem: Environmental > Aquatic > Freshwater > Lake > Sediment | place... | reverse complement strand
CAGCAGGACCGGCCGGCCCCCGAATCGCCGTCGCCCGCGGGCGGCGGCAAGCCGTCGCTCCGCGTCATCAAGTGATCGCAGCCCGGGGCGCGAAGGTCGCGCGCGTATAATCGCCGCCCGAGCCGGCTTAGCTCAGTCGGTAGAGCAACCGCCTTGTAAGCGGTAGGTCGTCCGTTCGATTCGGTCAGCCGGCACCAGAGACCGCGCCGCTCCCGGCGCGTGAGAGGAGGCGAGCATGGACCGCACCGCCGATCAGTCCCCGTCCTCGTTCGAGATCCCCCGCATCCGCCACGTCGGCCCCGGGCGACCCTTCACATGGCTCCAGCGCGGGCTCGCCGACATGGCGCGCGTCCCGCTCGCGAGCCTGACCTATGGCGTCATCTTCGCCGCAATCGGCGCGCTCCTGCTCTCGCTCGCCTGGGGGCGCGGACATCTCGCGCCGGCGCTGCTGACCGGCTTCATGCTGGTCGCGCCGTTTCTCGCGATCGTGCTCTACGACCTGTCGCGCCAGCTCGAGCGGGGCGGGGCGGTGGACTCGGTCGGTGCCTTCCATGCCTGGCGGCGCAACTCGGGCTCGATCTCGCTCTTCGGGCTGCTCCTCGCGCTGACGCTCATCATGTGGGAGCGGCTCTCGGCGATCATCTTCGCGCTCTTCTACGGCGGCCAGGTGCCCGACCTGCGGAACTTCCTGAACGACGTGCTGCTGTCGGGCCGCTACAACGAGTTCCTGGTCGCCTACTTCGGCGTGGGCGGGCTCGTCGCCGCTGCGGTGTTCGCCTTCAGCGTGGTGTCGCTGCCGCTCATGCTCGACCGCGACATCGACATCGCGACCGCCATCGTCACGAGCGTGCGGTGCGTCGGCCAGAACCCGGGCGCGATGTTCGTATGGGCGATCATCATCGTCGTGCTGATGGCGATCGGCTTCGCGACCTGGATGATCGGCCTGGTCGTGATCTTCCCGTGGCTCGGGCACGCGAGCTGGCACGCGTACCGCGAAATGGTCGAGTAGCCGTACGGGGGCGCGCGCCTGACGGGCGCGCCCCCGGGAAAATCCGCGGCACGCTCGTTTACGCCGCTTCGCGTTCGAGCTCGCGCGCCGGCAGCTCGACGACCGGCTCGGGCGTCGGAGCCTCGGGGACGATGCGGGGCATGAAGCCGCCGCTCGGTACGCGCTGGTAGACGCGGCGCACGTGCTCGCCGCAGTAGCTGTAGCCCTCCTTGGCCGGCTTACCGCAGAAGGCGAGGAAACCGCGCTCGTCCTTGACGCCGCCGTGGAATTGGCAGGAGCGCGCGGGGAGGTAGACGCTCATCGGAAGTCCTTGCTGAAGAATGGTCAATAAGGCTGCTGGCGCAACAGGTGATAGATGCGGCCGAAGGCCCGCGAGTTCCACCGGAGCGGCCCGATTAGAGCCTGCGCTCGAATGCTGGCGGCGCGGGGCAAAATAGTGGCCGTTTCAGTCAACCGGACCCCCAATGCGCGACGACACGAAGGCGGTACGCGCCGGCCGCCACCCCGAACGGTTCGAAGGTGCGGTCAATCCCCCCGTCTTCCATGCCTCGACGATCCTCGCCGGGTCGCTCGCCGAGTGGGAGCGAAAGAAAGCCGACCGCATGGCGGACGCTCCCGGCACCTACTACGGGCGGCTCGGGACGCCGACCACCCGCGCCCTCGAGGAGGGGCTCGCCGCGCTCGAGGGCGGACACCGGACGGTGATCGCGCCCTCCGGGCTCGCGGCGTGCGGGCTCAGCCTGCTCGCGTTCGTCGAGCACGGCGCGCACGTCCTGATCCCCGACAGCGTCTACGGCCCGACGCGAAACTTTGCGACGCGCTTCCTCAGGCGGTTCGGTGTCGAGACGACGTTCTACGACCCGCTCCTGGGCAGGGGGATCGAGGCGCTCGTCCGGCCGAATACCCGCGTGATCTACCTGGAATCCCCCGGCTCGCTGACCTTCGAGATCCAGGACGTGCCGGCGATCACCGAGGTCGCCCGGCGCAAGGGGATCGCGACGCTCATGGACAACACCTGGGCGACGCCGCTCTACTTCAAGCCGCTCGCGCACGGCGTCGACGTCTCGATCCAGGCGGCCACGAAGTACGTCGTCGGGCACTCCGACGCGATGCTCGGGGCGATCACGGTCACCGAAGCGGCCTGGCCCCGACTCCGCAGCACGTTCTTCGAGCTCGGCCAGTGCGCCGGCCCCGACGACGTCTACCTCGCCCAGCGCGGCCTGCGCACGATGGCGGTACGGCTGAAGCGTCACTGGGAGACGGGGATCCGGCTCGCGGAGTGGGTCGCGCGCCAGCCCGAGGTCGAGCGCGTGCTGCATCCGGCGCTCCCGTCGGATCCGGGCCACGCGCTCTGGAAGCGCGACTTCAGCGGCGCATCGGGTCTCTTCGGCGTGGTGCTCAAGCCGGTCGAAGAGAAAGCGTTCGCGGCGCTCGTCGACGGCCTGGAGCTTTTCGGTCTCGGCGCCTCGTGGGGCGGCTTCGAGAGCCTCGTGATGCCCACCCACCCCGAAGAGCTGCGCTCGGCGACGAACTGGCCCCACCCGGGGCCGTGCTTCCGGATCCACGCCGGGCTCGAAGACCCCGACGACCTGCTCGCGGACCTGACGGCGGGTTTCGCACGCCTCCGCAAGCACCTTTGAGCCGCGGGACCTCGCGGGTACACTACCCGGGTCGCCGCCCCTCGCGGAGCTCCCCATGCCGAAGCTGAAGATCGAAGGCTCGTTCGTCGCGCTCGTCACGCCGTTCAACAAGGACGGATCGGTCGATTTCGGCGCTTTCCGCACGCTGCTTGAGTTCCAGGAGCGGCACGGCACGCGGGCCGTGCTCTTCATGGGGTCGACGGGCGAGCCGTCGATGCTCTCCCCCGAGGAGCGCAGGCAGCTCGTCGTCGAGACCGCGAAACTGAAGAGCGGCGGGATGCTGTTCTTCTACGGCTGCACCGGCGCGAGCACCGAGGCGACGATCGCCAACGTGAAGTTCGCGCGGGCCAATGGCGCGGACGGCGCGATCCTCGCTGCTCCAGCGTACATCTGCGCTTCCGAGGCCGACGCCGAGCAGTTTTTCCTCGACGTCGCCGACGCCACCGACCTGCCGCTCGGCATCTACAACAATCCGCCGCGCGTGAAGACCGACCTCCACTGGGACAACCTGCTGCGGATCTTCAAGCACCCGAACTACGTCGTGCACAAGGAGTCGACGACCCGGGTTGGTCAGGTCGCGCAGATCCTCGCCGCGCGGCCGGACGTCTCCGTGATGTGCTGCGACTCGCCGAACCTCGGGCTCGTGGTGCCGACGATGTCGCTCGGCGGCCACGGCACCGCGAACATGACCGGCAACATCGCGCCGGCCGAGATGGCGACCCTCTCGCGGCCGTGGCGGAGCTACGCGGAGGCGGAGGGCTTCAGGGAGGCATACCTGCGGCTGCTGCCGCTGCTCCACTTCACCTACTCGGCGATCAACCCGGTCGCCGTGAAGTCGCTGATGAAGGCGCTCGGGCTTCCGGTCGGGAGCCTTCGCCGGCCGTTGCGGGAGCTCGAGGGCGACGCGCTTGCGAGAGGCGTGCGCATCGTCAAGGAGCTCGGGCTCGACCGGCAATACGGATTCAGGATCGGGCCGGCGCTCGTCGCGGCGGCGTGAGGTCCGATGGCCAAGCGCACCCGAGTCTCGAGCCCCCAGGTCGCCGAACCCGCGCCCGGCCTGTGGTCGAACGCGATCCGCGTGGGCGACATCCTTCACGTCTCGGGCATGACCTCGCGCGCGAACGACGGCGCGTCGATCCAGGGCCGCGGCGAGTACGAGCAGGCGAAGGTGATCTTCACCAAGATCAAGCATCTCGTCGAAGCCGCCGGAGGGACGATGGGCGACGTCGCGAAGGTCACGATCTACGTGACCGACATCGGGCAGAACACCGAGGTGTGGCGCGCGCGCAAGGAGTTCTTCAGCGGCGATTTTCCAGCCTCGACGCTCGTCGAGGTGAGCGCGCTCGCGAAACCCGAGATCCTGGTCGAGATCGAGGCGGTCGCCTACATCGGCTCGAGCCGCTAGGTCTCAGCGCGCCCTCGGTTTGTCGCGGCGGGCAGCCCGGAGCTTACCGCAACCGGCCGGGAGCGCGCTCAGAGCGGAGCGGCTTGCAGCTCCGGGAGCTCGTATGCGAGAGCGGCCGGCACCTCGCCTCGCCAGCGCTCGACCTCGACGAGTGCCGACAGCGCGCTCGGCCCCTGCGTGAGTCGCGACGTTCCAACGTCGCGCGAGAGGACGTTCGGGTTGCCGCCGAGCTCGAGGCCGTCGGGCGCGGGGTGATACCACGCTCCCGTGGCCATAACGACGACTCCCTGCCTTACGCCGTCCTCGATCACGGCGCCAGCGAGACAGGCACCGCGGTCGTTGAAAACCCGTACGAGCTCTCCCTCGCCGATGCCGCGCGCCGCGGCATCCTGGGGATTCATCCGCAGCCGTTCGCGGCCAGCCACCTTGCTTGCTTGCGCAACGGGGCCGGGATCCATCTGGCTGTGAAGGCGGTCGGGTGGCTGCACCGTGACCAGATGCAGCGGGAATCGAGACGCTTCTAGCGCGCCGAGCCACTCGGCGGGCGGGAACCACGCCGGATGACCGTGGCAGTCGTCGTATCCAAAGGACGCGATCGTCTCCGAATACAGCTCGATCTTCCCCGATGGGGTCCGCAGCGGATTCGCCTCGGGATCGTCGCGGAACGCCTCAAACAGCACGAACGGCTTCTCAGGGGGCGGCAGCTCGGCGTAGCCCTGCTCCCAGAACGCGTTGAAGTCGGGCAGCTCGATCACGCGTGCGGCCGCGGCCTCGCGCACGCCGTCCCAGATCCAGCGCACCCACTGCATCTCGCTTCGCCCTTCGGCGAACGCGTCCTCGTACCCGAGCCGTCCCGCGAGCTCGCGGAAGATGTCGAAGTCGTTGCGGCTCGCCCCGATCGGCTTGATCGCCTGGTGCATCGCGAAGACGAAGCGGTCGCGCGAGCTGCCGCCGATGTCGTTCCGCTCGAGGGGGGTCGTCGCGGGCAGCACGATGTCCGCGTGCTTCGCGGTCGCCGTCCACCAGCTCTCGTGGACGACGATCGTCTCCGGCTTCGCCCAGGCCGCGCGGAAGCGGTTGAGGTCCTGATGGTGATGGAACGGGTTGCCGCCGGCCCAGTAGACGAGGCGGACGTCGGGGTAGTAGTCGACGCGGCCGTTGAACTCGAAGCGCTCGCGCGGGTGGAGCAGCATGTCGGCGATGCGCGCGACCGGGATCGCTCGCGCGGCGCGATTGAGCTTCGTCGGCAGCTCGGGCGCGGGCAGATCGGGGCGCGGCACGCCGACGCCGTTCATCGAGCCGTGGCCGAACGCGAACCCGCCGCCCGGCAGGCCGATCTGGCCGAGCATCGCAGCGAGCGCGATGGCCATCCAGTAGGGCTGCTCGCCGCGATGCGCGCGCTGCAGGGACCACGCGAGGGTGACGAGCGAGCGCGTGCCGGCGAGGCGAGTCGCGAGCGCGCGGATCCGCTCGGCCGGGACCTCGCAGATCGCCGCCGCCCATTCGGGACTTTTCGGCGTGCCGTCCGAGACGCCGAGAATGTAGTCGCGCAGCTTCTCGGACCCGACGCAGTAGCGCGCGAGAAATGCCTCGTCGTGCAGCTTCTGCTCGAGGAGCACGTGTGCGACGCCGAGCATCAGCGCGGTGTCGGTGTTCGGCCGGATCGGCCACCACTCCGCACCGAGGAAATCCGGCGCGTCGGCGCGCGTCGGGCTCACGACGACGAACTCTGCGCCAGCCGACTTCGCCGCACGCAACCACCGCTCCATCGAATGCTCGCCCGTTCCGCCCGAGGTGACCTGGCCGTTCTTGAGCGCGAGGCCGCCGAAGGCGACGACCAGCTTCGTGCTGGCGACGATGCTCGTCCAGTCGGTGACGCGCCCGGCGACCGGCTCGTGGGTGCCGATGACGTGGGGCAGCAGGAACTGCGCCGCGCCCCAGCTGTAGTTGCCGACCTGGTCGACGCAGCCGCCGCCCGCGAAGAGGAACCGCCTGACCAGCGTGCGCGCGTGATGGAGCCGGCCGGCGGAGGCCCAGCCGTACGAGCCGCCGAAGATTCCGCCCGTGCCGTGCTGGCTCCTGACCCGCGCGAGCTCCTGCGCGACGAGCCGCAGCGCGACGTCCCAGCCGACCTCGACGAACGGCTCCTTGCCGCGGCGGGTGCGGTCGTTGCCGTCCCGGGCGCGCAGCCACCCTTCGCGTACCGCCGGGCGCGCGACCCGCAGCGGCGAGTGCACCATCGCCGGGATCGCTGCCAGCATCGGCGAGGGCGCGGGGTCGGCCGGAAACGGCTCGCAGCGCACCACGCGGCCGTCCTCGACGACCGCGGTGAACGCGCCCCAGTGGGAGAGGGAGGAATACCGGTCGGGCTCCGACATCGCGACCTAGAATAGCCGATCGCCCGCACCGCACTCGTCCCATGACCCCAGCGAAGAAGAAAGGCAAGGTCCTCTCGCTCTCGGGCGAGCCGATCGAGTACCACCGCCAGGGGCCGAAGTCGTTCGCGCCGCCGCCGGAGGAGCTCGGCACCGAAGCGATCGTCCGGCACATCGAGCGCCACCTCGGCCGGGTCACGTCGGTGTTCCACGAGCTCCTCTCGGACACTGTCCATCTCGACGTCCACTGGGTGAAGCCCAGGGCCACGCGCCCGTACCACTTTCTCGTGACCTCCGGGATGAGCGACCTGCCGATGAAAATCCCCGCGGGCGTCAAGGCGCCACGCCACGTCGAGCTGATGGTCACGCTGCCGGAGCGCTGGGCGATCGGCGAGGAGGCGTTTCGGGACGAGAACTGGTACTGGCCGCTGCGTCAGCTCAAGACCTTCGCGCGCTTTCCGCACAAGTACGACACGTGGCTCGGGGAGGGCCACACGGTGACGAACGACGATCCGCCGCAGCCGTTCGCATCCGGCACGCGCCTCTGCGGCGCGCTGCTCCAGGCGCCGCAGCACGTTCCCGCCGCGTTCCGCGAGCTGCGGATCGAGGGGCGCAAGATCATCCGGTTCCTCGCCGTGGTCCCGCTCCACGACGACGAAATGACGCTCAAGACCCGTGATGGGACCGAGGCGCTGCTCGAGCGCCTCCGCAAGCACGGCGTGACCGACGTCGTCGAGCCGGCCCGGCCGAGCGTGGCGCGGCGCGCTTAAGATGGCAGCACGCGTCCCGGGACGGTGTGACCGGCCGACTGGGGCCGTCCGCCGCACGGCGGCGGCCTTCGCTCGCACACCGTAAGCCGATAATTCGCCTTACGGTCATGCACGACTCCCTCCTTTACCTGTCGGAAGCGGACGTCACAAGCGCCGGTATATCGCTGGCCCGCCTGCGCAACACCGTCGCCGCGGTCTTCTCCGCGCAGGCGCGCGGCACGGCTCAGGCGGCGTCGAAATCAGTGCTGACGCTGGGGCGCGGCCACGTGTTCCAGGCCAAGCCCGGCGTGATGCGCGCCGAGGGCCTCGCCGGCATGAAGTGGACTGGCCAGATCCCCCCGGTACCAAACGGCGGGCCGACGATCAGCAGTCTGATCGTGCTTTCGGACCTGAAGAGCGGCGCGCCGGTGGCCGTGATGGGCGGCGACTGGATTACCGCGGCCCGCACCGCCGCGATGACCGCGATCGCCGCGCAAAAGCTCGCGCGCGCGGACAGCAGATCGATCGGCTTCGTCGGCTGCGGCGTGCAGGCGCGCAGCCATTTCGACGCGCTGCGCCTCGTGCTGCCCGGCCTTGAGGAGCTGGTCGCCTGCAGCCGCTCAGCGGCGAGCGCCGAGCGCCTTGCCGCGACGGCGCGCGCCGCCGGGCTGGCCGCGCGCACGACGGGGGAGCCGCGCCAGGCCGTCGAGGGGCTGGATGTCGTCATCACCACGGTGCCCGAGGGCGTCGAAGTCCTCGAGTTTCTCGATACCGGCTGGGTGGCGCCCGGCGCCTTCGTCGGCGCGGTCGACCTCGCGCGCTCATGGAAGCGCGGCACGCTGCGCGCGATGGACATCCTTGCCACGGACGAACATGAGCAGACGCGTGTGCTGACGGCCGCGGGACGCATGACGTTCGCGGGGCCCTACGAGGCGGATCTCGCCGATCTGGCGAGCGGCGCTTTCAAGGGGCGCAGTTCAGCGACGCAACGCGCGATGTTCAATTTTTCCGGCCACGCGCTGGCCGATCTGGCCGCGGCGCAGGTCGTCTACGAGACAGCGTTGCAGAAAGGCCTGGGCGCGCGACTGACGCGCTGAGTTGAGTGTCTGCTTTAGGCGAAACGGGATCTTGAGCGGCCCCCAGTCCGTGGTTGAGTGGGTCCCGTTCTGGGTTTTGCGTGGCAGGATAGACTTCGCCGCTCGGGCGCCGAACTGGTTCGCTGTGCGCCTTCCTCCAGGAGTCTCCCATGCTCGCTGGCGAACGGATCCGGGTCTTCTGGCAGCCGGGCTGCACGAGCTGCCTGCGAACGAAAGAGTTCCTGACCTCGCAGGGGGTCGACTACGAGTCGATCAACGTCCACGGCAACGCGCCGGCGATGGAGCAGCTGCGCTCGCTCGGCGCGCGCAGCGTCCCGATCGTCTCGCGCGGCGAACGGTTCGTCTACGCTCAGACGCTCGCCGACGTCGTCGAGTTCCTCCAGCTCGACGTCCGCCTGCAGGAGCGGCTCGCGCCCGGCGAGCTGGTGGGCAAGCTCGACCTCGTGCTCGGCGCTGCCGCGCGCTATGTGCGGCAGATTCCGGTCGAGCGCCTCGAGCGGCCGTTCCGCAACCGCAACCGCCCGATCCGCATCCTCGGCCATCACGTGTTCCGGATCCCGGAGGCGTTCCTCGAAGTCGTGCCGGCCGGCCCGCTAACCTACGAAAGCATCATGAAGGAGCCCGGCCCGGAGATCCGGACCGGCGACGACCTCGCGCGCTACGGAATGGACGTCCTCGCGCGGTTCAAGCGCTGGTGGGCCGCCTTTCCCGACCGCTCCTGCCGGGAAACGATGGAGACCTACTTCGGGAAGCACTCGCTGCACGAGGTCCTGGAGCGCACCGTGTGGCATCCGGCCCAGCACACGCGCCAGCTGCTGCTGATCCTCGACGAGCTCGGCATCGAGCCCGACCGCCGCATCACCATGGCCGACCTCGCCGGCCTGCCGCTGCCCGAGAAGGCCTGGGACGACGAGAAGGAGAACGGATGAAGCGCCTCGCGACCGCGTTCGCGATCGCCGCGCTCGCGATCAGCGTTGCGCACGCGCAGTACCCGGCGAAGCCGGTCCGCATGATCGTGCCGTATCCGCCGGGCGGCACGGTCGACGTCGTGGGGCGCGTCCTCGCGCAGCGCCTGACCGAGCAGCTCGGGCAGCAGGTCGTGGTCGAGAACCGCTCGGGCGCGAACGGCACGATCGGCAGCGACTTCGTGGCGAAGGCCGCGCCGGACGGCTACACAATCCTGATGCAGGCGTCGATCTTCGTCATCAATCCGCTGTTCCTGAAGAACGTGCCCTACGACGTGCAGCGCGACTTCACGCCGGTCGCGAACGTCGGCTCGGTGCCGCTGATCGTCACCGCGCATCCCAGCGTGCCGGCGAAGGATCTGCGCGAGTTCATCGCCATCGTGCGCGCGAACCCGCAGCGCTACACCTTCGCCACCTCGGGCCTCGGGTCGGCGGGACATCTTTCCGAGGAGGTGATCAGGCGCGAGGCGAAGCTCGACATCCTGATCGTGCCCTACAAGGGCACCGGGCCGGTGCTCACCGACCTCATCGGCGGGCAGGTGAGCGCGTTCATCGACCCGATGCCCTCGTCGTACCCGCACGTGAAGTCGGGCAAGCTCAAACCGCTCGCCGTCACCAGCGCACGGCGCGTGCCGTTCCTCCCCGACGTGCCGACGGTCGCCGAGTCCGGCCTGCCGGGCTTCGAGATGGTCTCCTGGTACGGCGTGTGGGGCCCGCCGGGCCTGCCGCGCGAGATCGCGAACCGGCTCGCCGCGGAACTCGCCGCCGCGGTGCGCTCGCCGCTCGCCGCCGAGCGCCTCGGCGAGCAGGGCTTCGAACCGACCGGCTCGACTCCGGAAGCCTTCGCCGCCTACGTGAACGCCGAGATCGCCAAGTACGCTCGCATCGTCAAGGAGGCGAACATCAAGGTGGAATGACGCGGCGGAGTGAGGCGGGTGACGCCGCGTCCGAGTGCAGGTCGAGGAACTGCTCGATCGCGTCGTTGACCGGAGCGGGGTGCGTGAGCGGCGACAGATGCCCGGCGCCTGCGATCTCGACGAACGCGTGCGACGGGAACTGGTCGCGCAGGCACTCGACGACGGTGCGCGCCGCGAACGTCGTCTCCGATCCGCGGATGAGCAGCGTCGGAATCGCCAGCGACGCAAGCGACTCGTAGGTCTCGTCGAGCGCGAACACCATGCGCCACTCCTGCGCGATCTTCGGCATGGTCTGGACGATCCGCGCCCGCTGCTCCGGCGGCAGCTGCCGCCACGCCTCCAGGCCGCCCCAGTAGCCGAGGAAGTGCTCGGTGCAGCCGGTGAGGTCGCCCGACTCGACGAGCGCGATGTGGCGCTTCGCGACGCGCTCGACCTCGCTCCAGGCAACCCGCTCCCCGAGCAACCGCAGCAGGTGAAACGCGGTGGGTTCGATCAGGACGAGGCTGCGCACCCGCTCCGGCCCTTGCACCGCCGCGCGCAGGGCGATCGCCCCGCCGTAGGAATGGCCGACGAGCTGGACCTCCCCGCCGGCGAGGTCGATCATGGCGTCGAGCAGCGCGACCTCGTCGTCGATCCCGAAGGTCGCGAGCGTCGGCGGCAGCGGCGTGCCGCCATAGCCGTGCAGATCGGGCGCGAGCACGCGGTACCGCGGCGCCAGGCGCAGCGCCGCCGCGCGCCACTGGCCGCGCGAGCTCGCGCTGCTGTGAACGAGGATCACCGGCGGGCCCGAGCCCTCGTCGGTATAGGCGAGGGTCGTGTTGCGCGCGAGGAGCGTGGCCATCGCCCGCCCCTACGCCGGGCCCGGCGCGGTCAAGGCTTCTTCTTCGCCCGGCGCGCCTTCGCGGCCGCCTTCTCGCTGCGCGTCCGGTGGGCGAGGTCGGCGCGGTGCGCGCGCGCGTAGACCTGGATGTCCTTGAAGCGTCCCTTCGCGTCGCGCACGGCGTAGAGCTTGGTTCCCGAGACGCTGCGGTGAGTCGTTCTGCGTGCCTTGGCCATTTGACGTTTCCCCTTTTTGAACGTGAGAGCTGCTAGCGCGAAAACTCCGCCCGAAGGCGCCTGGCCGCTTCCACCATCGATTGCAGCTTGCCGAAGGCGACTTCGCGCGGCAGGTACTTCATGCCGCAGTCGGGCGCGAGGATGACGTTCTCGCGCCTGACGAACGGCAGCGCGCGCTTGATGCGCGCGACCACGATGTCCGGCGTCTCGACCGCCGGGTCGTTCAGGTCGAGGCAGCCGACCATGATTTGCTTCCCCGCGAGCCTCGCGAGCACCGCGCAGTCGAGATTCGCCTGCGCCGTCTCGACCGAGACCTGGGTGACCGGGCAGTCGGCGAGCTCGGGAAGGAAGGAGTAGCCGGACGGGCGCTGGTGGATGATCGCCGCGTAGCCGAAGCAGATGTGCGCCGCGGTCGCGCCGCCGACGCCGTCGAGCGCGCGGTTGAGCGCCCTGAGGCCGAAGGCGCGCGCCTTCTCCGGCCGCGCCTGCATGTACGGCTCGTCGACCTGCACGACGTCCGCGCCGGCGGCGAAGAGGTCGCGGATCTCGGCGTTCACCGCGGCAGCGTAATCCATCGCCGCCGCCTCGTCGCTCGGGTAGTAGTCGTTCTGCGCCTGCTGGCTCATCGTGAACGGCCCGGGCACCGTGATCTTCACCGGCTTCGCGGTATGCGCGCGGAGGAACCTCAGGTCCTCCACCTCGACCGGCCGCTTGCGCCGGATCGGCCCGACGATCCGCGGCACCGGGTTGGGATGGCCCGAGCGGTCGAGCGCGGTGCCGGGGTTGTCGATGTCGACGCCCTCGAGCGCGGTCGCGAACCGGTTCGAGTAGCTCTCCCGGCGGATCTCGCCGTCGGTGACGATGTCGAGGCCGGCTTCCTCCTGCGCCCTGATCGCGGCGATCGTGGCGTCGTCCTGGGCTTCGGCGAGGAACGGCTCGGGGATGCGCCACAGCTCCCGGGCGCGCACCCGCGGCGGGAACCGTCCGGCGAGCTTCGCGCGGTCGATCAGCCACTCGGGCTGCGGGTAGCTGCCGACGAGCGTGGTCGGGAACAGCATCTCAGGGCTTCAGCCCCTGGAACAGCTTCTCGCGCCCGACCTTGATGTCGAACCGGCCGTCGTACATGAAGATGTCGGCGGTGGCGAACGTGTCGCCGAACGTGTCGGGGATGAACGAGCCGGTGCCGATCGCGTCGACCGGCGCGCGCGCGTTGCCGAACATCTTGCACTTGAAAGGGTTGAACCCCGACGAGGCAACGATCCGCGCGCCGTTGAACCCGGCGCCGTCCAGGGTGCTGCGCATCTGGATCACCGCCGCGAGCGAGACGCCGGTGCCGAACAGCACGCGCCGCACGCGGTCCTTCACGACGTTCAGCGTATCGGCGTCGAACGCCTCCTCGCCCATCACCATGCGGACCGCCTCGTACTCGTTCGGCACGTGCAGCCAGTTGGCGACGATCTCGACCGACTTGTCGTAGCTCAGGCCCTCGGCGAACCGGTCGCCGTGGGTGTCGATGCGCAGGCTGAGCGTGCGGGTGCCGCTCGGATCCTTCGGCAGATAGTCCTGGAACCACCAGCGGCAGACCTCGAGCGCGTCGGAGTACTCGCGGGCGTAGTAGTCAACGAGCACCGTCAGGTTGTCCTGCGGGTGCGTCTCGACGAACATCTGCGCCGCGCGCAGCGTCGAGCCGGCGTAGCCGACGAGCGCGTGCGGCATCGTGCCGATGCCGCGCTCGGTGCCGTAGAAGTGCGCGGTCAGGTCCTGCGAGGTGCCGGCGAAGCCGGCGGCGCCGGCGAGCTTCGCCATCCGGCTGCCGACCGCGGCCCCGTACGCCGCGAGCTGGGTCATGTCGTCGCCGGTCGCGTGCCGGGCGTGCATGTCGATGAACGCGGTCTTCGGCAGGTTCATCGCCATCTTGTAGGCGTTGTACGCCGAGACGCACGCGACGCCGGTGCGCTGCAGGATGAGCGTCTCGAGCTCGAGCAGGCTCGCGAGCGACCCGGTGTAGAGGACGAGCGGCTTGCCGTCGGGGACGAACGCGCCCTCCTCGTAGAGGCGGGTGATCTTCAGCGGAGTCGCGTCGGCGGGGTAGTACTCGCGCAGGACCTCGATCGCCGGGTTGATGGCGCAGATCACGCGCCGCCGCATGAACACGCCGTAGCTGACGACGCGGTCGCCGAACTTCTCGACGATGTCGCGCGACTTCGTGAAGTACTTGTCGGTGCGCGTGCGGACGTATTCCGCCTTCTTCGCGGGAACGATCTCGAGCGGTTTCTGCATGGGAGCCGCCTCAGGTGGTGCGCGGAGGGAATTGTAACGCTTAGAATGCGGCCTTCATGCGACCCCATCCCGCCGCCGTCACCACCTGCGCCGCTGCCGCAATGCTCGCGGCAACGGTCCTCGCCGGCTGCGGGGGGAACAGCGTCATCGTCGGGTCGACCGGCCCTCCGATCCCCGTTCCGCCGCCCCCGGGGCTGT
>Ga0233416_10000374_pt1 | contig 13702 bp, 15 predicted proteins | sample Sediment_Towuti__2_FD_188638 | JGI IMG/M metagenome (GOLD analysis project Ga0233416, IMG submission 188638) | Sediment microbial communities from Lake Towuti, South Sulawesi, Indonesia - Sediment_Towuti_2014_0_MG | ecosystem: Environmental > Aquatic > Freshwater > Lake > Sediment | place... | reverse complement strand
AAGGAGGAGGGTCCGCGTGTCGAGGAGATCCTCCCCGCGCTCGCCGACGCGGGGACGTCGAGGGTCCTCGCCACCTCGGTCCAGAAGGACGGCACGATGGACGGCCCCGACCTCGCGCTCTACGAGCACCTGCTCGAGCTCACCGACCTGCCGATCATCGCGAGCGGCGGGGTGCGACGCGCCGACGACGTGTGGGCGCTCCGAGACCTCGGCCTCGAGGCCGTCGTCGTGGGCAAGGCGATGTACTCGGGCACGCTGAAGCTCGAGGAGGTGGTGCGAGGGTGACCCTCGCGAAGCGGCTAATCCCCTGCCTGGACGTCGACGCCGGGCGGGTCGTCAAGGGCACGAGATTCGTCGATCTCCGCGACGCCGGGGATCCGGTCGAGCTCGCGGGTCGTTACGGGACGGAGGGCGCCGACGAGATCGTGTTCCTCGACATCACCGCGACGGTGGAGGGCCGTGCGGCGACGCTCGACGTCGTCTCGCGCACGGCCGAGCAGGTCTTCATCCCGCTCACGGTCGGGGGTGGTGTCCGGAGCGAAGCGGACGCGGACGCGCTCCTCCGGGCCGGCGCGGACAAGGTCGCGATCAACACCGCAGCGGTGCGCGACCCGGCGCTCCTCGAGCGCTGCGCCGAGCGCTTCGGCTCGCAATGCATGGTCATCGCGATCGACGCGAGACGCACCGACGGGCACTGGGAGGTCTTCGTCGACGCCGGGCGGACGCCGACGGCCCGCGACGCGGTCGAGTGGGCGGTCGAGGCCACGGCCGAGCGCGGCGCGGGCGAGATCCTCCTCACGTCGATGGACCGCGACGGGACCGGCGAGGGCTACGACCTCGAGCTGCTCCGGGCGGTTGGGGATGCGACCCGCGTGCCGCTCGTCGCGAGTGGGGGCGCCGGGCGGGCCGAGCACTTCGCCGAGGCCCTCACCGACGGGGGCGCGGACGCCGTGCTCGCCGCGTCGAGGTTCCACTTCGAGGAGCTCTCGATCCGGCAGGTGAAGGAGCACCTCGCGTCGCGAGGGATCCCGGTGAGGCAGTGATGCAGCCGGTCGACCTCGTTGCGCTGAGCTTCAACGAGCAGGGGCTGATCCCCGTCGTCGCACAGGACGCCGAGAGCGGAGAGGTCCTGATGCTCGCATGGGCGAACCGCGAGGCCCTCGAGCGCACCCTCGCCGAGGGCCGGATGGTCTACTGGAGCCGCTCGCGGCAGGAGCTGTGGCGAAAGGGCGACTCGAGCGGCAACGTCCAGCACGTCGAGGAGCTCCGCGTCGACTGCGACGCCGACGTGGTCCTCGCGCGTGTCCACCAGGAGGGTCCCGCCTGTCACACCGGCGAGCGCTCCTGCTTCTTCCGTACGCTGGGGGCCTGATGTTGAAGCTGGTCATCCCGAAGGGCTCACTCGAGCAGCAGACCCTCCGTCTGTTCGAGGAGGCGGACCTGCGCGTGCGTCGCGGCTCGGACCGCGACTACCACGGCACGATCGAGGACGACCGCATCGAGCGGGTCTCGCTGCTCCGGCCGCAGGAGATCCCGACCTACGTGCAGGACGGACTGTTCGACCTCGGCATCACCGGCCAGGACTGGATCGCCGAGACGGGGGCTGACGTCGAGGTGCTGACCACGCTCTCGTACGCGAAGAGCGGCACCGGTCACGGCACGCGGGTCGTGCTCGCGGTCCCGGGCGACCATCCGGCGAGCAGCGCGAGGGAGATGCCGCCCGGATCGCGCATCTCGACCGAGTTCGAGCACCTCACGAAGCGCTACTTCGCCGACCTCGGGATCGACGTGAAGGTCGTGTGGTCGTTCGGCGCCACCGAGGCCAAGGTCCCCGAGATCGTGGACGCGATCGTCGACATCACCGAGACCGGCAGCACGCTCCGGGCGCACGGCATGAAGATCATCGAGACCCTCATGACCTCCGAGCCGGTGCTCGTCGCGAACCGGGAGTCGGCCGAAGACGCCGAGAAGCGGCGCGCGATGGATGACATCGTGACGCTCCTGCTCGGCGCCCTACGCGCCGAGGGCAGGGTGCTCATCAAGCTGAACGTGAGCGAGGCCGACCTGGCCGCCGTCCTAGAGGCCGTCCCCGCGATGAAGTCGCCGACGGTCTCGCGGCTCCAGGAGGGCGGCTACGCGATCGAGACCGTAGCCGAGAAGCGCCAGGTCAACACGCTCATCCCGCTCCTCAAGGCCCGCGGCGCGACCGACATCCTCGAGCTCCCGATCTCGAAGATCGTCCCCTGACCCGCCTTTGCCGGGGTGACGGTACCCTGCCGAGGTGAGCGACAACGAGGTTCGGCCGGCCACGCCCGAGGACTGGCATCGGGTCCAGGCTGTGATGCCCGCGTGGTGGGACGGGCGGGACCTGCGGGCGATGCTGCCCCTGATCTTCTTCGAGCACTTCGGCTCCACTTCGTTCGTCGTCGAGAACGGCGGGGAGCTCGTCGCGTTCCTCGTGGGGTTCCTGTGCCCGACCCACGAGGACGAGGCATACATCCACTTCGTAGGCGTGGATCCCGCGCATCGGCAGCGAGGCGTCGCGCGGGCACTCTACGAGCGGTTCTTCGAGCTTGCCAAAGCCGAGGGGCGCCGGGTCGTCCGAGCACAGACCTCGCCTGTCAACATCGGCTCGGTCTCCTTCCACCGCCGGATGGGTTTCGAGATCGTACCGGGCGACGGTGAGGTCGACGGCGTCCCGGTCCGGTTCGATCACAACGGGCCGGGCGACCATCGCGTGTGCTTCGAACTCCGGCTCACGACCGGCGCCTAGGCGGGGAGCTCCGTCGCGGGCTCGATCTCGACGGGAACGCCCGGCGCGCGCTCGCGGCGCGACGTGTCCACGATCACGAGGCCCGTCGCCGTGATCACGACGGCGCCGCCCAGGACCACGAGCGGCGTGAGGGGCTCGCCGAGCACGAGCCACGCCGTGACGGCCGAGACCGCCGGTGAGCACTGCGTGATGAGCGCCGAGAGCCACGACTCGACGTGTCGGTGCGACCAGGCGACGAGCAGGTGCCCCGTCATGCCGGGCACGAGCGTGACGAGCACGAGCACGGCCCAGTCCTTCGGCTCCGGCGCGCCCGGCGGGACGCCCCCCACGAGCAGAGCGACCGGCGTCACGGTGAGCGCCGCGACCACCATGACGCTCGTCATGTACTCGAGAGCCGAGGCCGTGGCTCGGGCTCGCTTGGAGAAGATCCAGTACGCCGTCCACGAGAACGTACCGAGGAACGCGAGGGCGTCACCGAGCGGGCTCCACGCGGGCGAGCCCGATGCCCCGACGGCGACGAGCGCGACGCCCGCGAACGACAGCGCGACGAGCGCCATCTCGCGGCGGCCGACGCGCTCCCCGAACATCCGGCCGGCGACGAGCATGATCATGATCGGCGACAGTGCACCGATGATCGCCGCGTTCGCGACGGCCGTGAGCTTCACCGACGTGAACGTGAGCGAGATGTCGGCCGCGAACAGCACGCCACCGGGCGCGCACACGAGGAACGTCGTCCACGAGAGGCGCCGCCTCGTCACGCCGAGCGCCACGAGGTGCACGAGCACACCGAGCCACAGCCGGTACATCGCGAACGTGAGACCCGTGAGCGAGGTGAGCTTCACGAACACGCCGACCGCACCCCAGACGATCGTCGTGGCCGAGACGGCCACGAGCGCAAGGGTCCGTTGCGGATCGGGCTCGTCGGTCACGCGGCCAGCCTACGGGACACCCGGCGCCGGTAGAGTGGCGCCGTGCTGACCGGGGCGATCGCGGCGGCCGCGACGCCGCTCACCGACGGCGGGGCGGCCCTCGACGAGCCGGCGTTCGCGCCGCTCACGGCCTTCCTCATCGAGGGCGGTGTCGACGGGATCCTCGCCTGCGGGACGACGGGTGAGGGCATCCTGCTCTCGGTCCCTGAGCGCAAGCGAGTCGCCGAGCTGTTCCTCTCCAACCGCTCCGAGGGCCTGCAGGTCGCCGTCCACGCCGGCGCGCAGACCACCGCCGACACCGTCGCGCTCGCGTCCCACGCGCTCGAGATCAGCGCGGACGCCGTCGCCGTGATCGCGCCCCCGTACTTCCCACTCGACGAGGACGAGCTCCTCGCCCACTTCACCGCAGCGGCGCGGGCCTGCGCGCCGCTCCCCTTCTACGTCTACGAGTTCATCGGGCGGAGCGGCTACGCGATCCCGCTCGGCGTGATCGAGCGCCTGGCCGAGACCGAGCCGAACCTCGCCGGGCTCAAGGTCTCGGACACGCCGTGGTCCGCCGTCGAGCCCTACCTCCTCGAGGGCCTCGACCTGTTCGTCGGCTCCGAGCCGCTCGCGCTCGAGGGTCTCGAGCACGGCGCGACCGGCGCGGTCTCCGGTCTCGCCACCGCCTGGCCGGAGGTCGTCGCGGCCCTCGTCCGCGATTGGGATCCGATGGCCCACGCGCGCGTCACCGAGCTCCGCGAGCGGCTGTCCGGGATCCCGTTCCACGCCGCCCTGAAGACCGTGCTCGGTGCCCGAGGCGTGCCCGTCCGCCCCGACGTCCGACGCCCGCTCCGGGACCTCTCCGCCGAGGAGCGCTCCGCGGTCCTGGCGCTCGTCTAGGGACCCCGTGGCCCCGAGAGCAGCGCGGGGATCTCGGCGAGCGAGTCGATCGCGGGACCGCGCCAGTCCTCCGCGTGCGGGCGGTGGATCGCGCCGGCGCGCTCGGACGGATCGCGGATCAGCACCGGGTGCATCCCGACGGCCGCCGCGCCGGAGAGCTCCCTGTAGCTGCCGTCGCCGACGTACAGGCACGACGATGGGTCGACGTCAAGCCGATCGGCCGCGTGCAGGTAGATCTCGGCGTCGGGCTTGCGCATGCCGACCTCGCTCGAGAACACGAGCACGTCGATCAGGTCGCCCATCGCCGATGCTCGCCAGAGCGCCGGGGCGTCCGGTGCGCACATACTGACGAGCGCGGTGGCGTAGCCATGCTCTCGGAGCCACCCGAGCGTCTCGACGGCGCCCGGCTGAGGACGGAAGTTGCCGCGGTAGATCTCGGCGCGCGCCTCCATCGCGGCGGCGAGCCTCTCGGCCGAGGGCTCGGCGCCGAGCCGAGCGCAGATCGCGCGGACGTTGGCCTCCATGTCGCCGAGCCGGCCGGTCTGGCGCTCGAACATCGTGGCGTTCCACTCGGCTCGGAAGGCGTCGACCTCGACCCCGAGCGCGGTCGCCATCCCCTCGTGCATCCGCTCCCAGTCGACGAGCGGGAACTCGGGGACGAGGGTGCCGAAGAGGTCGAACACGACGGCACGCAGCATCACGCGGGCGGCCATTCGCCCTCGAGCAGCCCGTAGACGACGAGGTCGTGGAACCCCGACGAGCCCCGTCCCTCGCCGCGGTGGACGCCCTCCTGCGTGAAGCCGAGCCGCTCGGGGACGGCGCGGCTGCGGCGGTTCTCAACGCCGGCCCGGATCGTGACCCGGTGCAGGCCGAGCTCGCGGAAGGCGATATCGATCAGCGCGCGGCACGCCCGTGTCACGAAGCCCCGCCCCTCGTGCGCGGCCGAGATCCAGTAGCCGATCTCGGCCCAGACACCGAACGGATCCCACGACATGCCGGCGCCGCCCGCGAGCACGCCGTCTACCCAGATCCCACTTCCATCGAGGCTCTGCTCGTCGGCGACCACGCGCGCGAGCCACTCTCGCTGATCCTCCACCGTCCGCGTGCCTTCCACCCACGGCATCCACTCGCCGATCCGCTCCCGCTCCGCGTCGACGAGGGCGAAGAGCTCATCCAGGTCGCCCATCGTGTACCGGCGCAGGATGGCGCCGTCGCCGAGCTCGACGGGCAGCGGGCTCATCCGTTCACGAGGACTGAGCGCTCTTCTGCCGCTCTTCCTCGGCGAGGACGCGGCGGAGCACCTTGCCCACCATGGTCTCCGGCAGGGCTTCTCGGAACTCGATCAGCTTCGGGATGCGGTAGCCGGCGAGGCCGTTCGCCGGGTCTCGGCACCAGGCCATGATCTCGCCGACGTCGGCCTGCTCGCCCTCCCTCAGGACGACGAAGGCCTTCACCGCCTCACCCGTCTTCGCGTCGGGGACGCCGATCACCGCGGCCTTCGCGACCTTCGGGTGGTGGTACAGGACCTCCTCGACCTCGTTCGGGTACACGTTGAAGCCCGAGACGATGATCATCTCCTTCAGCCGGTCCACGATGCGGAAGAAGCCGTCCTCGTCCATCACCGCGACGTCCCCCGTGTGGAGCCACCCGTTGATGATCGTGCGGGCGGTCTCCTCCGGCCGGTTCCAGTACCCGAGCATCACCTGCGGGCCGCGCACGCAGAGCTCGCCGCGCTCGCCCACCCCGACGTCGCGGTCCGGGTCCTCGAGGCTCACGACGCGGCAGTCGGTGTCGGGCACCGGCAGGCCGATGGAGCCCGACCGGCGCTGACCCCGCAGCGGGTTCACGTGGAGGACGGGCGCGGTCTCCGTCAGCCCGTAGCCCTCGACGAGCGTCGCCCCGCCCGTGACCTCTCGGAACCGGTCGGCGACGGCAGCGGGGAGCGCGGCGCCTCCCGAGACGCACGCCTTCAGCGACCGCAGGTCGACCTTCGCCGTGAGCGGCGACTCGTTCAGCGCGATGAACAGCCTGGGCACGCCCGGGAAGAACGTCGGCCCTTCCTTGCCGAGCTCATCGACCAACGTCTTCAGGTCCCGAGGGTTCGGCACCGCGATCAGCTTGCCGCCCACCAGGATCCCGACGTTCATCGCGGCCATGCCGAACGAGTGGAAGAACGGCAGGGCGCACATCACCACCTCGGCACCCTGCTCGAGCTCCAGCACGGCGGCCGCCTGCATCGCGTTCGCCACGAGGTTGCGGTGCGAGAGCATCGCCCCCTTGGAGACCCCCGTCGTCCCGCCCGTGTAGATGAACGCGGCCACGTCCTCCTCGGGGCTCACCTGGACGGTCGCCGGCACCGGCCCCGCGGACCGCATGAGCTGCGACCACCGCTTCACCGGAGCGTCCTTCGGCACCGGCGGCCAGGGCTTGCCCTGCGCGAGTTGCATCTTCTTGAACCTCAGGGCGGGCGCGAGCTGCTTCTTCGGGAATCCCATGTACTCCTGCAAGCCCGTCACGATCACGTTGTCGATGCCAAGCTTGGCGAACAGCGGCGCGAAGTCCGCGTACATGAGATCGGCGATGACGACGACCTTCGGGCCCGTGTCGCGCAGCTGGTGCTCCATCTCACGCTGGGTGTACAGCGGGTTGTTGCCGACCACGGTCGCCCCCAGGCGCGCCGCGGCGTAGTAGACGATCACGTACTGCGGGCAGTTCGGCATCACGAGCGAGACGCGATCGCCCTTCGCGACGCCCAGCCCGGCGAGCGCAGCCGAGCACCGCTCGACCTCGGCGAGGAGCTTGCCGTACGGGAGGCGCTTGCCGAGCCACGCGATCGCGGGCTTGTCCGGGAACCGCCGAGCCGAGGCCTCGAGCATCCCGAAGACCGAGATCTCGGGGTACGGCTCGAGGGTCGTCGGCACGCCGGGCGCGTAGCTCTTGAACCACGGCCGGTGCTCGGTCATGCACGCATCATTCCACGCGTCGGTCCCCCGTCGCCACCCGATAGGCTGCGAGCCGTGGATCCCGCGGAGCAACTCCGGCAGGCGGCGGAAGCGGCGCTCCCGCCCGTCGAGGGGAAGGTCACCGTCCCGGGCCTCTCCGCCCCGGTCGAGGTGACGCGGGACCGCTGGGGCGTGCCGCACATCTTCGCCAAGAGCATCGACGACCTGCTCCTCGCGCAGGGGTTCGTCGTCGCGTCGGAGCGGCTCTTCCAGATCGACTTCATGCTCCGGATGGCGAACGGCCGCCTCGCCGAGATGGTGAGCGCGCTCGCGCTCCCCCTCGACCGCTTCGCGCGCAGCATCGGCTGGAACCGCGCCGGGGCCCGCGTCGCGTCCGGATGGGACGAGGAATCCCGCCGGATCGTGGCTGCCTATCGAGCTGGCGTCCGGGCCTGGGTCGAGGCGATGCCGGCGCCGCCCATCGAGTACGTGGCCCTCGAGCTCGAACCGAACATCCCCGAGGACGACGCCTCCTGGGGAGCCGCGGTGGTCTGGATGGCCTGGACCCTCTCCGGCAACTGGGACGAGGAGCTCCTTCGGGCCGAGGTCCTCGATCGGCTGGGGGCCGACGCCGTCCGCGACCTGTTCCCCAAGCTACCCGACGTCCCGACCGAGGTCATCGCCGGGACGCGGCCGTCCGGTCTCGACCTGCTGGAGGCGGCGCCGCCGAGACCGCGCGGTCAGGGCTCGAACAACTGGGCCGTGGCCGGCTCGCGAACACTGAGCGGGAAGCCGCTCCTCGCGAACGACCCGCACCTCGCGATGCTCGTGCCGTCGATCTGGATCGAGGTGCACCTCGCCGCCCCCGGGTACGAGGCTGCCGGCGTCGCTCTGCCGTTCGCGCCCGGCGTCGTGATCGGCCACACGGCGCACCACGCCTGGGGCTTCACCAACGTGGCCGGCGACACGCAGGACCTGTTCGTCGAGCGCCTCAACGAGGATCGCACCGCCGCCGAGTTCGCAGGCGCGTGGGAACCCCTCACGATCCACCGCGAGGAGATCCGCGTCCGCGGGATGGACGAGCCGTTCGTGGTCGAGGTCCCCGAGACTCGCCACGGCCCGATCCTGGACGCGTACATGGTGGGCATCGCGCATCCCGAGGTCGTCGAGGGCGGATGGACGCAGAGCTACGCGCTCCGGTGGACGGGGTACGAGCGCGCGATCATGCCCTCGACGCTGCTGAAGGTCGCTCGGGCCACCGACTTCGAGAGCTTCCGCGACGCCGTCAGGGGATGGGAGACGCCCGGCCAGAACATGGTCTACGCGGACGTCGACGGCACGATCGGGTACCAGTGCACCGGGTCGTATCCGATCCGACGAGCGGGAGACGGCACCGCTCCCGTCCCCGGCTGGACGGGCGAGTTCGAGTGGGACGGATGGGTCCCGTTCGAGGAGCTCCCATGGTCCAAGGACCCCGAGGGCGGTGTCATCGCGACGGCGAACAACCGGATCCACGGCGACGAGTACCCGCACCACCTCGGGCATGACTGGTCGGCGCCCGCCCGTGCCCGGCGAATCGGCGAGCTGCTCGCCGCGACGCAGCATCATTCGACCGAGACCATGGCCGCGATCCAGCGCGACGTGGTCTCCATCCCAGCGCGCGAGCTCAGCGCCGTGCTCGCGAGCGTCGAGCCGGCAGGCGAACGGCAGCGTGTCGCTATCGCACTCCTCGACGGCTGGGACGGGGCCCTGCACGTCGACTCGGCCGCCGCCTGCGTGTACGAGGCCTGGTGCCACGCCATCGCGGAGCGGGCGCTCCGGCCCGCGCTCGGCAACCGCCTGTACGCCCACTACTACGCGCGCCGCCAGTCGACCTCGGAGTGGAAGGCGGTCGTGCTCCCCCACCTGCTCGCGAACCGGAGCGCCCGATGGTTCGGCGCGGACGGTTCTGCGGCGCGAGACGCCGTCCTCCGCGGCGCGCTCGACAGCGCTCTCGACGACCTGAGCGCGCGGCTCGGTGAGGACCCATCGTCCTGGCGATGGGGCGACCTGCAACGGGTGCGGTTCGCGCACCCGCTCGCGATGCTCCCCGGCCTGGACCGGCTCCTCGTCGCGGGTGAGGTGAGCGTCGGCGGCGACGAGGACACGGTGAACGTCGCCCACGTTGAGCCCGAGGAACGCTTCGAGGTCGTCGCCCTGCCATCCTGGCGGATGATCGCCGACCTCTCGGACGCGGACGCTTCCGTGGGCTGCCACACCACCGGCCAGTCCGGGCATCCCGCGTCACCACACTGGAACGATCTCTTGCCGCTCTGGGCGACGGCCCGGCACCATCCGCTCCCGTTCACCCGTGAGGCGGTCGCCGAGGCGAGCGAGAGCGCGATGGCCCTGGTCCCGCGGTAACATCCCGGGGCCATGCCGAAGTCCAAGGCCCGCCAGCGGGATCGGCGCCGGCCCTACGCCGCGCCCCCGCCCAAGAAGAAGCGGAAGTCCAGCCCGCGCTGGTACGGCTACTTCGTCCTCGGTCTGATGGTGATCGGGGTCGCCATGATCGTCCTCAACTACATGGGGATCATGCCCGGTGACACCCAGCAGCTGTGGCTGTGGCTCGGCCTTGGGTTCATCGCCGGGGGCTTCGTCGCCGCCACGCAGTGGCGCTAGTCGGATCGCCTCCCGGAGCCTTGCGCCTCGTGCCTGCGTGAATCACATGGCTGTGATTATCCACAGACCCTTCCACAGGTGTGCGAAAGCGGGCTTCGTCGGTCCGGATGGGGATAACCGGTGGAAACCGAGGGGGAGACGCCTCGAGATCGGGGGATAACCGACCGGCAAGGCTCGGGCTCAGCCGACGTCCGGCGCGCCCGCGGCGGGGCGGCGGACGACCTCCATCGGCTCACCGCAGTGCCGGGGGATCTGGAGCTCGCCGAGGCGCGTCACCTGGAACTCGGTTCCACACTCCCGGCACACCAGGAACACGTCGAGTTCCTCGACATCCTCGACCTCGTGCCGCTCCCTCGGCCCGCCCCCCGAGGCGGCCCGCAGCGCCGTGATCCCGAGCCAAGCGATGGCGACGCCGATCGCGATGCCCGACAGCACGACCCAGATCCACACGCCTTCGAGTCTACGCACCGGCCCCCGAGCGGTCGGGTGTTTGGACACAGTGTCCATGCCGCCGGACCTGAGCACGTGGGATAACGTCCTCGCAGGTCACAAAGCCCATGTGACCTGCGCAGATAGGGTAGTCCGGCCTGTCCAAGGACCGGGGCGCTTCTGCGAGCATCCAACCGTCGATCGTTCACATGGGGGGCTTGGTAGATCGAGAGGACCCGAGGCTCGTGTAGCTGGGCCCCGGAGGTCCCGGGCCCCTTCCATCGTCCGAACCAACGACCCCAACTGGAGGGAACTGGATGAGTGAGTACGTCAGCAACCTGATGGCCGACGTCGAGGCCAAGAACCCCGGCGAGGCCGAGTTCCACCAGGCCGTCCGGGAGGTGGCCGAGTCCGTCGAGCTCGTGCTCGATCGGAACCCCGTCTACCGCAACCAGAGGATCCTCGAGCGGATCATCGAGCCCGAGCGCGTGATCCTGTTCCGCGTCCCGTGGGTGGACGACAAGGGCGAGGTCCAAGTCAACAAGGGCTACCGCGTCGAGATGAACAGCGCGATCGGTCCGTACAAGGGCGGCCTGCGCTTCCACCCCACCGTCTACCTGGGCATGCTGAAGTTCCTCGCCTTCGAGCAGGTCTTCAAGAACGCCCTGACCACTCTGCCGATGGGCGGAGGCAAGGGCGGCTCGAACTTCGACCCGAAGGGCAAGACCGACGCCGAGGTCATGCGCTTCTGTCAGTCGTTCATGACCGAGTTGTCGCGTCACATCGGACAGTTCACCGACGTCCCCGCCGGCGACATCGGCGTGGGCGGCCGTGAGATCGGCTTCCTGTTCGGTCAGTACAAGCGGATCCGCAACGAGTTCGTCGGCGTCCTCACGGGCAAGGGCATCGACTGGGGCGGCTCGCTGATCCGACCCGAGGCGACCGGCTACGGCGCCGTGTACTTCGCCGAGGAGATGCTCGAGACCCGGAGCGAGACGCTCGAGGGCAAGGTCTCGCTCGTGTCGGGCAGCGGCAACGTCGCGCAGTACACGACCGAGAAGCTCCTCGACTTCGGGGCGAAGCCGATCACGCTCTCGGACTCTGGCGGCGTGATCCACGACCCCGCCGGAATCGACCGCGAGAAGCTCGCCTACGTGATGGAGTTGAAGAACGTGAAGCGCGGCCGGATCTCCGAGTATGCGGAGAAGTACCCGGGCGTGAGCTACATCCCGGTCGACCCCAACGCAGATTCCAACCCGCTGTGGGACATCAAGGCCGACTGCGCCTTCCCGAGCGCCACGCAGAACGAGATCAACGCGAAGGACGCCGCGAACCTGTTGAACAACGGCGTCTACGTCGTGAGCGAGGGCGCGAACATGCCCACGGTCCCCGAGGGCGTGGAGCATTTCGTGTCCGCCGGCATCCTCTACGGGCCGGGCAAGGCCGCCAACGCCGGCGGTGTGGCCACTTCAGGCCTCGAGATGTCGCAGAACAGCCTCCGCCTCGCCTGGACGCGCGAGGAGGTCGACGCCCGCCTGCACGGGATCATGAAGGCGATCCACAGGCAGGCGAAGGAGACCGCGGAGGAGTACGGGACGCCCGGCAACTACGTGAACGGCGCGAACATCGCGGGCTTCGTGAAGGTGGCCGACGCGATGCTCGACCAGGGCATCGTCTAGGCCGGGAGCCGAGGACCGCTCGGCGGCCGGCCGTGGACCCCACGGCCGGCCGCGGGTTGTCCCCCACCGCCGAACGGCGGCCGAGCAGGAACGACCGAGGGAGGGAGCCGAACCCATGAAGAAGATCGAGTGCTACATCCAGCCCTACGACTTCGACACGGTAGCGAAGGCACTCGCCGTGCAAGGAGTCGTCGGGATGAGCGTCACCGAGGTCCGGGGCTTCGGGGTGCAGCGTGGGTTCCGCAAGGGCGAGGAGCCCAAGCCGGGCGAGTATATCTTCCACCCGAAGATGCGCGTCGAGATGGTCGTCAGCGACGCCGATGTCGAGGACATCATCCGCGCGATCATCAGCTCGCTGAAGAGTCACCAGATCGGCGAGGGCAAGATCTTCATCACGTCGGTGGACGACGCGGTGCGCTCGCGCACCGGCGAGCGCGGCGAGGCCGCCATCAAGTAGCCCCGCCAGCTCACCTCGAGACCAGACGGCCGAGGGCGGCACGCGCGAGCGGCGCGTAGGCTACGACCGCCGGGGCCGGCCCGGAGAGCACCAGCCCCGCGCGGCCCTCGCCCACCTCGTGCTCGATCCGCACCCGGACCGCGCCCGAGCGGACGACCCAGGTCCACCGGCCTCGCTCGACATCGACCTCGAGGACCTCGAACCTGGCGTGCACGCCGAGGAGGCCCACGACCTCGCCCTCGAGACCAGGCTGCAGCGGACCCTCGGCGATCACCTCGCGGATGTGCGGCGCCCACTCGGGCCAGCGCCGCGGGTCACGACACCGGGCCCAGATCTCGTACTTGCTCGCCGGTCCGCGCCGGCGGATCCTGAGCGTGGTCATCGCGCCGGTCCCGCGCGAGCGACTACCGCGTGACGTGCCTCGATAGGAAGTCCAAGATGGTGCGCCACTCGCGCACCTCCTCGTCGACCACGTACGGGCTGTGGCCCTCATCGTACGTGTAGACCTCGACCTCGCCTCCCCGGGCTCGCAGGGCGTCCACATAGTTGTGCGCCTGCTTCGGGACGCACCGAGTGTCATGCTCACCGATCAGCGCGAGCACGGGCGCCCGCACGCGATCGACGTAGGTGATCGGCGAGCGCTCGCGGACGAAGTCGGGTCGTTCGTGGACGGTCCCGCCGACGAGCGAGCGGTCGTAGGCTTGGAGCGACGGCGCGGAGTCGTCGTACGACTCCGCGTAGTCGCCCACGGGGACCCCGGCGACCCCGGCGGCCCAACGGTCCGGGTGCGTCCCGACCGCGAGGAGGGTGATGTAGCCGCCCCACGACCGCCCGCCGATCACGACACGGCTCGGATCGGCGATCCCACGCGCGAGGAGGTCGTCCACCCCGGCCACGACGTCCTCGACCTCGGGGAACCCGATGTCGCCGACGATGTGGTCCCGCCACCG
>Ga0233416_10000373_pt1 | contig 13703 bp, 13 predicted proteins | sample Sediment_Towuti__2_FD_188638 | JGI IMG/M metagenome (GOLD analysis project Ga0233416, IMG submission 188638) | Sediment microbial communities from Lake Towuti, South Sulawesi, Indonesia - Sediment_Towuti_2014_0_MG | ecosystem: Environmental > Aquatic > Freshwater > Lake > Sediment | place... | reverse complement strand
AACAGCACCGGCGCGCCTTCCGGGTTGCCCGATTGCTCCCAGTACATTGCGTGCACGCTGTCGAGCCTGAGCATCCCGGTGCCGTAGGGCTCGATCTCGGGATAGAGCTCGGCGCGCGGCCTGGCGGCGATATCGGCCATGGCCGGGGATTCTATAATAGCTGCGGGGGGTTCTCAGAGATGGATGACCAGCTACGCAAGGCCGCGCTCGACTACCATCGGTGGCCCTCGCCCGGCAAGATCTCCATCGCTCCCACCAAGGGCCTCGTCAACCAGCGCGACCTCGCGCTCGCCTACACGCCGGGGGTCGCGGTCGCCTGCGAGAAGATCGTCTCCGACCCGGCCGAGGCGCGCAACCTGACCGCGCGCGGCAATCTGGTGGCCGTGATCACCAACGGCACCGCCGTGCTGGGCCTGGGCGCGATCGGTCCGCTCGCGTCCAAGCCGGTGATGGAGGGGAAGAGCGTGCTGTTCCGGAAGTTCGCGGGCATCGACGTTTTCGACATCGAGGTGAACGAGCGCGACCCGGAGAAGCTGGTGGACATCATCGCGAGCCTCGAACCCACCTTCGGCGGCATCAATCTCGAGGACATCAAGGCGCCCGAGTGCTTTGTCGTGGAGCGCAAGCTCCGCGCCCGCATGAAGATTCCCGTGTTCCACGACGACCAGCACGGCACCGCCATCACCGTGGGCGCGGCGATCGTGAACGGCCTCAAGGTGGTCGGCAAGGACATCCGACAGGTGAAGCTCGTCGCCTCCGGCGCGGGCGCCGCTGCGATCGCCTGCCTGAATCTCCTGGTGGACATGGGCCTGCAGCGCTCGAACATCGTCGTCACCGACATCAAGGGCGTGGTTTACCGGGGGCGCAAGGAGGAAATGGATCCCGAGAAGGAGCGCTTCGCGGTCGAGACCCGGGCGCGCACCCTGAACGACGTGATCGACGGCGCCGACGTCTTCCTCGGGCTCTCCGCGGGCGGCGTGCTCAAGCCGGACATGGTGAAGCGCATGGCGGCCCGGCCGCTGATCCTCGCGCTCGCCAATCCGGAGCCGGAGATCCGGCCCGAGGTGGCGAAACAGGCCAAGCCCGACGCCGTGATCGCGACCGGGCGCTCCGATTATCCGAACCAGGTCAACAACGTGCTGTGCTTTCCCTTCATCTTCCGCGGCGCGCTCGACGTCGGCGCGAGCACCATCACCCGCGAGATGGAGCTCGCAGCGGTGCGGGCGATCGCCGAGCTCGCGCAGGCCGAGCAGTCGGACATCGTGGCGCGGGCCTACGGCGAGCAGCGCCTGTCCTTCGGCCCCGAATACCTGATCCCGCGGCCGTTCGACCCGCGCCTGATCGGGAGAATCGCTCCGGCGGTCGCGCGGGCCGCGATGGAAAGCGGCGTCGCCACGCGCCCGATCGCCGATTTCGAAGCCTATCGTGAGCGCCTGAACCAGTTCGTCTACCAGTCCGGCCTCATCATGAAGCCCGTGTTCGAGGCCGCGAAGTCCTCGCCCCGGCGCGTCGTCTACGCCGAGGGCGAGGATGAGCGCGTGCTGCGCGCGGTCCAGCTGGTGGTGGACGAGGGCATGGCGCGCCCGACGCTCGTCGGCCGGCGCGAAGTCGTGCGCTCGCGCCTCGGGCGGCTCGGCCTCCGGCTCAAGGTGGACGCGGATTTCGACCTCGTGGACCCCAACAGCGATCCGCGCTTCCGCGAGTACTCGACGGCCTACCACAAGCTCGCGGAGCGCAAAGGCGTGACGCCCCAGATCGCGCGGCTGGAACTGCGGCGCCGCACCACCCTGATCGGCGCGATGCTCCTGCACATGGGGGCGGCGGACGCGATGCTGTGCGGCGTTGTCGGGCACTACGCCAATCATCTGCGCTTCATCGACGAGGTGATCGGGCTCGGGCGCGGCGCGAAGAATTACGCCGCTATGAACATGCTCCTGCTGCCGCACCGCACCGTGTTCATCTGCGACACCTACGTCAACTACGATCCGACCGCCGAGCAGATCGCGGAGATGACGGTGCTCGCCGTGGAGGAAATCCGGCGCTTCGGGATCCAGCCCAAGGTGGCGCTGCTCTCGCACTCGAGCTTCGGCACCGCCAATTCGCCGACCGCGGTCAAGATGCGCCGGGCGCTCGCCCTGGTCGAGGGCCTCGCTCCGGGGCTGGAAGTCGAGGGCGAGATGCAGGGCGATGCCGCGCTCTCGCAGGAGATCCGCGACCGGGTATTTCCGAACGCGCGCCTGAAGGGCGAGGCAAACCTGCTGGTGATGCCGACACTCGACGCCGCCAACATTGCCTTCAACCTGTTGAAGACCGCCGCCGGCGACGGGATCACGGTGGGGCCCATCCTGCTCGGGGTGGCGCGGCCGGTGCATATCCTGACCCCCTCTGCCACCGTGCGCCGCATCGTCAACATGACCGCGCTCACGGTCGTCGACGCCGCCGCACAGCGGGGCGACCAGGCGAAGCTGCTCTAGACGGGTCACAGCATGGCGAAGCCGAGAAACCGCATCGAACGCGACACGATGGGGGCGATTGCAGTGCCCGCGGACCGGCTGTGGGGGGCGCAGACGCAGAGAAGCCTCCATCACTTCCACTTTCCCGGTGAGCGCATGCCGCTCGAAGTGGTGCGCGCGCAGGTGCTGGTCAAGAAGGCGGCCGCCCTCATCAACCGGGCGCTCGGGGTACTCGACGGGAACAAGGCCCGGGCGATCGTGGCGGCGGCCGAGGAAGCGCTCTCCGGAAGGTGGGACGATCATTTTCCGCTCGTCGTGTGGCAGACCGGGTCGGGCACCCAGACCAACATGAACGTCAACGAGGTGCTCGCCAACCGCGCCTCCGAGCTGCTCGGCGGCGCCCGCGGGGGCAGGCGCCGGGTGCACCCCAACGACGACGTCAACAAGGGCCAGTCCTCCAACGATACCTTTCCGACCGCGATGCACATCGCAGCGGTGATCGCGCTCGAGCGCGAAGTGAAGCCCGCGGTGAAGAAGCTGCGTGGCACGCTCGCGCGCAAGGCCGCGTCGTTCGCGAAGATCGTCAAGATCGGCCGCACCCACCTGCAGGATGCGACCCCGCTCACGCTGGGACAGGAATTTTCGGGCTATGTCTCGCAGCTCGACCACGGAATCGCGCACGTGGATGCAGCGCTCCCGCACCTGTGCGAGCTCGCGCTCGGCGGCACCGCAGTCGGCACCGGCCTCAACACCCATCCCGAGTTCGGCAAGCGGGTCGCGGCCGAGCTGGCGCGGCAGACCCAGCTGCCGTTCGTCACCGCGCCCAACAAGTTCGAGGCGCTCGCCACGTGCGACGCGGTGGTGAACGCGCACGGGGCCCTGAAGACGCTCGCGGCCTCGCTCATGAAGATCGCGAACGACGTGCGCTGGCTCGCCTCGGGGCCGAGGAGCGGCATCGGCGAGCTCATCCTCCCGGAAAACGAGCCGGGCAGCTCCATCATGCCGGGCAAGGTCAACCCCACCCAGTCCGAGTCGCTGACGATGGTGTGCTGCCAGGTGATCGGCAACGATGTCGCGATCAACATCGGCGGCGCTTCCGGCAATTTCGAGCTCAACGTCTTCCGCCCGCTCGTCATCCGCAATTTCCTGCACAGCGCGGGCCTGCTCGCCCGGGCGTGCGAGAACTTCAACGAGCACTGCGCCGCCGGCATCACGGCCAACCGCAAGCGCATCGGGCAGCTGATGCGCGAGTCGCTGATGCTGGTGACGGCTCTCAATCCCCGCATCGGCTACGAAAAGGCCGCCGCGATCGCCAAGAAGGCGCACCGCGAGGGCACGACGCTGAAGGCGGCGGCCCTGAAACTCGGTTACCTCACCGAGAAGCAGTTCGATGAGTGGGTGCGGCCGGAAAAGATGGTCGGCAGCCGCTGAGTTGCAAAAACGCCACGGCGGCAAGTGACTAACGCGTTGATTCGGCGTAGAGTTTCAAGTCCGGGCTGGGAACAGGCCGAAGATTAGTTCATATCCTGCTGATTATTTGGGTTTTTGCTTAGAGGAGGCGAATCATGAACCGACTCGTGATAGCCGCGGCGCTGGCGATGCTGGTTTCCGGGACCGTTCAGGCTCAGACGCCGCCCGACAAGCCCGCAGCCGCGCCGGCGGGCGCGGCGAAGGAGGAGGCGAAGCCCGCGCCTCAGAGGGAAATCGCGATCGTGCAGGGACCCGGGCAATCCACCGTGAAGGAAGACGCCCGGCACTGCCTCGAGCAATCGACGATTGCCGACATCGTCAAGTGTGCCGAGCCCTACCTCCCCCTGAAGATGAAGAAGATGTAGGCAAAAAAATCCCCGCCGCGCGGGCGGGGATTCGCAGGTGATTCGACCCGGTTCAGATGCCGAGGATCTTCTTGGCCTTGCCCAGGGCTGCCATCGAATCGCTGTGCTTGCCGTCCTTGTGAAGCTGCTCGCCCTGAGCGCGCAGCTTTTTCACTTCCGACATTTGCGCCTCTGACAGCTTGGCCTTGGGCAGTGCGGCGTCGATCGCCTTCATCTCCTTCGGGCAGGAATTGGCGAGGGCGCCCGTGCTTGCCAGGGCCAGGCTGACGGCTACCACGATGCTGCTGATCTTCATGCGCTTCTCCTCTCTCGGGTTGGACAACGAATCTTGACAGCCCGGGTTACCGGGGCCACGGCATTTTACGGCATCACGCCGCCGCCGGATGCGCGCCCCGTGCCCCGCAGGTAGAATCTCCTGTTACTACAGGGCCTTGCAGGAGCGACGCTTGGCTTCCCGACCGCTAACACTAACGCCGGATCCGCTATTCCCGCTGACTCGGGAACGCATTGCCGCGGGGCTCGCGCGGCCCGCGCCGCTGCCGGAGGCGGATGACCTCCACGTGATCGCCCTGCGGGAGGGCGTGCGCGTCACCGAAGCCGCAGTCCTGGTGCCGCTCGTTCCTCGCGCGGGGCAGGTGCAGGTGCTGTTCACCCAGCGCACGGCGCATCTCGACGATCACGCCGGGCAGATCAGCTTCCCCGGCGGGCGCGTGGAGGAAGGCGACGCGAGCCGCGAGGCGACGGCGCTGCGCGAGACCGCGGAAGAGATCGGGCTCGCATCGGGATCGGTCGCGGTGCTCGGCCGGCTGCCGGAGTACGAGATCCCGTCGGGCTTCCGCATCACACCGGTGGTGGGCTGGATCGAGCCCCCGTTCACGCTCGATCTCGACGCCTTCGAGGTGGCCTCGGTGTTCGAGGCCCCGCTCGAGCACTTTCTCGATGCCGGGCGCTACCAGCGCCGCCAGTTCCACTTCCGCGGCCGGCACCGCCATTACCTGGCGATCCCGTTCGAGGGGCGCTACATCTGGGGCGCGACCGCGGGCATGCTCTACAACCTGTGCCGGTTATTGCGGGGCTGAGGCGCGGCAAACGTGAACGGCGGGCGGCCGAAGATCGGGCTGATCATGACCGGCGGCGGCGCGCGCGCCGCCTACCAGGTCGGCGTCCTGCGGGCGCTGACGGAGATCCTGCCTGCCGAGGCACACACGCCGTTCTCCATCATCTGCGGCACATCCGCCGGGGCGATCAACGCGGCGGTGCTGGCCATGGACGCGGCCGACTTCCGCCGCGGCGTGCGGCGGCTGATGATGGTGTGGAAGAATTTCCGCGTGCACCATGTCTACCGGGCCGACCCGCTGGGGGCGATCCGCAACAGCTCGCGCTGGATCTATACCGCGCTCACCGGCGGGGCGTTCAGCCGGCGCCCGGTCTCGCTGCTCGATAATTCGCCGCTCGCGGCGCTGCTCCAGCGCTATCTCGACTTTTCGACGATCCAGCGCTCGATCGACTCCGGCCATCTCACCGCCTTCAGCGTCACCTGCTCGGGCTACACCTCGGGCCAGTCGGTCACGTTCTTCCAGGGCATTCCCGGCCTGCAGCCGTGGGCGCGTGCGCGCCGCATCGGCGTGCCGATGGCGATCACGCTCGACCATCTGCTCGCCTCCAGCGCGCTCCCCTTCATCTTTCCGCCGGTGCACATCAACCGGGAGTACTTCGGGGACGGCTCGATGCGCCAAATCGCGCCCGTCAGCCCGGCCCTCCATCTCGGTGCGGACCGCCTGCTCGTGATCGGCGTGGGGCGCCAGCTGCAGCCGCAGGCGGAGCGCGTCCGGGTCGACGCCTATCCCTCCCTCGCGCAGATCGCAGGCCACGCGCTCAACAGCATCTTCCTCGACAGCCTGGAGGTGGATCTCGAGCGGCTGCAGCGGATCAACCGCACGATCGAGATGATTCCCCCGGACGCGCTCGAGCGCAGCCGCTATCCGTTGCACCACGTCGACTTCCGGGTGATCGCCCCGAGCGAGGAGCCGGAGCGCCTCGCGGCGGCGCACGCGGACGAGCTCCCGGCCACGATCCGCGCGCTGCTCTTCATGGTGGGCGCGCTGCAGCGCAGCGGCGCGAACCTGCTGTCCTACCTGCTGTTCGAGCGGTCGTATTGCCGGGCGCTCATCCGCCTGGGATACCAGGACACCAGCGCGCGCTCGGACGAGCTCAAGGCATTCCTGGGGTACTGAGGGCGGGCGCAGGGCGGCGCCGGGTTGCCGCGCGGCTGTTGCTTCGCGCGCGGAGTGCCGGTATAAGTATTGCTAACCGGGACGCTGCGCGCCCGGTTAGCCCGCCGAGTTGCACCAGACATCAGCGAATCCGATGCCGGTGAACTCGGCGATTTCCCTTTCGATCGCGGGTGGGTGATGAGTCGAGCCTTCACCAAGGAAAGCGTCGACGATCTGGTGGCGGGCGAGCTGCCCGAGCGGCCGCTGCCGGCGCACGCCAACTACGTCACGCCGCACGGCCTCGAGCAGCTGCAGGCGCGGGCGCGCGAGCTGCAGGCGCTGCACGAGTCGCTCGCCGCGCAATCGGCCGACGACTCGGGCGCCAAGCAGAAGCTGCGCGAGGTCGAGCGCGACCAGCGCTACGTCAAGGCCCAGCTCGAGCGCGCCGAGGTGGTCGACCCCCTCGGGCAGCCGCGCGACGCCGTGCACTTCGGCGCCACGGTGTCGATGCTCGACGAGGACGGCAAGGAGCACAGCTTCACGCTGGTCGGCGACGACGAGGCCGATGTCGCGGCCGGCCGCATCAGCTGGGCTTCGCCGCTCGCAAAGGCGATGATCGGCGCAAGAGTCGGCGACACCGTGAAGTGGCGCCGCCCGGCCGGCGACGCCGAAGTCGAGATCACGGCGATCAGCTATCCCGAGAAGCAGAGCTGATCGTCTCCAGTCAAACCCGCGTCATCACCGCGATCGCGATGATCGCGAGTCTCGCCGGCTGCGCCTCGACCACGCTCGACGGCAGCTGGACCAGCTCCGAATTCGCCGGCAAGCGCATCGATGCGCCGGTGCTGGTGGTCGGCCTGGCGCGCGACGACACCTTGCGACGGGTATACGAGGACGAGATGGTAGCCAGGCTCGTCGCGCGCGGCGGCAGGGCCACGCAGAGCTATGCAACGGTGCCCGGCAGCCTCGGCAGCGATGCGCACGAGCGCCTGGCGGCGGCCGCGCGCAAGGCCGGCGCGCGCTATCTCCTGTCGACCGCGGTTATCGGCCAGGACCGCGAGGTCGTGGTCACGCAGGACCCGATTGGGTGGAGCGGCGCCTATGGCTATCGCGGCTGGTATGGCCACTACTGGAGCATGGCGTACCCCATGCGCACCGACGTGCGCACCTACAACGTGTATCTCGCGCAGACCTCGCTCACGGACCTCAACACCGACCGTATCGAGTGGGCAGCCCGCACGCGCACCACCGAGACCGCGAACATCCGGAAGGAGGTGCGCGCTCTGGTCGACGTGATCCTGGAATCGATGACCCAGGCAGGCCTGATCGCGGCGGGCGGCTAGGAGATCGCCGCAGACACGCAAGCGACGTCGGGCCGGGTCGATCAGCGGCTGGCGAGCTCCAGCAGCGCGGCGGTGAGCACCCGCGCGCCGGCGGCGAGGTCTTCCGGCCTGGCGTTTTCGGCCTCGTTGTGGCTGATTCCTCTCTCGCACGGCACGAAGATCATGCCGGTCGGGCACACCCGCGCCAGGTACATCGCATCGTGGCTCGCGCCCGAAGGCATGCGCCGGTGGGCGAGCTGCAACGCCTGCGCGGCGCGCTCCACGCAGTCCACCACCGCGGGATCGAAGGCGCACGGGTCGTCGTGGAGCGTCGGCGTGACCTTGACCGAGCACCGTTTCACGGCTTTCCGCACCGTGGGCCCGATCGCGTCGCCCAGGCGCGCAATCGTCGCCGGATCGGGATGGCGCACGTCGACGGAGAACAGGACGTGGCTCGGCACGGAATTGGGCGAATTCGGCGTGACCAGCATGCGCCCGATCGTGAAGCGCACCGTGTCGCTCGCATCGTGCGTCAGCTCCTGCAGCGCGTTGATGGCCGCAATCGCCTCGCGCAGCGCATCCCTGCGCGCAGCGATGGGTGACGTGCCGGCGTGCGCGGTCTCGCCCAAGACCTCGACGTTGAACCAGCGCAGGCCCTGAATGCCGGTCACGATGCCGATGGTCTTCCCCTCCTGCTCGAGCAGCGGTCCCTGCTCGATGTGGGTCTCGATGTAGGCGGCGGCTGGGACCTTCAGCTCGCGTTGTCCCACCGCGGGCGTGGCGGCGAGCGTTCGCGCGAGCGCATCCTTCAACGCCACGCCCTCGTTGTCTCTCACCTCGAGAAGATCCGCGAGCGGCTTTGCCCCGGTGTAGACCGCCGAGCCCATGGTGCAGGGCTGAAAGCGCCCGCCTTCCTCGTTGCTCCAGGCCACGCATTCGACCGGGTGGCGCGTGCGCAGGCCGGCCTCCTCCAGCGCTTCGAGCGCTTCGAGCCCCGCCAGCACGCCGTAGATGCCGTCGAAGCGCCCGCCGCGCGGCTGGCTGTCCATGTGGCTGCCGGTCATCACCGGCGCGGCGCGCGGATCGGTTCCGGCGCGCCGGATGAAGAGATTGCCGATCGCGTCCATCGCCACCGCGAAGTTGCGTGCGCGCGCCCACGAGATGAGCAGCTTCCGCGCCGCGATATCCTCCTGCGAGAAGGCCGCGCGGTTGACGCCGCCGCCGGGAATGGCGCCGATTTCCGCCATCTCCATGAGGCGCCGCCACAGACGCTCCCGGTCGACGCGGTCGACGGCGTCCTGATGCGCTTCTCTCATGCGATTTCCGGTAATTGCCCGTGGGGCCTATTCGATGCGCGCGCCGGAGCGCTTCACCACGCCGCCCCATTTCTCGATGTCCGACCTGATCGCGGCCGCGAATTCGCCGGGCGTGCTCGGATGCAGCACGGCACCGCGCGCCAGCATCAGCTTGCGCATGTCCGGGTTCGAGAGGATCCTCACGATCTCGGCGTTGAGCCGGGCGAGGATTTCCGGCGGCGTGCCGGCCGGGGCCATCACGCCGAACCAGTTGTCGGCTTCGAAACCCTTGAGCGCTTCCCCGATGGTAGGCAGTTCCGGGACGGCCGGCGAGCGCTTCGAGCCCGCGACCGCGATGCCGCGCAGCTTCCCGGCCTGAACGTGCGGCAGCGCGGGCGGGACGCTGTCGAAGAACACCTGGATATTGCCGGCGATGAGATCGGTCAGGCCCGGGGCGCTGCCCTTGTACGGCACCAGCTGCACCTGCACGCCGGCGAGCTCCTTGAAGAGCTCCGTCTCGAGATGCGACAGCGTCCCGTTGCCCTGCAGGCCCCAGTTGATCGCGCCGGGCCGCGACTTGGCGAGCGCCACGAGCTCTTTCACCGTTCGCGCCGGGAGCGAGGGGTGCGTGAGCAGGATATGCGAGATGTTCGCCACCAGCGTGACCGGCACCAGGTCCTTTTCCAGGTTATACGGCAGCTTCGAGTAGAGCGACACGCTCGTCGCGTGCGTGGTGGCCGCTGCGAGGAGCAGCGTGTAACCGTCGGGCGCGCTCTTCGCGACAACCTCCGCGCCGATGTTGCCCCCCGCGCCGGGGCGGTTGTCCACCACGACCTGCTGGCTCCAGGACTTCGTGAGCTCCTGTCCGATCGACCGGGCGAGGATGTCGGCCGCGCCCGCCGGCGGGAACGGCACGACGACGCGGATCGCCTTTGCCGGATAGGCTTGCGCGAGCGCGCTGCCTGCACCCAGGAGGGCGAGCCCGATGGCGAGGAGCCCTGCCGTGCTGTTACTCATGAAGAAGCCTCCCTCTGCGGCCGCTACCATATCCCAACGGGCGAGCCGGTGCCAGACGCGGCCCGGACGAGGCGTAAACTCACCTTTCATTCAAGGCAAGGGGGTGCGCCGGCGTGGCCTTCGATCTTATCCTGAGGAATGCCCGGCTCGCAGACGGCGGCGGCACGCGCACAACCGTCGATATCGCGGTCGCCGGCGGGCGCATCGCGGCCATCCAGCCGCGCATCTTCGGCGAGGGCGAAGTCGAGGACGCCCGCGGGCGCTTCGTCTCGCCGGGGCTGGTGGAGAGCCATTTCCATCTCGACAAGTCGCGGATTCTCGACCGCGTCGCACCGCTCCCGGACCGGCGGGCGACCGACCACATGATGCGGACCTCCGCGGTCAAGCACACGTTCACCGTCGAGGATGTTTACGCGCGCGCCAGCGCCACGCTCGAGCAGTGCGTGGTGAACGGCGTCGGCCATATGCGCACCCACGTCGAGGTGGACCCCAACGTCGGCCTGCGCGGCTTCGAGGCCATCGAGCGCCTGGCGCGGGATTACGCGTGGGCGATCGACCTCCAGCTCTGCGTTTTTCTCCAGGAGGGCTGGACCGGCGTCCCGGGGGCCGAGGCGAACGTGGTAGCGGCACTCAAGCGCGGGGCGCAGGTGGTCGGAGGCGCGCCGCGCTACGATGCCGACGGACCGGAGCAGATCCGGCGCATCTTCACGCTCGCCAGGGAGTTCGACGTGGACGTCGACATCCACGGCGACGGCGGCTATACGACGCATGACCTGATGGCCTGGCAGATCTGCGACCTGACCGACCGCCTGGGATGGGGCGGGCGCGTGGCGATCGGCCACGGCAACAAGTATTCGTGCCTGCCGCCCGCGGAGCTGGCAGCGCTTGGCCGGCGGCTTGCAGGCTCCGGCGTCGCCGTGACGGTGCTGCCGGCGACCGATCTCTACACCAGCGGGCGCCACCTGGAGCACAGCGTCATCCGCGGCCTGGCGGACGCCAACGCGCTCATCGCGCAGGGCGCGAACTGCTCTATTGCGACCAACAACGTGCTCAATCCGTTCACGCCCTACGGCGATTCCTCGCTGGTGCGGATCGCGAACCTGTACGCCAACGTCGTGCAGCGCGGCACCGCGGGGGAGCTCTCCGATTGCTTCGCGATGCTGACCGATCGCCCCGCGCGCATCCTGCGCAGCCGCGACTACGGCATCGCTGTCGGCAATCCGGCCGACCTCGTCGTGTGGAACGCGCAGTCGCCGGCGGAAGTCATCGCGACCGTGGCGCAGCCGCTGCTGGGCTTCAAGCGCGGCCGGCGCATCTTCGCGCGCGAGCTCCCCTCGCTCCATCGCCCGGCTTGATCACGGCTTGCGCTCACGCAGCAGGCCACGGTAGGACTCCAGCCGCTTCGCGTGGATTCTTCCCTGCTGGCAGGCCGCGGCGACGGCGCAGCCGGGCTCGGTCAGATGCCGGCAGTCGCGGAAGCGGCACTGGCCGAGCCACGGCCGGAACTCGACGAAGGCGTGCGCGAGCGCGGCCCCGTCCAGGTGATGCAAGCCGAAGACCTGCATGCCCGGCGAATCGATGATGTGGCTCGCGGCGTCCAGGTGGAAGAGGCGGGTGTGGGTCGTGGTGTGGCGCCCGGAGTCGAGCGCGGCCGAAATCTCGGCAACGCGCACCGCAGCCGCAGGTATGAGCCCGTTCACGATGGTCGACTTGCCCATCCCGGACTGGCCGACCAGCACGCTGGTCTCGCCCTTCAGGTACGGGCCCAGAGGTTCGAGGTCGCGCTTCGCCGAGAACGCCGCCAGCCGGTAGCCGAGCCCGCGGTACTGCTCGAGGGCGGCAAGCGCTGCCGGCGCCTGCGGCAGGTCCAGCTTGTTGAGCGCGATGAGCGCGGCCATGCCGCCGTGCTCCGCCGCGGCGAGGCAGCGGTTCACGAGGTCCTCGTTATAGGAGGGCACAGGCGCGACCACGATCACGATCTGCGTGACGTTCGCGGCCACGAGCTTCTGGCGCGCGCGGTCGGAGCGGTAGAGCAGCGTCTTGCGCGCGCCCACCGCCTCGATCACGCCTTTGCCCCGGCTGCTCCGGGCCACCGTCACCCGGTCCCCGCACGCCAGCTCCCCGCGCTTTCCCCGCGTCACGCAGTCGAGGGTTGAGCCGTCGGCAAGCTCGACCAGGTAGCGCCGGCCGAAGCTGGCGACGACCTGGCCCTCCAGCAGGTGAGGCGGGGCGTGACGGGAGACGGGTGTCAAAGCTCGAACAACCGGTCGAGCTTGGCGGCGCAGATGAAGTCGTTTTCCGACAGGCCCTGGATCGCGTGCGTGACGTACTCGACGCGGCACTGGTTGTAGCCGACGGTGATGTCGGGATGATGGTCCTCGCGGTGGGAGATCCACGCGGCGGCGTTCGCAAATGCCATCGCCTGGTAATGCTTCTTGAACGCGTAGGTCTTGACGATGCGGCCGCTCTCGCAGGTCCAGCCGTCGAGCTGCTTCAGCAGGTTGCGGATTTCCTGTTCCCGCAACGGCTCGACGCCCCCTTCGCACGGCTTGCACTTTCCCGAGGCGAGATCGGCAACGGACTTAGCCATGGATGCTTTCCCAAGTGCGCGGCTGGTGGATGGTGGGGTGTGGATGGTGCATTACGCCTTGTGCAGGCGGGCGATGCGCGCGACCGCCGGGGGATGGGAGTCGTAGAACGCCGAATGCACGGGATCGGGCGTCAGCGTCGCGGCGTTGTCGCGGTAGAGCTTGGTGAGCGCCGACGCGAGGTCGCGTGCCGAGGCATGCGTCGCGGCGAAGCGGTCGGCCTCGAATTCGTGCCGGCGCGACAGAGCCGCGCCGAGCGGCTGGAGCCCGATGGTGAACTGGGGCAGCACGATCGCGAACAGCACCAGCGCCATCGCCGTCGAGGGCGTCTGCACGTTGAGCCCGTGATAGAACCACGGCTGCTGCATGATCCAGCCGAGCAGCCAGAGCAGGGCGAGGCTGGCCGCGGCGAGCCACGCCACCCGCTTCACGACATGCCGCAGCTTGAAATGGCCGAGCTCGTGAGCGAGCACGGCCTCGACCTCTCCCGGGTTCAGGCGCGCGAGCAGGGTGTCGAAGAACACGATGCGCTTCGAGGTGCCGAACCCGGTGAAGTAGGCGTTGCCGTGGGTGGTGCGGCGCGAGCCGTCCATCACCATCAGCCCCTTCAGCTTGAAGCCGCAGCGCGCCATCAGGCGCTCCACGCGCTCCTTCAATTCCGGGTCCTGCATCGGCGAGAAGCGGTTGAAGAGCGGCGCGATCCACGTCGGATAGATCGCCACCATGAAGACGTTGAACGCGATCCAGGTGAGCCAGGCGTAGAGCCACCAGTAGGCGCCTGCCTTCGCCATCAGCCACAGCACGATCGCCGCGAGCGGCAGGCCGAAGGCAGCCGCGAGCGCGATGCTCTTGGTGAAATCGAGAATGTAGAGCGCCAGCGTCATCTTGTTGAAGCCGAAGCGGGCCTCGATGACGAAGGTGCGATAGAGGCCGAACGGAGCCTCGAGCACGGTCATCAGCGCTCCGACCAGGACCAGAAG
>Ga0233416_10000372_pt1 | contig 13703 bp, 8 predicted proteins | sample Sediment_Towuti__2_FD_188638 | JGI IMG/M metagenome (GOLD analysis project Ga0233416, IMG submission 188638) | Sediment microbial communities from Lake Towuti, South Sulawesi, Indonesia - Sediment_Towuti_2014_0_MG | ecosystem: Environmental > Aquatic > Freshwater > Lake > Sediment | place... | reverse complement strand
AACGAGGGAGGGTTCTGCTGAAACCGGCCACCAAGGTCAGAAGCCAAGAGTCTCCCGGCAGGGTCGGGCGACGGCTCAGGCCGACACGAGCGCCGAACCGGCGATTGAGCCGGCACCGTCGGTGGCGCCGGAGCCTTCGGTGGTTCAGCAGGTCGCTGTGTCGATACCCGCGGTGGAGGAGGAAGTGGAGAACGAACCGGAGGTTGCAGCCGTGCAGGCCGGAGCCGGCGAGTATCGCCTGCCGGATCCCGAGGTCTTGCTCGGCGACCCGTCCGGTCCGTTGAGCCGCATGTCAGATGAGGAGCTGAAGGCGCAGTCGGAGGTGTTGTCGCGGGCGTTGGCGAGCTTCGATATTGAAGGCAAGGTGACGGAGGTCCGGCCGGGCCCGGTGGTGACGATGTACGAGTATGAACCGGCGCCGGGCACCAAGGTGGCACGCATTGTGAGCCTGGCCGACGACCTTGCGCTCGCGCTGAAGGCTACGAGCCTCCGCATCGTGGCGCCGCTGCCCGGCAAGTCGGTGGTCGGCATCGAAGTGCCGAACCGGTCGCGTGAAACCGTGTCCATCAAAGAAGTCCTGATGAGCGAGGCTTTCACGCGGGCCCGGTCGAGACTCACGATCGCGCTGGGCAAGGATATTTTCGGCGCGCCGGTCACGGCGGACCTGAGAACGATGCCGCATCTGTTGGTGGCCGGCGCGACGGGAGCCGGCAAGAGCGTCAGTCTGAACACGATGCTGCTGAGCATCCTGTTTTCCGCCAAGCCCAGCGAAGTGAAGCTGTTGCTCATCGACCCGAAGATGCTGGAGTTCCAAACGTACGAGGGGATCCCTCACCTGTTGCGACCGGTCATCACGGATCCGAAGGCGGCTGCCAAGGGGCTGGGCTGGGTGGTGGGTGAGATGGAACGGCGGTACAAGCTGTTGGCGGAAGCCGGCGTGCGCAATATCGACGCCTACAATCGCAAGGTCGCAGGATTGCACGAAGCCTTGGGCGGGATGGTGGCGCCGTCAGTCGAGCAGGCCGAACTTCCGATGCAGTTTCTCTCCGAAGAAGAACGGCTCTCAGCCGGCGAAACCACGATTCCGGACGGGGAGGTTGGCTGCATGCTGCCGAAGCCGACGCCGCCGGAACCGTTGCCGTTTATCGTCGTGATGATCGATGAGCTGGCGGACCTCATGATGGTGGCCCCCAAAGATGTAGAGGACAAGATCGCCCGCCTCGCGCAGATGGCCCGGGCGTCCGGCATCCACCTCGTGCTGGCTACCCAGCGACCCTCGGTTGACGTGCTCACCGGGTTGATCAAGGCGAATTTCCCGGCCCGTATCGCGTTTCAAGTATCCTCCCAAACGGATTCTCGCACGATCCTGGACGGGAAAGGGGCGGAAGCGCTCTTGGGAAAGGGCGACATGCTCTACCTGGCTTCCGGCACCGGCCGCTTGATCCGAGTGCATGGATGCTTCGTCTCGGACGACGATGTGCGATCGGTCGTCGAGTTTGTGAAGAAGCAGGCCCTGCCGATCTACAATCAGGAACTGCAATCGCTCAAATCAGAAGCAGCGGCGGAGGAGGAGGTGAAAGACGAGGTCTACGAACAGGCCAAGGAGCTCGTGCTTTCAACAGGCCAGGCGTCGGCCTCGCTCATCCAGCGCAGGCTGCGGGTCGGATACCCACGCGCGGCGCGCATGATCGAACAGATGGAAGCGGACGGGATTGTGGGGGCGGCGGGGCGGGACGGACGCCGGGAAGTTCTCGGACGTCGTGGTCCCGTCGGAGCCGCGGAAGCATGAGCCGCTGGTTGTCCGGCGTCGTACTGAGCCTGTTGTGCGCCGTGCCGGCAGGGGCGGCGGATGGACCGGCTGATGAAAAGGCTCGCCAAGAAGTCCTCGAGGTGGTGAAGCAGGTCCAGGCGCGGTACGAAAAAACCAAGGATCTCCAGGCGGACTTCTCCCAGAAGACGAGGATTGAGGGGTTCGAGCGGCCCATGGTTTCCTCCGGGAAGGTGTACCTCAAGAAGCCGGGGCGCCTGCGATGGGACTACCTCGATCCGGCCATCGAAGAAATCTACGTGAATCACGACGACGTCAAAGTGTATGTGCCGGAGCATAAGCAAGTGTTGATCGGAAAGTTATCGCAGATGGCCGCGTCGAAAGCCCCCCTGGAACTGTTGCAGGGGGCAGCGAAATTGGACGAGTCCTTCGACATCGAGCCGACGACTGGAAGAGAACGGGGAATCGGAGGCGTGCGCTTGATCACGCTGATTCCCAAAGCCCAGGACCATGAGTCAACACGGAATCTACAGAGGATCGTCGTCGAAGTGTTTCCGAAAACCTATTTTCTCCGTACCGTGTCTTTGCACGAAATCAGCGGCAACGTAGCCACCTTCGAATTTTCCGGCTTGAAGCCGAACCTGGGATTAGGCAATGATGTGTTCGACTTCAAGGCCCCGCCGGACGTGGAAGTGGTCAAAGCTCCGGTGTTGAACGGGCCGTAAGCAGGGCGAGCGTCAGAAATGGCGGCCCCAGAGCGGTTGACCGATGACGATTGACGCATGACGAGGATTTCCAGCGTTCGACGAGGATCGCGGAAGGAGTACACGAAACGATGATGGTTCAAACGAGTCCTGTAGCGGAGGCGGTCGACCGGGCGGTGGCCGGATTGGACATCGAGCGTCTCCACCGCGAGTATTGGGATCAGAACGAATTCCTGGTCATCAGGCAATTCCTCCCCAGGGAATTCGTGGAAGCCACCCTGGTACCGCAGGCGCAGGGCGTCAAGCCGGAGCTCAATCGAAACTACATTCCCGGCCATAAGAAGGGGGGCAGCGTCAGCTATTATACAGTGCAGGGAAAGGCCCCGCTGTTCCTCGATCTCTATCGGTCGGATTCCTTCAAAGCCTTTCTGAGTCGTCTGGTTGAAGCCAAGCTGATGTTATGTCCGGACAGCGACCCGCATTCCTGCGCGCTCTATTATTATACAGAACCGGGCGACCATATCGGGTTTCACTACGATACGTCGTACTACAAAGGGGCTCGCTATACGATCCTGATGGGGCTCGTGGATCGGTCGTCCCACTGCAAACTCGTCTGCGAACTCTTCAAGGACCATCCGACCAAGCAGCCGCGCCATCTTGAACTCGTGACCGAACCGGGCGACATGGTGATTTTCAACGGCGACAAGCTGTGGCACGCCGTGACGCCTCTGGCCGAGGGGGAAGAGCGGATCGCACTGACGATGGAATATGTGACGAATCCCGACATGAACGCCGTGATGCGGCTCTATTCCAACCTGAAAGATTCCTTTGCCTACTTCGGCCTCAGAACTGTGTTCAAGCGGGCTTTTTCCGGCTCGAAGCCGACCAGCTAGCCTGCCGTAGGAGGGCGCCCACGACGTCCGCTGGGGCCGCCCTTCTTCCCGACCACCCCGACGACTCAATACTGCGCGCGACGGCCCTGCCGCCTGACTCCGGCAGCCTGGACTGGGCCGAGGCGTCGATTCTTGTTTCGGAGGCTGATCCCAAGGGAGGGCCTCCGATAAGGAAGGCCCGGTTCAGGCCATGGTGAGCAGGATGCGACTACTGATGCAGGTGCTTCATAGCGGCGGCGCAGAGGATGATGAAAAATCCCATCCAAAGTGCGGCACGCTGGTAGGGAATGGCTTCGTAGGTCTCACCTTCTTCGGCTTCGTCGTCCGCCTTGAAGATGACGGTGTAGAGAAACAGCGTCAGAAGACAGAGGACGAGAAAGAGCTTGATGAAGAAGACGGTCAGGTACTTGGCATGGTGCTGCAGACCGGTACCGGTCTGCGAGGTGAGCAGTTGATTGACGTAGTGCAGGTTGATTCCGCCGGTGAACAGCAGGACCACCAGAAGAATGCCGGCGACTTTCTTATAGTGCTGGTAAAAACTGTCGGTGATGGGCTTGATCTGTTCCCTCGCCACGGCCTTTTTCAGACCCGGCGTGACGGCCATGACGAGAAAAGCCAGGCCGCCGATCCAGATCACCGCCGAGAGGAGGTGGAGCCAGTGGTTGAGGATCGGGATCAGCTGGTTCAGGTCGAGGACGAGACTCTGCAGGGCATCCATAGAAGCCGTCAGGCGTGAAGCGTGAAGCGTGAAGCGTGACGATAGCGATTCTCCATGCTCGGTGTCTTTACGAGATGCCCTTCACGAACGACGAGATACGTGTTCAAAATTTGAAGACAGGCGCGTCATTTCCGAATCGCTTCTTGCGCAGTTCCTCCATCAACTCCACGGTGACGAGCGACACATGATGTTCGCGGGCATGTCTTTCGACGCCCTTCTTGACCATGGCGCGCAGGAAATAGGGAATCCGGCTCAGGCGCAACGCCGACGCCTCGTCCCATGCGACCTCGGACTCCTCCGCCGTATTGAACGCCACCTTGACCTTGGCGCCGCCCTTCGGGGTGTACAGGCACCACTGATCTTCATCCAGCCAGTCGCCGTGATCGACATAGGGACGGGCGCGGCAGCCTCCGCAGATATCGCTGTACTCGCAGTCCCCGCATTTGCCCTTGAGTTGCGGGTAACGGAAAGAATTGAAAATATCGGATCTTTCCCAAAGGTCGGCGAAGCTGTGCTGGCGGACATTTCCGGCTGACAAGGGCATGTACGGGCAGGGCGTCAGTTCGCCGTTCGGCGTCACGCGGGCATAGTTGGTGCCGGCGAGGCAGCCGCCTCCCATGTATCCGGTGGCTTTGGTGATGGGCGAGTTGGGATCCTTCTCGTAGGCCAATCGCTTGAAGTGGGGGGCGCAGCGGGCCCGAACCAGCATGCCCTGGTAATTGTCCTGGCAGGTGATCAGATAGCCGAGCACCTCTTCGTACTGGGCGGGCGTGATATCGGTCAGTTCTTCGCCCCGACCTGTGCAGACCATGAAGAAGACATTCAACACCCGGGCGCCGAGTCGATAGGCCCAATCGATGACGTCCGGCAATTCCTTGTAATTCATCGGCTGCGCGCTGAAATGGACCTGAAACTGGAGGCCGTTCCGCTTGCACGCCTCGATTCCGGCGACGGCCGCCTCCCACGCTCCGGGGACCCCGCGGAACGCGTTGTGCTTGGCAGGATCGAGCGAATCAATACTGATGCCGACGCCCATCACGCCGATCTCGACCAGTTCTTTCGCGACGCGATCGGAGATCAGCATGCCGTTCGTGCCGAAGACGACCATGAAGCCGAGCTGCACGGCGTAGCGCGCGATGTCGAGGATGTCCGGCCGCACCAACGGTTCTCCTCCGGTGATGACGAGCAGACAGCCCTTGTTGACTTCCGCGATCTGATCGATGAGGCGAAAACACTCTTCCGTCGTTAGCTCATCGGTGCCGCCGCCGGCCTTCGTGGTCGCATCGAGGTAGCAGTGAGCGCACTTGAGATTGCATCGTTTGGTGAGATTCAACGCGACGAGATAAGGTTTGAAGTCGTCGACGGTCCGGCCGTCGTGAACCTCTGCTGAAGTCCAAGTGCTGAGGGCTGAGTGCTGGGAAGGCGCAGAATTCAAGGAGGAGTTGAGGATGGGAAGCGACTTACCCATGTTTTTCAGTGCTAAGTGCTGAGAGTTGAGTGCTGAGTCAGAACGCGTTCGGCCACGGGTTTTCGCTCAGCACCCAGCACTCAGAACTACGCACTTCCTTTGCCGGTCAGATTGGCGATCATGTCCTTGAGGTTGCCGGTTTTCATGGCTTCCGCCATATAGCCCTTGGCCTGCTCGATTCCCTCGTTGGCAACTTCAAGGGTGATGACGGTCGTCCCGATCTTGTCGGCATGTTTGATGATCAAGGCTTTCGTGCAATCCCGCATGAACCCTTCCGGGGCGCGATCGAGTCTGGCCTTCGCATCGGCGGTCCAGGTGTAGGGCGAGGGTGGCTCGGCTTGGCCGGCGCCGTTCTCTTTTGCGCCGTGGCCGTTCGTCCCGTTCCGGCTGGTCGCGCCGAGGAGGGCTTCCGCTGAGGTTGATGTTCCCGCTCCCTTGTTGGCGAAAATCGGTGTGTAGTCTTCCGACGCGGCTTCCTTGATCATCGGCGCGGCGTATTCCAGGGTGATGGTCGTCATTCCGAGTTTGCGCGCGCTCTTTTCGATCTTGGCCTTGGCGCGACGCCGCTGGAAGCCGGCCGGCACGGCCCGGATCGCTTCCTTGGCATCCTTGGTCCACTGCATCGGTACATCGTCGTAGGCCACATCCGTTTCCAACTCTCCCTCGGCCTTCGCCGCCGCCTCAAAGATGGCCTTGTCGACCTGTTTGAACCGCGAGCCCTCCGCTCCGCAGACGGGGCATTTCACCGGGGTCTCGCCTTTGCCGATGTATCCGCACCCGTCGCACACGAAATAATTCTGGCTCATGCGATCCAGGTAGGCCTGGGTCGTGCCGGACGGTGTCGGTTTCTCCTCGACGATCTGAGTCATCATATTGCTCAGGGTGGCGCCCATGAGATCCTTGGCCACGGCGCTGTCGGCCTGCATCTTGTCGCGGTCAATCCCGGCCGCCTCCAGGCTCCCGCCCAAGGCCCGCATGGCCTCCATGGCTCCCTTGGGCAGGATATGCCCCACGGCCGCGTCGACGACGGTGTTGCTGATGATCGTGTGACCCTTCTCGATGGCATACCGGTGGATCGCTGTCTTCGCCACGCCGCGAGCAAAGACCGGGATTTTTTCCATGCGCCGCAACGCCTCTTCGGTCCAGGCGATGGTGTATTCGGCCTGGGTGTCGATCGGGGGCACGTACTTGCGGTTCGAGATCAGGACATTGCAGGGCGCGGTGCGCAAGAGGTTTTCGGTGTTGCTGCCGATGTCCATGTCCTCGTCGCTATGGACTCCGATCCGCCCCACGATAAGCAGCCAGGGGATTTCCTTGCGGACGTACTGAATGATCTTCTCGAACGCTTTCCCGTCGAGGAGGGTGGTCTTGATGTCGCTCTGTTCCGCCTGGGCGATCTCGCGTGAAATGTCCAGGTGCGACTGATAAATCTTGGCCAGGCCGCTGTCGATGATCTCTTCGTGCAGTTTTTCCTGTTCCTTGAAGCGGAAGACCTTGCCGGCCTCTTCGTTCAGGACGCCGGAGATGCTGTGAAAGGCCGCGTAGTGGAAATAGGGATCGAAGGCCGAGATCGCTTCGACAGGACGATTGAACGCCTTGCCGAGCGTCAACCCGGTCATGAGCCCGCCGAAGGAATAGGGGCTTCCGTCGACCGCCACGACGATTTTCCCGTTCGTCATCGGCTGGGTTTGTTTGATCACGAGCAGATCGGAGTTGCGGATACGGCGCGCGACCCGTTCGGTGTTGCTCCCGACCACGCTGTCCTTGACCGCCCCGACCCCCAAACTGCCCATGATGACCAGGTCATAGGCATTCGTATTGATGTCCTCGACGAGGACTTTCCAGTTCCGGCCTTCCAGCGACCGCCGTTCGAGGGGGAGGTTGGCCTCCGTACATTTCTGGTCCACGAAGTCGAGGTAGGAGTCTGTGATGATCTGTAACCCCCTGGTGATCAGCGAATCGTGGATCTGTCGTTGCCGATCGAGCTCCTTTTCGTCGTGATACTCCTCAGGGAGGCCCGCCTCCATCTGCTTGAACCGCTTGTCGTGCATCTTGGCGGCATAGACGTGGCTTCCGACGATCTTGGAACCGAACGTCTTGGCGAGATGGAGACCAGTCTCTACTGCGGTGTTGGAGTGGTCAGAGTTATCGACCGGTATATAGATGGTCTTGTACATCGAAGCGCCTCCTCAAAGGCGCTCTCAAGACAGAGAGCAAATGCGCGTAATTGTGAGAAAATCCAAATGGTTAATTAGCTGCCGCACCCCCAAAGAGTAGCGATGTTAGCACCGGCGAGAAGGGGAATGCAAGGAGGCGGGTGACGGCACTTGGACGCTCGGGCGCGAGCGAAGGATCTCCTCCAATGACAGCAGGGCGTCCCGGCCGGAATTCCCTTCAATCCCCCGGCTCAGGCTCTTGTCGGCATACGAGCTGGATGCCGCGGCGGATTGGGAAAGGGACCCGGTCCAGGTGCGGGGGTCCCGGCTACCCTGCTTCCGTTCCCAGGCCTTGAGGCAAGCCTTCGCGATAACCTTGTTCAGGGGAGCCGGATTATAGAGAAGTTTCCTGATGCTGCCGGGGGTCAGCATCAGAGGATTGTAACCGGCCGACAGATAGCCCTCCTCGAGCAAGCGTTGTTCCAGGTCCGTGTTCGGCTGGATCCCCAGGAAGAACATCAGGGGGAAGACCCGCTCCTCTCCAAGGATGGACGCCACCACCTTGTACGACTCCACGCTTTGCAATAGGGTTTCTTCAGTTTCTTTCGGGCTGTTGAGGGAGTAATTGAGGATGACCTTCCCCTTGAAGCCAGCTTCGGCGAGATAGCGGCAGCCGTCATAGAGCCGTTCCAGTTTGAACCCCATGTGGAGATTATTCAGTACCTCCTGTGACCCGGACGTAATCGCGACCTCCAGATCCCCGACGCCCGACCGGACCATGAGTTTGGCCAACTCTGGCGTGATCAGCGACGTGCGGATATACCCGGACCACTCGATCTCCAAGTTCTCGCTGAGGATCCGTTCCAGAATCTCCGTGCATTGCGGATAGGCTTCTTTGCCCGTGATGAACTGGGCGTCGGTAAACCAGAACCGGCGGGCTCCCCATTGATGGTAGTGTTGGGAAATATCCTGGACCACCATGGCCGGGGGACGGTAGCGGACGCGCTTGCCTTCGATGTAGGGATAGAGACAGAAGGCGCAGTCGTAGGGGCAGCCGCGTTTGGACTGGACACCGATCGACTCGCCAATGTATTCACGGTACTGGGGAAAGATCGAAGTGAGGTAAGGAAGGTCCACAGTCAGGGCGTCGAGCAAGGCCGGGGATCCCTGCTGTCCTTTCCGGATCTGCTTCCCTTCTTTCATGATGTAGCGTTCCTTTTCGAGCGATTGCCCCTCGATGACTTTGAGGATGGCATCTTCACCCTCACCCAGAAGGCCGATCGTGCCTTCCGGGAGCTTTTCAATGAGTTGATCGGCGAAGGCCGTGAAGGCCCCGCCTCCGATCATGATCTGGGTCTTGGGGAACTCTTTTCGAATCAACCAGGGGTACGACAGAACCGTGTAGATATGGCTGTAGTACCGATAGAGCTGCTTCACTCCTTCGAACGAAGCGACGACCCGCTTGAGCGGATTGCTCGCGAAATAAAAATTGAAGGCGTGCTCCAGGGAGGAATCGCCTTCGTGTGGCGAAAAGATTTGGATGTCCCGCCAGGAGAAGCAGACCAGGTCCGGCTTGAACTCCGTGGCGGCCTCTCGGATGGCCTGACTCCGTTGGGAGACGGGAAACAGGGATAGGTCGAGAATGCGCTGGCGGACGTCCGGCTTCCGTCGGTGAACAAAATCGGCCAGATAGGTTATCCCGATCGGATAGACCTTCTTGCAGGGGAGGAAAATATACAGAATCGAGTTCATCGTTGAGCTGATGGCTGATGGCATATGGCGTATGGCACAAGAAGGATCGATCTCTCCGGGTTTGTGATATAGGCCATAAGCTATCGGCTCTTTGCTATTTGGTTGCCACGTGAATGGCGACGATCCCCCCCGTCAGGTTCTTGTAGGACACCTGATGGAAACCGGCTTCGCGGAGAATGTGGCAGAGCCCTTCCTGATCCGGGAAGGTGCGGATCGAGGCAGGCAGGTATTCATACACGCCGGTGCGGTCTCGCGCCACCTTCGTCCCGATCCAGGGTAAGAGCGTGAAGGAGTACCAATCATACAGGGCGCGCAGCCAGCCAAAAACCGGGCGTGAGAACTCCAGACAGACGAAGCGACCGCCCGGTTTCAGAACGCGACGAATCTCTCGCACTGCTTCCGGCAGATTGCCGACATTCCGCATGCAGAAGCCGGTCGTCACTGCGTCGAAGGTGTCGTTCGCGAAGCCCAATTGCTCGGCGTTGGCCTGCAGGCAGGTGACCTTTTCCGCGAGCCCCTTGTCGATCACCTTCCTGCGTCCTTCGGCGAGCATGGCGTGATTGAGGTCTGAGGCGATAACGCGCCCCTGGGCACCCATCAGGGGTTCGACCAAGAGCGCAAGATCGGCGGTGCCGGCTCCCACGTCCAATACGTAACGCGGCTCGGCCGAGACCTCGCTGCTAGGGACACCGCGAGTGCTGCCAATTGGCGCCACAACATATTCGATCATCCGGCGTTTCCAGCGATGATGGAGTCCGAAACTCAGGACTGTGTTGTTGAGGTCGTAGCAGCCGGCGATGGATGTGAACATCCGCTGCACGGCCTGCTCGCGCGCCTGTCCGGACCAGGTGGACACGGCCTGCGCCGGAGCGGGCGATTCCTGCGTCACAGGCGGTTCTTCGACTCGTACCATGCCGAAGGTGGTAGCACCTGGTTTCAAGCTTTGTCAAGGCAAGGTGGCCGGATGGTATAATCCGCGTCCCATGTCCGGCTCGATCGTTATCAAAGGCGCGCGGGAGCACAACCTCAAGAACATCGACGTGGAGATTCCGCGCGACAAGCTGGTCGTCATCACCGGCTTGAGCGGGTCGGGCAAGTCCTCTCTTGCCTTCGACACGATTTATGCCGAAGGCCAGCGCCGTTATGTTGAATCGCTGTCGGCCTATGCCCGACAGTTTCTCGAACAGATGGGCAAGCCTGACGTGGATTCCATCGAAGGCCTGTCCCCCGCAATCTCCATCGAACAGAAAAGCACCAGCCACAACCCACGGTCGACCGTCGGCACGGTGACGGAGATCTACGACTATCTGCGGTTGTTGTTTGCGCGCGTCGGGCGTCCCTATTGTTTCCTATGCGGCGAGGAGATCACGGCGCAGACCGTGCAGCAGATGGTCGACGCCATCGCGTCGTTGCCGGAGGGCATGAAGTTTCAGATCCTGGCGCCGATCGTGCGCGGGCGAAAGGGGGAATACAGAAAAGAGCTTTTGGACATGCGCCGGGCCGGCTATGTCCGGGGACGCGTCGACGGCCACATTGTGGACCTGGGCGAGGACATCTCGCTCGACAAACAGAAGAAGCACCAGATTGAAATCATCGTCGACCGGCTGGTGATGAAACCTGGCGACGCGCTGATGCGCCGTCTGGCCGATTCCGTCGAGACGTCGTTGAAGCTCACCGGCGGGCTCGTGGGCGTTCTCACCGAGGATGCTAGGACCAAGCTCTACAGCGACAAGCTGGCCTGCATCAGATGCGGGGTCAGTTATCCGGAAATCACGCCCCGAGTATTTTCGTTCAATAGCCCGCACGGCGCCTGCCCGGCCTGCGACGGGATCGGTTACAACGTGAGGCCGGATGATGTCGACGAAGAGGACTTCACATTATTGGAGCCGTGCGACGCCTGTCATGGCGCCAGGCTCAGACCGGAAAGCCTGTCGATCAAACTCGCGGAGCAGTCGATAGCGGAGGTGACGAAGCTCTCCGTGCGCGCCGCCGCCGAGTTTTTCCTCACGCTCAAGTTCACCGACCGCGAGCTGGTCATCGCGCATCGGATCTTGAAAGAAATCCGGGAGCGGCTGGGCTTTCTCGTGAACGTGGGCCTTGACTACCTGACCCTCGATCGCACGGCTGCCACGTTATCTGGCGGCGAAGGACAGCGCATCAGACTGGCCACGCAAATCGGATCAGGTTTGGTTGGGGTCCTCTATATCCTTGACGAACCCTCCATCGGGCTTCACCAACGGGACAACCGCCGGCTGTTGCGGACCCTGCTGCGGCTGCGCGATCTCGGCAATACCGTCGTGGTGGTCGAGCACGACGCGGAGACGATGATGGCGGCGGACCACATCCTCGACATGGGGCCAGGGGCCGGATCACACGGCGGGCACGTTATCGCGCAGGGGACGCCGCAACAGGTGATGGCGGATTCCGGGTCGCTCACCGGCCAATATCTGCGGGGCGCTCAGTCCGTGTCTGTCCCGCAACGGGAGCGGAAGCCGAAGGGGTATCTGTCCGTGGTCGATGCCCACAAATACAACCTCAAGAATCAAACGGCGAAGTTTCCGTTGGGCCTCTTCACCTGCATTACCGGCGTCTCCGGATCCGGTAAGAGCACGCTCGTACTGGAGGTGCTATTCCATTCCCTGTCGCAGCTGCTTCGAAGAAGAGGGACAGGCACCACGGGGGACAGTCGCCTTTCTGCACGGCGACCATTCCCTTCTCCGCGGAGCCAGTCCCCCTTCGATGGCTGCAAGGAACTGAAGGGGGTTGAAGCGCTCGACAAGGTGATCGACATCGATCAGTCGCCGATCGGGCGGACCCCGCGCTCGAACCCGGCCACGTACACGGGATTGTTCGGGTACATTCGCGATCTCTATTCCAATCTGCCGGAATCGCGCGTGCGGGGGTACAAACCGGGGCGTTACAGCTTCAACGTCAAAGGCGGGCGCTGCGAGGCCTGTCAGGGCGACGGGCTGATCAAAATCGAGATGCACTTTCTGCCGGACGTGTACGTGACCTGCGAAATCTGCAAGGGTCAGCGGTATAACCGTGAGACGCTCGAGATTCTCCACAAAGGCAGGAGCATCGCCGACGTGTTGAACATGACGGTAGATGATGCGCTGGATTTCTTCGAACACATTCCGCTCATCAAGGCGAAGCTCCAGACGCTGCATGATGTGGGGCTGCACTACGTGAAACTCGGCCAGTCGGCCACGACCTTGTCGGGCGGCGAGGCCCAGCGGGTGAAACTGTCACGCGAGTTGTCGAAACGGGCAACAGGACGGACGCTCTACATTCTGGATGAACCGACGACCGGCCTGCATTTTGCCGATGTGCAGCGCTTGCTCGATGTGCTGGATCGGCTCGTCGAGGCTGGAAACACGGTCCTCGTGATCGAGCACAATCTCGACGTGATCAAGAACGCCGACTGGGTCGTCGATCTGGGGCCGGAAGGCGGGGACCGAGGGGGCGAGATCGTGGCGGAGGGGCCGCCCAAAGAGATCGCACAGTCGAGGCGGTCGTATACGGGGCAGGTGCTCCGCGAAGCCGGCTTGTAGGACGTCAAGCGTCATTCGTCAACCGTCAATCGAGGATCGTGAGTGGGACAGATAAATTCGTTTGAGGATCTCGATGTGTGGAAGGTTGGTAGAGAAATTAGGAAAGATCTCTATGAGTTTGCAGATCAGTTGCCGAAACAGGAACAGTACTGCTTGGCGCAGCAAGTGAGAACAGCTGCAATTTCTCTGACCACCAATATTGCCGAAGGCTATGGACGATTCCATTTCAAAGAAAACGTCCAATTCTGCCGGATCGCTCGTGGATCGGCCTACGAGTTGCTGGACCACTTGATTGCTTGTCAGGATCATGGCTATTTGGATGAGAAACAGCACAAAGGTCTGAATGACAAGCTCCTTCGATTTATTCAGCTCATCAACGGATACATTCGAAGTATTGGGAAGGCCAGCAACAAGCGTTCAGTTGGGTCCGCCACGAATGACGATTGACGCATGATGGTTGACGAGACCGTCTGCAAGGAGCGAGGACATGGCGCGTGTAAAGAAGCCGGATGCCAAAGTGCCACAATCGAACGCTGAAGACTTCGAGAAGCTCGGTGTGTTTTATCTGGGCCGTCCGTACGACCTGGCCGCCAAGCAGGCCAAGCCGGGGTGGCTGCTCTACGATTCGAAAGATTTGGTGACCCATGCGGTCTGCGTGGGTATGACCGGCAGCGGGAAGACCGGTCTCTG
>Ga0233416_10000371_pt1 | contig 13706 bp, 11 predicted proteins | sample Sediment_Towuti__2_FD_188638 | JGI IMG/M metagenome (GOLD analysis project Ga0233416, IMG submission 188638) | Sediment microbial communities from Lake Towuti, South Sulawesi, Indonesia - Sediment_Towuti_2014_0_MG | ecosystem: Environmental > Aquatic > Freshwater > Lake > Sediment | place... | reverse complement strand
TGACGCCCATGCGGACGCGATTCGGCGACCGCGCGGCCGCGGGCAGCGTCTCGCGGTACCAGGCGTACCGACCGGGACGGGTGCAGATCGTGGAGGCAAGCGCAGCCCCGCTCGTGACCATGGCCTCGGACTCGCTGTCTCGAGGCGAGCTGGAGAGGGCCGCCGAGCTCCTGCGAACGGCGAGGATCGAGGTGCGCGTGGGAGAGAGCGAGAAGCGCGTGCTCTGGGACAAGGCCGCGCGGATCGGCCCCCTCGCTGCAGCCACGTCCGCGACGGGACGGACCGTCGGCGAGCTCCGCTCCGACCCCGTGTGGCGACAGCGCCTGCAGGATGCGATCGCGGAGGCGTGCGCCGTGGCCGAGGCCGACGGCGTACCGCTTCGCGTCGCGGCGCAGTGGGCCATCATCGACGAGATGGCGGACGAGACGACGACCTCGGCCGCGCGCGACGTGGCCGCCGGGCGGCGATCCGAGCTCGACGCGATCGTCGGGTCGGTCCTGCGGGCCGCGGAGCGCCTGAACGTGCCGTGCCCGAGGCTCGCGGAGCTCGCGAAGGCAGCCGGCCTGCCCTGACCACCGCTCGCCGTGTCAGCTGGCGTACAGCGCGTCGATCGCGGCCACGAACTCCTCGGCCAGCGTAACCGCGCCTCGTGCATCTTCCGGTTCCACGCGCTGCGCCTCGTAGTCAGCGCCGAGCCGAAGCTGCTGGGTCTTCTCCGCACGGCCCGCCAGCGCGGTGTCGAAGCGTTCGCTTTCGACGAACGCCTCGCGGAAGAGGTGCCAGGTGCCCGCATGCGTCTTCGCGTAGAGGTCCTCCTCGCTCAGTGCCGCACGCGCTGCGTTGAGCATTGCGTAGTACGCCAGGCTGACGGCCGCGGAGAACGCTCCCGTCTCGAGCGCGGCGCCTGCCACGGCCAGGCGCTCCCGAGCCTCGGCCATGAACTCCTCGGAGCGCGGGCTCATGCCTCTCCGAAGAGGACGATCTTGTCGCGGTCGACCTCCTGGATGAAGAACGAGCCGATCTCGCGCCGCTGCGCGATCCGCTCGACGTCGTAGACGAGCGTCGAGACGAGCACTTTGCCGACGCCGATCGTCTGCTGGGCGCGCCAGAGGGCGTCGTACACCCGGTCCGTCGCCTCCCGGTCCCGCCGGTCGAGCACCACGAGGAGATCGACGTCGGACTCCGGTTGCGGCGGCTCTCCGCGGGCCCGGGAGCCGTACAGCCAGACGGCACGGAGGCGGTCGCCGAGCGCGCTCCGGAGGTCGGCCACGGCCAGCTCGAGCGCAAGGCGCTCCGCCTCGGTGAGCGTGGCCTCGGCGAGCGTCGTCATGGCACGACTGTAGCCTGGCTCGCGGCTGGGGATATTCTCGCGCGGGCGTGGTTCCGGATGCGATCCCGAGCAACCCGAGCGCGATCGCGTTCGTGCCGGCGCGCTCGGGCTCTGAACGCGTGCCCCGCAAGAACGTTCGCCCGCTGGCCGGCCACCCGCTCATCGCGTACGCGATCGAGACGGCGCTCCAGAGCGGCGTCTTCGAGCAGGTGGTCGTGTCGACCGACTCCGAGGAGATCGCAGAGATCGCCCGCTGGTACGGCGGCAAAGTCCCCTTCCTCCGCCCGCCCGAGTATGCGACCGCAACCTCGCCCGACGTCGAGTGGCTCGCCTTCACGCTCGACCGCCTCGACACGAGCCACGACCTCTTCGCGATCGTGCGCGCCACGAACCCCTTCCGGGGGCCGGAGACGGTGCGGCGCGGCCTCGATCAGCTGCTGGCCACCCCGGAGGCCGACTCCCTTCGTGCGGTGGAGCTCGTCAAGCAGCATCCTGGGAAGATGTGGCTGCTCGCGGAGGACGGCCGCACGATGCGGCCGCTCCTCGACCAGTCCAACCTCGAGGTCGCGTGGCACGCAGGGCAGTACCAGGCGCTCCCGCCCGTGTACACGCAGAACAGCGCTCTCGAGATCGCGTGGACGCGCGTGGTCGGAGAGACGGGGACCCGCGAGGGACGGGTGGTGGCCCCCTTCCTGACCGAGGGCTACGAGGGATTCAACGTCGACGACGAAGCGGACTGGGAGCGCGCCGAGCAACTGGTCGCGTCGAACGCCGTGCGGCTTCCGCCCGTCCGCGTGGGTCCGTATCCGGCGCAGCCCGCGGGGCCGGCGTGACGGCGCTCCCGCGGCTCGGGGTGCGGAGCGGGCTCCGGGCGGCGTGGCGCCGCGTCGGTGAGACGCGGCACTGGCTGACCCTTCGCCGCCGGCTCGAACGAGGGCAGCCCGAGGAGTACCGCGAGTACCTCGAGACTCAGCTCCGCCGCTCGCTCTCCAAGCGGGAGAACGATCCCGGGATCGGCGCGCGCGTCCTCGTCGATACGGTCGCGCGCAACGCGGGAGAGCGCCGGTCCGCGGTTCTCTGCGTCGGCTGCCGCAATCCCGTCGAGCTCGACGAGTTCCGCGCCCGCGGCTTCGAGGACGTCGTCGGCATCGACCTCTTCTCGCAGCGCGGCGACATCCTCGTCATGGACATGCACGAGCTGACCTTCCCCGACGACTCGTTCGACGCCGTCTACGCGTCGCATGCGCTCGAGCACGCCTACGACGTGGGCGCCGTCGTCGGGCAGATCGCCAGGGTCGGGAGGGAGGGGGCGCTCGTCGCCGTGGAAGTGCCGGTCCGCCACCGCGGGAGCACCGCCGACCGCGTCGAGTTCTCCGGCCTCGACGAGCTCAGGCTGGCGTTCGCGCCCCACCTCGGCGAGGAGCTGCTCGCCGAGGAGCAGAAGGCCCGGAGCCGTACGAACGAGCAGGGCAGCGACGTGGCCCGGATCGTCTTCCGGCTGCGCAAGCCTCCGTATCCTCCCGCTCCATGAAGATCGAGCGGCTCGAGACCCTCACCTGCGACGCGGGCTGGCGCCCGTGGATCTTCCTCAAGGCGACGGCCGACGACGGGAGCGTGGGCTGGGCGGAGATCACCGACTCGCACGGCTCGCCCCGCGGTCTCGCGGGCATCGTCGAGGATCTCTCGCCGCTCGTCGTCGGGCGTGACCCGCGGCCGGTCGAGGCGGTCTACTGGGACCTCTACCGGGCGACCCGCCAGAGCCCGGGGTCGGTGGTCGCGAAGGCGATCGCCGGGATCGAGAACGCCCTCCTCGACCTGAAGGCGAGAGCGCTCGGCGTGGCGGTGCACGAGCTCTTCGGCGGCCCCACACGCGAGACGGTCCCGCTCTACTGGTCGCACTGCGGGACGACGCGGGCGCGCGCCTGGGAGGTCACTCGGACCCCGAAGCTCGCCTCCTACGAGGACGTCGCCGCGGTCGGGCGGGAGGTCGTGGACCGGGGCTACCGCGCCTTCAAGACGAACGTCGTCGTCCCCGGCGAGGAGCCGGAGGTGCTCATGCCCGGGTTCGGGGAGGGCGGGGGCACGATCCGGGCTAACGAGATCGCGGACGCGCTCGTCCGTCTGCTCGAGGCGTTCCGTGAGGGCACGAAGGGCGCCGCGCGGCCGATCGTCGACCTCAACTTCAACCTCGAGCCCGAGGGCTGCGCGCGCGTCGCGCGGGCGCTCGAGCCCTTCGACCTGCTCTGGCTCGAGGTCGACCTCTACGACCCGGGCGCGCTCGCCCACGTCCGCCACGTGGCACCGATGCCGGTCTGCTCGGGGGAGAACCTGTACGGGAGCCGCGGCTTCCGCCCCTACCTCGAGGCGCAGGCGATGGACGTCGCCTCGGTCGACGTGATCTGGAACGGGTTCCACCAGGCGAAGAAGATCGCCGACCTGGCCGAGACGTTCGAGGTCAACTGCGCTCCCCACAACTACTACTCGCACCTCGCCACCTTCATCGGCGCGCAGTGGTGCGCGGCGATCCCGAACGCGCGCATCCTCGAGTACGACGTCGACGACGTCCCGTGGCGAGACGAGCTCGTGACGGCGCTCCCCGAGATCGAGGTCGGCGAGATCCAGGTGCCGAGCGGGCCTGGATGGGGCGTGGGGCTGAACGAGGACGTCCTCCGCGCCCATCCCTGGCCCGGAGGATGAGCTGCTGCGGGTGGTCACCCACCGTCCGGCGTGAGACCGTCCGCAACGGCCACCTTGCCCAGCCATTCACCTCTTGGCACGAGTAGATCGTGGGCTGGGCGCAAGCAGTGACGATCATCTCCGCCCTGGCGGTATTCACCGGCCTGCAAGCTTTCTGGATCGCGCGTGCGCTCGATCGGGTCTACGCGGAGCTCGACCGGATCCACGCTGCGATCCGGAGCCTCGACGCGCGGGTACGTGACCTCGGCGAGCGCGTCGCGCACCTCGAAGCCGCTCACAGCCGCTGAGCGGCCGATCTCCGACGCGCTAGCGTCTCGGCGTCGCATGCCGGCTCTCTCGATCATCCCGAAGCGCGAGCTCGACCGCGTGCGCGCGGCCGACCTCTCCGCCGACGACCGCTTGGCGCTGCTCGCCGACATGTGCCGGCTGAACGCCCTCGTCGCCGTGAAGCGCGCGGGCTCCGGGCACCTCGGCTCGAGCTTCAGCGCGCTGGACGTCGTCTCGTTCCTGCTCTTCGAGGAGCTGAACACGGCGACGCTCGGGTGGAACCACCCGGACCGCGACGTCTACTTCTCCTCGAAGGGCCACGACGTGCCGGGCCTCTACGCCTGCCTCTTCGCGCTCGGCACGATCCCGCGGGAGCGCTTCCTTGCGCTGCGGAGGCACGGCGGGCTCGACGGCCACCCCGACGTGGGCGTTCCGGGGATCGAGGCGAACACCGGCTCGCTCGGGATGGGCATCTCCAAGGGGCGGGGGATCGCCTGGGCCAAGCGGCATCTCGGCCGAGGCGGTCGAGTGGTCGTGATGGTCGGCGACGGGGAGCTGCAGGAGGGCCAGAACTACGAGGGGCTCCAGGCGGCCGCGCACGAGCGGCTCGGCGGGCTCACGGTCGTCGTCGACCGGAACGAGCTCCAGTCGGACAAGCCGACCGAGGAGATCGTCGCGCTCGGAGACGTCGAGGAGCGCCTGCGCGCCTTCGGCTGGCACGTCGCCTCGTGCGACGGGCACTCGAGCGCAGAGCTGCGGCGCGCCTTCGCGTCGTTCCGCGAGGTCGGCGATCGCCCGCAGGCGCTCGTCGCCCGAACGATCAAGGGCAGGGGCGTCTCCTTCATGGAGCACCCGCGCGCGCTCGCCGAGGGCGGCGGCACCTACCGCTGGCACGCGGGGGCGCCCGACGACGACGCCTTCGAGCGCGCCTTCGGCGAGCTGGCGGGGCGGATCTCGGAGCGGCTCGCGGCCTCGGGGCTCGGCCCGCTCGAGCTCGAGCCTGTCGACGCCGGCGAGGACGAGGACAGAGAGCGCCTCGGGGGCGAGCCCGAGTCGGGTGCCGGGGCCCGGCCCTCGAGCGTGACCCGCGAGTACGTGGTCGAGGCCTACGGGGAGGCGCTCGTGGACCTCGGCGGCCGGCACGAGCACCTCGTCGTGCTCGACGCCGACCTCGCCTCCGACTGCCGCGTCCGCGCGTTCGAGCTCGCGTATCCGGACCGTTTCCTCGAGTGCGGCATCGCCGAGCAGGACATGGTCTCGACGGCCGCCGGCCTCGCCCGCCACGACCTCCTCCCGGTGGTGAACTCGTTCGCCGCCTTCCTCGCGTCGCGTGCGAACGAGCAGATCCACAACCAGGCGAGCGAGGGGACAAAGGTGGTCTACGCCCTGCACTACGCAGGGCTGATCCCGGCCGGGCCGGGGAAGTCCCACCAGTCGCTGCGCGACGTCTCGCTGCTCCAGGCCCTCCCCGGCGTGACGATCGTCCAGCCGGCGAACGCCGAGGAGACGCACGCGCTGCTGCGCTGGGCCATCGAGGACGCGGAGGGCGTCGTCGCGATCCGGCTCGCGATCGGCCCCTCCCCACGGCGGATCGCGCTCGAGGGCGCTCTCCCGCCTGGCCGGGGACGCGTCCTGCGCGAGGGCGTCGACGGGCTCCTCATCGCCTACGGTCCGGTGATGCTGCACGAGGCCCTCACGGCCTCGGAGCTGCTCGCCGAGCGAGGGGCCGGGCTCGCGATCGTGAACCTACCCTGGCTCAACCGGTTCGATGCGGAGTGGCTCGAGGACGCAATCTCCTCCTTCGAGCACGTCTTCGTCCTCGAGGACCACGCGCCCGTGGGCGGGCTCGGGGACGCCCTCCGCCGCGAGCTGCCGGGACGCCCGCTCACGGTCTTCGGCGTCGAAGGCTGGCCCGCGTGCGGGACCCCCGCAGAGGCCCTCCGCGCCCACCGCCTCGACGGCGCCTCCCTCGTGGAGCGGATCGAGGCGCTGCTCGACGTGCGGGTGCGCTGACGTGGGCGACCGCGTCTGGCTCGTCCTCCCGGACCCCTTCCCGACCCGCGTCTTCGTCGACTGCGGCATCGTGGCCGGCCTCCGCGAGCGGCTGCCCGGACGGGTGGAGGCCGTGCTCGTGCTCCCGCGCGAGGAGGCTCAGGTCTGGGCCGAACGGCTCGACAGCGTTCCCTGGACGCTCGGCGCCGATCTCTTCCCGAGCCGGGTCGGCTTCGCCGAGCGAGTCGCTCGGCGGGTCGACCTCGCCATCGACCGCAACGCGGGCTACTACCCGCTCTCCGTCCGGCACAGCCTCCGGCACGGCTTCAACCGCGAGCGCATGCGACCCGGGCACCCGAACCTCTTCCTCGACTCGTCCCTGACCGGGCGGCTCCCGCGCTCCGAGACCCTCGACCGGCTACTCCGCGGATGGCTCTTCTCGAAGCGCCGTTACGTCTCGAAGACGCTCCTCGAGCGCATGGCGGCGTCGTGCGGCTGCGTCGTCGTCGCGAACGTCCAGAGCCACGGGGCGGTGCCGTTCCTGCTCGCCGCCCGCCGGCTCGAGCTCCCCGTCAGCGGGTACGTGGCGAGCTGGGACCACACGGTCGGCAAAGGGCTCGTTTCGCCCCACGTGACCCGCTACGTCGTGCAGAACGACGTGATGAGGGACGACCTCGTCCGCTTCCACGGGATCGAGCGCGAGCGCGTCACGGTGACCGGATGGCCGCAGACGGACATCTTCCACCGGCACCGCCCGCGGAGCGCATACGACGAGATCGTCCGTGGCCTCGGGCTCGATCCCGGCCTCCCCGTCGTGCTCGTCGCCGGCAACACGCCGACGAACGCCCCGTACGAGGGGCGCTTCGTCGAGAGGCTCGTGGCGTGGTGGAGCTCGAGCGGCGCCGGCGCCCGCTTCCAGCTCCTCTTCCGGCCCCACCCCCGCGACCGCGACTGGCGGGAGCGCTTCGGGCCCGCGCTCGAACAGGTCGGGAGCGCCGTTCAGGAGCCCTCTTACACTGACCTCGAGGCGCTGGCGACGATCCTCCAGCACGTGGACTGCGTCGTCTCCAACGCGGGCACGATCCTGCTCGACGCCCTCGTCAACGACCGGCCGGCGGTCTGCGTCCTCTACGACGAAGGCGCCCCGGCGGGAGAGCGGCACGCCGAGCTCAACGTGACCGGGCAGCACTACGAGGAGCTGATCCGCTCGGGCGCGTTCCTGCGGGCGACGGACTTCGACGGCGTCGCCGCCGGGATCGAGCGCGCGCTGACGGATCCCGCGGAGCTCCGCGAGGAGCGCGGCCGGGTCGCGCACCGGGTCGTCGGCGGGGTGGACGGCCGCGCCGCCGAGCGCGTGGTCGATGCCGTCGTCGAGGTGGCCGCTCCTTTGCTCCGCGAGCTGGACAGTCGGGCATCTACCGCGAGGCCGCCATGACGAGGCTGGCCGCACCGAGGCTCGGCGGCCCCGTCGCAGCGGTCGTTGCCGTATTCACGATCTCGCGTCTGGCTGCTTACGACTCGGGCGTGCGCTTCGATGCGTCGCCGCTCCTGACGTACGCCTGGCACACGATCGACCGGGACCTGCTCCGTCATCGCCTGCTCGAGAGCCTCTTCTACCTCCACAGCCAGCCGCCGGGCTACAACGCGCTGCTCGGCGTTGCCATGAAGGCGTTCCCCGACCGGCCCGAAGTCGCGCTCCACGCGGTCTACGTGGTGTTCGGGCTCGTGCATGCGATCGCGGGCCGTGTCCTGCTCACCTGCACCGTGGCCGTGGCGGCGACGGCCTTCCTCGTGGGTAAGAACATCGTTCTCTTCGGTGTGCCGTCGACGAGCTCGTGGGCGGGGATGAACCTGGCGGAGGTCGTGTTCTCGCAGGTTCCGCTCGACGAGCGCCGAGAGCTGGTCGAGCAGGGAGCCATCTCGAAGATCTCGTTGATCGAGCCGTTCAGATGGCCGGGCGACTACCTCGGGATCGTGCCCCGTCCGAGGCCTCGCGGCGTCCCCCTCCTCGACCGCCTCGGGACTGAGGCCGAGCCGAACCTGCACAACGAGATCATGGTCGGCGCTTCAAAGCAGTACTTCCGCGACGCGGTTCGCTTGATCAGCCTCCGGCCGGGCGCTTATGCGACGGCCGTCGCGCTGAGCCTCGGGCTCTATGCACGCCCGCCGTCCGACCTGGCCTACGTCGCCGACAACCGCTTCCGGCTCGGCGCCTTCGCACGCGCGTACGACCGCTTCGTGCTCCTCCAGACGAAGCCCGGAGAGCCGTCCTGGACGATCGTGCTCGGACACACGCTGGCGCTCCTCTACGGCATGTGGCTGACCGCCCGCCTGCTGCTCCGCCGAGCGCAGTCGACCGCGCGCGCGGTCTTGCTCGCCTATGTCTGGCTGACACTCGCCTACGCCACCGTCCTGATCGGTCTCGTGCAGATCAGCGAGAACCAGCGTCTCCGGTTCCTCGTCGACACGTTCGCAGTGATCCTGGTGGCAGCCGCCTTCCGCGATGCGGTCGCCTGGACCCGGAACCGCCGCGCGCGCCAGTCGGAGGGAGCGGCCCACGCTGGAGGCGCGGGCGACGAGATCTTCCCTGTCCTCGATCGGACTTCGGAGGCTTGCGGCGGTGGTCGGCCCTCGGGGCGGCCGCTACTAGCTTGATGGGGGTTCAACGTCCCTCATAGGCAGCGAGCGCTCGGGGTGGACGTCGCCCGGCGAGCGCCGCGCGGAGCTGAGCACGACCGGGCAGCAAGCGCGCGCAGAAGAAGCTTCACCCTCGCGTGGGTCTGGTCCCCGAGCGACTCGCGCGTTCGCCGAGGAGCCCTCCGACGCCGAGGAGGACGAACGCAGGCGCCACAGGCAGGACGAAGTGGCGGTCGGCGAAGAGGCCCAGCGCGTTCAAGCTGACGACGAGGAGCGCCGCGACCCCGATCGCGACCAACGTCGCGGAGCCGCGGGGTCGACGGAGCGCAATTCCGGCGAGGCCGGCCACAATCCAGAAGATCGGCCGTGGGAACCAGCGAGAGAGCTGGTCGAGTCGGAGAGAGAGCGTCTGGTTTCCGGCGCGGTCGGGAACCGCACCGAGGAGCTCGTCTCGCCGCTCTTCGATCCGCTCGAAGCGAGGGCGGTCGCGCGGATCTGCGAACGCGAACCTGTACGTCGTCGGTGACGTCCACACCTGGCGGATCGCCTCGTCGGGACGGGAGATCCAGATCACCTGGCCACCCGGAATCAGGTCGCCTTCCGACGGACGGGGGAGTTCCCGTCCGCCGACGGAGACGGTCTCAGGCTCCTCCGAGGCCCGTTGTTCCTCGCCGTTCCTTCCGCCGCGGAACATCGATTCGCTCAGTTGGAGCCATACCGTCTCGAGCACGCCCGACGCATACGCGCCGGGATGGGCACGAACAGCCTCGAGAGCGGCATCCCGGAGTACCGCGTAGTCCGAGCTCCAGCCGAAGACCTGGTCCGACAGGAGGAAGAGATCCTCGTGGACGCGCGTACTGCCGCCCGCGAAGACCTCGTCGAGGTCCACCTCGTACGAGCGGTACGGCTCACGGGTCAGCAGGTGACGCTCGACGGCGGCGCCGAGCCGGCGAGACGCGTCGCCGTTGTCGGGAGAGACGATCCGGTCTGTGGTCAACGCCCGGTAGAAGGGCAGAATCGCGTTTCCGCCGCGCGCGAGCGTGAACTCGTCGAAGCGGACGCCGTTGTGGACGGCCCAACCGGCGAGCGGGAGCACTGCGGCCGCGAGGAATGCCGCCGACCAGGCGAGCCGTTCTCGCAGTCGTCCCGCAAGCGTGAGTGGAAAGAGCGCCAGGACGAGCAGCACCGCGTTCCCCGGCCTCGTGAGCGCCACGAGCGCAACCCCGAGCCCCGCGAGCGCGAACCTCGCGGCGGACGGCCGATCCGCCGCCCGCACGAGCAGCAGCGCCCAGAGCGAGAAGCCGGCCGCGAACACCGGCTCGCTCGAGATCTCGTGAAACAGCAGTCCGTAGGCTGGGTAGACGAGCAACGCCGCTGCAACGACGAGCGCCACCCGCTGCCCGAAGTGACGCGCGGCAGCGCTCCAGGCCACGACCGAGCCTGCGAAGAGGACGGCGAGAAGCGGCTCGGCGAGCGCGCCCCCGAGAACGTCGAGCGCAGCGCCCGTGATGACCGGTGTGACCGGAGTGCGGAAGAGGAGGGACCAGGGAAGCAGCGGGTCAGCGTCATCGAGCTGGAGATAGGCGTAGACGTACTCGTCCATGTCGCGTCCGAGAGCAAGGGGCCACGCGAGTGCGCGCGCCGCGTACACGGCGAGCGCAACCGCAAAGAGAGCGACAGCGCCAGCCTTCCGATCGGAGAGGCGCTCGAGCCGGGCAACGGCAGCTGCGACTCGGGCCGTCTCCGAGGTCACGATGCGACAGTCTAGTTCCGCCGGCAGCCGCGATCAGCGGCGGACCGCTCGCCTGAGACGCACAGGTCGCCCGCAGCGAGCCGTCCCGGGACCCTGGGCTCGTGGCTCGCAGGTCTCTCCCCTCGTCCAGTGGTGGAGCGCAAGCGGCGCTGTAGCCCCTCGGCGCGGATCGTGCGCGCGAAGGCAGGCACGTCCCCATCCGAGACTCCGCGTGTGCTGCGATTTCAGGCGGTCCCCCTCCGCCTCAGGTCCTGTACACGGCGCGACGGAGCCGGACGCTCTCGAGGAACGTGATCGTCGAGTCCACAGCCTCCGGCGGGGGCAGCGGTCGAGGAGGAAGCCCGTTTGCGGAGCGCCATCCGGCGATCCTGCCACGCGCCGCGCTCACGTCTCCGGAGAGGATGGCATCCCCGACCACCACGAGCGCCTCGGTCACGAGCGTGCGCACCGACCACCTCGTCCGCAGGATGCCGTAGCGGCGGAGGAAGTAGCCTCGCGCAAATCCGCCGTGATACCGCTGCCACGCTGACCGCCGGCCGAACGACGCCGAGCCCAGATGAACGCCGACGGCGCTCGGGGCTGCGACCGTCTTCCATCCTGCGGCGAGCAGCCGGAGCGCGAGGTCGAGGTCCTCGCCGTAGCCGAGGACGCGCTCGTCCAGCCCGCCGACGTCGTCCCAGGCGTCGCGTCGGTAGGCGCCGGCTCCGGCGCACGGTCCGGTCAGGACAGGTCGTGGAGCCATTGCGTCGGCGGCCGGACGCCCGCGAAGCCGCGGGAAGCCTGCGAGCGTCCGATCTGCCGTCAGACCAATGCTGTCGATTGTCCGCTCCCCAGGTTGGAGGAGGAGCGCGGCGACGGAGCCGAGCCGTGGGTGACCGCTCAATGGTTGAGTCAGGCACTCGAGGAAATCCGGTCGGGGAAAGACGTCGTTGTTGTGGAGCACGAGCACGTCGCCTGTGCCCACCGAAGCCGCACGGTTGCACGCGGCAGCGAAGCCCAGATTGGTGGGGAGCTCCACGAGATGGACCTCAGGGAACGACCGGCGAACTTGCGGAACGGTGTCGTCGGTCGAGGCGTTGTCGACGACGATGACGGAATGCGAGACGGTCTGTGCACGCAGGTGCTCGAGGCACCGCTTCGTGAGGTCCCACCCATTGAAGGTCGGGACGACGACATCGAGTGAGAGCCGCACGCGCTAATCGTTTCTCCGGCCCCGAGACTACCCCCGCACCGTCCGAACGCGCTCGAGCGTCACGTGACAGCTTCGTGATCGACGTTCGAGGGGCACGGCAACGAGCCGCGGCGTCACCGCCAGCACCGGGCTCCGCGCCATCCAGGCCGAAGGCGGTCCATGACTGGTTGCTGGAGCTGCTGCGCGATCCTCCCGACAGCTCCCGCCTGTCCCTCGGCGACGACGTCGTGCACCGGGCCGGTCGGATCCTGAGCGGCACGCTCGTCGGCGCATCCCGCTCCTATCCGATCCGGGACGGCATCCCGCGGCTCGTGACCCGAAGTGACGCGGGGCAAGCTCAGACGGAGGAGAGCTTCGCCTACAAGTGGACGAACCTCGAGGGCTTCGGCTCCGCCGGGATGCAGGAGAAGGTCTCGTCGTGGATCCTCGAGCGAGGCACGTACGACGTCCAGCGGCTCGCCTACTGGCACTTCGCAAAGCTCTTCTGGAACCGGACCATGACCTTCGAGGAGAAACAACCACGGCAACTTCGACTGGTACCACCCGCGCTACGCGCACCGGCACGCGGAGGACGAGGTGCGCGGATGGTTCGCCGACTGCGGGCTCGAGATCACGAGGCTCGACGCCCAGGCGGCGGGCTTCACGGTCCGCGCCACGCTGCGCTAGCCGCTGTAGGAACTGATCACCTTCCGTGCGACCGTGCGCGGGTCGTGCCAGCGCTCCACGAACGACCTCCCGGCCGACGCCAGGCGGCGGCGCTCTTCCACGGACGTGAGGAGCAGCCTCAGGCGATCGGCAAGGGTCTCGGCGGATGCGTCGACGACGGGCAGCTCCCTTCGGAGCTCGGGCGGGAGGCACGGATGCCCGAGCAGATCGAGCGCGGCCAGGACGGGCTTGCCGAGGGCCATAGCCTCGACGGCGAGTCCCCCGTACCAGCCGGCGTTGAGCTGGTCGACCACGATGGCGGAACGCTCGAGCACCGATCGCACCGCCGGCCGACCGCTGCCGTAGAGGAGCTCGAACCGGAGGGGCACGCGTTCCGTCTCCAGCCTGGAGATTGCCGCGACGACGTGCTCCGTGCCCTTCACCCGGGGATCGGAAGGTGCGTGCACGACGAGTGGCGGGCCGCCAGTGTCCTCGGAGGTCACCGTCCACTCCTCGGGGTCGACGCTTGCGTAGGGCAGGAAGGACGCTCGCTCGGGCAGGACGTCCGCGAGATCGGGGTTGAGGAAGAAGATGGCGTCCGCGTAACGGTCGAAGGCGGCGATCGTGCGACGGCGAGCCGCGTCGAGCTCGGGTGTGTAGCGCTCCGGCACCGCCTCGACCAGCCGCCCGCCGACCGTCGCCTGACGAGCGTCGTCGCCCTGAAACGTGACCACGATGCGTCGCCCGAGCAGGTGCAGCAGCGGCAGGTCGCGGAGGGCAACCAGGCGGGCGATCGTTGCGGTTGGCCCGTGGATCCCGTGGGGAACGGGGAAGAGCGGCTGTCCGAAGTTGAAATGCACGACGTCGACGGTGCACATTCGGAAGAGGAGGCGAGCGCGGTTCGCGTAGCGACGGGTGACGCCGTCCCCGTCGCGCCCGAGCACCTCACCCACTTCGTGGCCGAGCGGGTGCGGAAACAGCGAGACGGAGGTGCTCTCGAGCCCCAGCTCCCGCTCAGCGCGTGCGAGGCCACCCGGATGGCCGCCAACGGCGGTCGGTGCGTGGAGAACCCGGAGGGCTCGGCTCACCGGATCCGCCGGCGACCGCGGCCGGGTGCGCTCGCCACTACGCCTCCCGAAGCCTGGTCGTCGAGTGCCACGCCTTATGGCGGTCGGGCTGCTCGCCGTCGAGGA
>Ga0233416_10000370_pt1 | contig 13734 bp, 10 predicted proteins | sample Sediment_Towuti__2_FD_188638 | JGI IMG/M metagenome (GOLD analysis project Ga0233416, IMG submission 188638) | Sediment microbial communities from Lake Towuti, South Sulawesi, Indonesia - Sediment_Towuti_2014_0_MG | ecosystem: Environmental > Aquatic > Freshwater > Lake > Sediment | place... | reverse complement strand
TGTCGCACCGCCCGCACTCCCGGCCAGTCATCGATCCACAGCTCGCCGCCATGCAGAGTCAGAGCAACATCGCCCCCCTGCGCCGGCAGGCCGTGGCCAAAGCCGCGCGCCGGGATCGGTTCAGTGGTCGCCATTGAACAGCGTGCCGAGCAGGCCGCCCTGCTCGCCGCCGGAGCCGCCGCCCCCCTGGCTAACCGGCGCCGCCGCGAAGATGCGCGAGGCCAGACGGGCAAAGGGGAGCGACTGAATCCAGACCGTGCCGGGACCGCGCAGGGTGGCAAAGAAGAGCCCTTCGCCGCCGAAGAGGGCCGTCTTGATGCCGCCGACATACTGGATGTCGAAATCGATGCCGGCGGTGTAGGCAACGACGCAGCCGGTATCGACCCGGAGCACCTCGCCGGGGGCCAGCGTCCGCTCCATCACCGTGCCGCCGGCGTGCACGAAGGCCATGCCGTCCCCCTCCAGCTTCTGCATGATGAACCCCTCGCCGCCGAAGAAGCCGGTGCCGAGCTTGCGCTGGAAGGCGATGCCCAGCGCCACCCCCTTGGCGGCGCAGAGAAAGGCATCCTTCTGACAAATCATGGTGCCGCCGTGCGCCTTCAGATCGAAGGGGATGATTTTGCCGGTGTAGGGGGCGGCAAAGGCGACCTTCTTCTTGCCGGAGCCGTTGTGGGTGAAGACGGTGGTGAAGAGCGATTCGCCGGTGATCAACCGCTTGCCGGCCCCCACCAGTTTGCCGAAGAAGCCCCCCTGCTGCGCCGATCCGTCGCCAAAGATGGTGTCCATGGCAATCCCCTCCTCCATATACATCATCGAGCCGGCCTCGCCGATGGCGGCCTCGCCCGGATCGAGCTCGATCTCGACAAACTGCATGTCGTCGCCGTGCAGGTAGTAGTCGATTTCATGCATGGCCATGGTGTCTCTCCTCGTGTTTCGCGCATCCGCAGACGCGCAGTCGTGTTCAATGCTTCGGATTGTTTCGACAAAGCCGATTTCGTCATCCACGAACCAGCGATGCCGTCCCAACATCGTACACGTATTGATCGATCGTTCCTGCCCTGATCTTCTGGACCACCTCGTCGATGACATGCAATGGCACCAGAAACCACTCTTCCGGGATAACCGGACGGCCAAAACGATCTTCGATTTCGATCTCCAGTCGCGCCGCAGCGAAAAACCGGTGCAGCAAATTTTCCAGCCTGGTGCGATCGATGCCGACCAGATCGTAGGTGGCCATAATCTCCACCTCCGCCATCAGGAAGGTGGGATCGAGACTCGCCTGAGCCACCCGCCGTTCGACATCGCCGCCGGTGACGCCGATCTTGTGGATCACATCCCGATTTTCGATGATATACGGCAGCTTCGAATTACTGCGCAGCACATAGATGGTGCCGCAGCTGGCATCCTCCTCGTCGCGTTTGCCGGCAAAGAGCGGTCCGGCGGCAAGCTGCCGTTCGACAGTTCTCCGCCCTGCCGGGTCCTTGTTCAAAGCCCGTTGCAGCGAGCGCATCAGAATATCGCTCTCGGTGCCGTTGTCGTAGATGACGCGCAAACGGCTGTCCTTGCGTTCGAATTCGGTGCGGAAGTATTCGCCCACCTCTGCCACATAGACCTTCTGCCCGGAGAGAATGAAAAAGTCGCCCGCCCTGATTTCGGCATAATCCCTGAATGGCTGCGTCTGCCGCAGCCCGCTCTCCAGATCGCGCTGCACAGCCTCAAACAGCGGCCGAAACTTCGCAAAATCGGGGCAGGGGATTCGACTGGCGATCTCCTCGGCAGCCCGCACCTCCGCACGCGGCTTCACATGCTCCAGATAATCGACATCCCCCTTGCGCGGAGTACCGACGCCCAGTTGCGCCAGCAGCTCATCATCGTCGATCTCCGGGGTTTCCGGCTCTCGGGCTTCGTCGCCATTGCCGAGCAGCCCCCGACGATCCAGCTCCCGCAGCAGGGTTCGACACTCCTCCAGATGCCGCATCCGGTCGAGGCGAACGGCATAGAGCCGCTCGAAAATATCGCGCCCCTCTTCGTGGCGCGGCAAACGCCCATGGCGCTCGACAAAGCGTTGAATCTCCTCGAAGCCGGCAACGATCCGCTCCTCGCGCGGCGTATGCCGGCTGTACTCTTTGGACTCGACCTCGACACCCAGCTCACTCAGCAGCGCATCGTCTTCATCGGTGAACTGGCTCTTAGCCATTGGCCGCCTCGGCCTTCATGCGGGCCAAAAAGGCCACCCCTTCCGCCATGCGCCTCTCCCACGGATCGGGCGAAGCCAGATCGGGCAAGCGACCGCGCTCCTGCTTGAACTTCAGCGCCCGTCTGGCCAGATCGCGCGCTTCCTCCGGCGCCAGATTCACCTTTTTCCCGGCGATGACGGCGGCGACCTGCTTCAGACTCGCCTCGGTCATCGCCTTGGCCAGAATGGCATAGGCCTCGCTGAAGGGGTTGATGCGGTCGATCAGATCGATGTCGAGTTCGCGTACATCCATGGCAAACTTGCGCACCCCGTCGATTAGGGCGGTGTTCGCCGCTGCGTTCGCACCTTGGCCGGCATTGAGCGTCTCCTTCGCCTTCTGAATGAGATTCAGCGCCGCGACGGCATGCTGGCGCACCGCCTCGCAATCCTCCGCATCCAGCTCGGGGTAGCGCTCGGTGACAATCTTGCCCATGCGAATCTGCGTTAGCTCTTCGGGCACCGTCTCGGGATCGAACAATCCCCGCTCCAGCGTCGGCTTGTCCTGCACAAAGGCGGCAATCAGCTCGTTCAGATCGGCCTTGCAGATGCGTTGCGCCTCGCGGCTTTTCGGCACGGCCAACCCCTTGATCTCGATATGGAGCTGTCCGTTTCGGCCGTCGAAACCGACATTGCTCGCATCGGGCCGATAGCCACCCTCGCCGTAGTCGAAGCCATCGAGCGGCCCGCTCTGACTATTTTTCGGGGTGAAATTGAAGCGCGGCGCCAGCACCTGCTCCATCAAGAGGCTGGCGGCAATCGCCTTGAGCGTGTCGTTCACCGCATCGGTGACCGCCCCCCCGCTGGCATCGGGCTCGGCAATCAGATTGGTGAAGCGCGCCCGGGTTTTGCCCGGCGCATCGCGGGTGGTTCGGCCGACAATCTGGATGATCTCGGTGAGGCTGGCGCGATAGCCGACAGTCAATGCATGTTCGCACCAAATCCAGTCGAACCCCTCCTTGGCCATGCCCAGCGCGATGATGATGTCCACAAAATCGCGATCCCGGTTGGTCTCCGGTCGTTTGAGCGCAGCGGCCACCTTCTCCCGTTGCGCCTCGTCATCGACCAGATCGGCCACCCTCAGAATCCTGCCGTCGGGCCGCTTCACCAGATGAAAGCCGGTGTCGGGATCGATACCGTTCCACTCACCCAGCTCGTGCAGGATATGCTCCACCTCCCGGATTTTGTCCTTGCTGCTCTCGCGCGAATTGACGCTCGGGATATGCACGATGGTTTTCTCGTTCGGGTCGAGAACGCTGAGGATCTCTTCGGAGTAGGCGCCGGAGTAGAAGTAGTAGCCGATGTCGAGCCGCTTCAGATGTTCGTAGCCGCTGAGCTGTTCGTAGTAGGTGTAGGTGACCGTTTCGAACTTCGCTTCGTCGGTCGGGGAGAGCACCGCCACCGCATCGCCGCGAAAATAGGAGCCGGTCATGGCCACGATATGCGCCTTGTCGCGAGCGATGAATGCTCCGAGATGGCTGCCCAGCCTGTTGTCCGGATTGGCCGACACATGGTGAAACTCATCGACGGCAATCAGGCAATTGTCGAAAACCTCGATGCCGAAGCGATCCACAGCAAAGCGGAAGGTGGCATGGGTGCAGACCAGCACCCGATCCGCGCTCTCCAGAAACGCCCGCACCGAATTGACCTTGCCGCCATCCTCGCCCGGCGCATCGCAGAGGTTCCATTTCGGCTCCACATGCCAGTCGGCCCAGAAGCCGAAGTGGCTGAGCGCCTCATCGTGAAAGCTCGCGCCGATGGAGCGCTCCGGCACCACGACAATCGCCTGCTTCACCCCCTGGTTGTGCAGCTTGTCCAGCGCGATAAACATCAGCGCCCGCGATTTCCCCGAAGCCGGCGGCGATTTGATCAGCAGATACTGCTCGCCGCGCATTTCAAAGGCGCGCTCCTGCATCGCCCGCATGCCGAGCTCGTTGAGCCGCTTCGAACTGCCGTTGCCGGCATAGTTCACGCACACATGCGGTATGGATTTGTGCTCTGTCATCGCGTTGGCTCCCTTTGCTCAATCACTGCCGCGCATTACCGCTCAAATGGGGAATGCGAATCGTGCTCTGTTCCATCCGATTCCATCCGATTCTCTAAGGTCATACTCAAGCGGTGCCAGCAGATTCGACGTAAACAGAAGCCCGGCCGGAACCACGCAATTCGATCTTGCGAGCAGCAACAAGGTGGCACAAAAACGCTTTGGCCTGGCTCTTCGACAGCGCATGAGCTGAAGCAATTGTCCAACAATCTGTTGGACAATCAAAAGCCGATCAAAAAACTCCGGGCTCCGATACATCGCGTAACTTATTGTCATCTAGTGTGGTTCTATATTTTCCTACCTGCTTCAATGCTCGTTTCCATCGGCCAGAATCAAAACCCGATCAAAAAACATCTCGCCTACGCCCAGAACGGGACATAGCCCGCCCGAGGATGCGCCGGGTCAGCAGGGCGGATCAATCCGGCTTGCAGCGTCTGCCGAATCACCGTCGAAGCCTGCGCCGCATTTTGCGGGCCAATACCCAACCGTTCGCTCAACGAAGCGTTTTTCATACGCTGGCCGCTCACATACTTCAGCGCAGCATGCTGATAACAGGCCCGCATCCGTTCCTGCGGTGTCATTTCTGCAAACCGGCGCGGTGCGAACAAAACCGCGCGCACTGCATCTCCCTCCTTGCGGAAATCCGGAGGCGGCAAATGGTGCAGCTCCACCGCTGCAAACACCTTATCGATGCCAGTACCTTGCTCCTCGCACATCCGCATGCGGCGCATCAACGAGGCTAGAGCCTCATTGCGCGAGCGTGGCGGAAAATCCAGAAAACGTTCCGGTTGCACCAGCGGTTGGCCAGGATTGGTGATCTCCAACCGGTCGATGAACATTTCCACCAAAGGGCCGGCGCCAGTGATGGTCATATCTTGATGAATCAGCGCATTGGCGACCAATTCTCGAATGGCGATGGACGGATAGAGGGGATGCTCCTCGCGGAAGACCTTGCCGATATGTTCATTGCGCGGCATCAACTCATCAATGTAATCGGTCAGGCCAGTAAAGCTGACCGCATAACCTTTCTGCCATTCCTGTCGGTACGTCACCGAATCGGCACGGCTTTGTCCACTGTAGGCAACGAAGCGGATTGCCTTACGCGCTATGGAGGGGGAGAAATCCGATAGCCGCTTGGCAAACAGGATGGCTCCAAGATTCGTAATACTCCAATGCCCACCCACATCTTTCTTCACCAAATTATCGGCTTCGAGCTTCTCGAAAATTCCGTAGCGATTGTCCGGCAGCGACTGGCCCGTCAGATCAAAGTAAGATGTGTAATCCAGTCGCGCCAACACCTCATCGCCGCTCAGAAATTGCGCTGCAACACCAGTTTCCCAAGCATAGGACTGAAATTTTGCCCAAAGAGCCTTTAGTCGTTCGGGGTGATCGGTCAGCCGGGGTGTCGCGCTACCGATGCGAACAAAGGCCTGTCGTTCGAATTCCACCGGGCTGCTGGTAGCTGCCGGAATCTCCAGCAAAACCAACTTAGCGCCGTGGTAATCGACAGGCTTGAAACTAAAGGCAATGGCCGGCTGCAGGCGTTGTGCAAGCCACATTTCCAGCGGTTGCCCCTGCTGCAACTGACTGGAAGGTTCGAAATCGGTGCCAACGGCAGCATGATCGCCATCGTGCACGCCCCAGAGCACATAGGCAGACGGCTGATCGGCCAGCCGCGCCGCATTGGAAAGCGCCGAAAGCAGCTTGCCGATCATCTGTGCATCGGCATTGTTCTCCTTGAACTCCACCCACGATGTCTCAGCAGGAAGCCGACGCAAATCGTCGATCAGGGCCAATGTGCGTGGATCGCTCATTTGTTTTCCCCTTTCATTGCGAATCGTCCTCCCTGGGTATGCCGCCAGATTGCCGACTGCGTGAGTCAGCCACCATCCGATTGTGCAAGTACCGTTTGCACAATTTCCTCCTCATGCTGCCGATCGTTTGCATTTGTGCAGCAGCCGCTGCACAAATTCCGATATTCCGGCCGCAGCAACTATTGGCCCTGTTTTCCCCGTCGGAAGAAGGTCTTTGGCGCGACTTCAGGTTGATTCGTCCGCGCCAACATTTCATGCACACATAGCCAAAAGCTTCGTCACTCCCGCGCAGGCGGGAGTCCATTCTTCGGGCAAAGCACTGGATTCCCGCTTTTGCGGGAATGACGGACTGCAAGCGACCGACACCATCGCATGCCGGATAATCGGTCCGGATTTGGCCATCGCCCGAGACGTGGAGGACCAGATCGCTCACCCCTTCTTCCCCCGTTTGGCTTTCGCGGCCGATTTTGCCGCTGCCGGGGCCATCTTCGTATAGAGCTCGAACAGCTTCTCCAGCCGTTCGGTGTCGTTTTTGAAGCGGCGACCGATGTAGATGCGTTCCAGCACCTCGTCGTTGCGCTCGTGGGCGGCGCGCAGGTTGGCGGGCATCGATTCGGGATCGTAGAGCTCGGCGATAGTGGCGGGGAAATGCGCCTCGCGGGCCAGCAAAATCTCCTCGGCGCAGCGGGTGAGGTCGGCCTTGTTCTTTTCGGTGAGCGTGGGGACGGGGAAGGTGTTCCAGCCGAGGGTGTTGGAGTAGCGGTAGCGCGTTTCCAGCTTGCCGCAGACCGTGGCGATCCAGGCCAGATGCAGGCGCGAAGCGATGAGGGCCATGTTCCAAAGGGGGGCGTCGTAGAGGGCGAAGGCGAGGTTGCTGACGATGCTTCCATGCGGCAGATAGCCGACCGGCAAATACTCACGACCTTCAGACGAAACACTCGGAACGACGATTGCGCTTTCAGTTCCTCTCTGCGAAATCCAACCAAAACAATGCGGGGTATCAGCCAGTTTGACTGTATCGGCGCGAGGGCTTTCGAGTCGCTCTACACGAACTTTAGCTATCCGATTCTCAATGGAATCGACGGCCAGTGCTTCGTTTGCATCCTCGTCATTGATCCACAAACAGAATCGAACCAATCCCCGAATGAACTCTGCAGAGCCGTAAATCCGGTGTACGAACCGCTCTTTGACATGAGGGGCAAGATGCAGGTCATTTGCCTCCTGCGACGAAAGCAGCAAATTACCGCCGTCAATTGGCATGTTGCCAAACACCATTTCCGGCAATGCCGAAATGCTGCCGCGTCGCGTTTCCACAGCCACGTTTTCGCCAACGGTCAAGTACGGCGTGATGTTTGCTGCCTCGCGCACGATGGTTTCGCCGTCGCGGTTTAGGTCATAGAGTTTGCGGTTTTTGCTCGCGTCCGTCGCAAGCCCGACGATGGCAACCGTGACGCCCGCGTTGTGGCTTGCCAAATTCGCCCACTTGAACGAGGTGTGCGCAAAACGAATGAGGGAGCCGAGCTTGAAAATCTCCGGCCACAGAATCGGAACGATGCGGCCTTGGCAAATAGAGTTGGTGCTGACGAAAGCCGATTCCGCTTGGGTTGACTTGGCGTAGGCGGCGGCTTTGATGAACCAGCCGCCCACATAGTCAATCTGCTTGGACGAAATGCCGTAGGGATCAAAAACAGCGGCGAGATCGGCTTTCTGTTCTTTGGTCTGCGTCTGGCTACCTTTGTACGGCGGGTTCCCGCAGATATACGTCTCCCCGCCCTCATTGGCAAAGTCCATCTCTGTCTGACCCAGCGGCGTGCTGAACAGATCATCCGCTACCAGCCTCACACCTACCCCCGTCGGCGGGCAGATAGAGAGCCAATCCAGCCGTAGCGCATTGCCGCAGACGATCCAGTTTTCGTTGGCAAGCGGCAGGAACTCGGCCATGGCGATCTGCTTTCCCCGATAGAGCAGGTCGCACTGATATTCGGCGATGATCAGGGCGAGGCGGGCCACTTCGGCCGGGAAGTCGCGCAGTTCGATGCCGCGAAAGTTGGTGAGCGGAATCTCGCTTGCACGGCCCGGTTCGCCGCGACGCTCGTTGATCGCTGCCTCGATCTCGCGCATCTGTTTGTAGGCGATCACCAGAAAGTTGCCGCTGCCGCAGGCCGGGTCGAAAACCCGGATGCGCGCCATGCGGCGGCGCAGATTGAGCAGCTTCGCCTTGTTGTCACCCGCCTCCTCCAGTTTGGCGCGCAGCTCGTCGAGGAAGAGCGGGTTCAGCACCTTGAGGATGTTGGGCACGCTGGTGTAGTGCATGCCCAAGCTCCCGCGCTCTTCGTCGTCGGCCACCGCCTGAATCATGCTGCCGAAGATGTCGGGGTTGATCTTCGTCCAGTCCAGATTGCCTACATGCAGCAGATAGCTGCGCGCCATGCGGGTGAAGCGCGGAACTTCGGTGCTGCCGGAGAAGAGGCCGCCGTTCACATAGGGGAAGGGATCGGCCCAGCGCGGGATGTTGGCTCCGGCCCGCGCCTCCCTTTTCGTGTTCATGGCGCGAAACAGCTCGCCGATCACCTGATGGGTGTTCGAGGAGTCCGGCGCGCTCATCTTTTCCACCGTACCGGTGAAGAGGCCGCTGCCGTTGAAGATGTCGGTATCTTCGGCGAAGAAGCAGAAGATCAGCCGGGCCATGAAATGGTTCATCTCCGGCCGGCGGGCGGCAGCGCCCCACTCGGGATTCTCCCGCAGCAGCTCGATATAGAGCTTGTTCAATCGCCCGGTGGCGCGGATGTCGAAGGTGCTTTCGCGAATCTGTGCGACGGTGGTGATGCCGGCCAGCGGCAGGAAGAAGCCGAAATGGTTCGGCAGATCGACCCAGGCGCAGGCGAGGGTTTCGCCGGTGGCCAGCTCTTCCGCCTCCAGCATCTCGCCGTCGGTGGCCAGCACGAATTTGGCCTTGGCTTTGCCGGTGGCCGGGCTGGCTTTAAGCCGGGCCAGCAGCTCGCTGGCACTCCCCGCCGGGCAGGTGGCCAGATGAATCTGATTGCGCTGCAACACGCCGCCAGCGATGTCGGAGCTGTTTTTCGCGCCGCTGCGCAGCATGGCAATCGTCGTCGCCTTGTTGCCGAAGGCCTCCAGAAAGGCATAGGGAAACTCGCCGGCATCGAACGGCTGCGAAGCAAGCTGCGAAATGGCCTCTTCGATCTCGACCGCGTTCACAGGCTCCCCCTCGGCAGTCGCTTAACCGGCCAGCGCCCCGGCCATCATCGCCACCGCTTCCTGGGCAGCAGCGGCCGGATCGCTTGCGCCGATGATCGGGCGGCCGACGACAATAAAGTCGGAGCCGGCGCGCATCGCCCCGGCCGGATCGGCAACGCGGCTTTGATCGCCCAGCTCCTGCTCGCCCCAGCGGATGCCGGGGGTGACGGTGAGAAAATCGGCGCCGCAAGCCGATTTGATCGCCGCCGCCTCGTGCACGCTGCACACCACGCCATGCAGACCCGCCTCTTTGGCCAGAAGCGCCCGCTCCAGTGCCATCTTGGTGGCCGCTTCCGGGGCCATCGACTCGCTGGTCAACACCGTCACCGCGATCAGCTTCATGTCGGGGAAGTTGCGCGCGCTCTCGGCGGCCGCCTTCAGCATTTTGGCGCCGCCGCCGGCATGCACGTTGGTCATCTGTACTCCGAGACGACCGGCGCTCTCCACCGCCTGCGCCACCGTGTTGGGGATGTCGTGAAATTTCAGATCGAGGAAGATCGAGTGCGCTTGGGACAGCTCGCGCACCAGCTGCGGCCCCTCGGCCACGAAGAGGCGCAGCCCCACCTTCATCCAGCCGGCCGAGCTGCCGATGCGATCGCGCATCGCCAACGCCGCCGCCGCATCGGGCATGTCCAGAGCCACCATCAATCGTTCGCGCATGTCGTCTCCTTGGTCAGGCGGAAGAATCCACCACAGAGATCACGAAGGTCACGAAGTAAAGGCCATCGTGGTCGCAACGATACAAATGTATTTCCTTCGCGATCTCTGTGCTCTTCGTGGTGAAATTCTTCTTTCTGTCTTAAATCTCGCCGCCGCCCAAGGGGCGCATGCTGCCCCACTCGTGGCAGCCGGGGCATTGCCAGCGCAGCTCGACCACTTCGACGCCGCACTTGCCGCAGACGTGATTCTTCACCCGCCGCCGCCAGTCGCGGGCGTGGTGCAGCAGTAGCGGATCGCCCGTCTCGCTCAGTGCCGCCAGACGCAACGAGGCGCGCAGCGAGGCAGGGCGATAGTCGAGACGATCGAGCAGGGCGCGCACGCCGCTGCCGCCCTCCAGCCGCTCCAGCTGTTCGGCCCAAGAGAGGGCCAGCGCCTCGTCGCGACTCTGCTGCCAGTAGGCCAGAAGCAGCGGCTCACCCTGAGTGCGGTAGAATTCGGGATGCCCCAGCAACAGCGCCAACGCCAGCGGCAGATGCGAAGGAGAATGTTCGATCATCCGGCGCAGCATCGCCGCGCTCGCCTCAGCATCGCCGCGTGCCAGATGAAACTCCAGCAAAAGCAGCAATGCCGACGCGCAGTCCGGCGCCAACGTCGCCGCCTGTTCGGCCAGCCGTGCCATCTCTTCCGGCTTGCCGCGCTGCGCGCGCGCCAGCTCGGCCAGTAGATAGGCGCGGTGCAAATCGGAGTGGGTGTTACGCACCCGGTCGAGCCGCGCCAGCACCTCTTCCGCCTCGGCCCAGTCGCCACCCTGCTCGCGAATGCGCAGCGACCCTTCCAGAGCCTTCAGATGGCCGGAGTCGATGGCCAACACCTTGGTATACTGCTTCAGAGCGCGATCAAGCAGGCCGCCGGCGTGGAAATCCTGCGCCAGTGCGAAGCGCGCCTGCAACTGCATCTCTTTGGTGAGGTCGGGACGGGCGAGCAGATTCTGATGAATGCGCACGGCGCGCGTGAACTCGCCACGGGCGCGAAACATCGCCCCCAGCGCCATGTAGACATCGGCCGCCTCGCTGCGCAATTTGGCTGCCTGCACCATCTCCTGCAGCGCCCGGTCGGGCTCGTCGGAGAGCAGGTAGTTGATGCCACGCAACAGCGGCGACAGGCGAGCATCCTCTTCCGCAGGCGGTTCCTGCTGCTGCCCGCGTTGACGCCAGGTCAGAACCACACCGACAAAGGCAACCACGGTAAGAAGAATCAGAAGAAAGATTTTCACAGGTCATCCTGCAGCGGAAAGTTGCGCAGATTCTCCAGCTCTTGCGTCAGCAGTCGGTTCTCCTCGCGCAGGCGGACAATCTCTTTTTTATGTTTGCGCCGCGACAGGCTCAGGGTGGCCATGCCGGCCATAAAACCAAAGATGAAAATCAGGTAGAGCACCACATACAGGTGCAGGCGCGGTGTATAGAGGCCGAGAAAGCCGACCTGAACAAACTGCATGTTGGCCATGGCAAACATGGTGGCCAGGGCGGTGAGCAACACCACCAGAAAGAAGTTGGTCCAGTTCATCGCAGGCTCCCGTGCATCACCCGGCGAGCGTCAGCGACCAATGCCGCCGACCTGCTTACTCCAGTGCATCGACCCGTTCGCGCAGCTCTTTGCCCGGCTTGAAGTGCGGCACCATTTTGGCCGGCACTGCCACCGACTCGCCGGTCTTCGGGTTGCGGCCGATGCGCGGCTGGCGCGACTTGGTGGAAAAGCTGCCGAAGCCGCGCAGTTCCACCCGTTCGCCGGTAACCAACGCTTCGGAGATAGCGGTGAAAATGGTGTTGACCACCACCTCCGCCTCGCGCCGGGTGATCTGCCCGTGCCGGTCGGCAATAATCTCTACCAGTTCTGACTTGGTCATCGAATCACGCTCCCTGTGGCGGCCTTCCCCATCCGTCCACTCGTACAAATCATGGAGGCTCCGGCACGCCGGAGCCCGAATCTCCCCCTCGATTTCAGCCTTTGCCCAGCAGCTTGCGCTGCAATTCCAGTGCGAGTGCCGAGGGCCCCTTCTCCTCGGCCTTCTGCGAATAGTTGCGCACGGCATCTCGCTCGTCGTCGCGCTGCATCTGGCGGATGGAGAGATCGATCTGGCGGCGCTTGCGATCGAGTTCGATCACCTTCGCCTCCACCTCGGTTCCCACCTTCAGCTCGCCCATCTCGCGCGGCACTTCGCGCAGCGCCAGACGGCCGCGCACACCCTCGCCGATCTCGACGATCAGGGCACCATTCACCGCCTCAACCACCTTACCATTCACCCGTCCACCGCGCTGCGCGCCGGCGAGGAATAGTTCGAAGGGATCGCTATGCAGCTGCTTGATCCCGAGCGAAATGCGCTGGCGGGCGATATCGACGCCAAGGACGGCGCACTCCACCTGCTGCCCCTTCTTGTACTCCTTGATCGCCTCTTCTCCCTTCCGATCCCAGGAGAGGTTGCCGATATGCACCAGACCATCCAGCCCCTCGCCAAGCCCGACAAAAAATCCGAACTCGGTGATGCCGCGAATCGGTCCGCTAATATGCGTACCGACCGGATGCGCAGCAAGCCACGCCTGCCACGGATTCTCGCTCACCTCTTTCAGACTCAGGCGGATGCGGCGCTCCTTCGGCTCCACCTCCAGCACCGAGACATCGACCACGTCGCCCTCGGCCAGCACCTCCGAAGGTTTGGCGTCCTTCTTCGTCCACGACAGCTCCGAACGGTGGATCATCCCCTCGACGCCCGCCTCCAGCTCGACCACGGCGCCGAAATCGAGCAGACGACGCACAGTGCCGGTCAGGCGCATGCCCGGCTCGTAGGTGGTAGCGGCATGTTCCCACGGATCGGCCTGCAGACTCTTGGTGGAGAGCGATACCTTGCCGGTCTCGGCATTGAGCTTGATCACCTCCGCCGTCACTTTCTGGCCAATCGAAAAGAGTTCGGAGGGGTGGTTGATGCGGCGCCACGCCATGTCGGAGACATGCAACAGCCCGTCGACGCCGCCCAGATCGACAAAGGCGCCGAAATCGGCCAGCCGCTTGATCTCGCCAGACAAGCGATCGCCGACCTTGACGCGACCGAAGAAGTCGGCGCGCAGCTCGCCGGCCTTGGCAGAGAGCAGACGCTTGCGCGACACCACCACGTTCTCCGGCTTGTGGGTCGCCTCGATCACGGCTACTTCGATGCTCTTGCCGACCAGCGCCGCCGCATTGGCATGGCGCACATCGAGATCGGACTCCGACTTGGGCATGAAGCCCTTGATGCCGCCCAGCTCGACGCGGAAACCGCCCTTCACCTCGGCCACCACCTTGGCGGTCAGCGCCGAACCCTCGGCCTGCGCCTGCTCGATGCCGACCCACAGCTCCTGCTTGCGCATCTCCAGCACCGAGAGTTTCAACCCTTCGGCGGTGGAGATTACGGTTGCTTCAACCTCATCGCCCACCTTCGGCTGCAAACCAAGCACGGAGAAGTCGGAGAGAGCCACAGCACCTTCGGCCTTGGCGCCGACATCGACGATCACCTGATCGCCATCGAGGGCCACAATCACACCTTTGAGAATATCGCCACGGCGGAAGCTGTCGCTCTGCTCCTGCAGCGAGGCGGCGAAGAGCGCGGCAAAGGACTCTTCGTCGGCAGCAGTGCTATCGAGGCGCTCCTCGTCGTCGGGGGTGGTGGAAAGTTGGTTGGTGTCCATGGTGTGCCTTCA
>Ga0233416_10000369_pt1 | contig 13736 bp, 14 predicted proteins | sample Sediment_Towuti__2_FD_188638 | JGI IMG/M metagenome (GOLD analysis project Ga0233416, IMG submission 188638) | Sediment microbial communities from Lake Towuti, South Sulawesi, Indonesia - Sediment_Towuti_2014_0_MG | ecosystem: Environmental > Aquatic > Freshwater > Lake > Sediment | place... | reverse complement strand
CCAGAAGACGCAGACTCATTGCCCCTCCGCCAGCGCGCGGTCGATCTCGTCGGCCAGTGCATACAGGCGCATATCCTCGGGATTTTCATGCAGCAGCTCGGCAATCATCGCAAGCGCCCCGTCGAGATCGCCCTGTTGCCAGAGCAGACGCGCCAGACGCGGCGAAGCGGCGGCTTCCGGGGCAGCGCGACGTTCGTCGCGATGGCGATAGAGGGCGGCGGCGCGATCGAAACATTCCAGTGCTTCGCCATGCTGCTCCTGCATCTGCAGAATGCGGCCAAGCAGATGCCACCCCTTCGGCTCGTGCGGCGCAAATTCGAGGATGGCGCGCGCCGCCTGTTCCGCCTCGGCCTTCTGCCCATGCCGCAGCAGGCGCATCGCCTCAGTCAGTCCTTCGGTGACGCCAGCCCAGTTTTGCGGTTTCGGCGCCGCCTTGCGGGGCGTCGCGCGGTCGGGGTTGGGGGCCATGGCCATCGCTGGTAGCATGTCGGCCACGCTACGCGCCGCCCAAAACCGGGTCAACCGAATCTGGCGGAAAGCGGCCGTTTTTTGCCGCAAAAGCATCGAAATCAGCCCGATTTCCGGCGTTTTTCGCCCGAATTCGCCCTTGGAGCCGCACCCATGCAGATCCTGCTCAACGGCGAGAGCCGTACCTTTTCCGGCAGCACGCTGGCCGATTTGATCGCCGAACTCGGACTGGAGCAGCGCACCATCGCCATCGAACTGAATCTGGAGGTTGTGCCGCGCAGCCAGCATGCTTCGCAGCCGCTCAGCGAGGGCGACCGCGTCGAGATCGTGCACATGATCGGCGGCGGCTGAAACCCCATACGCGATGACGCGCGCAACACAAGACGCAGAAGGAGCATCCATGAGCGACTCGATCGCCAACGACATCCTCAAGATAGGCAGCTACAGCTTCCGCTCGCGCCTGATTGTCGGCTCGGGCAAGTACAAGGATTTCGCCACCACCCGCGCCGCTACCGAGGCCTCGGAGGCGGAGATGATCACTGTCGCCGTGCGCCGGGTGAACATTACCGATCCGGGCAAGGAGAACCTGCTCGACTACATCGACCCGAAGAAGTACGTCATCCTGCCCAACACCGCCGGTTGCTATAACGCCGAGGATGCAGTGCGCACGCTGCGGCTGGCGCGCGAGGCGGGTGGCTGGAATCTGGTCAAGCTGGAGGTGCTCGGCGATCAGCAGACCCTCTATCCGAACGTGGTGGAGACGATCAAGGCGGCCGAGATTCTGGTCGCCGAAGGGTTCGAGGTGATGGTCTACACCAACGACGATCCGATTGTCGCCACCAAACTTGAGCAGATCGGCTGCGTGGCGGTGATGCCGCTCGGCAATCCGATCGGCTCCGGCCGCGGGCTGGCCAACCCCTTCAACATCCGCGTCATCAAGGAGCGGGCGAATGTACCGATCGTCGTCGATGCCGGCATCGGCACCGCCTCGGATGCCGCCAAGGCGATGGAGCTGGGGGCCGATGCCTGCCTGATCAACACCGCCATTGCCGAAGCGAAAGATGAATGCATGATGGCCCGCGCCATGCGCGATGCGGTACGCGCCGGCCGGCAGGCGTTCCTTGCCGGCCGCATGCCCAAACGCGCCTTCGCCTCGGCCTCCAGCCCGACCGAGGGCTATTTCTGGGATTGAAGATTCGGGAGTTCGCCACAGAGAACACGAAGCGCACGAAGTTGAGCAACATCCTTCGCGATCTTCGTCTTCCCTTCGTGTCCTTCGTGTTGAAAATGTTTTTGCCCTTTTGCGGCCAAGGTGAATGAAATGAACGAGCTGAAGAACGATCTGTTTTTGCGTGCCTGCCTGCGCCAGGAGGTGGAGTGCACGCCGGTGTGGATGATGCGTCAGGCCGGGCGCTACCTGGCCGAGTATCGCGCCACCCGCGCCAAGGCCGGCAACTTCCTCGCCCTGTGCAAGAACCCGGAGCTGGCCTGCGAGGTGACGCTGCAACCGATCGACATTCTCGGCGCCGATGCCGCCATCCTCTTCTCCGACATTCTGGTGGTGCCGGAAGCGATGGGGATGGAGCTCACCTTCGGCGAGGGCGAGGGGCCGAAATTCCCGCAGCCGATCGCCTGCCGCGCCGACATCGAGAAGCTGCCGACGCTCGATCCGGAGGCCGGCCTCGGCTACGTGATGCAGACGGTGGAGGCGATCCGCAAGGGGCTGGATGGGCGCGTGCCGCTGATCGGTTTCTCCGGCAGCCCGTGGACGCTCGCCACCTACATGGTCGAGGGGGGCGGCTCGAAGAACTTCTCGAAAGTGAAGGCGATGATGTTCAACGATCCGGCCGCCATGCATCTGCTGCTCGGCAAGCTCGCCGATGCGGTCGCCGACTACCTCAACGCCCAGATCGCCCACGGCGCGCAGGCAGTGCAGATCTTCGACACCTGGGGCGGCATCCTGACCACCCGCGACTACAAGGAGTTTTCGCTGAACTACATGCAGCGCATCGTCGAACGCTTGACGCGCGAGAACGAAGGGCGGCGCGTGCCGGTGATCCTCTACTCCAAGGGGGGCATGGGCTGGCTGGAGGCGATCGCCGACACCGGCTGCGATGTGGTCGGTCTCGACTGGTCGATCGACATCGACGAGGCCAGGCGCCGCATCGGCCACAAGGTGGCGCTGCAGGGCAACATGGACCCGACCATGCTCTACGCCGAGCCGGCGCGCATCCGCGCCGAGGTGCAGGATATTCTATCGCGCTTCGGCCATGGTTCCGGCCATGTCTTCAACCTCGGCCACGGCATCACCCCCGATGTGCCGCCGCAGCACGCCATCGAGTTCTTCCGCGCCGTACGCGAGCTTTCGCCCGCCTTCCACCGCTGAGATTGAACGCTGCCGACCGGACAAGCCCCGCCTTCCGGCGGGGTTTGTCGTTCAGGGGGCGCGCAGGATCAGCACATCGCGCACGATCGATTCGCTCATCCGGTGCGGCGCGGCAAACGGGAGCGGCTCGAAGCCGGCGGCGACAAAAAGCTCGCTGAGCGCCTCGCGCTTCGGATTGTTGCTGTTGAAGGCGAGCACCAGTGCGCCGCCGCTGCGCAATCGCTGCCGCCAGAGCGGCGCGCACTCGGCCAGAAGAGGCAGCGGATTGCGGCTCATCTCCGGCGTCAGATGCTGCACGCCGTAGGGAAGATCGGAGATCAGCAGATCGAACGGCGCCTTGCCGGCCAGCAATGCCGCCTGCCGCGCATCGCCGATCGCCACGCGCATGCGCCCCCCCTCGGCAGCAAAATCGAGATAACGCCCCATCCCCTGCCGATTGCGCGCCTGCAGGAATCCCTCCTGTAGCGTGTGTTTCTGTCGGTGCAGTTTGCACCACTTCTTCAGATGGCGGTGGATGTCGTCGATCGCCTGTGCATCCTGCTCGATGCCGCTGGCATCCATGCCGTAGCGCAGCGCCCACAGCAGCGTGGTGGCTCTGCCGCACATCGGATCGAGCAGACGCAACCCCGGCGCCACGCCGCCGATCGCCGCCAGCCCGACATTGAGCAATAGCTGCGTCAGCCGCTCGTTGGTCTTGCCGCGAAATTTGCTGCCGAAGACGAAATCCTCGTGCAAACGAAAGTCGACACAGAGATCGAGCGGGCGCAACAGCTCCCCTTCGACCGCATACAACCCTTGCGCAAACGACAACCGCAGCAGCATCCCGGGCGCAATGCCCGCCGCCGGAATGCGCAGATACTCCAGCGGCCCGACCTGCCAGTGCGTGGCCGCAATCGGCCCGAACAGCTGTGCCAGCTCGCTTCTTGCCACCGACAGATAGTCGGCAAAATAGGCCCCCTTTGCTTCGGGGGAGATCTGAATGGCGATTTCCTGCATGCCGGCAATCTGCAACCTCACCCCCATCAGCGACAACCGACCCGCGATCGCCGAACGCGCCGGTGGCGTCAGCGCCGACTTTGCATAGAGTGGGCGAAACTCAGGGAGGATCTCCCTTCCGCCAAGGACCATCCATGCGTTTCGACGAGCTGCCCATCCCCGCACCGATTCTAAAAGCGATCGACGATCTCGGCTTCACCGCCCTGACAGCGGTACAGGAGGTGGCGCTGCCGCTGGCGCTGGCCGGCAAGGATCTGGCCGGGCAGGGGCGCACCGGCACCGGCAAAACCGCCACCTTCCTGATCACCGTGCTGGCCAAGCTGCTGTCGCAACCGCCGAAGTCGGGGCGATTGGCGAAAAATCCGCGCGCCCTGATCATTGCGCCGACACGCGAGCTGGTGGTGCAGATTGCCTCGGATGCCGCCAACCTCGCCAAGCACACCGATCTGAAACTGCACACCGTCTTCGGCGGCGTCGATTACGAAAAGCAGAAGAAGGCGTTCGACGACGGCGTCGACATCCTGATCGGCACCCCCGGCCGCCTGATCGACTACTTCCGCAAACACTGTTACGAGCTGCGCCACTGCGAGATGGTGGTGGTCGATGAAGCCGACCGCATGTTCGATCTCGGCTTCATCAAGGATCTGCGCTTCATGCTGCGCCGGCTGCCGCGCTTCGATCAGCGCCAGGCGATGCTCTTCTCGGCCACCCTGTCGCACCGCGTGCTGGAGCTGGCCTACGAACACATGAACAACCCGGAGAAGCTGCGCGCCGAGAGCGGCGATGTGACCGCCTCCGGCATCACCGAAGCGCTCTATCACACCGCGATGGACGAAAAATTCCCGCTGCTGGTGTCGCTGTTGCGCGAGCAGCAGGTGGCGCGCGGCATGATTTTCATCAACGAAAAGCGCACCGGCGAGAAGTTGGCCGAGCGCCTTGCCCGCTACGGCTTTTCCGTCGGCATCCTCTCCGGCGATGTGAAGCAGAAGAAGCGCATGCAGATCCTCGCCGAGTTCGGCAGCGGCAAACTGCATCTGCTGGTCGCCACCGATGTCGCCAGTCGCGGCCTGCACATCGACGACGTGACGCACGTCTTCAACTACGACCTGCCCAACGATGCGCAGGATTATGTGCACCGCATCGGCCGCACCGCACGCGCCGGCGCGGTCGGCACTGCCATCTCGTTTGCCTGCGAGAAGTTCTGCTTTGGCCTGCCTGACATCGAGCAGTACATCGGCCACAAAATTCCGATGCCCGACTGGAGCCACGACCGCCTGCACATCGGCGACCCCACCCACCCCGGCCACCATGCCGAAGGGTTGGCGGAGGAGGATCGCGAAACCCCACCCCCCGCTTCCGGCAAAGGCGGCGGCGGGCGGCGCGGTGGCGGGCGGCGCGGTGGCCCCGGCCGTGGCGGCAGGGGCGGCGGCGGCAAACCGGGCGGCGGCAGCGGCCGCCCGCGCTCGCATCCGCGCGGGAACTGATCCGTACTTGAAATTGTGCTAAGCCGCCACACATAAACCTTGCCGCCCATTCGGCGGTCAGGAGTGCGCTGTGATCGACTTTTCCAAAACTACGCAAAAAGTTCGCGAGGCGTTTGCCTCGGCGCAGGAGCTGGCGGTGCGGCTGTCGCATCAGGAGGTGGATGGCGAACATCTGCTCGCCGAGCTGTTGGCGCAGGAGGAGGGGATCGCGGGCAGCCTGATCGAGCGCGCCGGCGGCAATCTGGCGCTGCTCAAAGCGCGCGTGCAGCAGGAGCTCTCCAAGCGGCCGCGCGTTAGCGGCAGCGTCGAGGCGGGGCGGGTCTATATCACGCAGCGGCTGAATCAGCTCTTTATTCGCGCCAAGGATGAAGCGGCGGCAATGCAGGACGACTACCTCTCGGTCGAGCATCTGCTGCTCGCCTTCATCGAGGAGAAGGGAAGCGCTACCGCTCGCCTGTTTGCCGAGGCGGGCATCACACGCGACAAGCTGCTGACTGCCCTGCGCCAGATTCGCGGCAATCAGCGGGTCACCACCGATCAGCCGGAGAGCAGCTATGAGGCGCTGAAGAAGTACGGCACCGATCTGGTGGCGCTGGCCCGCTCCGGCAAGCTCGATCCGGTGATCGGCCGCGATGGCGAGATTCGCGCCGTGATCCGCATTCTCTCGCGCAAAACCAAGAACAATCCGGTGCTGATCGGCGAGCCGGGGGTGGGCAAGACCGCCATCGCCGAAGGATTGGCGCAGCGCATTCTCTCCGGCGATGTGCCGGAGGGGCTGAAGGATCGCACCCTCTTTTCGCTGGATATGACTGCGCTGATGGCCGGCGCCAAATATCGCGGCGAGTTCGAGGAGCGGCTGAAAGCGGTGCTGAAGGAGATCAAGGAGGCACAGGGGCGAATCATCCTGTTCATCGACGAGCTGCACACCATTGTCGGCGCCGGCCGCACCGAGGGCTCCACCGATGCCGGCAACATGCTCAAGCCGATGCTCGCCCGAGGCGAGCTGCACTGCATCGGCGCCACCACGCTCGACGAGTATCGCCAGCATCTGGAGAAGGATGCGGCGCTGGAGCGGCGCTTCCAGCCGGTGCTGGTCGATGCCCCGACGGTCGAAGATACCATCTCCATCCTGCGCGGGCTGCGCGAGCGCTTCGAGCTGCACCATGGCGTGCGCATTCAGGATGCGGCGCTGGTGGCCGCCGCCACCCTCTCCGACCGCTACATCGCCGACCGTTTCCTGCCCGACAAGGCGATCGATCTGATGGACGAGGCGTGCGCTTCGATTCGCACCGAGATCGATTCGCTGCCGGCCGAGCTGGACGAGATCAGCCGCCGTGCCATGCGTCTGGAGATCGAGGAGCGGGCATTGTCCAAGGAGAAGGATGGCGCCAGCCGCGAACGCCTCGAATTGCTGCGTGCCGAACTGGCCGAGCTGAAGGCCGGGCGCGATGCGATGCGCGCCCGCTGGGAGCAGGAGAAGGCGGCCATCGGCCGCGTGCAGGAGTTGCGCGAGAAGATCGAGGCGGCCAGGCAGCAGATCGCCACTGCCGAACGCGCCTACGATCTGGAGCTGGTGGCGCGCCTGCGCTACGGCACGTTGCCCGAGTTGGAACGCGAACTTGGCGATCTGACGCGCGCTGCCAGCGAGCCGTCGCTGCTGCGCGAAGAGGTGGGCGAGGAGGAGATCGCGGCGGTGGTGGCGCGCTGGAGCGGCATTCCGGTGACTCGCTTGCTGCAAGGCGAGCGCGAAAAACTGCTCAATCTCGATAGCGAACTGCACCAGCGGGTGATCGGGCAAAAGGAGGCGGTGCGCGCCGTCGCCGATGCGGTGCTGCGCGCACGCGCCGGCATCAAGGATCCGAAGCGGCCGATCGGCTCCTTCATCTTCCTTGGCCCGACCGGCGTCGGCAAAACCGAGCTCGCGCGCACGCTGGCCGCCACCCTCTTCGATTCGGAGCAGAACATGATCCGCATCGACATGAGCGAATATATGGAGAAGCACACCGTCTCGCGGCTGGTGGGGGCGCCGCCGGGCTATGTCGGTTTCGAGGAGGGGGGGCAGCTCACCGAGGCGGTGCGGCGCAAGCCCTATTCGGTACTGCTGTTCGACGAGATCGAGAAGGCGCACCCCGATGTCTTCAACCTGCTGCTGCAACTGCTCGATGACGGCCGCCTCACCGACAGCCACGGGCGCACCGTCGATTTCCGCAACACCATCGTCATCATGACCAGCAACATCGGCAGCCCGCTGCTGCTGGAGGGGATCGACGACTCCGGCAAATTGCAGTCCGAAGTACGGCAAGCGGTGCTGGCGCAGCTGCGGCTGCACTTTCGCCCCGAGTTCCTTAACCGGGTGGACGATGTGGTGCTCTTCACCCCCCTCTCTCTGGCCGAGATCGGCGCCATCGTCGATCTGTTTCTGGGCGATCTCGGCAAGCGACTTGAGGAGCAGCAGATCGGGCTGACCATTACCAACGATGCCAGGTGCTGGTTGGCAGAAGAGGGGTACGATCCGGTCTATGGTGCGCGGCCGCTCAAGCGCTTCATCCAGCAGGAGGTGGAGACGCCGATTGCACGCCTGCTGATCGCCGGAAACCTCGCCCCCGGCCAGACGCTGCGCATCGATCTCGCCGATGATGAACTCACCCTGACAGCGGAAGAGGAATAATTTCACCGGAGCAGAAAACGCTCCACCTCCCCTCTTTTTCCCCTTGCCGCATGCTGTTGACAGTGCTTGGCGCCTTCGGTAGCAAGCCGAGACCAAATCCCTGAGGAGGAGCCTTCCAATGAAGAAGACCCTGTTTATCGCAGCTGCTGCTGCATTTGCATTCGGCGGCATGACCGCTGCCTACGCTGGCCCCGAGGGCAAGTGCGCTGCTTGCCACTCCTTCAAGGCTGGCGAGAACAAGACCGGCCCGTCGCTGGCTGGCATCGTTGGCAAGAAGGCTGGCACCACCGCTGGCTTCGCCTACTCCGATGGCTTCAAGAAGGCCATGGCCGGCAAGACCTGGGACGAGGCTTCGCTGACCGCATGGATGGCTGACTCTCCGGCAATGGCTGCCGGCACCAAGATGCCGAAGCAGAACGTCGATGCCGCCAAGGCTGCCAAGATCGTCGAGTTCCTGAAGGGCACTCACTGATCCAAAGCCCGACCGGGCTTGAAGAAGGGCGGCTCGCAAGAGTCGCCCTTTTTTGTTGGTCGCTGACCCTTGCCCGCATAGCATTCGCCCATGGCCATCGTTAACCGTCGTGCCCGCTACGACTACCACATCCTCGAAACGTTCGAAGCCGGCATCATGCTGCACGGCCCGGAGGTGAAGTCGCTGCGCGCCGGACAGGCCAACCTCACCGATTCGCACTGCTTCATCCGCAACATGCGGGTTTTGATGGTCGGCTGCCACATCAGCCCCTACAAACCGGCTTCAAGGGAAAATGCCGATCCCGCGCGCACCCGCGAACTGCTGCTGCGCAAAAAGGAGATCGTGCGTCTGGTCGGCAAGCTCAAGGAGAAGGGGCTGTCGCTCGTGCCGATGAAGATCTACTTCAACGATCGCGGCTTCGCCAAGATCGAGCTGGCGCTGGTGCGCGGCAAGAAGGAGTACGACAAGCGCGAGACGATCAAGGAACGCGAGGTGAAGCGGGAGTTGGCCCGCAACTACAAACTGCGTTGAGCCTCCCCGACTGCGAACGGGCGGCGATCCGCCAGCTTCTCGATCGTCGCCGTACTGCCACGCTGGCCAGCCTCGGCGAAACAGGCCCGGAGGCCTCGCTCGCCCCCTTTGCCATCCATGGCGCCGAACTGCTGCTGCACCTCTCAGGGCTAGCCCGCCACCGCCGCAATCTGGAGCGCGAAGCGCGTCTGGGCTTGCTGATCGCTGCTGCCGAACATGAAACCGAATCGCCGCTGGCATTGCCGCGCCTGTCGCTCTCCGGCCGGATTGCCGCCATCGATACGGCCGATCTCCCTGCCGCCCGCGCCGCCTATCTTGCCCGCATTCCCGAAGCCGAACCGCTCTTCGCCTTTGCCGACTTCTCGCTCTTCTCGCTCGTGGCCGACGACATCTACTGGGTGGGCGGCTTCGGCGCTGCCCGCCGCATTTCGCCTGCCGATTGGCGCGAGCTTGTCGCATGAAGCAAAAAATCCTGATCAGCGCCTGCCTCTTGGGCGAAAAGGTGCGCTACGACGGCGGCGACTGCTTCCTTGCGGATGCCCGGCTGACGCAGTGGCAGGCTGAGGGGCGTTTATTGCCGATCTGCCCGGAGATGGCGGGGGGCCTAACCACGCCGCGCACTCCGGCCGAGATCGAGGGGGGCGAGGCGATGGCGGTGCTGGTGCGCGCCGGACGGGTGGTCAACCGCGATGGCGTCGATGTCACTGACCAATTTCTGCGCGGTGCGCAGATGGCGCTCGCGCTTGCCGGCGAGCAGCAGATTGCCTTCGCCATATTGAAGGAGGGCAGCCCGTCATGCGGCGTGCAGCGCATCAACGACGGCAGCTTTTCCGGCCGCAAGATCGACGGCATGGGGGTGACAGCGACGCTGCTCTCCGGCAACGATATTCCGGTGTTCAGCGAGGAGCAGCTCGATGCCGCCGCCGAACTGCTCGCCCGCCTTACAGCCGATGAGTAGCCTGCCGCCCATGCCGCGCCGCTATCTTCCCCACCTTGCCCTGTTTGTTCTGATCCTGATCGCCGACCTCGTCAGCAAGCATTGGGTCGAATCTCCCGGCTTTGCAACCATGGTGCTGATCCCGGACTGGCTCGGCTTCGTGCGCGCCCACAACTCCGGCGTCGCCTTCTCGCTGTTTGCCGAACTGCCCGAGAGCTGGCGCGTGCTCTTTCTGATCGGCATGACGCTGGCCATCGCCGCCTTTGTCGGCTGGTGGTGGTGGCAGGAGCGGAACACCCCCGGACTCACCCACTGGCTGCTGACCATGATTCTCGCCGGCGCCGCCGGCAATCTCTGGGACCGCATCCAGCTCGGCTATGTGGTCGACTTCATCTCGGTGCGCCTGCACTTCGGCGATTTCATCTACGACTACCCGGTGTTCAACATTGCCGACTGCTTCATTTCGGTGCCGGTGGTGCTGCTGCTTCTGCTCAATCTGCGCCGTAAATGAGATTGAAAACGACGGTTGAGCTCACCACGAAGCCCACGAAGGAAAGACAACGGATTTCATCAACGTTCGCAATCACCCGTCGGGTGGCGCAGAAAACCCTCGGATGTTTCTTCAACTTCGTGCACTTCGTGGGCTCTGTGGTGAGCTCAACTGCCGTTATTAGGATTATTCGCGATAATTGCCTGCCAAAACTGAATTGGGCCGGCTATGCCCTGCTTTCGGCCGCCTCCTTTGCGGCGATGGCCGCCTGCATCCGGGTGCTCTCCGCTTCGCTCCCCGAGGGGGAGGTGGTCTTCTTCCGTAACTTCCTCGCCCTGCTGTTGCTGCTGCCGCTGGCGTGGCGGCGCAAGGTGTCGCTCGCCACCGACCATTTCGGCCTGCATCTGCTGCGCGCCACCGCCGGTCTGGCCGCGATGAGCCTCTACTTCTACGCCCTCTACCATCTGCCGCTGGCCGACGCGATCCTGCTCAACTACACCTCGCCGCTCTTCATCGCCCTCTTCGCCACCTGGTGGCTGCAGGAGCGCTGGACGCAAACCCGCATGCTGGCCACGCTGGTCGGATTAGTGGGCGTGGCGCTGCTCTTTCACCCCTCCTCGGCCATCGCCTCCGCCGCCGGCATCGCTGGCCTCGCCTCCGGCGCCTTTGCCGGGCTGGCGCTTACCTCGGTGAAAAAGCTCTCCGGCAGCGACGAGAGCCTGCGCATCGTGCTCTGGTTCGCCCTGCTCGGCAGCCTGATCTCGGCGGCAGCGCTTCCCTTCGGCGCGGTGATGCCGCCGCTCGCCGACTGGGGCTGGCTGCTCGGGATGGGGTTCTTCGGCAATGTCGGCCAATTGGCACTGACGCGCGCCTATCAGCTGGCGCCGGCCAACAAGGTGTCGCCGCTTGGCTACTCCGGCCTGATCTTTGCCGGCATCATCGGTTATCTCTTCTGGGGCGAGACGCCCGATCTGCTCAAAATGGTCGGCGCGGCGATCATCATTTCCGCCTGCCTGTTGGTGCTGCGGGAGCGAACCGAGCCGATGCCGGAACCGCCTGGCAGCGTGCCGGAGTTCGCAAGCGACAAACAGTAATGTTTTACCGTTGGCGCAATTCTTGCGAAGCTTCAATAGGTGATAGCAGCTCTTCGATCCAATTACCCCCTTCTGCCCGCCATCATGCGGCGGGCGACCCTGATTTTTCTGCCCGGCCTGCTTCTGATCGTTGCCATTGCGCTTTATCTCGATCATCGCGAGCATCGCAATGAATTGCAGAATATCGCCGAACGCGAACGCCTGATTGCCGATCAGCAACAGGAGCTGTATGTGCAGACGCTCAGCGGCATCGTCGCCGACCTGCACTCGCTGTCGCAGCACAACGATTTCCGCAAGGTACTCAGCAGTCGCAACCCCGAACCGGTCTACCGTGAGCTCGCCCGAGAGTATTTGGCCTTCATGGCGGGCAAGGGGTATTACCGGCGACTGAGCTATATCGATACGCGCGGCGAGGAGCGGATCGTCATTGCCAACGAGCGCGGGGTGATACGCAGTTTGGACCGCAGCGAACGACTGCTGGTTGCCGCCAATTCCGATTATCGCATCAGCAGCCAGCTGCCGGCGCATGGCCTCTATTTATCGCCGCTGCTGCATCGCCAGCTCGATTCGGACGCGACGATTCATCTGGTGCGCTTTGGCGTCGCGATCATTGATGAACGCGGCAAATTTCACGGCGCGCTGCTGCTCGATTATGCCGTCGATCATCTCTTCGATTTGTTCGACGACATCGCCAGCTTCTCTTCGGGCCAGTATTCGCTGCTTGATGGCATCGGCCGGATGATGCATGCGAACGCGAACAATATGCATAGGGCATCGCATCTTTCCGAGCTGCATCCGCACGCGTGGAGCACCATTGCGGCTAGCGACCGCGGCCAGTTTGCCGACGATGATGGGCTCTTTACCCATACCGCCTTGCGCCCGATGACGCGCCTGTGGCATCTGAAAAACGGCAATGGACCTAGCAGCAGCCCAAACGCGATTACCGTGTTCCCGGGCAATTACCACTGGAAGCTGATCTCCCTGACCTCGGCGGCGACTATCGAGCGCACTCTCGCTGCACATCGAAGCCAGCTCGCCTGGGTTATGTTCACCATTCTGCTGCTGTGGGGCGGTGTGGCGCTACTGCTTGCACGCGGCATCGAGGAGCGACTCCGGGCGCAACGCGAGCTGGCCGCTCGCGATGCGCGCATCCGCGATATCGTGGAGACGGCGCAGGACGGCATCATCACCATCGATGCGCGCGGCATGATCGAATCGTTCAACCCTGCTGCCTGCCGCATCTTCGGGTACGACGAACATGAAGCAATCGGCCGGAGCGTCAACATGATTGTCCCTTCGCCGCATCGCGAAGTGCACGACGACTATCTGCGCCGTTACATCGAGACTCTGGAGGGGCACATTATCCTCAAGCCGCGCGAACTGATCGGCGTGCGCAAAAACGGCACCCATTTTCCGATCAGTCTCTGTGTCGGGGCCAAACAACACGAATACGGCTGGCGCTTCACCGGCATCGTGCGCGATATCAGCGAACGCAAGCAGATGGAGGCGGAGATGGAGCGGATGGCCACCCACGACGGGCTGACCCACCTGTTCAATCGTGGCTACTTCAACGACAAAATCGCCTACGAATTCCGCCGCGCCCGTCGTTATCGACTGCCGCTCTCCCTCATTCTGCTCGATATCGACCATTTCAAGAGCATCAACGACACCTACGGCCATCCGGCCGGCGATACCCTGCTGCAAGCCGTGGCGCACAAAATCGGCACATTGTCGCGCGAAACCGATATCGTTGCCCGCTACGGCGGCGAGGAGTTCGCTCTGATTCTGCCGCAAACGCCGTCTGCCGATGCGCTGGTGCTGGCCGAGCGCCTGCGTGCGGCGATCGAGCAGTTGCAGGTCTTCTACGAACACCACCCGATCGGACGCACCACCTCGGTGGGCGTCGCCTCCTTCGCTCCGGAAATCGCCGAACCCGCCACCCTGATTCGCCAAGCCGACGAGGCGCTCTATCGCGCCAAGCGCGAGGGGCGCAACCGCGTGGCTCGGTACGATAACGAAAACGGGGAATAGCGCCTATTGCGGAAGCAACGTCGGCGATCTAAGGATACTCTGAACAAGTGCATCCTGCCCTTGTTCAGGAACGCCCAGCCAAAAGCGCGGTTTTGGCTGGGCTTACAAATCGCGCACTTACGCGCCCGATTTGGCGGCCCATCCATGGGCCGCACGGATGCTCTGAATTGTTCAGAGCA